>Ga0224508_10001165_pt1 | contig 23841 bp, 25 predicted proteins | sample SF_Jan12_sed_USG_4_FD_170157 | JGI IMG/M metagenome (GOLD analysis project Ga0224508, IMG submission 170157) | Sediment microbial communities from San Francisco Bay, California, United States - SF_Jan12_sed_USGS_21 | ecosystem: Environmental > Aquatic > Marine > Sediment | place: USA... | reverse complement strand
ATCTACCGCTGCCTGCCCGTGTTCCCGACTGACCTCCGAGAGGATCAGCTTGGCCGAGTTGCTATTGTAAAATCCACCAAAACCAGCTTGTACCCGCAGGAGCTCGCGCGCCTTGTCCAGCGTCATGCTTATCTCCGGCCCAGGCAATTCGGACAGGCGCTGTTGTATCCGGTTACCGGGTGCGTGTCCAGCCTCGATTTGATGGTTTGCGCTTAGATCTTGTATTGCTTCTTCAGTTTCTTCTTCACCGCTACATTTTTGAGCTTTACGTATTGTGGCAGTCCATCTTTGAAGGTTGGATAGTCCTCGCCTTTGATTAATGGTTTTAGATAGTTGCGACATTTGCGGGTGATACCAAAGCCATCCTTGCTGATGAAGTCCGCGGGCATCTTCTTCTCTACGTTGGCGACGTCAGAGAGTTTGGCGACGCCGATTTTCCATTTGTAGGGTTTATTGGATGTGCGCACGATGGTCGGCATAACCGCGTTCTCGCCCTTCAGGGCCAGTTGCACCGCCGATTTACCGAGCGCATAGGCCTGTTCGACGTCTGTCTTGGCGGCGATATGCCGAGCTGAGCGCTGTAGGTAATCTGCCACCGCCCAGTGGTGCTTATAACCAAGCTTGGCCTTGACCAATTCTGCGATAGCGGGAGCGACGCCGCCCAATTGGGTATGGCCGAAGGCGTCGCGGGTACCGGCCTCCGCTAGGAATTTGCCGTCCTTGTTCCTTACACCTTCGGACACGACGATGGCGCAATAGCCATATTTCTTTACGGTGCCATCGACCTTGGCGAGAAACTTTTCTTCATCGAAAGTAATCTCCGGGAACAGAATGATGTGGGGTGCATCACTCGGTGCCTCCGCCGCCAAGCCGCCAGCCGCCGCGATCCAGCCCGCATGGCGTCCCATTACCTCCAACACGAACACCTTTGTCGATGTCTTGGCCATGCTGGCGACGTCAAAGCCGGCCTCGCGGATGGAGGTGGCAATGTATTTCGCCACCGAGCCGAATCCTGGACAGTTGTCTGTCACCGGCAGATCATTGTCCACTGTTTTCGGGATACCGATGCACACAATCGGATATCCGAGTTTTTCCCCGATCTGCGAAACTTTGTGGGATGTGTCTTGTGAGTCGCCGCCGCCATTGTAGAAGAAGTAGCCGATATCGTGCGCCTTGAAGACCTCGATCAAGCGCTCGTACGCGGCACGGTTTTCCTGTAGTCCTTTGAGCTTGTAGCGGGCGGAACCGAAGGCGCCGCCGGGTGTGTATCGTAAGGCGCGAATAGATTTTGCCGATTCCTTGCTGGTATCGATCAGGTCTTCGGTGAGCGCGCCGATGATGCCATTGCGGCCGGCCAAGACCTTGGGGATTTTTTTCTTATGCTTACGCGCAGTTTCGATGACGCCGCAGGCGGTCGCGTTAATGACGGCGGTGACGCCACCGGATTGTGCATAAAATGCATTCTTGCCTCTTTTTTTTGCCATCGGTGATTTCTCTCAATTAGCGCAGTTGCGGGTTGGATTCATCGTATCTGGTCTCCGGTCAGGCCTGATCGTATCCCCAGCCTTTCTTTTTCATGGTCGGCTTGAACCCGCAGCAAAGTAGCCAAACATTCCGCAAGGTTATCGTACTGGTTGCGCCCAGTGCCGTATTGCTCCTGCCCATGGTAGAAAAACTGGCAGCCATATTCTTGATCGGCAACCTTGAAAACGACAAAGTTACAGTCTCGCGCCGACCAAAAGACCGTAGGACAGAGGGTAAGGGCCGGGTCTGATGGGTTTAGCTGTAGCTCACAATCGGCGAGTTCGTACTTACGGTCTGCCCCATATCGCTCTTTTAGGGTCTCCCGAATCACCCAAAGCTCGGTATCGTCGAAGTCGGCTATTGGCATCTTTAATTAGTTAGCAATTTCGGCGTCGATCTAAATTTTGGTGTCGTAGATTATCGCAATTCACGCGTTTGATCACGATTGCACTGGATTCGAGCCATAACAGCCAAATAACCATTGACGGTCGCCGGACAAGGAGGTAGTTTAGCCCGGCCCGGCTAGATTGGAATCTAAGCCGACAAAAACACCCAGAAAACCAGGAACAAAGATGAGAATCGTACTTTTGGGAGCGCCTGGTTCCGGCAAGGGAACGCAGGCTAAGTTACTGATCGACAAGTTTAAAATCCCACAGATTTCAACCGGCGACATACTTCGCGAAGCTGTCGCTAGTCGTACCGAACTTGGAAAACGTGCGAAACAGGCCATGGATGCCGGTGATTTGGTGTCAGATCACGTGGTTTTGGGGATTATGCAAGATCGTTTGAGTCGGCCTGATGCGCGCGGTGGGTTTATTCTAGACGGCTTCCCGCGCAACATCCCACAGGCCCAGGCGTTGGACGCGATGTTGGCACGGCTCGGCAAGCCGCTGCAGTTGGCGCTGTTGGTAGACGTGGATCAGGAGGTGTTGATGAAACGCCTGACTGGCCGTCGAATCGCGCCCTCGACGGGCACGATCTATAACATCTATTTCAAGCCGCCCAAGGTCCCTGGCCGTGACGACAAGACCGGTGAGGTGTTACACCACCGCGCTGACGATAATGAGGAAGCGGTGCGCAATCGTCTTAAGGTGTACCAAGAACAATCGGCGCCGCTCGTGTCTTACTATAAGGCGCAGGGCAAACTGCGCACCGTCCGCGGTATCGGTAGTATTGGCGATATATTCAGCAATATTTGCAGCGTTATCGAGGCTCAGATACGCCCATTGGCAGCGGCGATGGCCGCCACCCGGGCGGTAGTGGCGAAGGCCAGGGTCAAGCCGGTAGCAGCAGCGAGCGCAACCGAGCGCACGGCCAAGGCCGCCAAGAAGGCCGCCAAGAAGAAGGTCAAGAAGAAGGTCAAGAAGAAGGTCAAGAAGAAGGTCGCCAAGAAGGTCAAGAAGAAGGTGAAGAAGGTAAAGGCCAAGAAGAAGGTCGCCAAAAAGAAGAAAGCCAAGAAAAAGGCCAAGGCCCGAAGGGCGAAAAAGACCAAGTAGTGACCCGCGGCAGCGTTGCCACGGCCCGCGTGAAAAAGTCTCTCACCATTGCCGCTCAGGCATGTGGTCAGGCGCTGCGCCTACATGTAGCTTGCATTCAGCCCCGCGGCGTGATTTCTTTACGTTAAGACAGCGCTATGCCCAAAGACGGATTCCCGAAAACAGACAATTCCACGGTGGCTGGCGGTCAGTTTCCGCTGCTGCGGATGCGCCGTATGCGTCGCGATCAATTTAGCCGCCGGTTAATGCGTGAGTCACGCCTGACGATCGATGATCTGATCCAACCGGTATTCGTCATAGATGGTGATAATCGTAGTGAACCGGTGGCGTCGATGCCGGGTGTCGAACGCCTCACTATTGACCGATTGGCGAAATATGCCGAGGAGCTAGCGCGGCTTGGCGTGCCCGCTCTGGCGCTGTTTCCGGTAACGCCGGCCGATAAAAAGTCGCAGACGGCAGAAGAGGCCTACAATCCCGAGGGGCTTGTGCAGCGTGCCGTGCGGGCCGTGAAGTCGGCCATTCCGGAACTGGGAATTATCACCGACGTGGCATTAGACCCGTACACCTCACATGGCCAGGATGGCCTCGTCGGCGCCGACGGCTATGTGCTGAATGACGAGACCATAGAGGTTCTGGTGCGCCAAGCACTCGTGCTTGCCGAAGCTGGTAGTGACGTGGTGGCGCCCTCTGACATGATGGATGGGCGAATCGGTGCAATTCGTGAGGCGCTGGAACAAGCCGGGTTCATCCACACACGCATCCTCGCTTATTCCGCCAAGTACGCGTCTGGCTTCTATGGCCCATTTCGCGATGCGGTGGGGTCTGCCGGCAATCTCGGTAAGGCCAGTAAATCGACCTACCAAATGGATCCAGCCAACAGCGATGAAGCCTTACGTGAGGTTGCCTTGGACATAGAAGAAGGGGCGGACATGGTCATGGTCAAACCTGGCCTGCCGTACCTAGACATCGTCCGACGTGTTAAAGAACGTTTTGGCATGCCTACCTTTGTCTATCAGGTAAGCGGTGAATACGCCATGCTGATGGCGGCGGCACAGAACGGCTGGTTGGACGAGCGTGCGGTTGTGCTGGAATCGCTACTCTCCATAAAGCGCGCCGGGGCCGATGCGATCTTGAGCTATTTCTCGGGTCGTGTGGCGGCGTGGTTACGAGAAGAAGACATCGGTCGCTGAACCAGCCTGCTGTCTGGGCGACGGCGGGAACCGCGTAGTCTAAGCAATCCTTTTCTAGAAGAATAGGCTTGCGGACCCTGATCGCCGTGTTTATAGTCCGCGCCGAAATCAAGAGGCCAAGACGACGGGCAGTATTTTCTGACTAGAGGAAGTCGGATGACCACCGGGTATTTCAGCAAACTCTTTGGCAAGTCGCCAATCCGCCCCTTACAGGAACACATGCATCAGGTACACGCGTGTGTCGGCCTGTTGAGGCCATTGTTCGAGGCAGTGATGGCCGATGACACGAATGAAGTAGTGCGAGTCCAAGAGCAAATCACACGGTTGGAACATGATGCCGACGACAAAAAGAAAGCGCTACGGCACGATCTTCCAACTGGTCTGTTCATGCCCGTCGATCGGCGAGACCTGCTGGATGTGTTGATGATGCAAGACAACATGGCGAACCAAGCAAAGGATATCGCCGGACTCATTGTTGGCCGCCAAATGCGTCTACCCCAGACCGCGCATAAGCTATTCGCTGAGTACGTGGCCCGTGTAATAGATGCATCCGCGCAAGCCTTGAGCATCATCAACGAACTCGATGAGCTGGTGGAAACTGGGTTCCGCGGCATCGAAGTAGAACGCGTACAAGGCATGATTGCGGAACTCAATAAGATTGAGAGTGAGACCGACCGTATACAAGTGGAACTGCGGACGATCCTTTTTGGACTCGAGGATGATCTGCGCGCCACTGATGTGATGTTTACCTATCAACTCATCGAAGGGGTCGGGCAAGTCGCGGATTATGCCCAACGCGTTGGCAGCCGGTTGCAGCTGTTGCTGGCGAGATAACGCGTGGCGCTCGATCCAACTGTCGTTTACTTATCGCTAGCCGCCGCCTTCGGGCTGTTTATGGCCTGGGGCATAGGGGCCAATGACGTTGCCAATGCGATGGCAACATCGGTCGGCTCGCGTGCCCTGACCGCGACGCAAGCAGTGATGGTCGCAGCCGTCTTCGAGTTTGTAGGTGCCTATCTCGCGGGGGGTGAAGTCACGTCGACGATCCGCAAGGGCATTATAGACGCGTCGGTCTTCGTCGAAACGCCGGATCTGCTGATTTACGGCATGCTGGCAGCCCTGCTTGCCGCCGGGGTTTGGTTGTTCATAGCGTCGCAGCGCGGCTGGCCGGTGTCTACGACCCACACCATCGTTGGTGCCGTGGTCGGCTTCGCTGCTGTCGGCATCAGCGTCGAGGCCATTCAGTGGGGCAAGGTTGGCACCATCGTCATGAGCTGGGTGGTTTCACCGCTGCTGGCCGGCAGTATCTCCTACGCCGTGTTTAACAGCATCCAGACCCTGATCATCAATACCGATGACCCGTTCCACAATGCCAAGAAATACGGGCCGGCCTATGTCTTTGCGGTGAGCTTCGTCATCGTCATGTTGACGATGACTAAAGGATTGAAACATGTCGGTTTGAAACTTAGCGGCCTCGAGAGCCTTGGCCTCGCAACCTTGGTCGCCGTTATGGCCTCAGCCCTGGGATTTTGGCTGGTAAGGCGGATAAGAATCGACCCGGCGGCGGATCGAGAATTTCATTTCGCCAATGTCGAAAAGGTATTTGGTGTGCTAATGATTTTTACTGCTGCCGCCATGGCCTTTGCCCACGGCTCCAACGATGTCGCCAATGCGGTGGGCCCGATGGCGGCAGTTATTAGTACGGCGACTACCGGTGAGGTCATGCAGAAGTCGGCACTACCGCCGTGGGTGCTAATGGTGGGTGGTGCCGGCATCGTCATTGGTCTTGCTACGTTCGGTTATCGAGTTATGCGCACCGTGGGCAAGCGAATTACCGAACTAACCCCCAGCCGGGGTTTCGCCGCCAATCTGTCAGCCGCCAGCACTGTAGTGCTGGCGTCTTATACCGGCCTACCGATTTCCACTACCCATACCCTGGTGGGGGCGGTACTCGGGGTGGGATTCGCCCGTGGAATCGCCGCGCTTAATCTGCGTGTGGTCGGCAATATCTTCATGTCTTGGGTGATAACCCTGCCGGCAGGCGCCCTGCTCGCCATCATGTTTTTCTTCATGTTCAAAGGGATGTTCTTGGACAAGTCGTTTTTCCAGTAGCAGCCCTCTATCCTGAGAATCTGGCGCTAAGCGATTGTTTTACCGTGAAAACGGTATAATCAGGGAGTCGCCGGCTAGTGAGCATAGGCGACGGGGGTTGCGATATCGCTATGGAAAAGTCAAAGGTCAGACCGACGGACATCAAGCTGCACCAGAAGTCGCGCGTGCTTGAGGTGGCGTTTGATGACGACACCAGCTTTAAGTTGTCATGTGAATATCTGCGCGTCTACTCACCATCGGCAGAAGTTCAGGGCCATAGCCCCGGTCAAGAAGTCTTGCAGATTGGCAAGGAGAAAGTGAATATCATTAACATCGAACCTGTCGGCACCTATGCGGTCTGCCTGCACTTCGATGATGGGCACAACACCGGCCTTTACTCGTGGGAATGGCTGCATCGTTTGGGGGTCAATAAGGAGAAGCTTTGGCGACAATACCTCGATCGTTTGCAACAGGCAGGATACAAACGCGAATCTGGATCGGCAGAGTAAGAGATAATGGTTCGAGCCAGCGACAACGATAAGACGACTCATTTCGGTTACCGCCAAGTTCCCGAGTCCGAGAAGCCGAAACTAGTGGCGGACGTGTTTCATTCGGTGGTTACCAAATATGATTTGATGAACGATCTAATGTCGCTCGGGGCGCACCGCCTTTGGAAGCGTTTTACAATAAAGAAAAGCAATGTCCGTGAAGGCCATCTTGTGCTCGATGTCGCTGGCGGGACTGGCGATTTGGCGCGATTGTTTGCCCCACGGGTGGGCAACGAGGGTCGGGTGATTGTCGCCGATATCAATGCCTCCATGTTAGCGGTTGGTCGCGCGCGCCTGGCGGATAGCGGCATCGTTGGCAACGTCGAATTCGTACAGGCGGATGCGGAAAATCTCCCATTCGCCGACGACTACTTCGACTGCATTAGTATCGCGTTCGGTCTGCGCAATGTTACCCACATGGAGCGTGCTTTAAGTTCTATGTATCGGACGCTCAAAGTCGGCGGGCGCATGTTGGTGCTGGAATTTTCGCATCCGACTCAACCCGGACTTAGCAAGATCTACGATACCTATTCGTTTAGTGTCTTACCGTTGTTGGGGCGACTGGTTGCCAAAGACGAAGCCAGTTATCGTTACTTGGCCGAATCTATTCGCCGTCATCCGAAGCAAGATGAACTAAAGGCGATGATGACGGCAACCGGATTCTCGAATGTAGATTACTTCAATCTCAGTGGCGGGATTGTCGCTCTCCATAAGGCCTACAAGTTGTAGGACAGACCACACGATGTCAGGTAGCGATACCATTGGCAAACTGGAAGGAACCGAGTCGACGACATGGGTCGTTTGGCTGGAACAACTCACTAATCGTTTGTTGGGCCTGGATCCAGAAACACTTAGGCGTCTGCATGGCCTGAAGGGTAAAGTGATTTGCATATGTATCAGCGGTGAGGCGGGCTCGACTGCGCCGATGGTGATCTATGTACTGCCTGGCGAAACGGGATTACGTCTTTTGACCGAACATGATGCTGAACCAGATGTCAGCCTTAGCGGCAGCTTGCCGGCATTGCTACGACTCGTTAGTGGCGGGGCTACGCCCGATTTATTTTCGTCTGGCAATGTCGAGATCAGTGGCGACCTTGAGCTTGGAAAACGTTTCGAGCGCATCATGAGAAAGCTTGACATCGATTGGGAAGAGCAAGCATCACACGTTATCGGCGATATCGCTGCCCACAAACTTGGTAATCTGGTGCGGGACGTACATGCCTGGCGCGTACAGGCGGTCGAAACGGTTTGCAAAGATCTTGGCGAGTATCTCCAACACGAAAGTCGGATTCTAGCTATCCCGAAAGCGGTAGATAACTTCATGAATGCGGTCGATGTCGTGCGTGCGGATGCAGACCGTCTTGAAGCACGTCTGCGACGTTTACAGGGGTCGATGTAATGACTCCACTATCCCAGCTCGGTCGCCTGCTCCGTATCACACGGATTTTCGTCAAGCATGATCTCGACGAGTTTGTTAGCGCGATGCATCTATTTCGATCTTATCGCCTGCTGTTGCGTGCACTCCCTTGGCGTTGGGGTAGGCGCACGCGCGCCGAGCGCGGTGTGCGATTACGTGAAGCGTTAGAAGAACTAGGACCCATCTTCGTGAAGTTCGGCCAAATCTTGTCTACGCGGCCGGATCTGCTCCCACAAGATATTGCACAAGAGCTCGCAAAACTACAGGATCGCGTGCCACCCTTTCCCGGCGATCAGGCGGTAGACATTATCGAGCAGGCCTACGGTGGAAAGCTCAACGATTATTTTCACGAGTTCGATCGTGATCCGATTGCCTCGGCATCTGTGGCACAGGTGCATTTTGCGCGTTTACCGGATGAGACCGAGGTCGCCGTCAAGGTGCTGCGCCCCGGGGTTGAACGTGTTGTAGGACGTGACGTTGTGGTTCTCTATACGTTAGCGCGGCTCGCCAGCCGGTATTCGGCTGACGCCAGACGTCTACGACCCATAGAGGTCGTGCACGAATTCAACAAACATTTGCAAGAAGAACTAGATCTTAGGCGCGAGGCCGCCAACGCTAGCCAACTACGCGCTAATTCTGCCGATAGCAATATGATGTATGTGCCTGAAGTCTACTGGGACTTGACGCGGCGCGAGGTCATGGTAATGGAGCGCATTACCGGGATTCCCATTAGCGACATCACGGCACTGAAAGAAGCCGGCATTGATATGCGGCGCCTTGCCCATAATGGTGTGAAGATCTTTTTTACGCAGGCCTTTCGTGATGGTTTTTTTCATGCTGACATGCACCCGGGCAATATCTTTGTGACTCCGTCGGGGCAGTATCGAGCGGTTGATTTCGGCATCATGGGTTCGCTCGGCGAACAAGACAAGCGCTATTTGGCAGAAAACTTTCTAGCATTCTTCAACCGGGACTATCGCGCTGTATCCGAGGCGCACTTGCGCGCCGGCTGGGTGTCAGCGGGGACAAGAGTAGATGAGTTTGAAGCGGCGATCCGCGCCGTTTGCGAGCCAATTTTCGCAAAACCTATCAAGGACATCTCTTTCGGTAGGCTGTTGTTGCATCTGTTTCAAACCGCCAGACGATTCAACATGGAGGTACAGCCGCAGCTCGTATTGCTCCAAAAGACGCTGTTCAATATAGAAGGGCTGGGTCGTCGCCTATACCCAGAACTCGATCTGTGGGAGACAGCCAAGCCGTTTCTTGAAGACTGGACCCGCGATCATTTGGGGCCACGTGCCTTCGTCCGTGGCCTGCGCAAAGAACTCCCTCGATGGTGGGAGGTGGCGCCACAAGTGCCCAGCATCGCTCATGAGGTGTTGCAACGTATGCGCAACGGAGATCTGGAGATGAGCTGGAAGTCTCAGGAATTGCAGCACTTGCGCACTCAGATCGGTAGCAATCATAGGCGGCTATTCTTCGCCATCATCGGCAGCGGCTTGATTTTTTCAAGTGCGGTAACCCTGGGCGTTAATGCCGATGCGTTCCCTGGGTTGGCGGTGATCCCGATGCTGGGTTGGCTGCTTGCAGGGATAGGCATTGTTTTCGTATATCGCGCCTGGCCGCGGCGAAATTCCTAGCAATCCCAGAACATTGCATTGGATCAACGGTAGCGATTTGGGGTTTGAAAGGGCGACCGAGAGGGTTAATATAGCCACAGGAATGGAATCCTCATTGCAGTGCGGTATGAAAGTGAAATCAAGAGCGCTTCATTATTTGGTGTTATTGGGTGGGATGCTGCCGGCCGTGGTTTTTGCGGACGAAGTGCTCCAATCCGATTGGGCTAGTGCAACCAGCCCCGCCGCCGCTGTCTACGAAACCCTGATCCCGACCGAGCAGTTTCCGCTGTTCAACACGTCCGGCCAGCAAAAACAACTGCTTGCCCTCAAGTGGCAACACCAACCCTTCGATGGCCATAGTCTGAGATTCGCGGCTGGCTACGGTGACGACGTCTATCTGGAAGAGATGTCCTATGACAGCGTAAGCACCATGGCGGAGCTTGCCTGGACCAGTCAGGGAGTCGGCCGGTTGCGGCCCAGGCTAAGTGGAAGTCTGTTCGTGGGCGAGGCCGACACCCGTGGTGAGGCCTACCGACATCTGGATCGTAAATATATGGGTTTCACCGTCGGTGGGCGTGTCACACTATCTGAGAAGCACAGCCCTTACATCTCCTTCAGGATGTTAAGGGCTTCATACGATGAGGATCCACTCGAAGATCCGCTTTCAGCCTCGGCAGAGATTTCACGCTTAACTGCCGGTTGGGATTGGCAAGTGCGGCCGAATTGGCGCCTGCGGGCGGAGGCCGACTTTACGTTGGAGGACGAATTCAGCCTCAATCTCGATCGCTACGACCCCAGCCGCGTCGTCTTTAGCACCCGCTTCGACTTTCGATAACCATGCCTTAAGCCGGCGTCGCCCAGGTAGGCGAGGTACTTTGCCTGTTGCGACAAAAAAGTGGGCAAAGAAACGCTCCCCTGACGCTGCGCCCCAATAACAGGAGTTTCCTCACTTAGGTGTTTGTCTCAGCCGGTACTCCGAGCTCTCCGACGGCAACGCGGACAAATCTGTACGACTGACCTGAGATGCGAAGTACAAGCCCCGGTCCTTTCAACTGCAGAAACCGACCCACAACAAATACCACAAAGCGCTCATGCTATTTGTTTCCCTTAGCCCGCTAACGATAATTTGGACGTCTCAATTGCAGTATGTCTTCGCTGCAACGTCTTTCGAAAGAAACGCCCGTCAATCTAGGGGTTACTCAGGATCAAGGATTAAAGTAGCGAGTCGAATTCACTATTGAATTGTGGCCTGGGACTGAAGCTCGAGTAGCTTGCTTAACGATACAAGTTCGATACCGTTGTTAGCGAGGTCTGGCAAGCGGCGTTCCAGGACTTCTAGGGTTTCCGGATAAGGATGACCGATGGCGAGCACGCGATTGCGCTCACGCGCAATCGCCACAAGCTTATCGAATTGGCGATCTATGGCTTCGACTTCGCGCACGTTATCCAGAAATATATTGCGCACAAGGTGAGGCACACCTAATTGCCGCGCGGCGTGGCCGGCGACGCTGTCGGCGGTGGTCAGTGAGTCGACAAAGAATAGGTCGCCACGATTCGCTATCGCCTTCATTAGTAATTGCATGGGTTCGCGCTGCTGTGTGAGTAGACTGCCCATGTGATTACTGATACCAACCGCATGCGGCACTGTCTGCAGGTCATAAGCCAAGGTCATCGCCACCTCGAGTGCGGGCATATTTGAGTCGAGATTCCCCGGCCCGGGTTCTTCGCCGTCGGTGGACGCCATCGGCAAATGTAGAATCACTTCTTTGTTATGGGCGCGCGCCATCTCAGCGAGTCGTACGGAAAAGTAAGTATGTGGCAGGATGGCGCACGCCACGGCCCCTGGTAAGTTGATGGCGCGCCGTCCGTAACGCAGGCTGTTACCTAGGTCGTCGATAATGATACCTACCGACGCAATGGGGTGGGCGCTGGAACTCGCGACCGACTGCAGGCCGGAGGCTGAGGCTAGCAGTGGCAAGGCGGCCAGCCACAAGGCCGCCTTCAACATTAGCCACCTTTCTTGGTGTAGATATTTATACCTTTCAGTAGGGTTAGCGCCTCGCTGAGCTGGAAGTCATCATCCGTCGATTTCTTCTCGGTGGCCTTTGCCTTATCTTTTTTGTCGGTTGTTTTCTCCTTGTCGCTGCCTTCGAGGTGACCGCTGAGATCAGCCTCTTTCAGGCGCTCTTCAGTTTGTCCGTTCTTGGTTACCTTCGCATCTTCGGTGATGATGTCTGGTTCAATGCCGGTGGCTTGGATAGATTTCCCACTCGGGGTGTAGTAGCGCGCCGTCGTCAACTTGAGGGCGGCGCCGTTGCTCATCGGCATAATGGTCTGCACCGAACCCTTGCCAAAGGTTTTGGTGCCCATGATGATGGCCCGACCGTGATCTTGTAACGCACCGGCGACGATTTCCGATGCCGACGCTGAACCACCGTTTACCAACACTACTAGCGGCGCCCCTTTGATCGCTTCACTGCTAGTGGCGGAGAACTTCAGCTTCGAGTCGCTGACACGTCCCTCCGTGTAGACGATCAATCCGTCGCGGAGAAACACATCACTCACCGCAACCGCGGAATTGAGTACGCCACCCGGGTTATTACGCAAATCTAATACCATGCCCTTGAGCTTGTCTTTGTTTTCCGTCTGCAGTTTTCGCAACGCCGTCTTTAGATTCTGCGCAGTGTTCGCCTGAAACTGTGTAATCCGTAGATAGCCGTAGCCCGGCTCCAGTATTCGGCTCTTAACACTCTGGATCTTGATAATCGCACGCGTGATGTCCACCTTTAGCGGCTTGGCTTCACCCTCGCGAACAACGGTCAGAGTAATAATGGAGCCGGGTTTGCCGCGCATGAGCTTCACCGCTTCACTCAGCGTGAGCCCTTTCACCGCCGTTTCGTCTAAGCGCACGATTAGGTCTCCGGGTTCGAGTCCGGCGCGGGCAGCGGGCGTATCCTCAATTGGTGAGACGACTTTGACGAAGCCGTTCTCCATGGTGACTTCGATGCCGAGCCCGCCGAACTGGCCCTCGGTGCCGATGCGCACCTCTTTGAAGCCCTGCGGGTCTAGGTAGCTCGAGTGTGGGTCAAGCCCGGCCAGCATGCCGGTAATGGCGTCTTCGAGTAGCTTCTTGTCATCGACATCCTCGACATAGTCGGACTTGATCTTGCTGTACACTTCCGTGAACGTCCGCAATTCTTCGAGTGGCAGTGCGCCCGAACTAGAATTATCTCGTTCAGCAAGAACGGCCCTCTCCAGGGTGATTCCCGCACCAATGAATACCCCCAGTAGCAGGATCAGGGTATAGCGCGTTATGTATGTCATTACTGTTTCTCCATTATGCTCTGCTGAACCTAGGCCTAGATGTCTCGCTAGCCAGTTTACACCTACTGCACACGACACCACTTCAGCGGGTCTCGTGGCTGCCCTCTTTGCCGGATCTCGAAGTATACGCCAGCCTGGGGCGCATCGCCGGTATTTCCCATGCTGGCGACTACCTGGCCGGGCTGCACCCAGTCTCCAACCTGGGCATACAGGCTCTGATTGTGCCCATATAGGGTCATGTATCCGTCACCATGCTCCAAGATCAAGAGTAGTCCAAATCCACGCAACCAGTCGGCAAAAGCCACCCGGCCGTGGGCCACCGATATGACATCTTGGCCTATATGCCCTGCCAAAAACACCCCCTTCCAGCGCAATTTGCCGAATGATTTGAGGGCGCCGTAGCGGGCCAGGATCTTACCCCTGGCCGGTAATGGGAGCTTGCCCTTGTTTTCCCGGAAATGCGCCTTTAGCGCCGGTACGACTGGCGCGTCGGCCAAATACTCTTGCAGTTGCTCGAGCAGGCGTTCCAATCTACTTTCATCGCGACGCAGTCGCGCGATCTCTTCGGTTTGGTCGCGCACCTGCCGATTCAGGCTGGCTAGCACCTGTGTGCGTCGGGTGCGCGAGACCCTCAGCGCCTGTTTCTGTTCTACTTGGGTTGTGCGTAGCGCCTCAAGTTCCCGAGTTCGCCTAGTGATCTGGTCTTCCACCTGCCGCAACTTCACCAGCCCGGCCTTGATGTTGTCGATATGTCGGACACGGGCTTTATTCAAATAGCGGTAATAGACCAACATTCGGCTAACGCTAGCGGGATCGTCTTGATTGAGCAGGAGCTTGAAGTAACTATCCCTGCCCATGGCGTAGGCTGCTTGCACCTGGGCCTCGAGCCCTTTGGTTTGGTAGCCTAGATCGTTTTGTGCCGCCGCTCGCTGTGCTTGTAGGTCACGAAGCCGCTTCGCTTCGTTTTTTAGGCGGGCATCCAACTGCCTTAGGGTGCGGATGCGGCTGCCAATGCGGTTTTCCAGTTGTCTAACTTCTTCACGTTCGCTATCGCGCTTGTGGACCGTCTTATTCAGTTGGGTTTGCAGTGTCTGAATGCGACCGCGCAGACGCTTAAGCTTGGCCGCCTCCTCTTCGGCACTCACGATCGCGGCCGATCCGAGGACACATGCCGATACAATGATCGCTCCCACCGGCCGAAAGCGGTGTGTGGATAGATGCTTAAATGCTGGTGACAATAGGCCGGTTCCCTCAAAATGGTATATTATTGTATAATGGTATAATAATATAGGTTATAGATTGCCGGCCTACCCGTCGATTTAACCTTAACCTGAAGAGAACTAACTAGGTATGGGTGTCACGGCTGAGAACAGGCATGAAGCCCTGATCACAGATGAAGATGATATTTACCTAGCGTCACGCGCCATGAAGGCGATGGCGCATCCACTACGCCTGAAAATACTGTGTATCTTGGGCAGCAGTAGCGAGGCAAGTGTCCAAGACATCGTCGATCGGGTGGGTACATCGCAAAGCAATATCTCCCAGCATCTCTCGATACTACGCGACAAAGGTATACTTGCCTTTCGCAAAGACGCCAACCGGGTGTATTACCGACTCGGTGATACCCGTATCGTGCGGCTGATCAACGCGCTGCGCGAGGCGTTTTGCGCAAATCAACGCTAACTTACACACCGTGTTGTTGTAACACATGGCTTAGATAACGGCGATGGAATACACCGATTTTGTGATCAAGTATTGGTACCTGTTTGGCGCGCTTATCGTTGTGTTGGCGATGCTGGTGGCTGGCCCCATAACCCAGTTGCTGCATGGAATTAAGAACATCAATGTCTGGGAAGCAGTAAAGTTGATCAATCATGAGTCGGCAATTGTGGTCGATGTATCGGAGCCGCAGGAATTTAAGGCCGGACATATCCCGGACGCGATCAATATACCGCTTGGTGGATTAGCGGGACGGGTTAAGGAGCTGGAAAAGCATAAGAGTAAACCCGTCGTATTCACCTGTCGTACCGGAAGCCGTTCCAGCCGCGGCGCCGTAGTGCTGCGTAAACAGGGATTCGAACAGGTCTATGCGCTTGCCGGCGGGTTGGCGGCGTGGGAAAAAGATAATTTGCCACTGCAGAAGGCGTAAGCGCGAACCTACATACAGCAACGAGATAATACGGTGGCAGAACCAATCCCTGATCCTAATTTAATTTTTAAGTTCAAGAGGGTCTACCTGAAGGATACGTCCTACGAGAGCCCGAATGCTCATCGCCTGTTGGCAGAACCGAAGCCTCACCAGGTCAGTGCTCAGTTCAATGTTACGCACCAGGCGATCGACCATGAGCAACGATTCTATGAGGTTGTTTTGCATGTCAGAATCGCATCAATGCAGGATGACGAGGTTGCCTTTGTGGTAGAGCTTCAGCAGGCGGGCGTCTTTGAGATCGCCGGTGCCGCCCCGGAAGAACTACCCATTCTGCTTAAGGTCCGTTGCCCGGAAATTCTCATTGCCTTCGCGCGTCAGGCTGTCTGCGACCTGGTGGTCAAAGGCGGATTCCCCCAGCTCCTCATCAATCCGGTGAATTTCGAGGCGCTCTATTCGCAAAAGCGCGGCACCAATGAGCGACAGGCCAAGGGCTGAGGCGCAACCGCTCACTTCGAACTCCGCCCATTTCGCTGCCGCCAGGAATACATCGCGCGCCACCCCACGATGACCGGCGAAAACAAACCGCTTGTCGCTATTCTCGGGGCCGGTTCCTGGGGCACCGCGCTTGCTATTCTATTGGCCCGCAACGGCTATCCTGCCAGACTTTGGGGTCACGAACGTAGCAAGCTCGAGCGCGCAGAGCGCGAGCGAGAGAACAGCCAATACTTGCCCGGTATCGCTTTTCCAGAGGCGTTACATGTTGAACCTGATCTGGTGGACCTAGCGCGCGCCGCCAATAACATACTGATCGCGACCCCAAGCCACGCATTTCGGGCTGTGGTTGAACAGCTCAAACCCCACGTTGCGCCAAGCGCGATTGTTGCGTGGGCGACCAAAGGATTGGAACCGGGCTCAGGCAAGCTACTCGATCGCGTTGCCCGTGAGGTGCTTGGTGATGGCGTCAGCATCGGCGTCGTTTCTGGCCCCACCTTTGCGCGCGAAGTCGCGACGGGTCTGCCCACCGCGTTCACCGTCGCCGCCAGCGACGAGAATGTTGCAGAACATATTGCTGGCTGGCTGCGTAATGAGCGCACGCGCGTGTATACAAGCCGTGACATCGCCGGCGTCCAGCTCGGCGGAGCGATAAAGAACGTCATGGCAATCGCGGCTGGGATTAGCGATGGCCTCGGATTCGGTGCCAATGCGCGCGCTGGACTAATCACCCGTGGGCTGGCCGAACTCGCGCGCCTCGGGGTTGCTATGGGCGGTAAACGGGAAACCTTCATGGGCCTGGCCGGGGCCGGTGATTTGATCCTTAGCTGCACTGACAATCTTTCACGCAATCGCCGCGTTGGACTGGGACTAGGCGAAGGCCGCAGGCTACCCGATATCCTCACGGCGCTTGGCCAGGAGGCGGAAGGCGTCGCGACAGCGCGCGAACTCTATGTCCTGGCCAAACGCATGGACGTGGACATGCCCATTACCGAACAGGTGTACCTTGTGTTGTACGAGGGTCGTTCGCCCCAGCAAGCGGTGGAGGCCTTGTTGAGTCGCGAACCGCGCAAGGAATAACCCCCTACCTTTGCCCAACGAGTGGGGCGGGAGACTCGATTGGGTCGGCGCTGCCGACGGTATATGAGGCGGGGCTTCGGCCCGCACCACATCTCGCCCACCCGGGCGAGGCCGGGTTAGTAGCCTTTAGCCGAAGGCGATACGAATCAGTTCGGTCGCTGGGGGTCGATCAGCGTCACGTCACACAACCAATCAAACCGAAGCGGGATGCGACGCGTCATACACTCGCAGAGCGCAGGCGGGGCGAGGGTGGCCAGGCATTTGGCGTAGACCTTATCGGTTGCCGGCGCCACTAGATCGCGTAGCGGCTGGACTAACGATGGTGTGAGATGATCGGGCAACCCGGGAGTTGACTCAACGTCGTCGGCCAGCGCCGCTGGGCTGAGGCTTGCCAGCAGTAAGGTGGCCAATAGGTGTTTCGATGACATGGCCGCTATTTTGAGTTCTGGGCGGTATTGGGTCAAAAACAGGCCCGCTCCCGTCAACAATGACCCGGTTTAGCGGCTGCTGCACCCGAGAAAAACGGCTTTTTTTGGCCCCCCGAGCCTGTCCGGGCTGGCCCAGGGGGTTGGCGTGCTCTTTGCATGAAAAGTCAATTCGGGAAGTCTCTTCTAGGGCATGGAAATCTCTAGCGGATGGAAATCGCCAGGCGTAGCCTGGTGCCGGAACTAGATAGTAAATGGGAGCGTAGTAATGGGAAAGTCAGGTTCAGCCGTTACCAAGCGGCCAGAAAAGCGCCGCGAGACGCGGCGTAATACCGCCGATCGTCGTGACCAGGTACGCTGGGAAAAACCGTCATCCAAATCCAAACAGGGTGAACGGCGTACCGGTACTGGCCGCCGCCACCAAGACAAGGTGTGGGATAAGATTCGGTCTAAGACCTAAGCGCTCGGGATGCCAACATAGCTCGAAGTTCCGGCTTAAGCGGGCTTTGTTTTGCTCATGCACTCGCTGGAAACCCGAGCTGGCGCCAGGCTTCGTATACCACCACCGCTACTGCATTGGACAGATTCAAGCTGCGCACGTCGGCAAGCATTGCCACCCGTAGGCGCTGCTCGGCTGGGGTCTCGGCCAATAGCGCTGCCGGCAGACCACGCGTTTCGGGACCAAACAAAAACGCATCTCCCCGTTGATAGTCGACGGTGGTATAGAGGCGTTTGGCCTTGGTTGAGAAAGCGAACACCCGGTTTGGCTTGATGTGATTTTTGAACGCCCTGAGGTCGGTATGCGTATTCACATTGGCCCACTCGTGATAATCCAGCCCGGCACGTTTTAGCTGTTTGTCATCAAGTTCAAATCCCAGCGGCTCGATGAGATGTAATGTTGCCCCCGTATTGGCGCACAGCCGGATCACGTTGCCCGTATTGGGTGGGATCTCTGGCTGATACAGCACGACGTGGAACATGTTTTTTTGACCTCTTGGCTTGAATGGGGCACCGGCGGGCGGGTAGGACACCTAGCTTGGCCCGATCCTTGCTCAATTTACCCAGTAGTCGGACATCTTGTGCCGCTGATCTTGGACCGGCCGACTGGCCTCAAACGGGCCCGAACTGGCGTTTTTGCTGGATTTTTATACCCTTAAATGGACGTTTTCATATTTCGGACAAGTAGTTCCCAGTGCCCCGGAGGGTAATTGTGGCCACGCCTGCACCTCTTACGCAACATAACGCACCGCCGAAGCAAAAGAAGATTCGTATTGGCGATCTGTTGATCGCCCACAAGGTCATTTCGCAAGAACAGCTGTCGATGGCACTGGCGGATCAAAAGAAGAGCGGGCGTAAGCTTGGCCGCGTGCTGGTCGAGAATGGCTTCATTACCGAAGACCAGTTGCTCGAGTTTCTCGCGCAGCAGCTAAGTATTCCTTATATCGATCTCAGTCGCTATCACTACGTGCCCGAAGTGGTGCGACTAATTCCCGAGGCGCATGCGCGCAGATTCCGTGCCATTGCCTTAAAGCAAGGCCCGGACGGGGTGTTCATCGGCATGGCCGATCCCACCGACATCTTTGGCTACGATGAGCTCGCGCGTGTATTGCGCCAACCGCTGCGGCTGGCGGTGGTCAAAGAGGCCGAACTGCTTCGGACCATCGACCAGGTCTATCGCCGTACCGAAGAAATCAGTGGGCTGGCGGCCGAACTGGAACAAGAGCTGGCCGCCTACGATGTCGATATCGCCGCCCTCACCGTCGGCGAAGACCTCACCGATGCCCCGGTCGTTAAACTGCTGCAGAGTATGTTTGAGGACGCGGTACAGGTGAATGCCTCAGACATCCACATCGAACCGGACGAACGCGAATTGCGCATTCGCTTCCGCCTCGACGGTGTGCTGCGCGTGCAGACAACCGCCGATAGAAGCATCGCTGGCGCGCTGGTGTCGCGCTTAAAGCTGATGGCGGGTTTGGACATTTCGGAAAAACGTCTGCCGCAGGACGGTCGCTGCAATGCCAGAGTGCGCGAGCAAAATGTCGATGTCCGTATCTCGACCATGCCGGTGCAATACGGCGAATCCGTGGTGTTGCGTTTGCTTAATCAAGGAACCGGCTTGGTGCAATTGGACCAGCTCGGGATATCGGAAGATTACGCCCAACGTTTTAGGAGAATGGTGCACTCGCCGCACGGCATGGTGTTAGTCACCGGTCCCACCGGTAGCGGTAAGACGACCACCCTCTATGCGGCGCTGCGCGAGCTTAACCGACCGGAATCCAAGATCATCACCGTCGAAGACCCGGTGGAGTACCGGTTGCATGGCATCAACCAGATACAGGTCAATGCCAAGATCGATCTGACCTTCGCCCGTGTGCTGCGTTCCATCGTACGTCAGGATCCGGACATCATTCTGGTCGGTGAGATGCGTGATCAAGAGACGGCCGAAATCGGCCTGCGGGCAGCCATGACCGGTCACCTTGTATTGTCGACATTGCATACCAACGACGCTGTTTCTACTGCCCTGCGCTTGATCGATATGGGTACCGAGCCTTACATGGTTGCAGCCTCGCTGCGTGGTATCGTCTCACAGCGCCTGGTGCGGCGGATATGCGAGAGTTGTTCCGAACCCTTTGATTTACAGGCAAATGTTGAGGCCCTGCTGAACGAGGAATTGGGCGACAACGCGGCCGGTCTGAAATTCCAACGAGGCCGCGGTTGCAGTCATTGCAACGGCACTGGTTACCAAGGTCGTATCGCCGTGTTCGAAATGCTGGAAATGGATGAGCCCTTGGTCGCGGCCATGCATGACGGCAACGCGCTGGATTTTGCCGCTGCCGCCAAAAAACAACCTGGCTATCAATCACTACGGCACAGCGCCATTGCATTAGCGGCACAGGGCAAGACCACCATGGATCAGGTCATGCGCGCTACCTACGGCATCGAAGACACCTAACTAGCTAGTGTCGCTATTCCAATACAAGGGGCGTAATCAACGCGGTGAAGCGGTATCTGGCCAGATCGAGGCCGGGTCGGCCGACGCCGTGGCGACGCAACTTTTCAACAATGGCATTATCCCCGTCGATATCACGGTTACCAGCGCGAGCGCAGACGTCCTGGCCGGCATGCGCGGCATGTTCGGCGAACCCAAGGTCCAACTCACCGATCTGATTCTATTCAGCCGCCAGATGTATACGCTGCTCAAGGCCGGTGTACCCATCATGCAGGCACTTAGAGGCCTTGAGGGGTCAACCCATAATCCCACCCTTGTCCGCGTGATTGGCGAGATCCATGAAAGCCTGGATGCTGGTCTCGACCTAACCAGTGCGCTCAGGCGTCATACCGATGTGTTTTCCAGCCTCTACATCAGCATGGTGCAAGTTGGCGAGACCACCGGTGCACTACAGGAATCGTTTCTGCAGATGTCGAGTTACTTGGAGCTCGAGAAGGAAACCCGCGAACGCGTAAAGTCGGCCACTCGCTACCCGATGTTCGTGGTGATTTCTATTGCCGTTGCCATATTCGTCATCAATCTCTTTGTGATTCCCGCCTTCTCCAAGGTCTACGCCAGTTTTGGCGCGGAGCTGCCGTGGGCTACTAAGATGTTGATCGCAACGTCGAATTTCACGGTTGCCTATTGGTACGTCATCTTAATCGTATTGGGCTTGGCCATTCTCTGCCTCAGGGTGTACGTGAAGACGACCGAGGGGCGCTATCGCTGGCACAAGCTAAAACTCAGGCTGCCGGCCGTCGGCGGCATCATCTATCGCGCCAGCCTTGGGCGTTTTGCGCGCGCGTTGGCGTTGACGATTAAGGCCGGTGTGCCGTTGGTACAAGGTCTGACCGTGGTGAGCCGGGCGGTGGATAACGATTATGTGGGTGGCCAGGTCGCCCAAATGCGAGACGGGGTGGAGCGTGGTGAGACCATCACCCGTACCGCCGCCGCCACTGGTATGTTTCCCCCTTTGGTGCTGCAGATGCTCGCAGTCGGGGAGGAAACCGGTGCGGTGGATGAGTTGATGGGCGAAGTAGCGGGTTACTACGAGCGTGAGGTCGACTATGACCTCAAAAATCTCAGCGATGCCATCCAACCCATCCTGATCATCTTTATCGGCATCTTGGTCTTTATCCTGGCGTTAGGGGTATTCCTGCCGATGTGGGATCTGCCGCAGGCGGTGAAGGGCGGGTGATGAGTCCGACCAAGGCGTGGCCGACGTCGAGATGGCGCGAGCAGACTGCCACACGCGTCAGTTAGTTATCAAAGCGATCGAACTAGACAGGCCATGGTTTGTAACCTACTGTTTTTATTGGGTGTACCCAGGTCAGTGGGTGGCGCCAGTACACGGCCATGCAGGCCCTGGCCAAAAGGATTGCCGGCTTGAAACCGCATTTGCGAAGCACTGAGCGCGGGTTCAGCTTACTCGAACTCGTAGTCGTCGTTGTCATTATCGCGTTCCTAATGGTGATCGCCATTTCGCGATTGTTGGCGTTACAGGTAGATGCCGAACGGGTCGCTATGGAATCGGTGTTGGGGACGCTTAGGAGTGCCATTGGCATGAAAGTTGCCCACCATATCGTGCAGAACGATATCCGCGGGTTGCGATCGCTTGTGGGTAGTAACCCGATGGATCGGCTGGCGGAGACGCCACACAACTACCTTGGGGCGCTGAACGGGGTAGACCCGCTCAGCCTCGAGGATGGCAATTGGTATTACGACCAGAGTGGTCGGGCGCTGGTGTACCTAGTGCGTAACAAGACCTATTTTTCCGGCGGGCGGCCGCAGCCGCCGAGTGCCCGTTTCGCGCTTGAGCTGGTATTCGCGGACAGAAACGGCAATGGACGGTTCGATAGACGGGATGAAATCGAGGGCCTGCGTCTAAATGCCCTTGAACATTATGCCTGGACCAACTAAAGGTTATGACTAAAGGTCAGTAAGTTAAACCGCGTTTTAAGGCCAGCAGTAAAGCTTGCGGTAATGACCCAGATCGGCGTCGCCAATCTGTGGATCGATCGAGATTATTAAATGTAGGAGCGTGTTAGATGAACATTAAGCAAGCAGGGTTTACCCTGATCGAGTTAGTAGTGGTTATTGTAATTCTGGGTTTGCTGGCAGCTACGGCCTTGCCTCGTTTTGTCAACCTACAATCCGATGCGCGCGAAGCATCCGCCGGTGGAATGAGCGGTGGTGTGCGCGCTGCTGGCAACCTGGCCCATGCCGTCTGGCTCGCCAGAGGCGCCAGTGGTACCGCAGTGACTATGGAAGGTACCAGCGTTGCCGTAACTTTTGGCTATCCGGCAAACGGCGCCACCGGAATCCGGCGGGCCATGCAAGACATCAGCGGTTTTACCTACGCTGGCACGACGTTCAATTTTTCGCCAACCGCCGTGACTGGCTGCGCGGTGAGGTACCAGGCGCCAGGTGCGGCAAACAACCCGCCGGTGATTACGCTCACCACCAGCGGCTGCTAACGTTAAATCACCGTTCTACGGATAACGGGGTGCCATCGCACCCCGTTTTCTTTCTTGCGGGGCCGCCGTGTTCTCCTTTTTGGGATCTGCGTTGGCCGCAAGTAGCTTCGTCTTCAACTCAGCTAGCTTGTCTTGATTCGCCAGCGACAGTGCGCCGGCATCTATAAGTTGAATTTCTATGCGCGCCGCCGCTGGCCGATTGACAATGAACAGGAGCTCAGCCAATTGTAGGCGGACGGCGACATCGTCCGGCCTGAGGATAAGGCCCTCGTGAAACCGCTGAATCGCCTCAAACGGCTTATTCAGATAGAGTGATAGTTCCCCGAGTAGAAAATGGCTGGCCGCGTGGTGCTCCGCCGTCGGCCACCGATCGTTAGCGACGGCACGAGCAAACACCTGCGCCGCAATGGCCAGATCCTCCAAGTCGCGCCCCTCATTGCGCCGAAAGTAGGTGCCCATTCGGTACAGCTGGCCCGCCGTATAGACCGTGACCGGATGTTGCTCGAGTCGGGTGAAGATCTGCTGCAACAAGGTGGCATCTGGTGGTGTCTCAAGTTCATGCAAGTGCAAACTTAACGCGCCTACCAGGTGCCCGGCCTCTTCGGGCTCGAGCTCGCCGGCCTTGGCATAGAACTTGGCCGCATCTTCAAAAAGCCCGCGTTGTGCCTCGGCGTACGCCAATGACACCCACACCCGCGGCGATTCCGGATGGCTGACGAGCTCATAAACCAAGAAATCACTGATATTGGACCAGTAGGATGCGCGCAGCTGTAGTGGGCTGGCCAGGGCAAGCACGACGACTATCGGCAAGGCATAACGCACCTTAGGTCGCAGCCGACGAACGAGCCGTGATTGGGTCAATGCATAGCCCAGTGCGAACAAGGGGCCGTAACTAGGGAGGTAGTTGCGGTGTTCAAACACCATTTCTAGCGGCATCACCGTTGATTCAAGTAAGTGACCACCGAGAAACCAAAATACCGCGAATGCGAACGCCGGCAGGCGCCGTATCGCCACCGCATA
>Ga0224508_10001164_pt1 | contig 23855 bp, 21 predicted proteins | sample SF_Jan12_sed_USG_4_FD_170157 | JGI IMG/M metagenome (GOLD analysis project Ga0224508, IMG submission 170157) | Sediment microbial communities from San Francisco Bay, California, United States - SF_Jan12_sed_USGS_21 | ecosystem: Environmental > Aquatic > Marine > Sediment | place: USA... | reverse complement strand
CTCCGGTTAGTGTGGAAACGATGTTGAAATGGTTGGGAATACTGTTCGGTACACTGCGATCTTCAGTTCGCCCGCGCCGTGAATTGGTGCTTGAGAATTTGGTACTACGCCAGCAGCTAACTCTTTAAGTAGTTTGGCCTGCTCATTCCATGACAGCGGGTAGGGTTCTCTAGCATCCGTTACCCGTAACATCCTAATCTTGGGAGCAGTCGACAGCCAAGTAAGATCATTCTCATCTCTCCACCAGCAAGACCGTAGGTTCAGCCGCCGCAGGTTAATTCCGTTATGCCGCGAAATGCCCGATATGGGATAATTGGAAATAAATAGAGCAGGTTTCCCTTGATGGCATCGGTTCGGATTACATTGTCGATACTTGCTTCAGCGGCCCTTTTCGGGTGTGCGTCTCTGATAAGCCATGAAACTTTACGATTCAAGGGCCTTGAAACGTCACCCAAGCATTTCAGCGGCATCTTAACCGTGCCAAAAGAGAGTCAGGAGTCAGTGCCTGTAGTGGTTCTTGTCCACGGGTCCGCCGGGGTTGATAGCAGGTACACATTTCATCGGCCTGCGCTGTTGGACGCGGGGATAGGGACATTCGAAGTGGATTTTAAAACCAATGTTTTTACCTCCCCCTCTGACCGCCCGCCCATTGCCACTTTCCAACCGTGGGCTTTTGGAGCGTTAAAGGCTTTGCGCTCTCATCCGCGCGTCGATGCAAAGCGTATCGCCATTATGGGATTTTCTCTCGGTGGTCATCTAAGCGTCTCTGTTGCCTCACGAAAACTGGTCACACGGTGGCTGACGCCGGACCAGCCAGGATTTACCGCCCATGTAGGGTTCTATCCTGCATGTAAATGGCTAAAACAACATTTTGACGTGACCGGACCAACTGGGGCCCCGATTCTCATCCTTAGCGGAGAGAAAGATTCCTGGGGCGATGGAGAGACTTGCAAGAGCTTTGGTGACTGGTTGAACGAGGCACAACCAGGTGTTGTTTCGCTAACGATGTATCCTAACGTCCATCATGGATTCGATCGCAAAGGATCATGGAAAGGATACGCACCGTTTGCACAAAATAAGACCGCCATCCTTCAATGGGATGCCGAAGCGGCACATGACAGCCGCAAGCGAGCCGTGGCATTTCTGCGTCAAGCATTCGATTTGTGAGCATAAATGTAACAGGGGCAAGAACTCCCCATCGTTGAAACATTATCGCTGTAGTAGTCCACCGATTCTTTTGACGCGAAAGTTTGAGCCAGATTTATCGATTTCCTTGAACCTATTTTGTTTTTCGCGGAACCGTTGCAGAAATTAAAGAAATACCGCGAGGACATGGTGGTAGCCAAGAATCCGCCTCGAATCCCACTTCCCAAGCCCTAGAGTCAGCACGTCCGGGGTGCACCCCATGCCTCATACGCCTGCTTAATTTGTAATATCGCCGGCTCTATCTGAAAAGGTAGTTTATTGGCGTGGCGATACGGTCTGCGGCTAGGACCCTCAAGACCATGAAGACCTGAGGGTTTGTATCGATGAAATAGCTTATAGCCAGTGGGTCGAGAAATCTCAAACTCTCGACACAAGGCTGACATCTTCTCTCCGTCTAACAATCGGGCAACAAACTTAAGTATTCTCATCCATCGGATTACACGTTCTCCACGGCATCTGAGAACCTCCCAAATGCTCAATTGTGTAAACGATGTCTCCGGTATACGTTGTAAGTTATGTCTCAGGAAGGACATAGGTATATTGGTTGCCCACCTTACCCATGCCCATTCACCTGCCCCGCGCGGGGTCACCCTAAGACAAACTGATACAAATCTGGTACACCGTCTCGCTCGGTGTCATCTATAGGCACGCCTCTCCGATGAGCGACCGCCCCATCTAAAATAAATAAAGCGGAAGTAGCTGGTTTATACGGCTGTTCCCACAGGGGATCAAGGCATGAAATAGAGCAGCACATTTAACGAACTCCCAAACTGAGGTCACCCAACGGGAGTAAGATATGTTCGCTAGTTGAAGCGGTAATGGGTTTTTTTCCGCCAAGGTAGGTTCCCAGCGCCAGTTGGAAGTCATACGCCTCATGGGGTACCGGAATATGCACAAGACCATCTATTGCTCTTGTGCTGCTCACCGCGGCCGATATCGACCAATGGGAAGCAAAGCACGGTAAGGTTCCTGCCGGGTCGCTAGTGATTCTCAACACCGGTTGGCACAAACGCTTCGCCAATCCCAAACGATACGTCAACATAGACGCTGGGAAGGTGATGCATTTCCCGGGATATGGTCCGGATAGCGCAAGGCTTCTCGTCAAGCGTGACGTTGTCGGTATCGGGGTCGACACGCTTAGCCTCGATTATGGCCCATCGAAGACATTTGCCACCCAAGTGGTCATGTTGAAGGCGAACAAGTATCAGGTCGAGAATCTAGCGAATCTCGATGCCCTTCCACCGACGGGCGTGTCTGTCATCGTCGGTGTGTTGCCGGTTAAGGCAGGGTCTTAAGCCCAGGCCCGGGTTATGGCCTTGCTCCCTTAAGCGAGAGAAGCGGCCGACACAAAAAGAAATCCCTCCCCCATACAGGGGGAAGGACAGATCACGACTAACGGTTCACCGATTACGGAACCAGCCGTACCACTGCCAGACGACTGGTCAGCGTTATCGTGTTGCCGTCCCAGCCACCACGGGCGCCGACGTAGTGCACCGGGTGAGTGTCGATTTGGGCGCTTAGACCTTCAACGAAGTTCGCAAACGTGGTGTAGAGCTCTACCGTACGACCGCGCACGATGGCAAAAAGCCCAGCGCCATCGCTGTGCGGCTGCACAGTTGGGTCACTGCCAAACAGGGTGAGGTCGGTGATCACGCCACGCTGAACAAGGTAATGTACGACGCTATCGGTTAAAACGATCACCATCGCTTGTTCCGTGAGATCACTGAAGGCATTGGAGGTCGGCGGTGACCAAGCGACCGAGAGCCAAGCGGGCACCTCCGAGAGATCGATCACGGTGTGAGCGTCGAAGTCGTGGGTATCCGCCTGACCGAAGGACACCACGAAACCTCGCACGCGAACAGGATCGTCAATGGCCAGCGTCCCCAGGCTCAAGTTACCGGTGGCGATACGATAGTTCGTCGGATCACTGTCGTGGCCGCCTACGCCGGTTCCCGTGAAGTCATAGATCGATGCGGGTCTGCCATTGATGGTCTGCAGGTTCACGGTTAATAGGCTTGGGTCGATCAGGACGGTGCTGCCGGCGATGCTGCTGAGTCGCATGCGCACAAGACCGTTGGTCGCATCTAGCGTCGGTTTGGTATGGATATCTCCGGTTAGCGTACCGAAGGCAGTGATACGCTGACCGACGGAAATGTCACCGATGTCGACGTCACCGCCAAGTTGTTTGGTGACTTTGGTGCTTGCATCGAGTAACACCGAAACGTCGTCATTAAAGATAACGGTGCCATCCATGCGCACCAATGTGGCGCCGCGAACGGTGAGGGTATCGCCGACGCGGGCGACGACACTGCCTCGTACCACATCATGGGCACCAAACGGCACGCTCGAACCGGCATAGACTTCATGCGCGAGAAATGTACGGTTGTGTAGATTCAATCGGCCAAGGGCCACCGTCGCGGTGCCGACCGGCATGGTCGCAAGTTGTGCAAGCCCATCGGCGCCTTGATACGAGATCTGGTCGATCTCAAATAGGGAGTCGTCATTGGTCTTTACCCTAAGGCGCCCGAAGTGACCGTGTCGCAAATAAAACGGGCGCAGGGCCACCACGTAGTGGCTTGCATCGAGATTGACGCTTACGAGCGGTCCACGCACGCGGTGCACTTTGGGAGGATCAATATCCACTTCCGCCAATAGCAGCGGTTCGACCATGACGGTATTAACAACGAGGTCGACGGTGTTCGTTGCCTCCAGATCGAAGTCCAGACTGAGGATGGCCGGAATACCGGGTCGCACCACTAGCGGGTATCGGCCGTCAAACTTCACGTTCATGGTCAGCGCCGTGATGGGGTTGCCGTGCTCATCAAGTGGCGTGAGCGATACGACGTCGTTGCCCGAGGCGGCGCGGATATCCGCGTTGGTGTAGTCGAGCGTCATGTCCACGTGCGTGTAAACGCCAAGCGGTACCGTCGCCACCGTTATAAACTCGGTTAGGTCCGTGTACTGTGCGAAGTCAACGCGGGTACTGATGGGTAAGGCATCGATAACGGCGCCATCAGCCCGGGTCAGGGTCAGGGACAAGACATCGACGGTATAGGTGGCGAAGTCGCCGTCGGCATCGGTGAGGCCAACGAACACCTCGCCGGCGCCGCCGGCCACGCCGTCGTCAGAGCCGCCTCCTCCGCCGCATCCCGCCAGACTCATGCCAAACAGTAATAACATGCTTAAGAACCAGATTCGCCAGCGACCAACGCCGACCGATAAGAGATTTGCGATCATGTGTACCTCCTCCGTGAAGAAGGGATTAGGGTTTTATTGCTCCTCAGGAGGGTTAACGCACGAGGGTGCGGTTGGTTGACATGTCCGTCGCGAATTACTAATCAGGCCGCCAATGGGAGCCGGACGAGCTCGCGGCAATGCGCCCGCCAGCGGAAATGATTAAGCTGGGCTCGCCTGGTGCGGCTCACAACGGACTGCTCGCTGACGTCGGCTGGCGTATCGCCACCGAGCGAAGCGTGAACCCTGTAACGGTTGTTCGTCAACAGTACTGTGCTATTAGTTGTTCTTCTTGAAGCCCTTTGATCATTTGACACATATCATTGAGGTAATGACACTTGCGATCACCCGTGGGTTCGCACTCATGCCAATGATACCGCTTGACGATATCTGTCTGGTCAAACCAGATGAGGAAACGAGCGTGACGGGGGCGGTATACGGGGGTACGCTCGAGCACAATCCCACCCTTCTCGCGAACCTTGTAGATCTGCAGTTCGTAACGATACAAGAAGAACCGATCATCGCTGCTCCTTTCTTCCGGTGTACGAAGCCTTTCCATGACTTTGGTCTTGGTGGTCCTCCCGGGCCATATCATTTTTTTGGGTGTTACAGGGGAGCCGGTGTTCTTGGATGTCTTGACACCCCAGGCGCCCCGCGTGTCAATGTCGCGGGAGCCCTCCATAACCGCGTAAGGCATGGAAAGGAGGTCTGCACCTGTACACGCGCTCAAAACGCCCATGGCCACGAAGCAGAGGAAAACCTTGGGTAGTAGCAGATAGTGTTTCATGTTGTCTTGCCCGCTATAGCGCCTTCTTACCGCGTTTTCATCTGCTGCGCCACCACGTGCGAAATCTGCACCATCGTCCCCGTCAACTGATCCTAACTCCCACCTAATAGCTCCCACGCCTGTTCCAGATTAGCCATGATCTGGCTGCGTAAGGCCGCGAGTTCTTCTTTGGTGTAGGTGTCTGGATCAGCCACGTTCCTCAACAGTAAATTCTGTCTTACCCGTGTTCGAAGAAAAAGGCAGAGTCGATGCTCTGCCTTTTCCGTAGCCAACTGCTGAACGCTACTGTTTCCTTCCGCTTCCCAGGACTACAAATCCTGGTGTCGTGCTAACAAAACGAACCCCCTTGGCATTGTCCTCCAACACAAAATCGAAGGTCTCCACCGCTGGGAAGCCAGGGATCGGATCATCGAGCGGACACTCTGCAGATCCAGTGCCATTTGGATTAACAGAAAGCGTGCAGGTGAACGTTTGCGTTACACTCCCGCCGAACGAGATGGTCCGCACAGCCTCTGTAATATTCCCTCTGCCATTGGCCTTGAACATACCGCTAGCCGCCGCAGGTCCCACCCCTAATATCTCACCTTGAAACGAGAATGCGTAGCTACCCTTAATATCACCGTTGGTGAATGTCTTATCGGCCAGAGCAACGGCCGAGGGTGCCAGATTCAGCGTCAGTACCACCAGTAAAACCATTAGCTTTCGCATCTGAACCTCCTTTTCTCCGTTAGACAGCTCAAGTTCCAAAATGCCAGATCGTGCAGATTCAAACCTGTACCTGTGCGTCTCGAATTCGTAATTCTGCCGTTAAAATGCGTAGTTGTGCAATCTTGCCGCTCACTGTCAGCTTGCCCTAAACTCCTCCAGCATGAAGGACATGTTCATTCTCCTGATCCATCTGTTGACGACCGTCGCTAAACTCCTGGGCCCCGGTGGCACGAAAGCCGTCATTGCCGAGAACCTTCTCCTCAAGCAGCAGCTACTGGTTGTCACGCGTTCACGGCGACGGGCGCCAAATCTTTCAACGCCTGACCGATTCCTCATGGGCTTCTGGTCGCTCTTCCTCCGACCGCGGCGCATCGCCAAGGCCGCTACGAGTATTCGGCCATCGACGTTGTCGAAACTTCACCAATGCCTGGTGCGCCGAAAGTACCGAATGCTCTTCTCCCCAAAGAAAAGAACGAAGCCGGGTCCTAAAGGTCCGTCCGAGCCACTCATTCGCGCCATTGTCGAGCTCAAACGCCGCAATCCACGTTTCGGCTGCCCCCGGATCGCCCTGATCATCTGGAAAACTTTTGATGTCGAGATTGACAAGCATGTCGTCCGACGCGTCCTGGTCAAACACTATCGTCCAGATTCCGGTGGCAGCGGCCCCTCATGGCTTAACTTCCTTGGCCATATGAAGGGTAGCCTTTGGCGTGTCGATCTGTTCCGTTGCGAGTCCATTACGCTAATAAACAGCCATTGGGTGCTGGTGCCAATGTACCAGTTCACCCGGCGTCTCGTCGGTTTCGGTGTTCATGCCGGTGACGTGGCTGGAACAGGCCTTTGCCGAATGTTCAACAACATCATTGGCGGCATGGCACTGCCACGCCACCTGAGTTCTGACCATGATCCATTGTTTGAGTATCACCGATGGAAAGCGAATCTGCGCGTGCTCGGCGTCGAGGAAATTAAGACCGTTCCCTACGTTCCACTCTCCCATCCATTTGTAGAGCGCCTCATCGGAACCGTTCGTCGAGAGTTCCTCGATCATGTCATGTTTGGAACACGACGGACTTGGAACGAAAACTGGAAGAGTTTCGGCGGTATTACAACGATCATCGCGTTCACGCCTCGCTCGACGAGAACACACCAACAGAAGCCAATGGATGTGCCGTCAACAAGCGAGCGGCCTTGCATAATTTCCGCTGGAAAACGTACTGTCGGGATCTAGTCCAGCTTCCCCTTGTGGCCTGAACAGCAATTCGCCACCGACACGTTCAATCGTTATGCACGCATGTTGAATAGATGTAGTGACATTGTAGTCTAACTTGGTATGTCTCGGATATACGGAATTCCCTTAGGAGGTTAGCTAATGGATGTGTTCGATGTGTTCATAAGTTATGCACGCGAGAGCCAAGCCGACGCGGAGCAATTTCGAGTGCTGCTTGAGGCCGAAGGGTGGACTGTTTGGCTTGATGAGCAAATTCCTGTTGGGGCCGTTTGGTCTAGTCAACTTGAAAAGGCATTGGATATTGCTAAGGGAGTTATTGTTCTTTGGACGGAACAGGCGTGTGAATCGCAATGGGTTCAAAAAGAGGCGGATTACGCGCTTGAACAGAACAAACTGTTTAGTATCAAGCGTGAAGATTGTAGTATTCCGCAGCGTTTCAAAAGAATTGAAGCAGCGATTCTTGTGGGATGGAAAGGAGATATGGCTCATCCGGAATGGAGCAATCTTTTGAGGAGCCTAGCCGAGCATGTAGTGCCTTCGCGCAAAGACCAACTTCGCCCAGGTTTTGATTCGTGCTTTTTGGGGGAAGACCGACGCATTCCTTGGCCTGCGGTCTATGGAGTCGCTCGACAGATACACTATCTGCATTTTACTGTTGTAGCAAATCCAGCTCGACGGCTTGCTTGGTATGTTGCCTATAACGTAGATATGCTGCAGGCGGGAGACTTAGGCGATAGGCCGATATGGCTAACAGAGGATCAATTTATCGCCAAAGAGTTTCAGCCAAGCGATCGACACTTCAAAGGAAGTGGTTATGATCGTGGCCATCTTGCTTGCAGGAGGAGCTTGGGATGGGGGGAAGAACGAATGCCGGGAATTGCTGGTCGTCAAGCCTTCTATCTCACTAACATCGCACCGCAACATCCTGCCGTTAATCGGGCCAGTTACTTAGCAGTTGAGGAATGGGAGCAACAGGTTTCTACCACTTACGGCCACCTGATTGTATTTTGTGGTCCAGTTTTGAAGGAAGATGACAGGATTTTTCGCGACCAAGAAATCGGTGATGACGAATTTATTGCTTATACGACTTTCCGTGTTCCACAGGCCTATTGGAAAGTGGTGCTTACTCTAGATGCAAAGCGGAAAATAATGGGCCGCGCCTTCGTTTTTGCTAATCCAGATCCGGATACGACAGGTATGGCCTTATCTAAAGATGTTGCCAACTATGATATTCCAATTGAGGAATTGCAAGAATATCTTCCGTCCATTAAATTTCCAACGGAAATCACGAGCGCAGAAGTCTTACCGTTAAAATAGATTACCGTAAGAAAGAATGCAAAAGTGAGCAGCGCATAACACTTATGAGGTGTGCCTGGCGATAGTAAGCTCCGGGTATCTGCTGTCTCAACTGGCGGACGGGTCGCCTCGCGTGCAATGATCATACAACAGAAGACTCAGCAACCGGTACAGTTCGAGATTACAGCACAAGCCCGAGAAGCTATCTGCGGCTGGACCCGGCGCGCAAACTTGAGCTCATCAGCTTTTCTTTTCCCGAGCCGTCGCCGGACGGGACGGTTGCAGTGGATTCCGCCAGGTGGGGGCGTGGACCGTGCGGCCGGGTCGCTTTACGGATCCGTGCTCAGGCTCTTTTTACAAGGCCTCCGCTTTGATCGCGTCAATGATCACGTCAATGCGGATGCCCTCGTTGGCCTCCTTCTTGGAAGAAGACGCGTGATGCAGCGCTACGAGTTGCCACTTCTGGTTGAAGACCGGGCTGCCGCTGGAACCGGGGTCGGTCGGGGTTTTATAGTGCACATACCTTTCCCCGACAGCCACCATCTTGTTGTCTTGCAGCGAGATGCGCAAATCGAGCCCCTTGGGGTGACCAAGGATGTTCAGCCGGGCGTCGCCTTTGAGCGTTACCGGCGGCCTGCGAGTCGCCAGCGGTGGCGGGCTGCAACCCTTCGGCACGTCTTCCAAGAGCAGCAACGTGGCGTCCAGTTGGGACGGTGGCGAAGTCCAAACGGGTTTCTTTTTGAACTTTAGCTCCACCGCATCGCTGGCGCCGCCCGCTCCCAGAAACGCGGCCGTCAGTTCTTCGGGAGCCGATGGATGGGGGTATTGCGCCTGCACGTCGGGATCGTCGGAACAGACATGGGCGTTCGTCAGCAATAAAGGCCTCCCGGCCCAGTCGTCGGAAATCCAGGTCCCATCAAACAGAAAGCCGGTCCCATCGCCGTCATACTTGTTGGGACCAATCCTGGCCACCGCGGCGGCACGATTTAGCGCGTCGTTCAACCAGCGCAGCGACTGGTATTTCGTCTTGCCCCAAACCTTTTCGTAGTGGGCGGCCTTGGCCGGGTCCAGGTCAACGACCTCAGCCACGCCTCCCAGTTCGGCAAAACGAGCGTTCATCATCGGCAAGATCTCGTCGCCTGGCGGTTCGTTCTCGTTCAGCATCCAGACTTCGATCAACTGCCGCCGCGTGCTTTGCACGTTAAAGGCATCGGCGCTGTCCAAGTAAGCCACCGTGGCCTGGATCGCCGCGGGCGTGTCCCCCCTGGCCAGGTTGGCCTCGATTTGATTGGCGATATCCCAGGGCTGAAGCGGGCCCTGATTCGCTCTGTTGTCGATGACCTCCAGGATTTCCCTGGCGTGATCGCCCGCCTTATCCGAAATCGCATTTCGCTTGTTCTTGGCAATGCGTTCCTGATGGGTCAACAGCGCGACGTAGTTGATTCCATGCCACAGATAATCCCCCAGTCGCTTGTGATAGGCGTCGCCGTAGTAGCTCAGGGAGCTTGCCAGATCGTGCGATCGCGGTTCTGTCTGAGAAGGCTTGGCATTGACGTAGTACTGCTTATAGGCGCGACCCAGCAGACCCATTGTCTCGCCCAATTCGTACTCGAGCATATCTCGCTTGGCCGCGGATAATCCGTCTTCGTCCAACGCCCGTTCGATTCGGCCCTTGAGCCCCAACAGTCCGCCCACCGCCGTGGTGATTTCGCCGAGTTCGATGCGGGCCTGCGCCAACTGCGTCAAGACCTGTTCGTCGTCTTGGGCGTACTTGTCAAACTTCTCGGCCAACAGGTTGAGCTTGTCGAACCAGGCGTATTTGCGAAGCAACGCCAACACCTTCTTGGCAATCTTGGCGTCGACGCATCGCCCCGTCTTGTCGAGATCGGCGCAGAGCGAATCCAAAAGACGGCCGACCGTCGCATGATCCCTATTCTCAAAGGCGTCTTCGATCTCCTTTGGCGAGTTGTCGTCACTCCATTCGAGTTGACCGTTTCCCACAACTACCCCCTTATTGAACGATGGACTCTGCGGGTGAAAACAATCGAACGCGGAACCCTAGCGACTATACCGTTCCAGATGACCCGCACTGCGAACGCCCTCGCCCGCAGATTGGTCGACCTGATCGGAGTCGCGTACCACGTCCGCAAACTCGAGGTCCGGCACGAGGTCTTCCAGATCGGAGATAGCGACCATCTTGCCTTGCCACTCGGCCGAAACGTTGAACTCCACGTCGGCGTCGCTCAAGTCCTGCTCGAGCAAGAAACCGAAGGTCTCCAGACGATCGCCGTTGCGCGCAACGACAACCTTCCAAAACAGTGAGGGGATTTGAACTTCGACATTTCCCTGATCGTCCTTGCCTTTGAAGACCTTGTCGTTGTCGTCATCCAGGACGGGGCCGGCAAAGAGGCATAGTTTTTCGACTTGCGCCTGCTTGAGGATGAAGTTCTCCAGCTTTCCCCATTCGCCGCGCAAATTGGATCGATTGAACGCGTCGACTTGGGGTGAGCAGTTCGTGACGTGGTACGTGTCTCCGTTCGCTCGCCTGACCTCATCGTAGCTGCCCCCCCAGGCCACGTCGTCTCGGCGGACGATGTGGCCCTTGTCGAAATTGCCGCGATCCTTGGTATAAAACTTGTCGGGCAACTGCAGGGTCGCATCAAGTCTGGGGTCGGTCACCCATTTTTCAATATCGTTTTTGCCAAGTCCGGAGAGGCCTCGGCGGCTGTAGTTAGGGCCCGGTTCAGGCTTCTTCCGTTCTTACTGCCATCGACGTTGGCCGCGGTCAAGAGGGCGATGCGCCGCCCCGTGTGCATGACGACCGAAAAATGCTCGTAGGGAATAACATGCCCGCCCTCGCCCATTTCCGCGACAATGGATGGATCCAGCACGATCGGCATCGGGACGGAAATGCCGAGAAAGTTCTCGTCATATCCCGTTCGTGAATCGTAATCGTCGTCCACGAACGGTTCGGTCATTCGCTCTGGATCAAAATCGAGACGGTCCTCTGAATCTGCCATCGATACCATCCCTTTTTGTTAAAGACATCCAGATTCTACCGCAGATGACGGCGTGTTGGGCGGTGTGGCAGCCGGTGGGCCGCCGATACCTAATATTATGCGCCGATGGGCAGCTGGACGAGTCCGCGACAATGTGTCTGCCAGCGGTAATCGTCGAAGTACTCTCAGGATCAGATCCTTTTGGGGGGAAATTTGCATGCGTCCCAGCCCGGTCAGGCTTACCGGCAATCGAGATTCGGCGAGTGCCAATAGCTGGTCGAGTTGCGTAGCGCACACACGAGCCGTCCGAGATTTTTGCCGCAGATCACCACGACGCCTGGGGGTCAAGCGACGTGGTACAGTGCCGAGATTCGACCACAACCGCAGTCGTTCATTCAGGCGTGGTTACGTCAGTGGCAATCAATCCCGATGGCCGATGGCTAGCTACCGGCAGTTTGGATCAAACAGTACGACTATCGCATCTATAAACCGCCGACGGGCTATCTCACTGTCCGCTATCCGTTAATCTTTCACACGTCTGATGTGCCAAAGCTCACAGACTGCTTGTGGCAGTTTTGGCAGTCTACGCGCATTGGTGTTTGACTGCATTAATGGGCATTTTTCCCGAAAGCTGTAAACAACTCTCTCTAGAGGAGGGATCCAATTGTGAAGGCACATTGGGTGACAACGGGTACGAGTACAACAGGCTTCGAATGGACAGGGGGCGACACCGTTAGACGTGATAGCGGAATGCTCGTCGAAGCTCTTATTGGCGAACCAAATTTCAAGGAAATCTGGTGGCTAGAGTTAGCGCTACGCGCAGCGCGGAGCGTAGCCAGGGTTAAGTTGCCGGCAGGATCGGCAACCGGATTCATGGTGGCGCCAGACATCGTTATGACGAATAATCATGTCTTCGAAAACGAGACCGATGCCAGCAGCGCGGTCTTGCAATTCAACTATCGATTGAAAGCCGATGGAGATCCGGCTGAACGTGATGAGTGGAGGTGTGATCCGGACGGTCTCTTTAAGACCAATCCGGACCTTGACTACACGATCGTCCGAGTGAAAAAGAGGGCCAACGAGAACGCCGGTGACATCTGGGGTCACTTCAATCTACGGCACGGTGTGACGGTCAACGAGAATCAACGTGTGAACATTGTTCAACATCCGCAAGGGCGATTTCAGGAGATTGCTTTTCGTGATAATCAGGTCAAATCCGTCCAGAATGAGTACATCCAATACCTGACAGATACTGACTATGGAACCTCGGGATCACCAGTTCTTGACGATTGGTTTAGGGTTGTTGCGTTACACAATCAACGTGTTAGAGACCCGAATAAGCCGGATCGTTGGTACCGGAATCAGGGTTATCGGGTGGAGACTATTCTCAACGATGTAGGTAACCTTATCCCGTAGGAAGTATCGATTGGAGCATTTGTGAAACGATATTGAAGAAGCACAAAGTAGAGAAGACGTTGAGATCTGTAAGAAGTAAATTGGGAAGTGATAGCCGTTGATTTGGGGAGAATAGCATGGAACTGGCCGCGCTGTCCGGAAAGGCCCGTAGTTTTCTACTCCGGGGAACCGAGGGTGACTTTGAAGCGGTAAGACAAGCCAGTCCGCCCACCTTCTCGCCATTCTTTCTCGCCGATGCAATCCGCGCAGCCGAAGTGTCTGCGGAGTTCATGCGCGCCTTTCATACGGTGAGCAGTACAGAGGAAGGGCTCGAAGCGGTGCTTTCTCATGCTAGCGAGGTGGCGGAGGCCGGGGATATCGAGCTCGCTCGGTTCGCGCTACTCGCGTTCGTGACCCACGAACCACGCGCACGGGTACTGAACGTCCCGTCACTCTTCGAACGCAGGCCGGAGGTCTTAGCAGGCGCAATTGACCTTGCGCAAACAAAAGGCGCCGGTGTCACAGAGCTGGAAGCAGCGACGGGGGATGAAGCGTTTCTCGATTGGTATCGGCAGGATCCGTTCGCGAACGAGCACCACGAACACTGGCATCTCGTATACCTGACACAAGGGGTGCCTCGGCCCGACGGCACGACTGCTCGCCAAGACCGCCAAGGGGAACTCTTCTTCTACATGCATCGACAAATGCTCGCTCGTTACGACGCCGAACGCATTGGCGTTGGGCTACCGCCAATTGTGGCGTTCCAGCAGCTGGATGCGGCCATTCCCGAGGGATACGACCCCGAACTCGAGAACGTTTTGGACTTCCCTGGTGACCAGCAAGCGCGAATACCTTACGAGCCACGCACAGCCGGTCGAACACTGGGCTCGATTCCCGATGGTGCGGGCGGTGTCATCGACGCCGCAGTGCTAGCGGCATGGCGCGATCACGTCGCGAACGCCGTTGACGAGGGATTGTTTGATGGCGCGTTGGGCGCTGACCTGTTGGGCTCAACCATCGAGCCCAGCATTGGTGCCCTCAACATCGGCGCACCACCGGGTATGAATGTTCACGGCATGGGCCATGTTCTCGCTGCGTTTGCCATGGGGGAGCAACTCATCGACAACGGACAGGTACGACGTTGGCGCGGTGTGATGATCGATATTCACAGCGCCATTCGCGATCCGTTTTTCTATAGATGGCACAAGCACATCGATGATCAACTCTCTAGATTGCAACAGCGATTCCAACCAAGAACAACCACCGATCTCGCTTTAGATACGTCTGTGTCAATTCGTGGAGGCGGGCTTCGGGGAGGCCGATCCGAAAGCCCTGACATTATCCTGGTATTCCCGGAGGACCAGCCAGACCTCGACGTCGAAGACCAACCCGCCGCACAACAATGGGCAGCTGAGCGTTTCGGTGAACAACACTGGGACGAAGAGTTCTTCGACGGCGACGTGGCGACCGCGACCTTGCAGACGCAATTTGAGGAGGGAGTGTTCGTTCCAACCGAGGGTGGTGCGCCGGTGACCGTTCGCTATCTGCATCACAAACCGTTTGCCTATTGCATTCGCCTGGAGAACGGAACCCTCACTCCTACCCGCGTTACGATACGTGTCTTTCTGGCACCGGAGAGCACCGCAAATGACCGCCGCGCGTGGATCGAAATGGATACCTTCGAAGCGGATCTCGATGCCGGCCACAACGTTGTGTTCCACGAAGGACGTCGGTCATCCGTTGTGAAAAAGAACGACCAAGGGATCGCAACCCGCCCGCCCATTTTGAACACAGTGCCCGGCCGCGGCGACCCAACGCCCGACGAGTCGTACTGCGATTGCGGATGGCCGTACAACCTAATGCTCCCCCGAGGAACCAGCGCCGGGATGGGCTTTCGCTTGGCAGTTATGATTACGCGCAACGACATCGACATGCAAGGCTTTCAAGCGCAGTGCGGGTCCGTAAGCCTTTGCGGCGCCCTTCGCCGACGATATCCCGACACCCGTCCGATGGGTTACCCATTCGACCACGATATGGACCGCCCGATCGAAGAAATGATCCAGGCTCTGCCCAACATGGCGGCGCGCACCATTCGGGTCAAACACCGCTAACAGATTGGTGCCCGTCTGATCAAAATTTAAGCACTTCGAACTCTTTGGCCACCGCATCACTGCGGCGTCTTGGGTACTGATCGGTTTAAAGACGACGTTGAAGCCACACTGCATCGCCGCGTACGACCCGGAAAGCGGGGCAGGTCTAGGAAAGTCAAGCGAACACCGGTAGAAAATCGAGGCTGACCCATTTGTGATGTAGGCATGTAAATCCGAGACTTTCATATGGCTATCAAACACGGGAATGCCAATCTTGCCATTAACGGTGAAGAGAAATGCACCCCTCATGACAGAGTAGTGGGGAGTGGGACTTTCACGATTTTGTAAATGGCCAGACTCGCAAAGTTTATGCGGCGAACACTCGCATTGGGGGGTATCTCATGAACTATCTCACCGCTTTACTGGCTTTTTCCGCGATCATGATTGTGTTGGCGACGCTCGCCACGGTGGTTGTAGAGGGTATCCACAAACTCGCCCGTAAGAGAGCCAGCGATTTTGAGGAAATGTTGAGCAAACTCTACGAGGACGCTATTGCGCCACGTCTGAAGGAAATAACTAAAACGGAACTGTTGCCTGATGGGCGTTTGACGGCCGCCACGAAATTTGCGAGACAGGTCACGAGGAACCCGGCCTTCCGGGAGGCCAATTCAGGCATGTTGCGACGAATACCCTTCGTCAAGAATTTGTTCACCACTACGTTAGAAGAATTGACCACGCGACAATTTGTTGAGCAGCTTGCTCAAACCGATGCGGGCAAAAAGCTGCGAGAGAAAGGGGGCAATCTTGTCGAGAAAACCTTAGGCGAGCTCGCTTATGAATTTGAACGCTATGGAGAAGCGGCCACAAGCTATTTCGAGCGGCGCGCGGCAGCTCTTTCGGTCCTGGTGGCTTTCGTGCTGGCATTAGTGCTTAACGTCGACGCTATCAAGCTTTATGGTGCGCTGGCCACGGATAAAGCACTAGCGGAAGAGGTGATCAAGGATCTCGACATTGCCAAGCTGGAAAAGGTCTATGTCGATAGTATTGAGACTGCCGGCGGCGACGAACAGAAAAGGGCGAAGATCGCGGAAGAATATCAGGAAGTTCTGGCCCGTATCCGGAAGGATTCGGCCCGTCTGGAACGCCTAGGAATACCGATCGGCCACAGCTATTTTCCGTTTTGCTCCGGCGGCCCGGGCACGACCCAGAGCAATCCTAGCGACGAAGACTTCACGGACCCGCGCTGCAAGGGAATAAAAGTAACGCGGGTTGACGAAGTCACGTACCTGGTTGTTGGGCCACTGTTCACGTGGACCAAGCGGTTCTTCAAGGCACTCTGGACACGAGTGCTGGACACCCAGGACGGGATCGGTTGGTTGCTCTCGGTGTTGTTGTCCGGCGGCCTGATCGGGCTCGGAGCGCCGTTCTGGTTCAGGACGTACCGTTTTGTCGCCAGCTTTGTGCCGGGCCTTAAACTGCCCGACAGCACATTGGCAAGAAGAACAAAAACTAGCGGTGCGACTGCCGGAGGACGGTCCGCTACGCAGAAGACTGGGGCTGCCGGTAAGTCGTCTGGGACGCAGCCGGATGTTTCACCGGCCGCCGAAGGGCTCTCCAATCAAGATCTGAAAGAGGCTTTTGAAAACTCAAGAAGGTAAACGGCAAAACCGAGCCAGAGATAAACAAATGAGATAGTGCTTCATCGCAGAAAGACATTACGAAAGACAGGGACAGCACAGAACTGGGCGGGATTTGCTCATGGTTCGCTCCTCCTTAGTTGTTCCTAAAATCCTTGCAAAAGCTGTAGTAGTCCACCGATTCTTCTGACATGAAAATTTTGATCTACTTTTGTTGATTTCCTTGAATTTACGTTGTTCTTCGCGGATCCTTTGAAGAAATAGAAAGATACCGCGGAGAACATCATGGGAACTAAGAATCCGCTGTCCCTCCCAAAAAATAATCTCGTTTGATTGTACTGCCTTTTTCCAAGGAGTCCGCTAGGCTGGAAGTCATGTTGAAATGGCTGCGAATATTGTTCGCCGCACTACGATCGGCAGCTCGTGCGAGGTACTTATATATATAACGAACAGATTCAAAGCGCCCGCAGGGTATACCAGATTTGTACCAGCGCCTTGCGTCATCCTGGGCGCTTACCGCCAATCGAACTTCAATACTTAATCATGACCGTGGTCCCTTCTCGACCCTGCGCATGCACAGACCGCGGAGATCGTCGGATCAGAGATCACGATCCATCAGACAAGCGATGCCTCCCAAGTTCCGGGATTACTCGATCAGGTCAATAGCGAGCTTGCATCGTTCACTGCAGATGGTGCGTATGATGTTGCTCCCGTCTATGATGCTGTTGACAAGCATCCTTCCGCAAAGCCGGCCCCGGTTGTCATCCCGCCCAGGCGTAACGCCCGGTTGAGTCGGTCTGGCACGAGCCAACGAGACGAGAACATTCGTTGGATCGGAGCCGTGGGTCGGCGGCGCTGGGAAAAAGAGTCGGGGCATTCCCGACGAAGTCTTGTCGAGGTGGCGATCTCTCGGTATAAGCGCATCATCGGTCGAGGGCTGCGCAGTCGCACCCTGCCAAGTCAACCCACCGAGGCGACGATCGCGTGCGCCATTCTGAATAGGATGACCCGGGTAGGAATGCCAGATTCCTATTGTGTAGCGTAAACAAGAGGATCCGAGAGTCGCTTCCTTCCGTGTACTTGGCAATGCAACAAAGTCGAGCTCTCACACCGCTGACCGGGTCGATGTCACGTTTCTGCATCGTCTCTTCCTTTTTTTTACGCGTAACTGCGCAGGCGCTGCGAGAAATCCATCAAGCGTCCGATGCCGCTCTGCTCGGCGCGCTGGCACCAGCTCTGCAACTGTTTGACGAGCTGTTCGCGCGAGGCCGTGGAGCGTCCCCACAATGCGGCGAGCTCGCGGCGCATCGAATACAAAGTCTGCAGCTCATGAGTCCTGGGCAGCACCTCGGCGAGTTTGCGGCGCACGGGCTCGCGCAGCATCTGTTCGTCGCGAAACAGCCAACATTTCAGGTGCTGTAGCGTACGCGCATCATCGGGCGAGACCCGCCGCAGCTTGGCGACCTCCTCGGTGTAGGTACGCTTGAGCAGCTTGGCGTATTTCGCGAGCACGTCGTAACGGCAGGTGATGACCGCCTGCAGCGTTTCCACGTCGACCACCGGCTTGGGGGCAACGAAATGCGGCGTGGGCGCCATGCGTTTAACCCGGGCGAGCCCCACGATCTCGAGCATACGGATGTAGACCCAGCCAAGGTCGAACTCATACCACTCGTACGAGAGCTTGGCCGAAGCCGGGAAGGCGTGGTGGTTATTGTGCAGTTCCTCGCCGCCGATAAGGATACCCAGGGGCACGATGTTGGTGCTCGCGTCCGGCGTGGTCCAGTGCCGATAACCCCAGTAGTGACCGATGCCGTTGATCACCCCGGCGGCCCAAAACGGTATCCACACGATCTGCGTGGCCAAGATCAGCATCCCGGCAACGGTGCCGAACAAGAACACGTCCACGGCACCCATCAGCGTCAGCCCGACGACCTGGAACCGCTGATAGACGTTGCGCTCGAGCCAGTCGTTGGGGGTGCCACGGCCGTAGCGCTCAAGGGTCTCGCGCTTGTTGGCTTCTTTGACGTAGAGGAAAACGCCGCCCCACAGCACGCGGTTGATGCCCAGCACCTGCGGGCTGTGCGGGTCCTCCGGGGTCTCGCACTTGGCGTGGTGTTTGCGGTGCACGGCGGCCCATTCCTTGGTGACCATGCCGGTGGTCAGCCACAGCCACAGCCGGAAGAAGTGACTCACCGCCGGATGCAGGTCGAGCGCCAAGTGCGCCTGATGGCGGTGCAGGTACACAGTGACCGCGACGATAGTCACGTGGGTCAGCGCGAGCGCCACCACGACGTAACCCCACCACGGCAAACGGAATACTCCTGGGAATTGTAGAATCTCCACGTGGGACACCTCGATTCATCGCATCTGCGAATTTTATCAAGATTACTTCGGACACGCCTTGATCCAAGACAGAATTCACCCTGGTCGGGCCAGCGCAGTCATTTCAATCCGTTGGATTTCACGTCCGAGTCAGACCTGTTTTTGCGCTTAGCGTATCGCACGAAGAAACGCCAAAAGACCCCAAATCCAGGCTATATATAAGAAAGATCCATCACCCGCGCCGGGTGATCGGCCGGAATCAACTCATGTTACGCATAACAAATGCCCGCAACTTGAAAAGTTACGAGCATTTTCGGACGTGATCAATCCGAAGCGTTATTTTTCGCCACGCCTGGTAGATCTGGTCTAGTGCCGATCTCGGTCCCCTATTAAATATTAATATAACTATCCAATACTTTTTCCACATTCCCCCAATTCATCATAACCGGAGATATGTGCTTCTCCATCGCCTTAGACAACCCCTCCGCTCGGTAACTACACTAGAAACGTCCTCAGTTCACTCCAACCGTTTTCCGATACAGCAAGGAGTTTTGGTTTAGGCGCCAGCCAGGAACCCTCATGCATCGCCTCACCTACAATCCACAAAAACATATTCCGTGGGACAGGGACAAGCTGATAGGTGAGAAACCCCCTCAAACCCAAGGAAGTATGGACATCACGACTTGAGTTTCCGGAGTAGGGCGACAAACCCGAACCCGTATCCCAGAATAACCTTAACCCCCACCCACAAGTCGCCACCTAAACTACGAATCCTGGGCGTTAGTTCAAGACGTCGACCGCATCCCTTCACACCCCGGCCCAGGGAAACAGCGCGCGCGGCGCAAGCGTTCCGCCCGTGTTATCCAGGGCTTCTGCGATACGCAGTCCCTCGTTCCACTTCGCCATACGTTCGGAGCGGGCGAAGGAGCCGACCTTCAACTGTTTGACTCCCCAGCCCACCGCCAGGTGCACAATAGTGACATCTTCGGTTTCTCCGGAACGCGCAGATACGATGGACTGCCAACCGGCGGTACGTGCCGCAGCCAAAGCCGCGCGCGCCTCCGTCAAAGTACCCGCCTGGTTGGGCTTGATTAATGCGGTGTTGCATGCACCGTGCGCGGCAGCGGTTTCGATTCGTGCGGCTTGGGTGCAAACAAAATCGTCGGCCACGACTTCCACACGATCACCGACCACAGCGGTGAATTTCACCATACCGTCCAGATCATCTTCGGCCAACGGATCTTCGATCGCTACGATCGGGTAACGCTCGAGCCAGCCAAGCAACATCTCGGTAAGACCATCTGAGTCCACATCGATACCATCGCGCGCCAACCGGTATCGGCCGCGGGTAGCGAAATCCGTTGCTGCGATATCCAGTGAGATGGCGACGTCTGCACCTGGCTGCAGACCGGCCCGTTCGATGGCGCGGACCAGAAAATCCAACCCTTGTTCATTGGAATCGAAAGCCGGCCAATACCCGCCCTCGTCTGCCACACCGCGCAGGAGTCCGGCCTCGTCCATCACCGCCGCGGCAGCGCGGTACACCTCTGCGGTCCAATCCAGCGCTTGTACATAGTTCTCGGCGCCGACGGCAATCACCATGAAATCCTGAACATCGACGCGCCGCCCGGCGTGGGCGCCACCCCCGAATATCTGGATTTCCGGTAACGGCAACGCGAGGTTCCGCAGGTCGCCGGCAAGATACGCCCACAATGGCAGAGCAGCGGCGGCCGCAGCCGCGTGCGCCACCGCCATGGAAACCGCGACCGTGGCGTTACCACCGAGCCGTCGCTTGTTTGCGGTGCCGTCAAGGGCAATCAGAGCGTGATCTATTCGCTCCTGATCCGCGGCATCGCACCCTCTTAACGCTGTCGAGATTTCCGCAATCGAAGCGACCGCGGTTCTCACGTCGTGACCACCGACCGACGTACCGCCATCGCGTAAATCGACCGCCTCGCCGCTCCCGGTTGAAGCACCCGCCGGCGCCATGGCACGACCGACCGCACCACCGCTAAGATGAATCTCGGCCTCAACCGTAGGACGTCCGCGCGAATCCCAAACCCGTCTTCCTTTGATTTCGGCGATGTCGGTGATCATGAATTCAACTCCCGCTTCCAAGCGTCGAGCACCTCAATTAAACGTCTTGGGGGTGTGCGTAGCAGACGCCGCGCGCAACGGCGCACCCGATTTTTGTCGGCTTGATCATTGAGATATTCCACCGGTGATTTACCGTCTACCCGGGCCAGGAACAACCCCGGCAACAGACTCGCCGCCCGCGCCTCCGTCTCGGTGCGCTCCTCCCAAGTAACGCCCTCCATATACCCAGTAACCAGCTGCGCAAATCCATCAAAATATCCTTCCCGTGCGTTTGGCTTCCATAGGCATTTAAGCAGTAAATGATTCAGGCAAAAAGCAAGATCAAAGACCGGGTCACCCATGCATGCACACTCAGCATCGATGAACACCGGCCCAGCCGGCCCGATCAGAATATTCTTGGGACTGACGTCCCCATGGATCATAGTCAAACGTGTCGCGGCGGTGCGGCGACTCAAAGCGAATAGACTATTCCGCAAGTCCGGATGGCAAGCGGCGGTTGCCTCAAGATAAGGCTCGAGTCGGATGGCTTGAAATATATCGGTGCGTGGAAACCGCTCCCTAACGGCTTCATCGTCCGCGGTCGCGGCGTGAACGCGGACCAAGCGCCTGCCGACCTGTTCAGCCTGCGATGGATCCGCTCGCCCGTCCCGCAACTCGCTTTTCCATAAATTGTGAGTAGCCGGATCTAAATAATCCATGGCAAACAGTATCGCGTCTTCGTCATAGGCAAGGACACGTGGCGCAACACCTGGAATGATTTGGTTGGCAATTTCATACCATGCCGCTTCGAAACGATTGCGTTCCACGGGCGCAACCCAGTCCGCGGCGACTTTGAGCTTGGGCAGCGCCCGTTTTACACAAAACACCCGGTCACCGATCTCAACCTTCCAGATATCGGAAGACACACCACCGGCCAGGGCTTCGAACCGTACATCATCAGCCATTAATCCGATACGGTGGAGCGCCTCGAGGATTTCGTGATCGGGTCGGGGCGAATGATTCATGCGTCACGTTAATTCGATTACGAAAACGCTCAAGTAAATAATATTGTTGGAACGAAAGAAACCCGCGAACAAGCCGTCCCGGCTATCACCAATCAGCCGATCGCCTGATAATAGAGATTTTGCGGGTGGTTGGCCTGGGCGAAGAAAAACCAACGCTCGGCGACCAAACCCAGATACTGCGTGACAAATGCCGCAACCAGAACTTGCGGTGCGGACATCGCCGCCCCAATGAGCAATAAAATAATCGGTACGGGGAATACCAACGCCAGGAATATCCACTTGACCGAGCGAAACCAGCGCACCGATGCGTGGTGGAAAAACTCGCGCGTGTTAAACGATCCACCCATAAATCCCTGCGCCTTTTGGGCGATCTGGTTGTGACGGACACCGATTGCAGTCTGCAATGTCGACTTGGGGCGCAGACGCGCATTACGGGCCAAAGAGGCGGCGCGCGTCGTCAATGCAATCAACGTCAAGGCGATCCCCCACCCCGTATACATGTGGACCAACCCAGGGGCACCATAACCGGCGTACGCAGCGGCTAGAGTGAACCCCGAAGCGCTGCCGAGCAGGACGTAGTTAATCACGGTAAGCGGGCTCGCCCACTCCTGCAAAAATTTGATGCACGCATAGATCATACTGGTACAGATAAACAGAGCGAGTACGACGAGTACGCCCACCAAGCCAATGACCAAAGTCGGCTTTGACGCCGCTCCGGCTTCACTGAAGTAGTGCGCCAGGCCGTACGCGGCCACGACAACCATAGTCGCCGGCAATACGATGGCCTCGCGGGACAACCACGATGTGCGCCACATTGCAGCCGACCGCCATGCACGTTCGGGGCGCCCGAGGTGAAAAAACGATGCAACCAGCCCCAACACCAGCAAGCCCAGGACCATTGCGCTACCCAGCGCGAAGAATGCGCCCGGCGGCAACGGCAGCGCAGCGATGAACACGTAACATTCGGCAAGAAATAATGCCAGAAATAATCCCTGGCCGGCGCCGATTAGGGTGGTCAGAAAAATCACGGAAAACGCGGGGTGCATTGCCAAACGATCACCAACTGGTTACGTCGTCGAGGGTCTGATCTTCGATCGGACCCGTGGGGCGCTCGGTTTCCTTCTTCAAGGGATTGTCCGCCCGTATCAATTCGTCCTCGTGAATCTCGACCCGCGCCTTGCGCCGCGGTAGATAATGGTTCGCGGGTTTCGTACCCCACTCGGGCATCAGCACATAACCACCTTGCTCGCGAATCGCGGTCGAGGCCTCGGAGTCCGAATCGTGGACATCCCCAAACAAGCGGGCACTGGTGGGACATGCCATCACACAGGCCGGTTTGCGTTCGTCCACCGGCAAGGCTTTATCGTAAATGCGGTCCACGCACAGGGTGCATTTGGTCATTACCTTACGCTTCTCGTCAATTTCCCGAACCCCGTACGGACACGCCCAGGAGCAATACTTACATCCGATACACTTGTCGTAGGCGACGAGCACAATACCGTCTTCGGGACGTTTATAGCTGGCCCCGGTGGGGCACACCGGCACGCACGGCGGTTCCTCGCAATGCAGACAGGACTTGGGGAAGTGTACGGTCTCGGTATTCGGGTATTCACCGACCTCGAACGTCTGTACCCGGTTGAAAAACGTACCAGTCGGGTCTTCGCCGTATGGCCGGAAGTCGGAAAGGAAACCGGAGATTCCCGAGGTATTCCACTCCTTGCAACTGGTGACGCACGCGTGACAGCCGACGCATACGTTCAGATCAATAACCAGCGCCAGTTGAGTCATGCCCCGAGCCCGCGGAACTTGCCGGCCATATAGGCAAGCCAGGGTTTACGTGTTTGCGTTTCAC
>Ga0224508_10001163_pt1 | contig 23878 bp, 20 predicted proteins | sample SF_Jan12_sed_USG_4_FD_170157 | JGI IMG/M metagenome (GOLD analysis project Ga0224508, IMG submission 170157) | Sediment microbial communities from San Francisco Bay, California, United States - SF_Jan12_sed_USGS_21 | ecosystem: Environmental > Aquatic > Marine > Sediment | place: USA... | reverse complement strand
TACGTATGTCGTTTCGATGTCGATACGTATGTCGTGCGGTAAGTTGGGCTCAGTCATCATGCTTGGTAGTTCGGCTGCTGCGGCTCGCATTAGCGGTGGTAGTGGTCTAATTCTGACGGCTAGGCGCTTGGCGCACAAGCGCAGACCGATCAACTCTGCGAACCCGTCGACTGGCACGGATTCAGCTGTTCGGCCAATTTTACAAACTGCGCATTACTCAGCGTCTCCGCGCGCAGTCCCGGATCGACGCCGGCCTCGCGAATTGCGCTTTCCGTGAGGCAGCCGCGTAGTGTGTTACGCAGCGTCTTGCGGCGCTGCTGGAACGCCCGGCGCACCACATCGGTGAACCGGTCGGATTCGCTGGCGCCCAACTCCGGACGCTCCCGCGGTACTATGTGCACGACTGCGGAGTGCACTGCCGGGGGTGGCGAGAACGCGCCCGGGGGCACGCTGAACAGGAGTTCAACGCCGCACCAGGCTTGGATCATGACGCTCAAGCGGCCGCGAGCCTTACTGCCAGGGACTGCCACCAGCCTTTGCGCGACTTCTTTTTGCAACATGAAATGCATGTCGAGGATATTTTCCGCGTCGCGCAACAGTCGGAACAGGAGTTCCGTAGCGATGTTGTACGGCAGGTTCCCAAACAGGCGAAGCCGCCGTGTATCCGTTGCCAGAGCGGCGAAATCGAAGTGCAGAGCGTCAAGATTGTGCACTTGCAGATTTCCGCCGGTGGCAGGTGCCCGCAGCGCCTCGCTGAGCTCCCGGTCGATCTCGATGGCCTGCAGGTCGACACCGCGCCGCAACACGGGGTACGTCAGTGCGCCGTGCCCGGGCCCGATTTCAACGAGCATCTGCCCCGGTTGCGGTGCCAGGCTCGCGACGATGCGCTCGATTACTGTGCGATCGTGCAGAAAGTGCTGGCCGAAACGCTTTTTTGCGCGCATAGGGAGATTAGTGCACTAGCCCCGCAATCTATAAGGCCGGCGGCTCAGTTCCAGCCCGAGTGCCAGTGCGCCAGCCAGGCTGTTGACCTGTGCTTCGCCGGTTCCCGCCAGGCTCAGCGCCGTACCATGGTCTACCGAAGTGCGCACGATGGGCAGCCCCAGAGTGACGTTTACCGCGGTGCCGAAACCGGTATGTTTCAACACCGGCAGCCCCTGATCGTGATACATGGCCAGCACGGCGTCGCAACCTTCCAGTTGGCGCGGAGTAAACGCTGTATCGGCCGGCAGCGGGCCGCTGACGATCAGTCCCTGCTCACGCACGAGCCGCAGCGCCGGCTGTATTACGCGTATTTCTTCGTCGCCCAGGTGACCGTCCTCACCGGCGTGCGGATTCAGGCCGCACACTGCGATGCGCGGGCGCGTGATGCCGAAGCGCTCGCGCAGGTCATGGTCCAGGATCAGCAGCACTTGCGTCAGTCGTTGTTCAGTGATCGACTCAGCGACTTCCCGTAGCGGCAGGTGGGTGGTGAGCAGAGCGACGCGCAATTCCCCGGCGACCAGCAGCATCACAGGTTGTGCGTGCGTGAGCTCAGCAAGGAACTCGGTGTGGCCGCTGAAAGCCACTCCGGCCTCGTTGATAATGCCTTTGTGCACCGGCCCTGTAACCAGCGCGGCCGCCAGACCGTCCCGACAGACCCCGTACGCAGATTCCAATGTATCGAGCACGTACTGTACGTTGACTACGTTCAGCTTGCCCGGGATGGCCGTTTCACTGAGGCTGAACGCATGAACCGACAACTCGCCGGCGGACGATGCCGCCGGTGTCCTGGAGAAGTCGACGTCGCGTAGCCGTAACGGCAGTCTGAGTGCCCGCGCACGTTGTTCCAGCAGTTGCGGATCGGCGATACAGACAATTTCGCAGGCGTGCGGCCGCTGCGCCAGCTGCACCGCCAGATCCGGACCGATGCCTGCGGGTTCTCCGGGAGTGAGGACGATGCGGGCGGTTTCCTGTTGCCCGTCAGCGCGGCTGGATGTACTCGACATAGGCTTCGTCGCGCAGGCGCCGTAACCACAGGCGCGTTTCGTCCTCGACTTTGATTTGCCACAATTGCTGACGTGCCTGACTGCGCAGAAACGCCTCTGTGTTGTCCGCTTCGCGGCGCTGCAACAATTGTGCGATGTGCCAGCCGAACGAGGTTTGAAACGGTTGGCTGATATCGCCGGCCTGCAGATCCGCCAGCGCCGCTTCGAACGCCGGTTCCATGGCGCCCTTGCTGAACCAGCCAAGGTCGCCGCCCTGTGCAGCCGTCGCGTGATCTTCCGAGTAGTTGCGGGCCAGTTCCGCAAAAGGCTCGCCCGCCGCAGCGCGTTGGCGCAGTTCGTCAAGCATCTTGCGGGCCGCATCGTGATCGCGCACGGCGTGGGTGCTCAACAGTATGTGCCGTGCTTGCGTCTGGGCGACTATGTGCCGCTGCTCGCCGCGCACGGCTTGGAGTTTGAGCAAATGAAAACCCACGTTGCTGCGGATAGCGGGGCTTATGTCGCCGACCCGCATATCCTCGACCGCGACGGCGAAGCGCGAGGGCATTTGCGCAAACGTACGCCAGCCCAGATCGCCGCCCTCCAGAGCATGCTGACCCTCGGAGAGACGAGCGGCCAGGGTGGCGAAATCCGCGCCCTGCTCGAGCTGGGCACGAACTTCCTCAACTTGTTGGCGTTTGGCGGAAATTGTATCGGGATCTGCGCCTTCGGTGACACTGATGAAGATATGCCGCAGGTGATGTTCTACGGATTTGCGTGTTTCCCGGCGGTTTACGGCAAGATGCTCGTTGATCTCCTGTTCGGAAATGTTTATCCGTTTCTCGACTTCGCGCCGGCGTAGTTGCTGAATAAGGAGATCGCGATGTAAATCGCTGCGAAATTTCAGATAATCATAGCCTTCCGATAGCAGCGCTTTGCGAAACTCGCTCAGAGTCATGCGATTGTTTTTCGCGACGCGTGTGGTGGATTCGTTGATCTGCGCATCGGTGACCTTGATGCCGAGTTGTTTGGCGCGCTGCAGTTGTGTCTGCGTGACGATGAGCCGTTCCAGGACTTGTTTGCGCAGTACGTCCTGGGGCGGGATTTGTCGTTTCGATTGCCGCAGTTGCAATACGATGCTGTCCAGTTCTGCCTGCAGATCGCTCTCCAGAATGATGCCGTCGTTCACCAGGGCGACGATGCGATCGAGTATTACGATGTCGTCATCCTGGGCAAACGCGGGAGCGCTCGCGCCAAGCAGGCACAGAATCAACAGGAATGTACGCACGCTTGCCACTGTCTCCCTCGGGTCACTGATTTTCGGCGCTTTCACGGTAGCCTAGAATACCAGATTCCAACAGCGAGCCGGCGTCGCGACCGATGCTGGTCAAGCCCTTGAGGGCCAGCTGCAGGTAGATGCTGCGTTCGGTGTCGTCGCTTTCGTCCCGTATGCGCTCGCGGGCCACCGTGCGAAATAACCAACAACAGCTTTCGTACTGAAAGCCCGCGAGGCCCTCGAGTAAACGGTCATCGACGATCGACTGATTCCAGCGCCCGAGCACACTCCACGATGGTGTCAATTGCCACTTGAAGGAAGCATCGACCTGCTCGAGCACTTCGAGCCGCCGGTAACGGTAAGCCAGGCTGGCGATATAATCTGTGGTGTTGCGGTACTGCAACTGCAGCTCGCCTTTGTCGTTTTGATTGGTATCGGGGTTGTATTGCAGCGCAGCGCTCAGGGCCAGCGTTTCACTGAGCGCCGCACTGCCTTCCACAATGGCGTCCGACGCCGGGCGGGTGGCGATGGGCTGACCTGGCAGCGTCACTTCACGATCGCGGAAATACATTATCTGTCCGACACCGATGCTGTATTTCTCCACACCGTTGCCGGGATCGAGGAACCGGCTGGAGAGCGCGACCGACAGCTGATCGGCGTCGCCCACCCGGTCGCTGCCACTGAAGCGGTTGGTACGAAACAGTTGCGCGAAGCTGAACGTGTACTCCCCGCTGTCGAAGATCGGTACGTCGGACTGGTCTTCGAAGGGCACGCGCAAATAGAACAATCGCGGTTCCAGGGTTTGCAACAAAGTGCCTGCGTCACGCTCAAAGAACAATCCGCCGTCCAGCGAAACGATCGGCAATGCACGCTCGATCGAACCGGATTGGCCGGGGGCGGTGTCCTGCAATGCGTAGTGTGTATAAGCCAGTTCCAATGCCGGGGTGAAGAACCAGGCTGCGCCTCCCAGCGGCGCATTCACAAAGGGGCGCAGATCCAGCCGCTGTCCGGTAACACTGTCGTCGCGCTCGAACTGTACGGCCTCGGCATTGAGCCCGTAGTCGACAAACTCATACGTTCGTGGCGTAGTCCGCAAGACAAGCTGTGGCAGGCGCTGATAGGGTCGACCGCTGCCGGCGATATCAGAGTCCAGGGTCTGGTAGCCCTCAACCCTCGTGCGCAGCCAGAAATCGTCGGCGTAGTAAGTCAAATCGCCACGCCGCAGCAGGTGCGTGATACTGGCGATGCTCAACGAATTGCCGAGATCGTTGAAATAATCTTCGTCCGATGCCTGGGCCGCGTCAATGCCGGTCGTCCAGCTGGCGCCGAGCGTGCCGGCGTGGCGCAGACGCGCGAAATTTCTTTCGTCGCCGAACTTGTCATCGTCGAGGTATTCCGCGTCGAGCCGCCAGTTGCCCTGATGTGTGAGCAGGCGAACTTCGTTCTGCAGTTGGGTGCCGCGATCACTCATGAAACGCGGGGTAAAGGTTGCATCGGCATTCGGGGCGATGTTCCAGTACCAGGGTAACGAAAACTCAGTGCCGGAACTGTTCGAGAAACTCAGCTCCGGGGCAAGAAAACCCGACTGCCGAGCGTCGCCGATGGGAAAGCGAAACCATGGCGAATACAGTAGCGGTACGTTTTTGAAGCGCAGTACGGTGCCGCGCGCCGTCCCCTGCTGGGTTTCGTGATCGAGCACTACACGGTCCGCGGTCAGCGCCCAGTCCTGTTTCTCCGCCGGGCATGTAGAGACGGTTCCGGAGTACAGATACGTGCGTGACTCTCCCTCGCGATCGATGCGCGCGGCCCGCCCCTGCATGAAGGTATCAAACTGCGTAAAGGTTGCGTCTTCGTAAGTCGCATCGTCGGTGTCGAGATCTACTTTCAGCTGTCTGGCCGACAACGAGTAGTCGACGCTATCGAAAGTTACCGCACCATCGGCGGTAACGGTGTTTTCGAGCCGATCGAGCTCTATGCGGTCAGCGTCGATGCGTTTGGCGCCCTCGGTCAAAACGGCGTTGCCCTCTATCACGGTGACTGAGCTGTCGCTGCTGATCAGGCGATCGGCGCTCAGTCGCGGTTTGTCATCGGCAGCTCCGAGCGGTGGTCGCGGCGGCAATGGCGGGCACAGCTCGAGTGTTTGCGCGTGTGCGTGCGCTGCTAACAGGGCCGCACAGAACGATGCGCGCAGTGAGCATCTTGCGGCGGTTACGGCGGGCCTCCTGCCCGTCGAACGCGCTGACTGGGATTGCGTATTCAGGGTCGTACGTAATGCCTGACGGACTGGACCGTGAGGTTTCGGCTTCGGTTCACCGGCGCAGTTTACTTAAAATTACGTCGGCGGTGGCGTTAGCGCCTGCCATGTGCTTGCCCGGAATCGCACCTGGTATGCTTGCAACGAGCCATTTGCGGATCAGGCGTGTAGTATTCGCTGCATAGAATCCGACCCTCAGCCGATGCGACAGTTGAACCGGCGATTTTGCGACACCAGTGCCAGTGAGCACCTGCATACTCGGGAGCCTGTAATCGAACGTTCGACGCACCCGCAAACCTTTAGCTGCCAGAGGGGTTGATGCGGTGGCGACTAGAGATCCGATCCGGGATCATTTTTTTGAAGCGAATCTGTTCCGTTCCCGGGCGATCATGGCTGCGACCGTGTGCGCGGCTTTGCTGCTGTTGCTTGCCGGGCGCTTGTTTTTTCTGCAGGGCATCGGCCATAGCCACTACGCCACCCTTTCGACCAGCAACCGCGTCCGCTTGATGGCCGTGGCACCGACCCGCGGTCTGGTATTCGACCGCGACGGCGTTCTGCTGGCGGAGAACCTTCCCAGTTATCGCTTGGAGCTTACGCCGGAATCGATTCCGGACATGGACCGTACGCTGGCGTCTCTGCACGAGCTGCTGGAATTCAGCGACAACGACGTTTCGCGACTGCGCAAAGCACTGCGTCGCAAACGTCCCTTCGAGGGGATTCCGCTGCTTGACAACCTGAGTGACGATCAGGTGGCCCGCATGGCAGCGAACCGCCACCGGTTCCCGGGCGTCGACATCGCGGCGCGGCTCAGTCGCAACTATCCGTTGGGCGATCTCACGGCGCACGTGCTCGGTTATGTGGGTCGCATCGACGAACGCGAATTGCTGGATCTCGATCCCAATAACTACAGCGGCACCAGCTACGTTGGCAAGATCGGCATAGAAAAACAGTACGAGGATTTATTGCACGGTAGCGTGGGGTTCCAGCAGGTCGAAGTGAACGCCGAGGGTCGCATCCTGCGCGTCCTTGAGGAGATGCCGCCGGTGCCGGGAAAGGATATCTATCTGACGCTGGAGATCGCCCTGCAGACAGCTGCTCGCGAGGCTTTAGGGGAGTCCAGCGGGGCCGTCGTGGCGCTGGATCCTTTGAACGGTGATGTGCTCGCCATGATCAGCCAGCCAGCCTTCGATCCCAATCCGTTCGTGAGCGGTATTTCGGCCAGCACCTATGCCGAGCTGAGTCGTGCCGAGGAGCGCCCACTGTTCAACCGCGCCTTGTCAGGACAGTATCCGCCCGGTTCGATAATCAAGCCGTTCCTGGGATTGGCGGCGCTGGAAACCGGTTTGCAGCCTGTCGAGCGCGTGCAGTTCTGCCGTGGTTACTACATGTTACCGAACGACGAGCGCCGCTACCGCGACTGGAAAAAGCACGGCCATGGCGTGGTCGATCTGCGCGCCGCCATCGCTCAGTCATGCGATGTGTACTTCTACGATTTGGCGCTGCGCCTTGGTATCGACCGCATTGCGCCGTACCTGGCAGCGTTCGGTTTCGGAACGCATTCAGGGATAGACAGCACCGGAGAGGCGGAGGGTCTTCTGCCGTCGCGGGCGTGGAAACGGAAAATGCGCAACGAGCCCTGGTTCCCGGGAGAAACGCTGATCACCGGGATCGGTCAAGGCTACCTTGCAGCAACGCCGCTGCAGTTGGCCAGCGCTACCGCAACGCTCGCCAGCGGGGGGGTGCGAATGCGCCCGCGCCTGCTGGCCAGCGTTGCTACTGCGCCTGGTACCCGGGATACCCGTGGCGCGCAGGTGTTGAGCAGGATGGAGATCGTAGACCAGGCGCACTGGGAGAGCATCCTCGCGGCCATGCAGGACGTGGTGCACGATTATCGGGGCACAGCGTTCAGCTCCCATCGCGATGTCGGCTATCGCGTCGCGGGCAAGACCGGCACGGCGCAAGTGGTGGCGATAGCGCAAGACGGCGAATACGATGCCGATAAACTTGCCCGTGAACTGCGTGATCACGCGCTGTATGTCGCTTACGCGCCGGTGCGGGCGCCGCGTATCGCCGTTGCTGTGTTGGTGGAACATGGCGGCAGCGGCGGCCGCGTGGCGGCGCCGGTGGCGCGGCGCGTTATGGATGAGTACCTGCTGCGCGGCACCGCGGCCGCCGAGGTACGGGATTAACCCGGCATGGCACGGCTTTCATCAGGGTATGGCGGCCGCGATTCGCTGCTGCGACTGCTGGCACATTTCTTCAGAATCGATCCGCCATTGTTGCTGGCTTTGCTGCTTTTGTGCGCCACTGGTCTGGTAGCGTTATACAGCGCGTCGGGGCAGGATCTCGACACCGTGCTGCGACAGGGCTTGCGCATGGCAGTTGCGTTTGGCGCCATGCTGCTGCTGGCGCAGGTGCCCTCGCGTAGTTTGCGTTTATGGGCCCCATGGGTATATGCCGGCGGTGTGGCTCTGTTGATCGTGGTTCTGGTCGCTGGGGATGTAGGCAAAGGCGCGCAGCGCTGGCTGGATCTGGGCGTGCTGCGTTTTCAGCCTTCGGAGATACTCAAAATCGGTCTCCCGCTGGCCATGGCCTGGTATCTGTCCGAACGTCCACTGCCACCCCGCCTCGGGCGCATACTGGTGGCTGTTGTCGTAACCGCGGTGCCGTGCGTATTGATCGCCTATCAGCCGGATCTGGGTACCGCGTTGCTAGTCTGCTGCAGTGGACTGTTTGCGCTGTTCTTGTCCGGAATGCACTGGCGGTTGCTGCTCGGCTTTGTAGCGATCGCTGCGGCTTCGACCCCGGTGCTGTGGCATTTCATGCATGACTATCAGCGGCGCAGGGTGTTGACGTTCCTGAATCCGGAATCCGATCCGCTGGGTTCGGGTTATCACATCATTCAGTCTAAAATCGCCATCGGCAGCGGTGGCACGTATGGCAAGGGCTGGTTGAACGGCACGCAATCGAATCTGGATTTTCTGCCGGAACGCTCTACCGATTTCGTGTTCGCGGTGTATGGCGAGGAGTTTGGGTTTATCGGCGCTGTGTTACTGTTACTCCTGTATGTTTTTGTCGTGTTGCGCGGTTTGATGTTCGCGGTGGGGGCGCAGGATTCGTTTGAACGCATCCTCGCTGGCAGTTTGAGTTTGACGTTTTTTTTCTATCTGTTTGTCAACATCGGCATGGTCACCGGGTTGCTCCCGGTAGTTGGTGTGCCGTTGCCGCTGATGAGCTACGGTGGCACGTCAATGGTCACGTTGATGGCGGGTTTCGGTATTCTCATGGCAATTAATTCACATCGCCGGTTATTGGCGTGAAGCGGCTGGTTGGACAATCGGCCTTGTTGCTGACGATACTGTGCATGCTGTCACCGGGCAGTGCTTCCTACCTGGGGCGCGCAGAAGTGGATACGTTTGTTGCTGAACTCGCGCGGCGGCACAGTTTTGATGAATACGAACTCCGCGACCTGTTTCGCGGTGTGCGAACGCAACAACGGGTGCTCGAGGCCATTGCACGTCCGGCGGAGGCCAAACCCTGGCATGCGTATCGGCCGATTTTCGTGACCGATTCGCGAATTCGTCAAGGAACCGAGTTCTGGAACGAGCACGCGGCGCTGCTCAGCGAGATAGAATCCGATCTGGGCGTTCCGGCCGAGATTCTGGTCGCCATCGTTGGCGTCGAGACGCGCTACGGTCGCCACCGCGGTAGTTTTCGTGCACTGGACACGTTGACGACTCTGGCGTTCGATTATCCGCCTCGCAGTGCCTTCTTCCGGCGCGAACTCGAGCAGTTCTTGTTACTCGTGCGCGACGAAGGACTGGACGCGCGGCGTGTATCAGGTTCTTATGCCGCGGCGATGGGGATGCCGCAGTTTATCTCCAGCAGCTATCGCGAGTATGCGGTGGACTACGACAAGGACGGACGCCGTGATCTGTGGGACAGCCCTGAGGATGTTCTGGCCAGCGTGGCCAACTATTTCCGCCGCCACGGCTGGCGACGAGGGGATCCGGTGACCTTTGCCGTAACGCCAGACGGGACCGACTATCGGGATTTGTTGCGCAAGGAACTGCAACCCAGGGTTACGCTGGAGCAATTGCGCAGTCACCGCTTGATCGGCGCCGGGCAATCACCGGCCGGGCCATTCACGGTCATGGAACTGCAAGGTACAAGCGGTCCCGAGGTTTGGGTGGGACACTATAATTTTTACGTGATTACACGCTATAACCACAGTCGTTTATACGCCATGGCCGTGCATCAGTTGAGTCGCGCCGTGCGCGAACGCCGCGCGCAGCCCCAAGTACAAATCACGACACAGTGATGCCTGAAGATCGCCAGCTGCTGCCGTATCTTCTGATGCTGGTCCTGGTCGGTTGCGGCGGAACTGAACCTTATTATCGGGGCGACGGCCCCGGTGTGCCGATCGATGTGGCGAGCATCGAGAGTGTTGTCCCGCGTAACGAACCGCGCAGCCGTTACGGAAACCCGTCGAGTTACGTTGTCAATGGACGACGCTATGACGTGATGGCCAGCAGCAAGGGTTACCTGGCCAAGGGCAAGGCATCCTGGTACGGACGCAAATTTCACGGCAAACGAACCTCGAGTGGTGAGCCGTTTAACATGTATGCAATGACCGCTGCTCACAAGTCACTGCCGTTGCCGACATATGTGATGGTCACCAACCGCAGGAACCGTCTGCAGGCGGTTGTTAAAGTAAACGACCGGGGACCGTTCGTGGATGACCGGTTGATCGATCTGTCCTACGCGGCCGCGGCAAAACTGGGCATTCTGGCGGAAGGTACCGGGGATGTGGAAATTCGTGCGCTGCAAGCCGGGCAGGCGATCCCCCGCAGCGCCAGCGTGCCCGCTGGTGTTTCAGGTGATTCCGTGTACGTGCAACTTGGCGCTTTTCAACATCGTGCCAATGCCGAACTTTTGCGTGCCAAGGTTAGCGGCGCCGATCTGCTGTCGGCCCGCGTCAGCCGGGCAGAGGGCGCGAAAGGTGCGCCCGTATACCGGGTACGGGTCGGGCCCCTGGACAGTGAAAGCGAGGTCAAGGCCGTACTGGCCAAACTGCAACGCGCCGGAATCGGATCCTACCGGCTGGTTACCGAATAGCACAGTGCCGGTTTTCGGATAAAATTGCGTGGCCTGACCGGCAGGCGCATGGCAGGCAACAAACTCGTTCCGCTTGGCAATCGATTCACACGGGCTGACAACTTCGGATTACGAATGATCGACAAACTTGTACTTTTTCTATGCTTGACTGTGGGGACGAGCACGACGCTGCTGGCCGCAACCGCACCTGTACCCGCACCGCCGCAAGTTGCAGCCAACGCTTATCTGCTGGTGGATTTTGACAGCGGCAAGGTGTTGGCAGAGCGCAACATCGACCATGCCATACCACCCGCGAGTATCACCAAAATCATGACTTCTTACGTGGTGTATCACGAGCTTGCGAAAAACTCCTTCGCCCTGGATTCGCTGGTGCCGGTGAGTAAAAAAGCATGGCGCATGAAAGGCTCGCGAATGTTCATCGAGGTCGGTGACAAGGTGAGCGTCGCCGATCTGCTGCGAGGCGTGGTCATTCAGTCGGGCAACGATGCAAGTGTAGCCCTCGCCGAATACGTGGCCGGCAGCGAAGAATCGTTCGCCGAAATCATGAACATTCATGCGCAGCGTCTCGGTATGAGCAACACTGTCTATCGCAACAGCACGGGCTGGCCGGACGGGGAGCATGTTACGACCGCGCGTGATATCGTCACGCTGTCGCGTGCGCTGATCGCAGAATTTCCGGAACATTACGAAACCTATGCGGAAAGAGAATACACTTTCAATGGAATCGTGCAGTACAACCGTAACAAACTGCTGTGGCGCGACGACAGCGTCGACGGTGTCAAGACGGGTCACACCCAGGAAGCCGGCTACTGTCTGGTGAGTTCCGCGAAACGGGGCGACATGCGTTTGATTGCGGTGGTGCTGGGGGCGCAGAGCGAGGATGCGCGCGTGGCGGCGAGCCGCAAGCTGCTGGGTTACGGTTTTCGGTTTTTCGAAACCCACAAACTCTACAGCGCGGACCAGTCACTCAGTGAGATCCGTGTCTGGAAAGGCACCGCGGAGACCCTGGCGATAGGTTTGCGCAAAGATCTGTTTGTCACGATTCCGCGCGGGCAGTATAAAAAGCTCGATGCGGCACTGCAGGTGAGCGATGCGGCTACCGCGCCGGCACGCAAGTACCAGTCGCTGGGCAAAGTGCGCGTCACACTAGATGGTGAGCTTGTCGAGGAGCGCCCGTTGCTGGCGCTGCAGGACATTGCTGAAGGCAATCTCTGGCAGCAGGCACGCGACACCGTGCTGCTGTTGTTCCACTGATCGACCCGATGCGCCCACCGTCTATTTACCTGAGCAGCGAATCAAAACAGTCGCAACCAACCTGGGTCCGGGCATTCGACCGTGGCGCGGGCCGAAAACAGGCGCCTGGCCATGCCTGACGACACATTGTTCGATTTCCCCTGCGATTTCCCGATCAAGGCGATGGGGCAGGCAAGCGCCGGATTTGAGGCCGTGGTGCTGGAGATCGTGCAAAGGCACGCGCCCGATCTGGGCGAGGGGGCGGTACGCACGCGGCCCAGCAGGAACGGCAGGTACCTGGCTATCACCATCACGATTCGTGCTCGCAACAAGCAACAACTCGATGCGATTTACGCCGAGCTGAGTGCACATAGCGACGTGCTGATGGCATTGTAGGCGCGTGTCCACAACCGATTTGATCGTGCGCCGACTGGGCGTGCTCGACTACCAGCCGGTTTGGCGGGCCATGCAGGCGTTCAGCAAAACGCGCAGTTCAGCCGACCCTGACGAATTCTGGGTTCTGCAGCACCAACCGGTGTTCACCCTGGGTCAGGCCGGCCGGCGCGAACACATACTCGCCGATACCGGCGGTATCCCTATCGTCAAAGTCGACCGCGGCGGACAGGTTACCTATCATGGTCCCGGTCAGGTTGTTGTCTACACACTGCTCGATCTGCGGCGTCGTAAACTTGCGGTGCGCGCGCTGGTGACTGCTCTGGAACAGGCGGTGATGGCATTGCTGGACAAACTCGGCATCGCCGCGACCACTCGCGTGGGCGCGCCCGGTGTGTACGTGCGCGAGCGTAAGATTGCGGCATTGGGACTGCGCGTAAGCGCCGGGTGCAGCTATCATGGATTGAGTTTCAACGTAGCCATGGATCTTGCGCCGTTTTCGTTGATTGATCCGTGCGGGTACCGTGGTCTGGAGGTCACCCAGCTCAGCGAACTCGGGGTCGGTCTGGTGCCGGAGGAAGTCGGCGACCTGTTGAGCGATGAGTTGCAGGTACAACTCGGCTACAATTCCCGGTTCCTGACGCAGCGACTACCGGACGTGTTGAGGAGCAGCGCGCAGGTCAGTTAGTTCGGTACATCATGAAATCGGAAACAGACAAAGCGGCGCCATCGCGCCGTGATCCGGCGGGGCACCAGCGCGGGGCCGACAAGATGGCGCGCGTGCGTGTCAAATTCGAACCCACGGTGCAGCCCCTGCGCAAACCGCAGTGGATTCGTGCGCGAGTTCACGCCAGTACACGTGTCCAGCAGCTCAAACAGGTGTTGCGTGAGCAGCAGTTGTTTACGGTTTGCGAAGAGGCTAATTGCCCGAACCTCGGCGAATGTTTCGGCCATGGCACGGCGACGTTCCTGATAATGGGCGATATCTGCACGCGGCGTTGCCCGTTTTGCGACGTTGCCCATGGCAGGCCGGAACCGCTGGATGTGGACGAGCCCGCCAAACTCGCTGCGACAGTAAAGGCCATGGGCTTGTCATACGTGGTCATCACCTCGGTCGACCGTGACGACCTGCGTGATGGTGGGGCGCAGCACTTCAGCGCCTGCGTGCGGGCGATCCGCGATGCTGCCCCGGGCATCAGAATCGAAGTTCTGGTCCCGGATTTTCGCGGCCGTATGGATATCGCCCTGCAGATCCTGGACACCGCGCTGCCCGACGTGTTCAACCACAATCTGGAAACCGTGCCGCGTCTGTACAAGCTTGCACGGCCCGGCGCGGACTACGCCTGGTCGTTGAATCTGATCCGAGAGTTCAAATCACGGCACCCGAATGTGCCCGGCAAATCCGGGCTGATGCTGGGATTGGGTGAAGAAATCGAAGAAGTGAAGGACGTGATGCGTGCGTTGCGGCAACACGACTGCGATATGCTGACCGTTGGCCAGTATCTGCAACCCAGCCGCGATCATCTACCGGTAGTTCGCTACGTGCACCCCGACGAATTTGAGGAACTGCGGCGGATCGGCGAAGCAATGGGCTTTACCCATGTGGCCAGTGGGCCTCTGGTGCGCTCGTCCTACCACGCGGATCAGCAGGCGTCGGGTGTATTGCCGGACCGGACGTAACGGCTCCTTGACCAAAGGCCTGCACCGCGCCGGCGCGCGGCAGCCGCAACAAATCCCTCTATTTAACCCCGCGCGCCGGGCGGCGGCGTTTACCCGTTCACCGATAGATCAAGAGAGGTGAGGTCGTGAAACGCTATTTCAATTGCACTGCGCTAGTTACCGCGTCGCTGCTGACGCTGGTGGCCTGTACCGCCTACCAGCAGGCAGAGGATATGCACGGCAGTATTGCCACAGCGCCTGCCAATAAGCGCGTTGCCGATGAGGAGAAGACGCCGCAGCCTGCACCGGCTAGACAGGAGCGATCCAAACTCGCTCGTAATACCCTGGCGGTGCCGCCGGCAGTGCAACCTGGACTGGCGTCAGACGCGACAGCAGGCGGGCAACAGGCGCTCAGCAACGCGCCAGTGAAAGCACTGGCCGTCGACCAGAGCCCTGGCTGGATCGCGCCTGATCGGGAAAACTATGCTCACTTCGAGGACAATCCGCTGCGTCGGGTGTTCGACAAACCAGTGTCCACGTTCAGCATCGATGTCGATACCGGCGCCTATGCGAATGTGCGGCGCTTTCTGAATCAGGGCCGCCTACCGCCCCATGACGCCGTACGCGTCGAGGAGTTGATCAACTACTTCGCCTATCGCTACCCGGTACCGGAGAATGCCGCCCAGCCATTCTCCATCACTACCGAAACAGGGCCCACGCCTTGGAACGATGCCACGCGCCTACTGCACATCGGGATACAAGGCTACCGTCTGGCAGAACAGGACCTGCCACCTGCCAACCTGGTGTTTCTCGTCGATGTGTCAGGCTCTATGCGTGCGGCCAACAAACTCGCGTTGCTCAAACCCGCGTTGAAAATGCTCGCGCGCAGGATGCGTGCCGAGGACAGCATCGCCATTGCCGTGTACGCCGGCGCCTCCGGTACGATTCTGCCACCGACCCGGGGCGACGATCGTGCAACCATCACAGCAGCGATTGACAATTTGCGCGCCGGTGGCTCTACCAACGGTGCGTCTGGTATCCGCCTGGCTTACCAGCTTGCCGAGCAGAATTTCAATAACTCCGGAATCAACCGGGTGATTCTCGCCACCGACGGCGATTTCAACGTCGGCACTACTGATATTCAGCAACTGAAAGAACTGGTCGCCGCGAAACGCCGCTCGGGCGTGGCGCTGACCACGCTGGGTTTCGGCAGCGGCAACTACAACGACAGCCTGATGGAACAGATTGCCGACGCCGGCAACGGCAACTATGCCTATATCGACAACCTTAACGAGGCGCACAAAGTCCTGTCGCAGGAGCTGTCGGCGACGCTGAGGACGATCGCCCGGGACGTGAAAGTTCAAATTGAGTTCAACCCTGCCGTAGTCAGCGAGTACCGCCTGATTGGCTACGTCAATCGGCGCCTGCGCGATGAGGATTTTGCCAACGACAAGATTGATGCGGGCGACATCGGCGCGGGTCACTCCGTGACCGCATTGTACGAGATCGCTTTACATGGTGACGGCGGAGAACGTTTGCCGCAGTTCCGCTACGGAACTGCTGTTGCAGCTCCGGCGTTCGCTGAGCAGCCCGAGCTGGGATTTGTGCGCCTGCGTTATAAGTCAGCGCGGGGCAACACCAGCCGACTGCTCGAGCGCGTGGTGCATGGTGCCGACATGCGCGACACACTGGTGCAAACCAGTGAACAGTTCCGTTTTTCGGCTGCGGTTGCGGCGTTCGGCGAGTCGTTACGTGGTGGGCGCTATCTGGGTGACTTCGATCTGCAGGGTGTGCAGTTGCTCGCGCGCGACTCACGCGGCGTGGATGCGTTCGGCTACCGCGCCGAATTTCTGCAATTGGTTGGTCTGGCTTTGGCGCTGCGCGACGGCGTCGCCCAGATCAGTCCCTGATTGTCGCTGCCACGCGGCGTCGGTTGCTCAGTTGCGCGCAACCGAGTTAGTCTCGCAGGCATGGATGCCGCGACTAACGCAGCCGGGCTCAGCGACGAAGAGCTGATGTGCGCTTACCGTGACGGAGAGGCGGCATGTTTCGACAAACTTTACCAGAGGCACGCCAGCAGCTTGTATCGTTTCGTAGTGCGCAACGCCGGCGACGAGCAACACGCCAACGAACTGTTTCAGGACATCTGGATGCGCGTGATCAACTCGCGTGCGCGTTATGTGCCGACCGCGTCGTTTCGCACCTGGCTGTTTTCCATCGTGCACAATCGGCTGACCGATTATTACCGGGCGCAGGCCAGGCGCAATGCACGTATCGAGGCAGCCAGCACGGATTTCGAGCAGTTCTCGGACCCGGACCCGCTGCCCGGTGAGGCGTTGCAGAACACGCAACTACAACAAGCCCTGATACGCGAAATCGGTACGCTGCCGCGAGTCCAGCGCGAGGCCTTTCTGCTCAAGGAAGAAGCAGGGTTGTCCCTTGATCAGATTGCCGAAGTGGTCGGCTCCTCGCGCGAAACGATCAAGAGCCGGCTTCGCTACGCAGTGGCGAAACTGCGCACCGCACTGAGGGAGGAGTTGTGAACGAACCCAACGCCCCCGAACGGCAAAACGCGGACGATTTACGCGAACTCTACCGGGCCGCGCCGCAGCCGGAGCCGCCCGTGGCGCTGGGCGACGATATTCGCCAGGCCGCGCGCGATTCGCTGCGGGTGTCGGCGCAAAGGGGTGCATGGCCCTGGCGGCAAGGCGTGGCGGTCGCCGCCGTGCTGGTACTCAGCGTGTCCATTCTGTTGTTGTTTCCGCGCGAGCAGCTGCACGCGCCCGGAGAAGCGCCGGTACAGCCACCGGCGGTGAGCGACGCGCCGCAGCCGGCTCAGCCAGCCGCCCCAGTGCCCGAACCGTTGCCAGCGCCGGCCGCGGAAAGCAAGCGCAACGCAGCGGGTAAGACCAGGCAGGAAGCACCGCCGGCCGCAGCTCGCACGTTGCTGCAGGCGCCGGCCGACGAACGGAGTATGGATAGCAGCGCGGCCGGAGCGGTGGTAAACATCCCGCGGGAAACCGCCACCGACAGCAGGACATTGGTGGAGGAGGCCGAGCAGCCCGACGTCGCGGACGATGTCAGGGACGATGCGGACGTGCTGGAAAAATCCTACTACCGCAGCTCACCGGAGCTGTGGATCTCGCACATCGAACGGCTGTTGTCCGAGGGCCGGTTCGCGGATGCGAAACGTGAATTCGACGCGTTTAAGGCACAGCATCCACAGCATCCTTACGCTGCGCGATAAAACGTGCCGGTTTGATTCTCGCCTAGGCGGTGCATGGATGTATCGTCGTTGTTCGACGACTTTAAGTAGTTGAATAATATAGCAAGTCGATAATCGCCGCCCAGTGCGTTGGAACGACACCGGACACTAGTGGCAGGCGAGAGCAGTATCGACCCGCGTTACCCGTGCAAACGTCTCCAGGCGGAACCGGGGGAACCAAGATTCAACGGGTTTTATTGGTCGCCGCGCCGGATTGTCCGAACAGGTGCACCCGCGCCTCCTCGTCGGGTGCTTCGCTGCCGCGCCGGGAGCGATGGTCCTTGAGAAGATCGTAGCCGCGCCTCAACCCCGGCCGCGTCTTGAGGTTGTCATACCAGCGGCGCACGTTCGGAAACTCCGCGAGGTCGATCTGTTGACTTTTATAGGTCAGGATCCACGGCCAGCAAGCCATGTCCACGATCGTAAAGTCGTCACAGATATACTCCCTGTCGGCCAGCCGCCGATCCAGTTCCTTGAACAATCGCAGCGTCTCTCGGCGATAGCGGTCGACGGCGTAAGGAATTCTCTCCCTGGCGTAGAGCGCAAAGTGCCCGTGCTGCCCCAGCATCGGTCCCAATTGACTCATCTGCCACATGAGCCACTGTTCTGCCGCGTAACGCTGGCGACGGTCCCGGGGGAAAAAATTGCCACTCTTCTCCGCCAGATAGCGGAGAATCACGCCCGACTCTGCCAGGGCGAGCGGCTCGCCGCCGTCATCCGGATCGCGATCCACAATGGCGGGCATCCGGTTGCTGGGACTGATGCTCTGAAACTCGGGCGTGAACTGTTCGCCGCGCCCGATGTTGACCGGTACGACCTCGTAGGGCAGCTGCATTTCTTCCAGCGCGATGGAGATTTTCCATCCGTTAGGCGTCGGCCAAAAATAGAATTCAATCACTGTGCCGCTCCGGGTTGAACTCCTGGTACGTTTCGCTGCCGATTGCGCCGTTGCTGCGTTGTTCGGCGATCTCTTCATTGCTGTATCCCAGCTCGGCCAGTATTTCGGCGTTGTGCTCGCCCAACCGGGGTGCGCCTCTGCGGATGTGTGGCGGGGTACCGTCGAAACGCGCGGCCGTGCGCGTCTGGCGCAGCCGACCTGCCACGGGGTGTCGGTGCTCCAGCAGAATCTGATTGTCGATAATCTGCGGGTGTTCTATGACCTGTTGCCGAGTCAAGGCGGGCGCCGACGGTACCTCCTCTCTGGCGAAAATCTCCAGCCATTCCGCGTTGGTTTTTCCTCGCAACACCTCCTGGACCAGTGCCAGGCGTTGATCCACGTTTTTGTCCCTGAGTTCAGGGGTTTTGAAGCGCGGGTCGTCGAGCAGTTCCGGTCTTTCGAAGGCTCTGGCTAGCGCCTGCCATTCCTTGTCACGCATGGTCGACACGGTTATATGACCGTCCTTGGTCTCGTAGATCAGGTCGATGAAGCTGGCCGCAGCCTGGCTGCTTAGCGGCCGGTCGACAAACGTCTGCCCGCCCATGTCGGACGCCCAGAGAAAATTCACGACGGCGTCCAGCATCGACAAACGCACGTGCTGCCCCTGTCCGGTTCGCTCACGGGCGAGCAGCGCGGCGCTGATTGCTTGCGAGGCCACCACCGCAGTGAGCTTGTCGGGCAGAATAGTGCGAACCAGTCGCGGCCGGGCACTGTCCGACCCGGCCTGCACCGTAGTCAAGCCGGAGAGCGCCTGGATCACGGGATCGTAGACGGGTTTGTCCGCCAAAGGACCGCGCTCGCCAAAACCGGAGATAGAGACGTAGACGACCGCCGGCGCGACTTCGCGGATGTCCGGTTCGGCCACACCCAGTCGTTCTACGACGCCGGGACGGAAGTTCTGTACAAACACGTCAGCCGTTGCCGCCAGCTTTTTCAACAGCGACTTGCCGCCTGCATGTTTGAGGTTGAGAGTCAGCGAACGTTTGCTGCGATTGATGTTCAGAAAGCCTGCGGACATTCCGCCACTGCGGTTGCCCAGCGAGCGGGTGTGATCGCCTTCGCCAGGTATTTCGACCTTTATGACATCGGCTCCCTGGTCTCCCAGGATGGAAGTCGCCCAAGGCCCTGACAGCATTGTTGTGAGGTCGACAATCCGGTAGCCGTCGAGTGGACCCGCCATTTTTCCTGCACCTTGCTCATTGATTGTGTGCAGCATAATCGAACAATTCCGGCAAAACCTGCAAGCGCAGATTGCTGATTACCGTCGGCTGGAAACACTTGAAACAGTAGACCTCGGCCCGCGACACACGCTCCCGCTGTCACAGACTGAATCTGTTGGGCGCGCCGCCGCAGATAGTTGCTCCTGCAATATCTGCATACCGTACGTTCGTGTACATAAGAGCCATCTGCGGTGTTACGCGCTTACGCCATAGGCCGAGCCATGCTTTGGCGCGCGTGCCTTGCAGCTGACCCTTGGCGACGCGCAGAATTACACGTCATGTACGGACAGCACACTAGGTGAGAGTACAGATGAAGGATTCCGACCTGTACGCGGCGTGCCTGGAAGCCGGGGGCGTCGAGTACGTGTTCGACATTCCGGGCCAGGAAAACGCCGATTTCTCAATGTCCCTGGTGCAGTCGCGGAAAATCAGATTCGTGCTCACTCCTCGTGGACAGTGCGCCGCGTTCATGGCGGACGTCTATGGACGCTTAACGTGGCGTCCCGCAGTGGAGCGCGCTTTCGCCGATCCCGGGCCCAACCTGCTGGTAGTGCCAATCGATTACCGCGAAAACGCTCTGCTGACGCAAAGCCTGGGCGAGATAGCCTGTCGTATCCAGCATCGCGTCCCAAAAAAAACCTGCAATTCTGTGTGCCGTAGGCGCTCACAAGGAGTAGACCATGGATATACCAGCAGCCAGCGACCAAGCGTGGGGGCCCACCCCACGGCGCACGTTTTTGAATGTCCCTTACTGCGAAGATGTCCACCAGCTCAAGGCGCACGTCGCGATCCTGGGGATTCCGTACGGTGATCCTTACAGCATTGACGAAGTGAGCAATTCGCAGACCAAGGCGCCGGAGGCGGTGCGCGAAGCATCGGCGCGCGTGTGTTTTGGCCTGGATCGTTACGATTTCGATATCGGCGGCACGGTATTTGACGGCAAACCGATAAAAGTAGTCGATTGTGGCAATATCCCCGGCGACGTGCGTAACCTTTCGCGCCACTACGAGTTGGCCGAGGCCACCGTACGCACGATGTTGGAGAAGGACACCCTGCCCATCGTCATCGGCGGCGATCACGGTGTACCCATTCCGGTATTTCGCGCGTACGAAGGTCGTGGCCCCATACACCTGGTGCAGATCGACGCGCATCTGGACTGGCGCGACGAAGTGAACGGTGTGCGCGAAGGTTATTCGAATCCCATTCGGCGCGCTGCCGAAATGCAGCATATACAGGGCATCACGCAAATTGGTTTACGTGGTCAAGGCAGCGCACGCACTCGCGACGTCGAAGACGCCATGGCTTACGGTTGTGACATCGTCACGGCTGCCGAACTGCACGACTCGGGCATGCGCGTGGTGCTGGAGCGGATTCCCGACGATGCGCATTACTATTTGACCATCGATGCAGACGGTGTCGACCCATCGGTGATGCCCGGCGTCTGGGCGCCGCACCCGGGCGGTGTTACTTACCCGCAGATGCACACGTTGATCCAGGGTCTGTGTCGTAAGGGGCGCGTGGTGGGTATGGACGTCAACGAGATCACGCCGATCTACGACATCAACCAGGCAACCTGCATGGCCGCCGGTCGTTTCATTGTGAATCTGATCGGTGGCGCGGTGCATAATGGTTATTTCGATTGACGCCGTGACGCGAGGGCAAACATCGACGCTGCTTCGGCTGGCGGTTATGCTGGGCAATCTACAGCGCTGGTTCGATGTCATTTACGCACGCCCGGCGGTGCAGCGCCGAATGAATCTGTTGAATAGACTACGCATTGATGCCGGGCAACTGGATGCCATGGTGCGGAACGTAATATTCGGCGACGCACGATGGCGACAAAGCAATTCCTGATAGTCGGTTTTTGAACACTGCAGGCAAATTGCAACCTGTTAGCTGCTAATTGAACCTGCGCCAGACGAGCCTGCATATTTCACGCTGCTTGCGTCCCCTTGCAGGAGAGGCGGCCTGCGTATCCAATGCGTTGCGAATCAAATCTACTTGTCAAGGATGCTCGTGCAATGTTTCCCAGGTACTCGTTGTACCTATTCACTTTATTCCGGACCTACTGTCCCCAATCCCTGCGGGGGACGCAAGCACGGTGAAATATGCCGGTTAGGTGTGCAGCATTGAGGTTAGTCGAACGCCTTCAGGTTATGCTTCAACTCGCGCATCAAGTCGCTCAGCATGCCGTCAAGCGCATCGCGCCGTTCTTCGACGGCGCAGCTGAACCAGAATGGGTTTTCGCTGCGACGGCGTACGAAATAGTCGAGCAGAAATTGCTCCGACAGGAGCAGAAACTGAATCGCGTCTTCGGCGTTGATTTGGACAAAAGGGCTGCGTGCGATCTGCTTCGCCGAGTTTTCCTGCTGATGACAATATTGCGTCAACAACCAGTAAAGCAGTGTCCGAGCGGCCGGCAGCAGGTTTTTGGACAACGTGTTGCTGGTAGTGTCCAGGCTTGCGTCGACGATGGAGTCGAGCCAGCGTTGTAATCTTTCTTCGGGCACGATGACCTCACAGGCGCGCTTTTCTGCCACCAGACAGGTGATTTGATTCTGCATTTCCGTGTAATCGTCGCTGGATCGATACTTGCGAATCGCTTTGCGCCAGATCGATTGCTTGGATTCCAGTTCCTCGCGCAATGATTCGATGTGTGCATCGAGATCAGATTGTTCCTGGAAGGATCTATCGATCGCGGCGCGAAGATCTTTCATTTCCTGGTAGCAGATCGACAGTCGCAAGCTGTAGTATTGAGACAGTCGGCATTTTGCAGGCGAAGTTTTCTCACGCAGGCGCATAATCGCATCGTTGATGCGCGCGCGTGCTGCTCCGGCCCTGCCAGCCTTGTGGTTAAGGATATATTCCGCCTGATTGAAGTCGGCAACCTGATCACGCAGTTCGATCACGTTCTCCGCGACTTCGTCAATCTGGTCGTTCAGCTTCTGTAGATTGGTGCCGTTACGTGCCTGTGCTTCCACCGCTTTGTTCTTTCGCCACTTGTGCAGCTGGCTGGCCAGTGCCTTGAGGCGTTCCCCAAGCACATTCCCTTTTGCCGGGGCACGTGCAGACTCTGCTTTCTGGAAAGCGGTTGCGATTTCTTTGCCGAAATAGTGCAGGTCCTCGACATGTTCGTGTGTGCGCTTCGCTTCCAGTTCCACCATCAAGTCGTGCAGTACTTCGCGATTTTTCTGCGGTGCGCCGCGTAACTTCTCCGGGGGAATATGCGCAGGAAGCTTGTTGATATCCAGTCGCGACAGTTCGTGCGGCGTCAGCGTTCGCACGAGCTTGGCCAGCATGTCTACGGATATGGTTCGATCTGTTGTAGTTGGCAGCGACATGTTTTGCGTTACTTGCACATTCAACCCCTATAGCCTGGTTCGGCGAAGAACCCTGAAACTTGATCGTGTGACGTCGAGTCGCGCTCGGAAATTTGCGCTCGCTCACACTTTCTTCAGCGAAACCGGCCAGGTTCGACTACTTTTCGCCCGGCCGCAGATGTTGGACAATCAGAACTTTGTTTGTTGTGAATTACGGCACAAAGCATGAAGCATGACTCGCGCAGGTTGACATTTATTTTCTCTTGTGTGGGACACGCGTACATTCACATGTTTACCGCCTTCTATTTCGTCATCGTGCTGTCGTTGGAGACGGACTGGCATATGCCGTTTCACGAACTGCTGGAACTGTGGACTCTAGGTGCTTTTCTGGTGGGAGTTGCCGCGCTTCCGGCCGGCTGGTTGGGCGACCGCTGGAGTCCCAGCGGCATGATGGTTGTGTTCTATGTCGGGATGGGCGCGAGCTCGGTCGCTGCCGGCTTTGCGCCAAACCCCGGCGCCATGCTGCTGGCGCTCGCCGGCATAGGTTTGTTTGCCTCGATTTATCATCCTGTGGGGATCCCCTGGCTGGTCAGAAGCGCCGAGCGGCGGCGCGGCAAGCTGCTGGGCGTGAACGGCATCTTTGGTGGCATTGGTGCTGCGCTTGGCGGTGTGGTTGCCGGTGGACTGATTGAATTTGCGAACTGGCGCGCGGCGTTCATGGTGCCGGGAGCGGTAAGCATTGTGACCGGCATCGCGCTGTGGTGGTCGATCAGGCGCGCCTGGGTGCGTGACGACTTCAACGCGCAGTCGGCGGCGGACGTCAGCAACTCACGCGCGGACGCGCTACGGGTTTTCGGCATACTGTTGCTCACGATGTTTGCCGCGGGCGTTATTTACCATGCGACGCAGGCCGCGCTGCCGAAAGTCTTCGATCTGCGCAATCATAATCTGGTAGGCGGCGGTGTGCTCGGTGTGGGGGTGCTGGTTGCAATCGTCTATGTGCTTGGCAGCCTGATGCAGGTGTTCGGTGGCCACCTGGCCGACAGATTGCCCCTGAAAACCGTCTACCTGTGGGCGTATCTTTTTCAGGTGCCGGTGCTATGGCTGTTGGGCCTGACGTTCGGTCTGCCGCTGGTAGTGGTGGCGGTGTTGAGCGTGATGCTCGGCGCGGGCGTGCTGCCTGCGGAAAATATGCTGCTGGCGCGGTACACGCCGCAACGCCGTCACGGTGTTGCGTTC
>Ga0224508_10001162_pt1 | contig 23880 bp, 18 predicted proteins | sample SF_Jan12_sed_USG_4_FD_170157 | JGI IMG/M metagenome (GOLD analysis project Ga0224508, IMG submission 170157) | Sediment microbial communities from San Francisco Bay, California, United States - SF_Jan12_sed_USGS_21 | ecosystem: Environmental > Aquatic > Marine > Sediment | place: USA... | reverse complement strand
GAGCCGCGGGAAGTCACGCTCGGGATCGAAGGTGATCAAGCCCTCGTGCAGATTCTTAGCGGGCTCGCCGCCGGGGATGCGGTTGTGACACAGGGCCAGTTCATGCTCGACTCGGAAAGCCGCGTCCAAGAGGCCATCGCCAAGTTCATGAAACGAGGAGCGGCCGGGGCAGACCAATGATCGAGAGGATCATCGAAGCCAGCGTACGGAACAAGTTGTTCGTGATCCTGATCACGGCCGCCGTGATCGTCGGCGGGACGATTGCCGTCTTCAACATCCCGCTGGATGCGATCCCCGATCTTTCCGACGTCCAGGTCATCCTGTTCACCTCGTTCCCGGGGCAGGCCCCCCAGGTCGTCGAGGATCAGGTCACGTATCCGCTCACCACCAAGATGCTCTCGGTTCCGTTCGCCAAAACGGTTCGCGGGTATTCCTTCTTCGGGTTCTCTTTCGTCTACATCATCTTCGAAGACGGCACGGATCTGTACTGGGCCAGGAGCCGCGTGCTCGAGTACCTGTCCGGTATTCAGGGGACCCTGCCTCCCTCCGCGAAGGTCGATCTCGGCCCCGACGCGACCGGTGTCGGCTGGGTTTACGAATACGCACTGAAGTCGAACGAGCACTCGCTTCAAGAACTCCGGAGCATCCAGGACTGGTACCTCCGCTACGAACTCACCAGTGTCGAAGGTGTCGCTGAAGTTGCCAGTGTCGGTGGGTACGTCAAGCAGTACCAGGTCACCGTCGACCCCGTGAAACTCCGGGGCTACGACATTTCTCTATCCAGGATCCGCCAGGCCCTGCAACGAAGCAACAACAACGTCGGCGGACGGCTCGTCGAGATGGCGGAAACCGAGTTCATGGTGCGTGGACTCGGGTACTTCCGGGATCTAGCGGACGTCGAAAATGTGCCGGTCGGTGTGAGCGCCACGGGGACACCGGTGCTGATCAAGGATATCGCCGAGGTTGGCCTCGGTCCGGAGTTGCGCCGGGGTATCGTCGAGTTGGACGGCGAAGGCGAAGTCGCGGGCGGCATCGTCGTCATGCGCCTCGGTGAGAACGCTCTCGCGACCATTTCTCGCGTCAAAGACAAGCTCGAGGAACTCAAGGGCGGGCTTCCCGACGGGGTCGAGATCGTTTCCGTCTACGACCGTTCCACGCTCATCGAAAAGGCCATCAGCGTTCTGCAAAGAAAACTCAGCGAGGAACTCCTCGTGGTCGCGCTGGTTTGTATCGTCTTTCTCCTGCACTTCAGGAGTGCTTTTGTCGCGGTGTTCACGCTTCCTGTCGGCATCTTGATGTCCTTCCTCTTGATGTATTTCCTGGAGATCAACGCCAACATCATGTCGCTCGGCGGCATCGCCATCGCCATCGGCGTGATGGTGGATGCCAGCGTCGTGATGGTTGAAAATGCGCACAAGCATCTCGAACGTGCTCGTGCGGACGGAAAGCCATTCGACCGCGACACGGTCATCATCGCAGCCGCGAAGGAGGTGGGTCCGGCGCTGTTCTACAGCTTGGTGATCATCACCCTCTCTTTCCTACCCGTGTTCACGTTACAGGCTCAGGAAGGCAGGCTCTTTCGACCCCTCGCCTTCACCAAGACCTTCGCCATGGCGAGCGCGGCGATTCTGGCGATCACGATTATTCCCGTTCTCATGGCGCTTCTCGTGCGCGGCAAGATTCGTCCCGAGCACAAGAATCCGATCAGCCGGTTCTTTATCTGGGCCTATCAGCCGTTCATCCATTTCTCCCTACGTTTTCCGAAGACGGTGATCCTCGCGGCCGTGCTGGTGACCGCCGTCACGTGGCTTCCGTTCCGGAGCTTGGGAAGCGAGTTCATCCCTCCGTTGTACGAGGGCGATTTCCTCTGGATGCCGACGACCGATCCAGGCATCTCCATCACGAAAGCCAAGGAACTCCTCCAGCAGACAAACAAGGTCATCAAGCAGTTTCCCGAGGTGCATCACACGTTCGGCAAGATCGGACGGGCCGAGACGTCGACGGACCCCGCGCCACTGTCCATGATCGAGACCACCATCATGCTGAAGCCCGCGGAGGACTGGCCCCAGCGTGAAATCAAGCGGTTCTACCGTGATTGGCGTCTCCCGGGCCAGGTTCGTGAGTGGCTGGGACGCCTCTGGCCGGAGACCGCACCCGCACGCGACCCCGGCGAGTTGGATCGTGCGATCAACGAAGCCATCCAGTTTCCGGGCCTGACCAACGCCGGCATGGAGGGACCGATCAGGATCCGGCTCGACATGCTATCCACGGGCATCCGCGCACCGGTCGGGATCAAGCTCTCGGGACCCGATCTTGTCACGTTGCAGGATCTTGCCCAGCAAATCGCACAGGCTGTCGAGGCCATCCCCGGCACGATTTCCGCCTACCCCGACAAATCGTTCGGCGGAAACTACCTGGATTTCGAAATCGATCGTGTCGAAGCTTCAAGGTACGGGCTGACGGTCGGCGATATCCAGGACGTCATCATGACCGCCATCGGCGGCATGAATATCACGGAAACCGTCGAGGGTCTGGAGCGCTATCCCGTCAATCTCCGATACAAACCTGAACTTCGAGACGATCCGCGGAAGCTGGCGCGCGTGCTTGTCCCCACACCTCGCGGCGAACATATCCCTCTCGGGCAGTTGGCCCAACTCCGGATAAAGAAAGGTCCGCCGGCGATCAAGAGCGAAAACTCCCGGTTGAACGCTTGGATCCAGGTCAGCATCCGCGAAGACGAAGTCGATCTCGGAGCCTATGTCAAACAGGCCAAACAGGTGGTGAAGGAACAGATCCAACTCCCAGTCGGCTACAACATCAAGTGGAGCGGTCGTTACGAGTACATGGAACGGGCCCAAGAGCGACTCATGTTCGTCGTCCCGCTTACCCTGCTGATCATTTTCTTCCTGCTCTACGTACACTTCAAGAACGTCACCGAGGTGCTGATCGTCCTGCTTACCGTCCCGTTCTCCGTGGTCGGGGGCGTGTGGCTCATGTACGTGCTCGGCTACAACATGAGCGTCGCCGTCGCCGTTGGCTTCATCGCGCTCGCTGGTTTGGCGGCTGAGACCGGTATCGTCATGCTTGCCTACCTCGACGAAGTCTACGAACGACGGAAGGCTGAAGGGAGACTCGAGACCATCAGCGATCTTTACGACGGAATCATCGAAGGTGCGGTCCTTCGCGTCAGGCCGAAGCTAATGACGGTCGCGACTACCATCATCGGGCTTCTTCCGGTCATGGCCGGCAACGTATTCGAATCCGGCTCGCAGGTCATGCAACGGGTTGCTGCGCCGATGGTGGGTGGCCTGGTCAGCGCGACCGTGCTCACCCTGCTGATCATCCCGGCGATCTACATGGTGTGGAAGGGTTTTCTACTAAAGAAACGGATTCGACATGCTAATCCTGCGGTCTAGTTCGATGTGTCCGTTGGTTTGTTCGGGGGACGCCTGCCGGCGGCGCGGCCGAGGGTCGAACCCGGCGGTCGGCCTTGCTTTTGTTCGCGCAGTAATTGCTTGCCGCAGTCATCGCAGACTCCATGAGAAATCCTTGGCAGCGGACCCCCGGAAAACAGATCCAAGTGCCTGATGGCCACCTCGACCTCGACCCAATCGCCCAGTGCGTTTATCCGCTTGCACCAACTGCATGAGAGGATCCACCCCTTGGAGTGATCGGCCATGGGGTCGAGAAGCGGGATGGCGGCGCGCTCTTCCTCACTCAAGAGTCGACTCTCGAACCACAGATGACCCTTGTCCCGTGGAGAGATCGTGAGTTCCATGTATCGTCGCGCCGTGGGGCTGTCGCATCGAAACGGGATGGTCGATGCCCTCTGAGTGCTCCGCACCCGATCGACGAGTGTTCGGTAACAATACCGGGTCTGCCAGTCGCTTATGAAATCGAACAAAGACCGGCCGGCGACGATTTCGGGAGTAAGATCCGGCGCTTGATTCTGTCGCGCAAACGACAACCAGTTGGACGTCACGGCAACGATTCTGTCGTCGGCATCCACGTCGTACGCGATGCCCGCGTTCTTTTGCGACGGAGGCATCTTGTCGTCTCCTGTGTCCCCCTTGTCGGTTTGAGTATACGTCGAAACAGAGCACGGAGACGCAAATGCGCCCTAAACGTCCCTTGGGAGAACGATCTGGAGCGACCGGTACTTACGGCCCATGAAGCGCAGCGCGAGCACCGTGTGACACCGAGCCACGTCGGGGTTGGCGCTCGACGGGCAGCTACAGCCGAGAAATACGTCGCCGGTCTTCGCCGACTCGGCGAGTTCATCGAACGGGGCTCGGTCCCTGTCGAACCGGCTCTTTAGTAGAGCCGCGTAACGGTCCTTGAAGTCGCGCCACGCCGCGGCGCTGCCGTCCGCCAGGACGCGCTCGACCATTTTCTTCTCGGGTCGCAGGAAGTGTTGCGTGTGTTTGCGCGTGTCCACCCTTGTGCCTACCGGAAGAGGGTCATCGTCCGGACGTTTTCCCCGCACCATCCTGTAGCGCGCCAACATCGTGGACCCATCTTATCAACACGCCAAGACAGCGCTATACTGCCGCGTCTCATCGACCCAACGGAGCAAGACCGCATGATCCTGCAGAGTTTCCCGCCGATGGGCGTCTACGAGACGCTGTTCAAATTCGCCGACGCCACGTCGAAGTACATGGGAGAACCCGGCACCCATCCGTGGGCCCAGGGCTTTCCGCTGACGACCCAACTCCCCGGCGGGCCGGCGCTCCCGGAGACGATCAAGTTGACGGCCGCCGATCTGAAGTACCCGACCGCGACCGGGAATCTCGAACTACGCAAGGCGCTGGCGGTCTACTTCAACGAGTTCTATGACGCGGGAATCGACGAGGATCACATCGCCGTCTTTGCGGGGGGGCGGCCGGGAATCCTGGCGACGTTGGCATTCCTCCAGCCCGACACGACGATCGCGGTCGAGGAGACGGAGTACACGCCGTACTACGACATGCTCGAACGCTTCGATCGTACGTACAAGATCATCCCCAGTAACGAGGCCAACCGCTTCCGCCCGGCGGAGGGCGATTACGATGTCCCACCCGTCGAGGGCACCGAGCGGGTGATGCTCCTCAAGAGCAACCCGTGTAACCCCACCGGTGTGGCCACCCAAGGCGATGCTCTGAAACGGCTGGTCGAGCTGTGTAGCCGCCCCGGCCATGGCGCCCTGTTCGATGAGGCGTACGAGTTCTTCTGCGACCCTCAACCGGAGAGCGCCTTGCGCTATATCGACGACATCGACGCGACCGACATCTTCGTAATCGGTGCCGCGACCAAGGGTCTCCAGGCACCGGGCGTACGTGTCGGCTGGGCCGTCGCCGCAAAGAAGCACATCGAAATCTTTCGCAATTACTCGTCTTTCGGGATGGGCGGAGTGTCGCGCGCCTCACAACTGTTCGTGACGCAACTTCTCGAGCTCGCTCGCGTGCGTCAGGCACGCGAGGCCGTGCGCCACTACTACTCCCGGCAGCGGGAAGCTTATGGTCGCGCGCTGGCGGAGTTGGGCCTCGAACTCTACACCGGCGACGGCGGTTTCTATCACTGGGGACGTTTGCCTGGTGGGCTGACAGCCGACGAATTCAACGCACGGCTGTTCCGGCACGACGCGGGCATCCTCCCCGGCCCGCTCTGCGACATGAAAAGAAGAAGGGGACCCGCCGGTCCCCTTCACGAATTCATTCGCTTTTCGTTCGGACCGCTGACCGCCGAAAGTTTCGACGACAATGTCGCGATCCTGAAGCAATGTCTTTCGGTCTAGACGATCAACCGTCGACCGGTTCGATCTTGGAAGCGGTCAACCAGGTGTGGCCGTCCTTCTCGGACAACGTTCCCGTCGCGCGCACCGTCGGCGTGGCCATGCAGACGTCGCCGAAGTCCTTGTTGGTCTCGTTGGCTGCCAGGTAGTACTGCATCGTCTTGTCGCCCTTCTCGACGATCAGAACGTTTTGACATTTGTCCCGCCCTTCCTCGTGCAACTTGCACTTGGCGCACAGGACCTGGCCTTCGACCGTGACTGTTTTCTCCTCGCCGGCCAAGGCGATACCGGACACGAGGAATGCAAGCATCAATACGCACGTCAGTCGTTTCATGGGGAGCTCCTTTTGAAGAAACGGATGCATCTAATCTACCCACTAATCCATCGCCCCGAAAGGATGTAAAAACCGCGTCAAGCCCGGCCGCGCCCACCGTAATCGCCGACTAAGTTAAAAAGCATTCAGTTGCTGTGAATTCTCCGCACCGGAGCGGGATCCTGGGGTCCCCAGAGCGCCCGTTTGATCGTATATTGCCCTGGAGATGACCAAAACGGTCTTCATGGGGAGAGAGGTCGATGGAAGAGATCCGCGGCGACGGGCCGAGAGGAAAACCCAGCCAAGACTACGACGAGTGGAAACAACGCTACGAGAAGGGTCACGAGAACCCTCGCGAATTGTTCCAGCAGGTGTCCCGAATTGCACAGTACATGTCGTACGATCTGATCGACAAGCTGCAGTACTGGGAAAAAGAAACGCTCAAGCTCTCCGATGACCAGATCGAGCGCCGGGTGAGGCATGTTTCGCGCTGCCTGGCCCAGCTCCAGAGCGCCTACGTCCAATTCTCCGAGACCGATATCTAGGCTTCGCCGACCGGCCACGATTGGCCGGAATCCGCTGCCACACTGGGCTTTTGGTCGGGTGGTACCCCCCGCCACGAAACGCTGCTATGTTTTTCAGGGTGAGCACCCCGAACCATCCGGAGTTGCCCCCGGACATCAAACCGGCTGAGCTGAGTCGCTACTGGAACAAGCTCTTGGCCCCCTACATGGGTGCCGATGATCGCCGCGCTTCCTTTCAAGTAGCTACGAGCGCCCTTCTGTTCGTAGGGACCTGGGCGACAATGTGGTACAGCCTGCGTGGCCCTTACTGGATCACCTTGTTGCTCGCGTTGCCCGCCGTCGGGCTCCTGACCCGTTTGTTCATCTTCCAGCACGATTGCGGGCACGCTTCGTTCTTCTCCTCCCGCAGGGCCAACAACATCGTCGGCAGCGTCATTGGGGTGGCCACCCTGACTCCTTATTACTACTGGAGGCGAACCCACGCGATGCACCACGCGAGCGCCGGAGATCTCGACCGGCGCACGCTCGGGGATGTCGACCTTCTGACCGTCGGGGAATACCTCAGCATGCGGCGTATGGGCCGTTTGGGGTACCGGCTCTATCGCAACCCGATCGTGCTCTTCGGCATCGGTCCGATCTGGCAGTTCATCCTCAAGCATCGCCTGCCAGCCGACGCGCCGCGCACCTGGCGCAAGGAATGGATGAGCGTGATCTGGACCAACGTCGCGCTCGTGTCGGTGGTCACGTTGGCGCACTTCACGATGGGTCTGAAGGCGTTCTTCCTCGTGCAGATTCCGATCACGGTGATCAGCGGTGTGCTGGGGATCTGGCTGTTCTACATCCAGCACCAGTTCGAGGACACGTACTGGCGCAAACACAGGCAATGGGATTTCTGCCGCGCAGGGATTCAGGGTAGTTCGTACTACGACTTACCCCGTCTGGCCCACTGGTTCACCGGGAACATCGGTTTCCACCACGTCCATCATCTGGCCAGCCGCATCCCGAATTACAAACTCGCGAAGTGTTTTCGAGAGATCCAGGAACTCCATCACGTCACCCGCCTGACGTTCTGGACGAGTCTCAAATCGCTGCGCCTGCACCTGTGGGATGAGACGTCCCAACGTCTGGTCTCCTTCCGTTCCCTGCGAAAACGACACACCGCCTAGACCCCTGACTCCCGCTGCTGGACACGGCTTGCCGGTAGACGGTCGAGCGCGGCCAGGCTGCCCTGACCATCGGCCTTGCCGAAGCTCAACACACCGGTCGGGCATGAACCGACACAGGCGGAGCAACGGACGCATTGCGGATCGGCCATCGGCAGACCCTTGTTGGCGAAGTTCATCACGTCGATGCCCTGGTGACAGACCGAGGTGCAAACGTTGCAGGAGATGCACTTCTTCTTGTCCGCGAAGATACGGAAGCGGCTAAAACGCGCGTAGATGTGCATCAGCGCCGCCAGCGGGCAGGCGAACCGGCACCACACACGTCCCGAGTACTTGACATACAGGCCGACGCCGATCACACCGGCGATCACCACGTCGACCGTCCACTTCCATGAGATCGGGTTGACCGTCACGCCGTTCGCGTCCTTACCCTCGAAGATCAACGCGAACGAACCGTGCATCCATGTTTCCGGCCAGATCCAGCCCCCGATGCGGATCGCCAGCAACCCGAACGCGATGCCCAGCAGCGCCTGCCCAACCATGTTCAGGCGGTTCCAGCGCGCACCGTGGGGCATGCGGTCGCGCAGCGTGTCACCGACCGTCTCGGCCAGACCGCCACACGAGCAAATCCAACCGCAGTAAGCGCCCTTGCCCCAGCGCCAAACGATCAGCGGGATAATCACGAAGGTCTGGATCGCCGACACGATCAACCAACCCACAAGCGGCGCCGACGTGAAGACGTTGTAGACCGATAACGGCCAGGCGAGGATCAGCCCGTAGGCTCGCCAGTAGGCGCGCGGGTGTCCCCACTCGGGCCAGTTACCCGCGAGGTAATCCTGTGCGGGGATGTAGCTCTCGAAAAACGTATCGGCGAGTCTTGCAAGGGCTCCGCTGTCGAAGAAACCGTTGTAACCCATCCAGGGCAGGATCAGCTCCGGCAACAGGAACAAGGGAAACAGCTGCACCAGGAACAACGTGATCGTCTGGACCGTCACGTAGGTCGTCCTGCGGCGGCGGATGCGCCGGAAGCCGAAAATTCCCACCGCCAGCGTGTAGCCCAGCGTGTAGTAGAAACTCCGGCTCTTCAACGAGATCGCGAGGGTGCCGACGATCGTCGAACGGTCGGCGACCTGTTCGCCCCACCAACCGCCGAAAGAGGCGAGCCACGCCGGCATGTTGTTGGGGAACACCGAGTCGTCCTTGAGCCCCGTCACGTACTGGCACAGGAAGCCGTCGTTCTTCCAGTCATAGAGGAGGAACATCGCGATGAAAAACAGGCCGACCCAGACCCACTCGAATCCGCGTGTCTCCGCGCGGATCTTGACTCCGGCGCGACGAAAGAAATCGAGCGGCGCCTCGCGGCCGAGCATCGCGAACACCGCATCGTTGGGGCAGGTTTCATCCGCCCCCGAGGACCCCTGCAGGACTACGGCGTCTTCGCCTATCGCACTGACGCGGGTCGACATCCGCACATCGAGACGACCGCGTTCCCGGACCCCCAGAAACGCGCCGGCCGCGGTTGACTCGCGCTCGGAGACCGGCTCTTCGACGACGGCGTTGGCGGACCTATCGGTGCGCAAACGGGCGAGGAGTTCGACGTTCTCGGGTTTCGGTCGCGAAAATTCCTCGCGGCGATGGACGAGTGTCACATCGGCGCCGCCGCCGGCAAGCGCGATCGAAGTCTCCAGCGCACTATCGCCGCCGCCGATGACGAGCGTCTTCTTCCCCGCAAAATCCATCGGGTCGTGAAGCCGGTTGTAGACCTTGTCCCGATCCTCGCCGGGGATGCCCAGCTTGCGGAATCGGCCACTCCGTCCGATCGCGACGATCGCCCTAAGGGCGCGCACTTCCCGGCCGTCCTCCAGCGTCGCGACCATCACGCCGCCACGGCGCACCAGCGTCTTGACCGAGCCGTCCTGAACCTCGATTTGCCCCGTCTGCTGATGGAGCTCGGCCAACAGGGTTTCCTTGATTTCGCCGCGGACCTGTAGCTTGCCCTCCGGGGTCATGTCCCTGGGGTAGGTGTAGATCGGTTTTCCCTTGGGGAAATCCGCGATCGTCTGGAAGCGGCGTTTGGCCTCATAGATCGCGTAGCGCAGCCCGCGTGCATCCGCTTCCAACGCCGCCGCCATCCCACTGACGCCGGCACCGACGATCAATAGATCCAGCAGTTCGGGATCGGTGACGCGTTTAGCCTCGAACGCGGGGTCGGCGGCGATCGTTCGCACGGCTTTGGTGCCGGTATCCAGCGAGAGTTTGAGTAACGGGATACCCGTCAGGTCGCCGACGACGTACAGCCCTGCTACATTCGTGCTGCCGTCGGGCCGCACGTCGGGCAGTTTCTCAACGTGCCCAGCCGGCCAGCGGGTGTGAAGCCAGTTCGTGTAACGCCTGAGCATCGAATCCTCAACCCGATTCGGGAGCTTAGCATTCCCATTCTGCGCCACTTACAATGTTCTTACATTCTTGTTGCGGTGGGCTGACCCATGCCGCAAGAAGAATCCGTACGCTAGAGCCAGATTCCCCGAAACGGAAAGGAGACTGGCTATGAAAAACTCGAGAATCCTGATCTGGGTCGGCGTACTCAGCGTGTCGATCGCTTTGGCGCTTACCGCGGCAAGCTCCAAGAGCCCCGATCGCAGCGGTGCCGTGGCCGTTGAAACCACCCTGGCGCACCCGGTGATGCTGGCCGGAGCCAAACAGACCACCTACCTGAAGGTCGCGGTCACCGGGGTCGACATGAACCCGGACAAACGCGCCCCGGTCAACGTGGCGATCGTCCTGGACCGCTCCGGATCGATGAGCGGCAAGAAGATCGAACAGGCGAGACGTGCCGCGATCGCGGCGATCGACCAGTTGCGACCCGACGATATCGTCTCCGTCGTGACGTACTCCTCCAACGTCAACGTCCTGATCCCCGCGACCAAGGTGAGCGATCGCGAATCGCTGTACATGAGAATTAGAGGGATTGCCTCCGGCGGGAACACTGCGCTCTTTGCGGGGGTCAGCAAGGGTGCGCAAGAACTACGAAAGTTCATCGACGAGAATCGCGTCAGCAGCGTCGTGCTCCTGTCCGACGGACTGGCCAACGTGGGTCCGTCGTCCCCCGGCGACCTGGCCGCGCTGGGCGCGACCCTCGGGGCCGAGGGCATCACGGTGACCACGGTAGGGTTGGGTCTGGACTTCAACGAGGACCTGATGGCCGGGTTGGCACTCAAGAGCGAGGGCAATCACTTCTTCGTCGAGGACGCGACCGATCTCACACTCGCTTTTGCCACCGAATTCGGAGACGCGATTTCCGCCACCGCCCAGGACGCCCACATCGTGATCGACTGCCCGGCCGGCGTTCGACCGGTACGCATGCTCGGGCGCGAGGCCGATATCCGTGGGCAACGGGTCGAGGTCTACCTCAATCAGGTGTATCAGGAGCAGACCAAGTACGTGCTCCTGGAGGTCGAAATCGCCGCCGGGTTCGCCGGTAGGCGAATCCCCGCCGCCGCCGTGACGGTCACCTACCGGGATCTCGACCGTGGCGGCATGCGAACCGCGCGCTCCTCGGCGTCCGTTCGCTTCACGAATGCGGCGGCCGAGCAAAAATCCAACGAACACCGTGAGACGATGATCTCCGCGGTGAAGTTGATTGCCGTTGAAAACAACAAGATCGCCGTGGCGTTGCGCGATCAGGGAAAGATCGAGGCAGCCCGGCGGGCGTTCCTCGAGAACGAGACGTACTCGCTCGACAACTCCGCCAAGTACAACTCGTCCGAACTGCTGACGTACGGCGTGACGCAAGGTGGCGCGGCCAGGGTGGTGGACACGCCGAAATGGAAAGCCGAGCGCAAGCTGCAGATCGAACAAAACCTGAAGACCACGTCGCAGCGCGCCGTGACTCCGAAGACGGAAGGTTCCGACAAAGACTAACGTGAATCCGCGACTGACCATCATCCTGATCGGGATCGTCGTCCTCCCCCTGGCCATCGCCGGATGGCTGGTGGGGAGAACGGTCCGCGATGGGCAGGCGATTGCGGAGCAGCGATTCCGTCGGCTCGCGAGTCTCGAACTCGCGGCCGTCAACGACGGGTTGGACGGCACGTTCGCACGGATTCACGGCGAAGCGACGGCCGGGTTGGACACGCTCGGTTCGAACCTGGACGACCGCAGGGGCTGGTCCGACGACTCGTTTCTGGCGGCGCAACTCTACGTGCTCGGCCCGGATCGTCGTCCGGCGCACCCACCGATCGCGAACCCCACGCAGTTGTCGCGTTCCGAACGCGATTCGCTGGAGCGCACCCAACGGATCTGGGACGGCGGCGCCCTGGCGAGCACGATCTTCGATCGTGGCGAGACCGCGGCGGCCCTGGCGAGCGATAGCGGGTGGTTCACATGGTACTGGGAGGACGGCATTCGCTGGATCGCCTGGCGGCGAGACGTGACGACCGATTACGCGATCGAGCTCGAGCGCACGCGGGTCCTCTCCGAAATCATCAACGACCTACCCGACACCCGAATCGGCACCGACGAACGGGTCGATAGCCTGATCCGGCTCCGCGACGCATCCAACCGGATCGTCTACCAGTGGGGCCAGTTCGAGCCCGATGACGGGTCCGAGCCGGTCGTTCGCGTCCCCGCGACCGAGCCCCTGACGGCGTGGAACCTCGAGTACTACGCGATTTCGCCCAGCGGTGCCGTCACGACGTCTCGCGTGGCGATGCTTTCCGGCCTGATCGCGTTGATCGTCGCGGTGTCGGCGTTGGCGATCTACTTCCACCGAGAACAATCGCGAGACCTTCGCGAAGCCGGTCAGCGCGTCAATTTCGTCAACCAGGTATCGCACGAGCTGAAGACACCGCTGACCAACATCCGGATGTACGCGGAATTGATGTCGGACAACCCGGCTGCGCCGGATGCCAAGACGACCCGTCACCTCGGCGTCATCATCTCCGAGAGCAGGCGCTTGAGCCGGCTCATCAACAACGTGCTGACGCTTGGAGGTAAGCAACAACGGTCGGTGGAGCTGCGTCGCAAACCGGTCGCGGTCGACGACGTCGTTCGAACGGTGCTGGACAGTTTCCGCCCGGCGCTCGAAGCCAGTTCGATCGAGGTCCACCAGCGACTCGACGCGACCGAACCGATTGCCGCCGACCCGGACCGGTTGGAGCAAATCGTAGGAAATCTCGTCAGCAACGTTGAAAAATACGCAGCCGACGGTCGCTACCTGGGTGTGCGAACCAGGATCGTCGAAGGGCACGTCGAGGTCAGCATCGAGGATCGCGGTCGGGGCATTCACGTGGAGAACGCCCAACGTATCTTCGAACCGTTTTACCGCGTCGACGACTCGCTGACCGAGGGCGTCAGCGGAACCGGAATCGGGCTTTCAATCGCCCGCGACCTGGCGCGCCTGCACGGCGGCGATCTGTACTACGAGCCGACCGGGACCGGGAGTCGTTTTCGTCTGGAAATACCCTTCGAATCGGCGCGCGCATGAAAGTTCTGATCGCCGAAGACGACGCCAATATTCGAGCCGGTCTCGCCGAGATCCTGGCCCGCGAGGGGTACCACGTCGTCGAGGCCGGAAATGGGAACGAGGCGTTGGAGCGGTTCGAGAACGAGCGACCCGACTTCATCTGTCTCGACATCATGATGCCCGATCTCAACGGCTACGACGTTTGCCGCGAGATCCGCAAGAAGAACGCCACGGTCCCGATCGTATTCATCAGCGCCAAATCCGAGGAAGTCGACAAGGTGCTGGGGCTCGAGTTGGGCGCCGACGATTACATCCTCAAGCCGTTCGGCGTGCGCGAAGTGTTGGCGCGAATCCGCGCGATTACCCGACGTTGCCTGGCGCAGGCGCCGACGGGCAAGAGCGCAACCAGATTTCAAATGCACGATCTGGAGGTCTCCCCCGTCGAGCTACGGGCCCGTCGCGACGGAATCGTCATGGACCTGAGCCTGCGGGATGTGAAGATCCTTCAATTACTGCATCGCAACAAAGGGCAAGTCGTGGACCGAGCCACCCTGTTCGACGAGTGCTGGGGCCTGAGCCACATCCCGGCGAGCCGTACACTTGATCAGCAAATCTCGCAGCTACGCAAGCGAATCGAGGTCGACCCCAAGGATCCCGCCATCATCCACACCGTCCACGGTGTCGGTTATCGTTTCGAATAACACCAAAACGCAGTAGAATCTTCTTGCGTCTCGGGAAAGTGCCGGGCGCCACGCACGGAAACAAAGGGGTCCCAACATGAAGCGAGCATTGATTTTTGCGGTGTCGTTCGTCCTGGTGACGATCGGCGTGTCGGCGGATGAGGGGATGTGGGAACCCAAACAGCTTCCTGATCTGAGAAAAGAACTCAAGGCCGCTGGGCTCGAACTGGATCCGTCGACGTTGACCGACCTGACCGCACATCCGATGAACGCGGTCATCGACCTGGCCGGGTGCAGCGCGTCGTTCGTTTCCCCGAAGGGGTTGATCATCACCAACCACCATTGTTCGTGGGGAACGTTGCAGTACAACTCGACACCGGAAAACGATCTACGCGAGAAGGGCTTCCTGGCCAAGAGTCCCGCCGAGGAAGTGCCCGCGGCACCGGGGAGCCGCTCCCGTGTGACGGTCGAGGTGACCGACGTGACCGAGCAAGTCACGGGTGGGTTAAAAGCCTCGCTCAGCGGGGCCGAGCGTTTCGACCGCATTGAGGCGCGTGAGAAAAAGTTGATCGCATCCTGTGAGGAAGACGAGGGCCACCGTTGCCGCGTGCAGAGTTTCTACGGCGGTCTTCGCTACAACCTGGTCAAACAACTCGAGATTCGCGACGTTCGGTTGGTTTACGCGCCGGCGGGGGCGATCGGGGTGTACGGAGGCGACATCGACAACTGGATGTGGCCCCGGCACACCGGCGATTACTCGTTCCTTCGGGCCTACGTGGCGCCCGACGGTAGCCCTGCGGACCATTCCGAGGACAACGTCCCCTATCAACCGAAACACTACCTGCGTGTTTCCGCCGCGGGCGTGGACGCCGAGGACTACGTGATGGTCGTCGGCTACCCCGGCCGCACCGGTCGCTATCGGTTGGCCTCCGAGGTCGAAAACACGTTCGAGTGGTCGTACCCCACGACACGGAAGATGTTCGACCGGATGCTCGCCATCATCGCCGAACAGGGCGAAGACCGGCCCGACGTCGAGCTGAAGTACGCGTCGATGGTGTCGGGTCTGAACAACGCGAACAAAAATTTCCAGGGCATGCTCGACGGCTACGCCGGGAGCGGGATGCTCGATCGCAAGGGCGCCCTCGAGCACGAACTCCAAGCCTGGATCGAATCCAGCGAGCAGCGCAAGAAGGAGTACGGTGCAACTCTGAACAAGCTCGGCGAACTGATTGCCCGCAGCCAGATGACGCAGGAGCGCGACATGCTACTCCGGCGCCTCGGTGGTTCGTCGATGCTGAGCACCGCCCGTCGGCTGTACAGGCTCAGCCGCGAACGTGAAAACGAAGACGCGGATCGCGAGCCCGGTTATCAGGAGCGCGACATGGTGCCGTTCAAACAACGGCTGCAGCGCATGGACCGCCGCTACCATCCCGATGTCGACATGGCACTGTGGACTTATTACCTGGAGGAGTACCAGAAACTCCCCGCCGACCAACGCGTCCAGGAATTCGATCGATTCCTGGGCCTGGAGGATCCATCCGGGCTTCAGGCCAAGCTCGACAAGATGTACGCCGCAACCAAGCTCGGGGACACCGAAACGCGGTTGGCGTGGATGGACGCCGCTCGCGACGCGTTTGAGTCCAGCGACGACCCGTTCATCCAACTCGCCGTCGTCCTGTACGACGGCGATCGGGAGCGCGAGGCCGAGCAGGAAGCCGAGGCCGGAGAATTCCAGGCCTCGCGGTCGAAGTACATGGAAACGATGATCGCGTTTCTCGGCAGTCGCGGTGAGCAGGTGTACCCCGACGCGAACAGTTCGCTACGCGTCACGTTCGGTAACGTCCGTGGTTACACCCCCCGGGACGGGATGCTCTACACGCCGTTCACCCGGATCGAGGGCATCAAGGAGAAACACACCGGCGAGGAACCGTTCGATTCGCCGCCGCGCCAGTTGGAGCTGATCGAGGCGCGGGATCACGGCAAGTTCGCGTTGAAAGGCCTCGGGTCCGTCCCGGTCAACTTCCTCAGCACGGTGGATACCACCGGGGGCAACTCCGGGTCCCCGACGCTCAACGGCCGCGGCGAACTCGTCGGGTTGTTGTTCGACGGCACCTACGACAGCATCAACGCCGACTGGGATTTCAACGCGGAGACGACGCGTTCGATCCACGTGGACATCCGCTACGCGTTGTGGGTCATGCAGAAAATCGACAAGGCCCACAACGTGCTCGAAGAGCTGGGGCTCGCAGGCCGCTAGTTCGAGGACAAACGAAGCAAGCCGTCCAGCGGGAGCGGCTGCCACTCGGCCAACGCCGCCGGCGCGACCGAGGAGTCGTAGGGCTTTAGCGTGTACGCGACGCTGTCCACGATGTCGAAGACCTTCGGGGCCATACAGCGGCACAACACGACGTTGACGTCGTGCGTCTCTTCCCACAGGTACACGAAGGGTCCGAGCGGTGTCGGACCCGGTTCGTAGATTCCACCGACGGCAACGCCGGGCGTTTCGTCGAGCCCGCGCTCGACGGAAAAGCGCCGGCCCGGTAACGGAGTTCCGAATTCATTCGCGGCACTCTCCTCAACCGTCGTGTCGACGAACAACAATCGCGCGCCGGACGAATCGAGCAAGATTTCGTACGCGAGCGGGAAGCCGTCGGCCCCGAGCGTGGCATGAACCCCCTGTGCTCGCATTGCGTCAGGATCCCACCAGCGATAGATCCAGCCGTCGGTCGTCCGCTCGAACGTAACCTCGGGTGGCGTCTCCGACGAACGGCCGTTCTGGACGATCCAGAGCGGCGCCAGCAGATGCTGCGGTAAGGCTTCCGTGGCGTCATCGGGGCGGTACAACACGCCCGTGTCGAAGTCCCGATCGGTTCGATCGTAAACCGTGCGCAACTCGACCCCGTCCGGAATCTCGGCACTCCGGCATGCTGCGAGACCGGCGAACAGGATCGCGATCACAAGCGTTGTTCGCATTCAGTCGAGACTGCGATACACGGGGTAGACTCGATGTTCGTCGTCGTAGTACGGCGTCCGCTCGTAAAACCACTGCCGCCGCGCTGCCGCGTCACCGGCAAAATCGGTATCCGCGAGGAGCTTGGCCTCGAATTTCGCGCGTAGGCCTGGGTCCGCCTCGAGCATTGCCTGGGCCAGCGGTTCGATCACGTAGCCCTCGATGTACTCGGTGCGTTGTAGGATCTCGCTGAAATAACCCCACTGGAACAACGAATCGGGCGCCTGCGGCTCCAGCAGAACGACCGCCAGCGTTCCCAGCGGTTGATCCGTTGGGATGGCGAACGATCCGGCCGGAAGTTCTACCTTCGTGGGTTCGACGACCGCGGTCCCGGGTTTGTACAGGGTGCGTCCCTCAAACGGGCTCGCGTCGGAGTCGAGCGTCGCATCCGGAAGGCGGTATCTCTCGACCTCGATCGTCAGCGAGTCGTCCAATTTCTCGACGCGGACCCCGTGTCGTTCGAGCGTTTCTATGACCGTGTACCACGCGGCGGGAATGTAGTAATACGTGGGCCGTCGGACCCGCGCCGAGGCCCGGCTCATCGTGATGTGCGGGACTTCGGTTTCGATCGTCTCCCCCGTCCAGCGCACGTTCGGTTGACCCGTGATGTCGGAATCGAAGGTTTCAGAACGCACACCCTTGAACGAACGCATCGCCCTGCTGGAAGGATCGAACTGCCATCCGAGCGCCACCTCATCGGTTCTCGCCGCCCGATCCGCCGTGGTCGCCTTCGCGAGTTCGTCGCCGTGAGCCCCCAGTGTCTCGAGCGCCGTTTCGAGGAACACGTACGTTCCCAGAACACGCTGGCGATAAGGTTTCAGCGAATGGTTTTCGACGAGCACCGTCGGCAGGTGCCGCAGGTCGCCCCAGCCGTTCGAAAAACGCGGGCCCGCCGTCCACACCAGATTCCCGCCCTTCATGTCGCGGCCGTTGATCGCGAACACGAGCGGACCCGGGACGTGCCCCATTGCCGCAAGGTCCCGCTGTATCGCCGGTGAGAAACGCTCGTCCAGCCAGCCCGCGATGTTGGGCGACCAGCCGTACTGCCCGTTGTACCCGTAGGTGATGTCGTACTGGTAGTCGGCCCCGTCGGTCACGTGCAGATCGAGGTAGAGATCCGGTTGCCATTCGTTGACCATCGAGATCAACGCGCGTAATTCCTCGGTCTCGAGCTTGGCGAAGTCACGGTTGAGGTTCAGGTTCCGGCGGTTCGTGCGCCAGCCCATCTCGCTCGGGCCGCGCTGGTTGGCCCGCGAATAGGGCGAAAACCGTTCGTGCCCGTCGACGCTGAGGATCGGGATGAACAGAAAGTTCGCCGCGTCGAGTAACGATGTTTTTGTTCCACCCACGGTCATGTCGCGCAACAACATCAAACCGGCATCCTTGCCGTCGATCTCACCGGCGTGGATCCCGGCGTGAGCCAGAAGCGTGGGTTTTCCGTTGGCTGCGAGTTTCTTCGCAGTTCCGGCGCCGTCCGCGCTGGCCACGACCATACGGATTTCGCGACCCTCCGCGCTGGTGCCGAGACTCAACCACTGCAGCTTGGGACTCGCCTCGACCAGCCGAGCCAGCCAGGCCATCGTCTCCTCGTAGCGCGGTGTTTCGGTCAGACCGCTGCGTTCGGCCGGTGTGATCCACGGATCGTTCGCCTCCGCGATCAACTCCAGGCTTGCGCCCTTCCAGGGTAATTCAGGTGGAAGCAGGGTCTGGTCGGCGGCCGGAAGCGCTGTGAAAGCCGCCAGGCAGACACACAATCGGAATAGGAACACGAAGACCCCCTCCTCGATACACCCGCTCGCCACTCCTACTCTATCCGAGGATCGTGGCGATCGCGTCGACCAGGGTCCCGACTTCCTTTTCGCCGACCCAGTAATGGGTGACGGCGCGGAGAAAGTTGGGGGGGTACGCGTCCAGCCCGATCCCATGCTCGTCGTCGAGTCGCGAGCACAGCGTTTCCTTGGTCAGACGGCTGCCCCGCTCGATTTCGAACATGACGATGTTGGTCTGCACGGTTTTCGTTTGAACACGCAGACCGTCGATCGCCGCCAGCCCATCGGCGAGCAGGGCTGCGTGCGCGTGATCCTCGGCAAGACGGTCGATCATCGACCGCAGCGAGATCAACCCCGCCGCCGCCAGGATCCCGGTCTGACGCATCCCGCCTCCCAGGCTCTTGCGCGTGCGCCGGGCTTCTTCGATGAAATCCGCGGGTCCGCAAAGGATCGAACCGACCGGTGCGCAGAGACCCTTGCTGAGGCAGAACGTAACGGTGTCGATCTCGGCGACCAGATCCGCAGCATCGACGCCGAGCGCCACCGCGGCGTTGAACAACCGCGCCCCGTCGAGGTGCATCGCCAGCCCATGGCGGTCCGCGATCGCGCGCAACTCACCGAAATATTCCGGCGGCAGGGCCGTGCCTCCCCTGCCGCCAAAACTGTTCTCGACAAGCAGGAGTGTCGTGTGCCCGAGATGATGGTCGTCCACACGGACCGCGGCCTCGACCGTGGCGGGATCCATCCGGCCCTTCGCGTCGGTCGGAATCGTGTGCGGCAGGATGCCTCCGATCGAGGCCATACCGCCGACCTCCCACTGGAACACGTGGGACTCGTAGCCCAGGATTGCCTCGTCACCCCGCTGCGCATGACCCAGCACCGCGATCAGGTTGCCCTGCGTACCGCTGGTCACGAACAAGCCCGCCTCCTTGCCGAGCTTCTCCGCGGCAAGGGCCTCGAGTTCCTGGGTCGTGGGATCCTCGCCGTAGACGTCGTCCCCCACCCGTGCCGTGGCCATCGCCTTACGCATTTCCGGCGTCGGCCAAGTGACGGTGTCGGAACGGAAATCGATGCGGTCCAACTACGAGTCCTCCGGGGATTGTTTTCCTTTCTTCCGCTCGGTGACCGCCTTTTGTAGCACGAACTCGATCTGTCCGTTAACGCTGCGCAATTCCCGCGCGGCCCAGCGATTGAGTTCCTCCCACAATTCAGGTGGAATCCGCAGAAGAAATTTCTTTCGCTGGGCCATGACGAGACCCTACTGGTACAGCGTGCCGGCGTTGACGACCGGTGAAACGTTGGATTCGCTGCATAGCACCACCAGCAGGTTGCTGACCATCGTGGCCTTCTTGTCCTCGTCAAGATTGACGATGCTCTTCTCGGCCAGTTTGTCCAAGGCCAGTTCGACCATACCGACAGCCCCATCCACGATCTGGGTCCGTGCGGCGACGATGGCGGAAGCCTGTTGCCGCCGCAACATCGCCTCGGCAATCTCTTGCGCGTAGGCTAGGTGGCTGATCCGCGCCTCGATGACCTTGACACCTGCTCGTGCGAAACGCTCGCTGAGTTCCCGCTCCAATTGGTTGTTGACCTGCTCGGTGCCGGCACGAAGCGTCAACTCTTCTTCGTCGTGTTCGGAGAAGTTGTCGTAGGGGTAGGCGCCACAGAGTTTGCGTATCGCCGCCTCGCTCTGTACGACGACGTAGTCATCGTAGTGATCGACCTCGAACGAGGCTCGATACGTGTCATCGACCTGCCACACGACGACGGCGGCAATCTCGATCGGGTTCCCGGCCTTGTCGTTGACCTTGAGCCGTTCGCCGTTCAGGTTGCGCGCGCGCAGTGTGACTTTCTTCTTCGACAAGAACGGGTTGGCCCAGAAAAATCCGTTGTCCTTGACGGTTCCTTTGTAGACGCCGAACAAAACCAACACACGCGAATCGTTGGGGTTGACGATGAACAAACCGGCGTGGATGAAGACCCCGACCAGCAGCGCGAGGAAGAAGCCGAGGAGGAACCAGGGGTTCTCCGTACGGATCGTGCGGACGAGGAAGAACACGGCGAGCGCCTCGAAGGCGATCCCGATGGCCAACATCAGGTAGCCGGATATTGCCGAGCGGGAGTTTTCTTGTTTCATGGTGGTCTCCTTCTGGTATCAATATGATATCACTTTGATATAAACGCAAGCCCTCGTTTTGTTCACTTTTCTTCCCGGGCGGGGAGTGGGACAGCCGAATTCTCTCCCTCTGGACACGACCTAAGCTATTGTATTTAAAGAGGTTGTGTCCGCAAGCCGGGGTCCGGTGGGGGTGCGCCCACAATTGTGCGAAATTAAGCGCTCCTCATGAGCAATATCCGCAATTTTTGCATCATCGCCCATATCGATCACGGCAAGTCCACGCTCGCCGACCGGTTGATCCAGCATTGCGGAGGAGTCGAGGACCGCAAGTTCCGCGATCAGATCCTCGACTCGATGGACATCGAACGCGAACGCGGGATCACGATCAAGAGCAACACGATCACGCTCGAATACAAGGCAAAAGACGGACAGACCTACGAGCTCAACCTGATCGACACGCCGGGGCATGTGGATTTCTCACACGAAGTACGCCGTTCGTTGATGTCCTGCGAAGGCGCGTTGCTGCTCGTCGATGCATCGCAGGGCGTTGAGGCCCAAACCGTGGCCAACCTGTACCTGGCGCTCGAATACGACCTCGAGATCGTCCCGGTGATCAACAAGATCGATCTACCCGCAGCCGACATCGATCGCGTCAAGGACGAGATCGAGGCCGATTTGGGACTCGACTCCGACGACGTCGTTTGTTGCTCCGCGAAACTGGGGCAGGGGATCGAGGATATCCTCGAGGCGATCGTCCACAAGCTGCCCTCGCCGAAAATCGTAGTCGATGCCCCGACGCGTGCGCTGTTGTTCGACGCGCAGTACGACCCCTACCGTGGTGTCGTCCTGTACTGCCGGGTCAAGGAGGGGAGTCTCAAGCCCGGGCAAACCATCCGTTTCATGCATAGCGACAAGGAATTCACCCTTGAAGAAGTCGGCCATATGCAGCTCGAGCGAGAACCCAAGAAGGAGTTGATGGCCGGCGAAGTCGGTTACCTGTTGGCCGGAATAAAGACCGTGCGTGACGTGACGATCGGTGACACGCTCACCGACGCCGCCGATCCGGCGCCCGAACCGCTTCCCGGTTACAAGGAGGCCAAGCCGGTCGTGTTCTCGTCGATCTACCCGATGGCGAGCGACGATTACCCCGAACTCGTCAAGGCGCTCGACAAACTGGTCCTCAACGACGCGGCGTTGACGTTCGAGAAGGATTCTTCGGCGGCACTCGGTTACGGTTTCCGCTGTGGATTTCTCGGGTTGTTGCACCTCGAAGTCGTCCAGGAACGCCTGCAACGCGAGTACAACCTGGCGTTGTTGCTCTCCTCGCCTTCCGTGCGTTACCGCGTGATGCTCGAAAACGGCGAGGAAACCTGGGTCGACAACCCCAGCTACTACCCCGACCCATCGACGATCGCCAGCGCAGAGGAGCCGTGCATCAAGGGCTCGGTGATGATCCCCGAGCGTTACATCGGCACCGTCATGGAACTGTGCCGGGAGCGGCGTGGCGAGAACATCCAGTTCAATTACCTGGCCCAGGGCCGGGTCGAGTTGACCGCGGAACTCCCGCTCTCCGAGGTGCTGTTCGATTTCTACGACAAGTTGAAGTCGGGTACTCAGGGTTACGGCTCGTTCGACTACGAAGTGCTCGACTATCGTCCGACCGATCTGGTCAAGATCGACATCCTGGTCAACGGCGAACCGGTCGATGCGCTGGCGCAACTCGCGCATCGCGATCGCTCGAGGATGCGCGCGTTGCATTACTGCGACAGCCTGGCCGAGACGATCCCCAAACATCAATTCAAGATCGCCATCCAGGGCGCGATCGGCGGCAAGATCATCGCGCGATCCAACATCAACGCACTCCGCAAGGACGTGACGGCGAAGTGTTACGGCGGCGACATCTCGCGCAAACGCAAACTGCTCGAGAAACAAAAAGAAGGCAAGAAGCGAATGAAGACCGTCGGAGCGGTGGACATCCCGCAGGACGCATTCGTCGCGGTACTCAAGACGGACACCACTTCTTGAACGATACTTATGCCGGTCTGTACCTGCACGTCCCGTTCTGCGCTCGAGTTTGCCCCTACTGTGATTTTGCCGTCCGCACCGGCGATGCGGCGAGACGCAGAGCCTATGTCGATGCGCTGCTCGCCGAGATCGATCTGTATGCGGACTACCCGCTGATCTTCGACACGGTCTACTTCGGCGGTGGCACGCCATCGTGTCTCGACCCTGACGATCTCGCGCGGATCGTCTCCCGTGTTCGCGAGCGCCTCAAAACCGTCAACGATCCGTGGATATTTCTCGAGGCCAACCCCGAGGATGTGACGCCCGCAAACACTCAAGCCTGGAAGAGGATCGGCGTACGCACCCTCAGTCTCGGCATCCAATCCTTCGATGACGACGAACTGACGTTTCTCGGCCGCGGCCACACCGCCGCGCAGGCAGGGGAGTCGATCCGCATCGCGAGGGACGTGGGGTTCCGGACCGTCTCGATCGATCTGATCTACGGACTTCCCGAACAATCGACGGACACGTGGCGGCGCCGGCTCGATACGGCGCTCGAGACCGCGCCGGACCACCTGGCTTGCTACCAGCTCACCATCCACGACGGAACCCGGTTTGCATTGCTGGAAAAGCGCGGTGACTTGAGCCAACTCCCGGAAGCCGGCCAGGCATCCGTGTTCCGCGCCACGCACGAACATCTCAACGCGTCCGGGTACGCGGGCTACGAGGTCTCGGCGTTCGCGGTCGGCGACGAACATCGCTCCCGGCACAACCGGAAATACTGGAATCACACCCCGTATCTCGGCCTCGGACCGTCGGCGCACTCTTTCGATCGCGACAAACGCTGGTGGAATCGTCGCCGGACCGATTCCTGGCAGGAAGCGATCGAGCACGGTACGCGTCCGGTGGACAACGAAGAAACGCTGTCTTCACGGGACCTGTTGCTCGAAACACTGATGACCGGGTTGCGCACCTACCGCGGTGTCGACTGCGCCGAAGTGAAGCGGCGTTTCGACACCGACTTGATCGAAACCAACGCCGAACTCGTGGAACGGCTACGTTCT
>Ga0224508_10001161_pt1 | contig 23901 bp, 21 predicted proteins | sample SF_Jan12_sed_USG_4_FD_170157 | JGI IMG/M metagenome (GOLD analysis project Ga0224508, IMG submission 170157) | Sediment microbial communities from San Francisco Bay, California, United States - SF_Jan12_sed_USGS_21 | ecosystem: Environmental > Aquatic > Marine > Sediment | place: USA... | reverse complement strand
CGAGACACCCGATCTGCGCTGATGCGACCGTCGCCGCGAGCACGCCAGCCGGCAGCACTAGCCTCCATCGCGCCATGACGCACCTGCTGGTCACGAACGACTACCCGCCGAAGATCGGGGGCATCCAGAACTATCTCTGGGAGCTCTGGCGCCGCCTTCCCGCCGACCAGTTCGCGGTGTTGACGCGCCCGCATCCCGGCGATGCCGCGTTCGACGACGGCGAGCCGTACCGCGTGGTTCGGAGCCGTCAGCGATTCCTGCTGCCGACCGCCCCGTTGCGTCGAACCATCGACGGGTTGGCCGACGAGATCGATGCCGGGCTCGTCGTGTTCGACCCGGCGGTGCCCGTCGGCGCCCTCGGCCCCAGCCTGCGCCATCGGTACGCGGTGATCCTGCACGGGGCCGAGGTCGCCGTGCCCGCCCGCCTCCCCGGGACGAGGCAGGTGTTGGCCCGCACTGTCGCGAATGCATCGCTCATCATCTCGGCGAGCGGGTACGCCTCCGCCGAGGCCGAGCGCGCGGCCGGCCCCCTTCCGCCGAGCGTCTACGTGCCACCCGGCGTCGACGTCGACCGATTCGTCCCGCTGTCCGACGACGATCGCATGGCCGTACGCCGGCGACTCGGCCTCGCCGAGGACTCGATCCTCGTGTTGGGGGTGAGCCGGCTGGTGCCGCGGAAGGGATTCGACGTGCTGATCGAGGCCGCCGACCGGGTCGGCGCCGCCGAGCCCCGCCTCGAGGTGGTCATCGCCGGCACAGGCCGAGATCGGCGACGCCTCGAACGGCTCGCAGCCCAGGCCCGGGTACCGGTGCGATTCCTCGGCCGAGTCGACGATGCCGACCTGGCCGATCTCTACGCGTGTGTCGACATCTTCGCCATGTTGTGCCGAAGCCGGTGGGGCGGGCTCGAACAGGAGGGATTCGGCATCGTGTTCGTCGAGGCTGCCGCATCCGGCACGCCCCAGCTCGCGGGCGACAGCGGCGGCGCGGCCGAAGCGGTCGAGCACCGAAGCTCGGGTCTGATCGTCAAGGCGCCCGAGAGCGTCGATGCAGTCGCGGCCGCGCTGTCCGAGCTGGCCGGCAACGAATCCCGCCGGAAGGCGATGGGTCGGGCCGGGCGCGAGAGGGTCGTCCGTGAGCTCAGCTACGACCTGTTGAGCCGTCGGCTCCACGATGCCCTCCGGCAGTTCGGGGTGCACCACGACGGGCTGCAATCATCGAACCCGTGACAGGTCGATCACTGCTCCGGGTCCCAGACGTCGCCGGCGCGGGCTGGATCCGGCTCGACTGGTATGCCACGGGGCTCTTCGTCGCGACGGCGGCGGCAGCCGTGGTCGGGCCGGACATGCTCCGCGCCGTGAGCCTCGTCGTTGCGCTCGGCCTGTTCGGGTCGGGGTGCGGCCTGTTCCTGTGGGCGTTCGCACTCGGGGTCGAGCGGAGCCGCACCGAGGAGGTCTCGGTGGCCGAATTGTTCCTGCTGTCGGGCGATGTCGCACCACGTGGGGTGAAGACCCATCTGATGGCGGCGATGGCGGTGCAAGTCGTCGTCGCGTTCGCCGCGGCAGGCGCCCGCCCCTTCACCTCGCTGGCCTTCGGTATCCTCGTTCCGATGTTCGGACTCGGGATCATCGGCCGTTGGGCGGCACAATACGGACGCTTCACCAATCGCACCGTGCTACGAACCAAGCGAAAACCAATGGGGGAGGGCCCCACCCGTGGCTGACCAGACAACGCAGACCATCATCATCGATGCGCCTCCCGCGCGGTGCTTCGACATCGTCCTCGATGTCGAGCGCTATCCGGAGTGGGCACCCGACATCAAGTCGGTCGAGGTGCGCGGTCGCGAGACCGACGGTCGAGCCGGCCTCGTCGCCTATCGGGCCGCGGCCATGGGTCGCAGTACCAGCTACGTGCTGCGCTACTACTACGGCACCAACCCGCTCCGGGTGTCGTGGCGGCTCGAAGAGGGCGATGTCGTCAGTCGGATGGACGGCGACTACATCCTCGCCCACGCGCCCGGCGACCCGGCCTCGACCGAGGTCACCTACCATCTCAGCGTCGACATGCGGGTTCCGCTCCCGAGCTTCGTCAAGCGCCGGGCCGAGGCCCGCATCGTTCGGACCGCGCTCCTCGAGCTGAAGACGAGGGCCGAGCTCTCCGTGGCGGGCTGAATGTCGCTGCTCGCGCCGCTGGTCGCGGGATTCGACATCGGTGGCACGAACGTGCGCGGCGTCCTGGTCGACCGGGCCGGTCACCTCGTCGGCGCCGACCGCTTGCCGCGCCCGCACGAGCCCGATGGCATCGTCGACTCGGTCGTGACACTTGTTGCCCGCATGGGGACCGACGCCGGTGCCGACGCGCATGCTGTCGGCGTGGGCTGCGCCGGTACGGTCGATCGGCGGGGTGTCGTGCGGGCGTCACCGAACATCCCGACCCTCATCGAGTTCCCGTTGGCTGACACGTTGTCGAAGCGGCTCGCCATGCCGGTCATCGTCGACAACGACGCCACGACAGCGACCTGGGCCGAGGTCAAGACAGGAGCCGCCCGCGGCATTCGCGACGTCGTGTTCGTCGCGCTCGGAACCGGCATAGGCGTCGGCATCGTGCTCGACGGCGAGCTCCGGCGCGGCGCCCAGGGATTCGCCGGCGAGGCCGGGCACATGGTCATCTCCCCGGAGGGACCCGAGTGTGTCTGCGGCCGCCGCGGCTGCTGGGAGGTCTTCGCGTCCGGGCGTGCCCTCGGACGGCTCACCCAGGACGCCGCTCGTGAGCACCGAGTTCCCGCCATCGTCGAGATCGCGGGTGGGGTCATCGACGACATACGCGGTGAACACGTCTCCGAGCTCGTGGCCGAGGGTCATCCCGAGGCCCTCATGATGCTCGACGAGCTCGGGTGGTGGGTCGGTCTCGGCCTCACCAACCTGGTCAATGTGCTCGATGTGTCGACAGCGGTGATCGGCGGGGGCCTGTCGGAGATCGGCCGGCCGCTCATCGCGGCGATCCGGGTCGGCTACAACTCGCTGATGCACGACAGTGACCACCGTCCCCCGCTCAATATCGTGGGCGCGCTCCACGGCGGTCGGGCCGGCGCCATCGGGGCCGCATTGCTCGCCGCCGACGAACTGCACCAACCGAGCCGCATCTAGACCGGCGAATGACCCGCTGCGGCCCGGTGGTCTCGGTAGCCTGCAGTCATGGAGTTCCGTCGGATCACGTCGCTGCCGCCCTACGTCTTCTCGATCATCGACTCGCTGAAGGTCGAGGCGCGGCGGGCCGGACAGGACGTCGTCGACCTCGGCTTCGGCAATCCCGATCTGCCGTCGCCCGACGTCGCAGTGAACAAGCTCATCGAGGCGGCTCAGAACCCGCGCAACCACCGATACTCGTCGAGCCGCGGCATTCCGAAGCTCAGGCAGGCGTTCGCTGATCTGTACATGCGCCGATTCGGCGTCGACCTCGACGCGGACATCGAGGTCATCAACACGATCGGTGCGAAAGAGGGCCTCTCGCACCTCATGTGGGTGTTGCTCCAGCCCGGCGACGCGGTGCTCGTCCCCTCGCCGTCCTACCCGATCCATCTGTATGCGCCCCTGTTCGCCGGCGCCGAGGTCCGCGAGATACCCCTCGGCACGGGCTCCGACTTCTTCCAGACCATGCAGGAGCGTTGGGAGTACTCGTGGCCGAAACCGCGGGTCATCCTCCTGTCGTTCCCTCACAATCCCACCACGACCTGCGTCGACATCGAGTTCATGCAGCAGGTGGTCGACTTCGCCCGCGAGCACGAGGTCTTGCTCGTGCACGATCTCGCCTACGCCGATCTGGGCTTCGACGGCTACAGCCCACCGTCGATCCTCCAGGTACCGGGTGCAAAGGACGTCGCCGTCGAGCTCTACTCGATGACGAAGAGCTTCTCGATGGCCGGATGGCGGGTGGCGTTCCTCGCCGGCAACGCCGAGGTGGTCGCCGCCCTGGCGAAGATGAAGTCCTACCTCGACTACGGCACGTTCCAGCCGATCCAGATCGCAGCAACCGTCGCGATGAACGAAGCAGGCGATCATCCCAAACTGGTGAACGACATCTACCAGGGCCGCCGTGACGCGTTGTGCGACGGCCTGAACCGCATCGGCTGGGAGGTCGAGCCGCCGCAGGGCACCATGTTCGTGTGGGCGCCCATTCCCGAGCCCTACCGCGAGATGGGCTCGGTCGAGCTCGCATCGCTCATGGTCCGCGACGGCAAGGTGGCGGCTTCGCCCGGTGTCGGGTTCGGTCCCGGCGGCGAGGGATTTGTTCGGTTCGCGCTCATCGAGAACGAACATCGGATCGGTCAGGCGGTACGCAACCTCCGCGCCAGCCTGCCGCTGCTCACGGGCTGAGACAGCGGGTCGCTAGGCCCGCTCCCAGCCGCGTGCCCGGTCGACACCGCGGCGCCACTGCGCATGGGCCGCATCGAGGGTCTCGCGATTGCCGCCCGGCTGGACGTGGGCGTCGAGGAGCCAGTTGTTCGAGATGTCGTCGTACGAATCCCACACGCCTTCGGCGAGCCCGGCGAGATAGGCAGCGCCGAGAGCCGTCGTCTCCTCGACCTTCGGTCGCGACACGGGGATACCGAGCTGATCGGCTTGCTGCTGGAGCAACGTACGCATCACCGAGGCACCGCCGTCGACACGCAGCCGGGTCGGCCGGGTGCCCGACGCGGCACTCATGGCGTCGACGACATCGCGCGTCTGGTGCACCATCGCATCGATGACGGCCCTGGCGATCTGAGGGCGTCCCGATCCGCGCGTGAGCCCGCAGATCGTGCCGCGTGCGTAGGGATCCCACCACGGGCTGCCGAGCCCGACGAACGCAGGAACGAAGACCACGCCACCGGAGTCGTCGCATGCGAGAGCGAGCGCTTCGAGATCGGACGCTCGGTCGATGATCCCGAGCCCGTCACGAAGCCACTGGACGGCGGCGCCCGTGACGAAGATCGCACCTTCGAGCGCGTAGTTCGTGGTGATCGCTCCGTTGGCGGTCGTACTCCATGCCACCGTCGTGAGCAGGCCGTCGACGGGATCGGGGCACGTCTCACCCACGTTCATCAACAGGAACGAACCGGTTCCGTAGGTGTTCTTGGTGTCGCCGGGAGCGAAACACGCCTGACCGAACAGTGCTGCCTGCTGGTCGCCGGCGACACCGCTGATGGGAATGCCGGCGGGCACCGGCAGCCCGTCGGCGGTGACGCCGAACCTGCCGCTGGACGGTCGAACCTCGGGTAGGCACGAGGCCGGCACGGTGAAGAGCTCCAGGAGCTCGGGACTCCACTCGAGCGACCGGATGTCGAAGAGCAGGGTGCGGCTGGCGTTGGTGGTGTCGGTGACGTGCGCACCACCCGCCGTGAGATTCCAGATCAGCCAGGAGTCGACGGTGCCGAACGCCAGGTGCTCGTCGGGGACAACCCCTCCCTCGTCGAACAACCACCCGAGCTTCGAGCCCGAGAAGTACGGGTCGAGCACCAGGCCGGTGCGCTCCCGGACCAGCGGCAGGTTCCCGTCGGACTCGAGCCGGTCGCAGCGGCTTGCGGTGCGTCGGTCCTGCCAGACGATCGCATTGTGCAACGGTCGGCCGTCGCGCCTGTCCCACACCACCACCGTTTCGCGCTGGTTGGTGATGCCGACCGCGGCCGCGGGCTCGGTGAGCCGGGATCCGAGCTCGGCGAGCACGTCGAGCGTCACCGTCCAGATCTCGGCGGCGTCATGTTCGACCCAGCCCGGTCGAGGGAAGAACTGGGTGAATTCGCGATAGGCGCTCGCCGTCGGGCTTCCATGACGATCGAAGGCAATGGCGCGGACACCGGTGGTGCCGGCATCGATGGCGATGACGGTTGACATGCCGAGCACGCTAGTTGACGGGGGATCGCCGAAATGCCGTCCACGGGTGCGATTCGCGTTCACAACCGGCATCCTCTCCAGGGCCCGCAGACCGAGGACAAGGGGTGTGGCATGCGGTTGGGAGTGCTGACCGGTGGCGGGGACTGTCCCGGCCTCAACGCCGCCATCCGCGGCGTCGTGCGCAAGGCCGAGAGGGATCACGGCGACGAGATCGTCGGATTTCTCGACGGTTGGCGGGGGGTCATCGAGGGCGACACCATGCCGCTCGACATCTCGGCGCTGCGGGGCACGTTGCCCCGCGGTGGCACGATCCTCGGCACGTCCCGGGTGCATCCATGGATGCAGGACGACGGGGTCGAGCGCATCGAGCGCACGCTCGCCGAGAAAGAGATCGATGCGCTGGTGGTCATCGGCGGCGAGGGAACGCTCTCGTGCGCCAGCCGGCTCCACGATGACGGCGTCGCCAATCTCGTCGGTGTCCCGAAGACGATCGACAACGACATCGGGGCAACGGAGATGACCTTCGGGTTCATGACCGCCGTCGACATCGTGACCGAGGCGATCGACCGGCTCCACACCACCGCCGAGTCCCACGACCGCGTGATGGTCGTCGAGGTCATGGGTCGCCACGTCGGCCACATCGCAACCTGGGCAGGCATCGCAGGCGGGGCGACGATCACCCTCATCCCCGAGGAACCCTTCGACGTCCAGGAAGTGGCGGACGCACTCCGTCGTCGTCACGCTCGCGGCCGCTTCGCCTCCATCGTGGTGGTTGCGGAAGGAGCCCGACCCGCGCCGGGCAGCATCGTCGTCCCCGAACCCGAGATCGACGTGTACGGCCACGAGGTCCTCGGTGGCATCGGCAGCATCGTGGCCCGCGAGATCGAACAGCGCACCGGATTCGAGACGAGGGTCACCGTGTTGGGGCACGTCCAGCGTGGCGGGACGCCGTCAGCCTTCGATCGCGTTCTGTGCACCTGGTACGGCGTTGCTGCGACCGAGGCCGTCCACGATGGCGACTTCGGCATCATGGTCGCCCTCCGAGACGCCAAGGTCGTGCGGGTTCCGCTCGCCCAAGCCGTCGGTGAGCTCAAGCTCGTCGAGCCCGACCTGTGGAAGGTCGCCAAGACATTCTTCGCCTGATGCGCCGGCGCGTCGCTAGCCGAGGTTGGCGTAGTCCTCGCGGGTGACAGGACGCTGGCCCTCGGTCGGCTCGCCCAGGGTCGGTAGCGGGCGAAGCTCCCCGTCGATCGCCAACAGAACGCCGTCGACCGACTCGAGTCCGGTCGCAGTGAACACCATTTGCGCGATCGCGAGCAGCTGCTGCTCCGGCTCGAGAGTCGCCAGTCCCTCCGGGCCGAGATTCACCGTGAGCACCCCGCCGTCGGCGACGGCGTCGATCACGACTGTGTCGGCCGGGATCTCGGTCCGAAGTCGTTCGTCGGCCAACAGCTCGGCGAAACTGTCGGCATCAGCGGACCCGATGAGCGTCTCGATCACACTCTTCGTATCGACGGGGACGGGAACTTCCTGCTTGACGGGGACGAGCAGGTCGTCCTCTCCGACGAGGAAGATGTCGACCTCGACCCCTGCCGGTTCCGGCTGGTCGACGGTGGTCGTCGTTGTCGACGAGAGGCCGGACGGCAGCTCGGTCTCGTCGAGTGCGCGTGGTTGTCGATCGACCGGGACGCCGCAGGACGCGAGCAGGAGACCGGCGGTGACGATCGCCGCTGCGGCGCGCCTCATACGAGGACTCCGGGCATGTCGATGACGAATCGGGAACCCGTGCCGTCGTCGTTCACGGGCTCGACCGACACGGTTCCGCCGTGGAGCCGGATGTGTTCGGCCACGAGCGCAAGACCGAGACCGACACCCGTACCCGCCCCGCGGCTACCGCCGGCGACGCCCCGCGAGAACCGATCGAAGATCGCGAGCTGTTCGTCTTCGGGGACACCCGGACCCTCGTCGGTCAGCGAGATGCGGATGCCGGTGCCGACTCGTTCGATCTCGACCGACGTGACACCGTCGGCGTACTTGTTCGCGTTGTCCACCAGGTTGGCTATCACCCGGGCGAGACGGCGTTTGTCGGCGTGGATCAGCAGCCCTTCGACGCCGTCGGCATGAACGATCTCGGGTGATGATCCGGTGACGGCCAGCGCCTGCCGGACGAACTCGGTGATCTCGAAGTTCGACGGCTGAAGGGCGACGGATCCCACGTCGAAGCGGGAGATCTCGAGCAGATCCTCGACGAGTTGCTGGAACCGGTCGAGGTCGGTCTCGAGCAGATCGAGCGCGGTCTGGGCCCGGGCCGGCATCTCGTCGCGTTGATTGTGCAGCACCTCGAGCGAGGCTGTCAGCGTCATCAGCGGAGATCGGAGCTCGTGGCTGACCTCGGACGCGAAACGTGCGTCGCGTTCGATTCGCTGCTGGAGTGTCCCCGCCATCAGGTTGAACGACGCCGTCAGCCTGCCGAGGTCGCGATCGGCCTCGGCCTCCAACCTGGTATCGAGCTCACCGGCCGAGATCGCCACCGCGGCCTCCCCGATGTCGTCGAGCGGAAGGAGCACGCGCCGGGCGGCCCACCACCCGAGCCCGGCACCGGCAAAGACCGATATGGCCGCGCCGCCGGCGAGCGCGAGGCCGAGACTTCGCAGCGTGTCGTCGATGTCGCGTAGCGGTACGGCCTCGAAGTAGGCCGCATCATCCTCGATGAGGGGAATGCCGATGACGAGATATGGGGTCGAACCGACTCGGTAACGCATCTGGGCGGGCTCGCCACCGATGACGACGGAGAGCAGCTCGCTGTTGACATCGGCCTCGGCGAAGTTCAGCGGGTCGAGCGGAACCCACTCGGATCCGATCTGGAGGATGGGGAGCGATCCGGTCGGCGTGGACAGGTTCGCCACGATCTCCTCGGGAGTGCGTTCGGCGACGTTCAACGCCTGGAGGACCGCCGACGCGTTCCGACCGACGATGCGGAGGCTGGTGCTCTCGCGGGAATCCAGAAGGTTGTTCCGCGTCAGCGTGTAGGCGACCGTGACGAACAGACCCGAGAGCAACAACGCGCCGAGCACGAATGCCATGACGATGCGAGCCCGGAGCCCGAACCGCCTGTCGTCACGGAGCGTGCCGCGCAAGCGGCGTCTCCGAGGCTCGTCCTCGATCTCGTCGAGCTCGGCGTCGGCGGCTGGGGCGACATCGGTTGTGGCCACGGGCGACTACGACTGGAGCTTGTAGCCCAGCCCGCGAACCGTCACGACGTGGCGAGGGTTCGCCGGGTCGGCCTCGATCTTGGTTCGCAGCCGCCGCACGTGGACATCGACGAGGCGGCCGTCGCCGAAGTAGTCGTAGCCCCACACCCGCTCGAGCAGGACCTCGCGACTGAAGACCCGTCCGGGGCTCGAGGCCAGCTCGACGAGGAGCCGGAACTCGGTCTTGGTCAGGTGCAGCTCGGAGTCGCCGAGCATCACGCGTCCCTCCTCGGGAATGATCTCGAGCTCGCCGAACGTGAGATGGGTGATGCCCGGATCGGTGGTGCGGGCCCGCCGCAACAGGGCACGGATCCGCGCCGACAGCTCCTTGGGCGCGAACGGCTTGGTGAGGTAGTCGTCGGCGCCGGCCTCGAGCCCCGCGACGACGTCGTGAGTGTCGTCGCGAGCAGTGACCATGACGATCGGCACATCGTTGTTGCGGCGCAACGACCGGCAGACTTCGAAGCCATCGATGCCCGGCAACATGATGTCGATCAACACGACGTCGGCGGGTTCACGTTTGAAGAGCGCGAGAGCGTCCTCGCCGTTGTCGGCTTCGAGGACCTGCCAGCCCTCGTCTTCGAGCGCGAGCTTGACGGCAGTCCTGATGCGTTCGTCGTCTTCGACCGTCAGAATTCGCGTTCCCACGAACACGATGGTGCCTCATTCCGGGCCGCCGCGCAGTTCATGGCGAATTCCGGCCGTCGGCGTCGAGGCCGACGAGCAGCTCGACGAGTGCGTCGTGCACGCCCGGGGCGGCCGCGACCACGAACGTGGGGGAGGGCGGATCGCCCCGGAGATCGTGCACCCGGGCGCCTGCTTCGGCGGCGATCACGACGCCGGCCGTGTAGTCCCACGAGTTGAGGCCGACCTCGTAGTAGCCGTCCAACCGACCGCACGCGACCCAGCAGAGATCGGTCGCGGCCGAGCCGACTCGGCGGAGATTCCCGACCGCCTCGAGCACGCCGACCAGGACGGTGGCCTGTCTCCTGCGACGGTCGGCGTCGTAGGCGAAGCCGGTTGCGATGATCGCCGACGCCAGGTCGGCGCTGCCGCGCGGTGTCATCGATCGCCCGTTCCAGAACGCGCCGCCACCACGCCGAGCGGTGAAGGTGTCACCGTGCATCGGATCGACGACGGCCCCCACGACGGCGATGCCGTCGACCTCGGCTCCGATCGAGACCGAGTAGCCGGGCTGGCCGTACACGAAGTTCGTCGTGCCGTCGATGGGATCGATGTGCCATCGCACGCCGGAGGAGCCGGAGTGGGCCGCGCCCTCCTCGCCGACGATGGCATCGTCGGGACGCTCGCCGAGTATGTGCTCGACGATCAGCTGCTCGCATTCCTGATCGACCTGGGTCACGAAGTCGTTGGCCGACGACTTCGTCGCGATGTCGATCGGCCTCTCGAGCCGCTCGAGCGTGTGAGCGGCTGCGATCCGTGCGGCCTCGGCGGCCGTGGCGAGCAATTCGTCGAGGTCGTTCATGGGGCGGAGCGTATCCACCAGGGTCGTGGCCCTTGGTCACGTGCAGACCGGACCCCAAGTAGGGTTGCGCCGGTGCACGAGCAGCTCGAGATCGGACCGGTCACGGTGCTGGCGGTGTTCGCACACCCCGACGATCCCGAGATGGCCTGTGGGGGGACGCTCCGGCGATGCGTCGACGCGGGCGGATCGGTCCGCATCGTGGTGGCGAATGCCGGCGACAAGGGATCGTTCGACCCGGCAACCGATCCGGCCCTTTTGGCCGATGTCCGTCGTGATGAGCTCGCGGCGGCAGCCGGCGTGCTCGGTGCCGACTCCTGGGAGATCTTCGGCGTGCCCGACGGCGACTTGGAGAACACGGTCGAGCTGCGCGAACGCCTCGTCACCGAGATCCGGCTCGCCCGACCCGACGTGGTGATCGCGCCCGACCCGACTGCTGTGTTCTTCGGCGACACCTACGTCAACCACCACGACCACCGCGCCATCGGCTGGGCCGTCCTCGATGCCTGCGCCCCGGCATCGGCGAGCCCGCTGTACTTCCCCGGCTCGGGCGAACCTCACACGGTCTCCACCGTGTTGCTCGCCGGCTCGCTCGATCCCGATGTATGGATCGACATCGCCGCTGCGCTCGAGTCGAAGATCGCAGCCGTGCAGTGCCATCGGTCCCAGGTGGTCGACAGCGACTTCGTCGAGGAAGCCGTCAGAGCCCGCGCCGCAGGTGCCGGCGCCGACGTCGGTGCCGGCGCCGCCGAGCTCTTCAGGCGGCTCCGTCTGGGCTAGCGCTACGCGTGCTCGGTCGGTTCTTCTCGATCCTCGGCTCGGGCGCGGTGGGCTTCAGCTTCGTCACGATCCTTGATCGTCTGCCACTCGTCCATCGCACGAAGCGCGAGGACCGCGACGATCGCGACGCCGACCGCCCCGGCGACGGCGCCGACGATTGCCCCGGTGCCGAGCCATGCGGTGCAGTCGCCCTCGCATTGCAGATCCACGAAGCCGTACCCGATCAGCCCCCCGCACAGTCCGCCGACGAGGACCGAGAGGAATGCCAGGACCCGAGAGAGAACTGGTGGCGCGGCCGAGGTCATGCCGGACGTCGGAGCCGGGTCGGTTCCCATGCGCAGAGCGTACGAGCCCAGCGTGGCCCTGCCGACATCGTCTCCGCCTGCCGCCATACTGGAGAGGTGGTAGACGGCACGACCGACCGAACGGCCCGCCGCAGCATCCTCCACGTGGACATGGACGCCTTCTACGCATCGGTCGAGCTGCTCCGTCGCCCCGAGCTGCGCGGTCGACCGGTCATCGTCGGTGGCAGCGGGCTGCGCGGCGTCGTGGCTGCCGCGTCGTACGAAGCAAGGGCCTACGGGATCCGTTCGGCCATGCCTTCGGTGCGGGCCCGACGACTCTGCCCGCACGCCGTCTTCCTTCCGGGCGACCACGCCCACTACGGCGAGGTCAGCTCGCGAGTCATGAACATCTTCCGATCGTTCACACATCTGGTCGAGCCGCTCTCACTCGACGAGGCGTTTCTCGACGTGTCCGGCGCGCGCCGGCTCCAGGGCGACGCGGTCACGATCGCGAACCGCATACGCGGGCGAGTTGCGGACGAGGAGGGCTTGCCGTGTTCGGTCGGGGTGGCCACCACCAAGTTCCTGGCCAAGCTCGCATCGCAACGAGCGAAGCCGCGGCCGGCCATGACCGGCCCCGTACCAGGTGTGGGCGTCATGGTCATCCGGCCCGGCACCGAGCTCGACTTCTTGCACCCACTGCCGGTCGACGCGCTGTGGGGAGTCGGACCTGCAACCCACGAGCGGCTCACCCGTCTCGGCGTCGATACGGTCGGCGATCTCGCGGCGCTGCCGCTCGACGCGGCGATCGCGGCACTCGGCGAGGCGAGCGGTCGGCATCTCCACGCGTTGGCGAACGCAGTCGACGACCGGGCCGTCGTGCCCGACCAGCAGGCGAAGTCGGTGAGCCACGAGGAGACGTTTGCATCCGACATCCACGATCCGGAGCACCTCGAACGCGAAGCCGTCCGTCAGGCCGACGCGGTGAGTCGACGGCTTCGCAAGAACGACAAGCAGGGCCGCACCATCTCCCTCAAGGTCCGGTTCCCGGATTTCCGCACGATCACACGCTCGATCACGCTCGATCAGCCGACCGACAGCGGGCGCGTCATCGCGCACGAGGCGAAGCGGCTGCTCGCATCGGTGGACACATCACCGGGAGTCCGGCTCCTCGGTGTCGGTGTCGCCGGGCTCGGGGTCGAGGGCGCCCGCCAGTTGCAGTTCGGCGACATCGACGACGGCGAGACGGTCTGGGACGACGCGGAACGGGCGGTCGACGAGATACGGGATCGGTTCGGGTCGGGCTCGATCGGCCCGGCCACGCTGGCGGTCGGCGGGGAGCTGAGGGTCAAACGTCAGGGCGACCAGCAGTGGGGGCCCGACGACGGCCCGGGAACCGACACGACACAGACCTGACGGCCGGCCCGGGAACCGACACGACACAGACCTGACGGCCGGCCCGGGAACCGACACGACACAGACCTGACGGCCGGCCCGGGGGCGAACGGTGTATTGCTCCTTCGAGACATTGCGCCGGTGCGCGTTGTTGACGAATGTCGGTTGTGAGAGAATTACGGCGTCGGATACCGAGCGAGGAGCACTGGGTGCCACTGTCCGAAGACGAACAGCGAATCCTCAGCCAGATCGAGGAGCAGCTGTACGAGACCGACCCCGACCTCGCCCACGAAGTCGGCTCGACCACGGTCTACACCGACTCCAGGCGGAACCTGTTCTGGGCCACGCTGGGCGGCCTGGTCGGTCTGGGCGTCATGGTCTTCACGCTTTCCACCTCGTACCTGGTCTCGTTCCTCGGGTTCGTGATCTTGTTGATCTCGGCGCTGTTCGTCGAACGGAGCCTCCGGCAGCTCGGCAAGATCAGCATCGAGCAGCTCACCCAGACCATCCGCCGCCGACCGATTCGCGGCATCGTCGACAACGCCGGGCGTCGGTTCCGTCGCGAGAACGACGACGACGACTCCGACAGCGCCTGACCAAGACCCGAACCGGTCGACGACATCAGCTTCCGCCGGCGGTCGTGAGCCGGCTCAGATCTGGGCGGCCAAGCGGCGCGGATCGTATTCGGCCCGAATCCGTTGCCAACGCGTCGTGCGAGATCTCACCGCCCGCTCGATTATTGCCACCGCCGTGGCGATCTCGTCGATCGTCGTCTCATCGGGCGGGTCGGCAGCGAAGCGGGCGCCGGTGATCAACGTCGCGAGCCGCTCGAGCTCTTGTCGCGCCCCGACCCGTCCTGTGGCCCGGGCCGCGAACTCGCCGGCTGTCTCGTTCGGTGCCGGCGTGAGCCCAAGGGGAGCGAGGACGTCGGCGACGTGATTCCATGCCAGCAGCGCGTGGCGGCGTCGCGGATCGTCGAGGTGGTCGAATCGGGCCCGCCGTCGACGGCGACCGATGACCGGCACGAGAGCGAATCCGACGAGGACGACGGCAATCACGCCAGTGAGCGCGGCGATGAGTCGCCACGGAACGTCGAGGCCGGTGGTCTCGAAGGCGCCACGTCCGGTCGCGGTCTCGGCGAGCGCGCCGAGGGGGTCGGGATCGGCGAAGGCCTGGTCGCCGGCAAAGGGGTCGGGAAATGGCGGGAGCACGTCGCTCAGGTTCGGGTCGGCGGCCTCCGACGGTCCGGTCTCGTCTTGTTGTTCGGGGACACCGGTGTACTCCTCGGCGCCAGGTGCGCCCCGACCCGGTGTGGGCTCGAATGCCACCCAGCCGGCGCCGTCCAGGTAGATCTCGGGCCAGGCGTGGGCATGCTCACCGCGCACCCGGTAGAGCGTCGGGTCGGCCGGGTCGAAGTCGCCCGGCGTGAAGCCGACGGCCACCCGGGCCGGAATGCCGAGACTCCGCGCCATCGCCGCGAACGAGCCCGCGAACTGTTCGCAGTATCCGATGCGTGACGTGAGGAAGTCCTCGATGCGGTCGGAGCTGTGGCCGGCCGTGACATCGGTGCTGTAGGTGAACTCCGCACGGAACCAGTTCTGCAGGGCGAGCGCCTGGGCGTACGGGCCCTCGTGTCGGGCGACGATCTGCTGGGCGAGCTCGGTTGCGGTCGGGCTGAAGTCGTCCGGAAGCTCGGTGAATCGGGCGAGGTCGACGGGGACGGTCGTGCCGACCGTGGTGAGCAGTCCGGAGGTGAACCTGGGGACCGCGGACTCGATGGTGTACTCGATGCCGTCGGAGTCCTGGTAGTCGGCGTCGACGATCAGCGTCGAGGAGTCGGCCTCCCATGACACGTCGGCGCCCGAGACGTTGGCAATCCGCACCGGCTGGTACGCGGCAGGCAGCCAGACCGCCGCGAGTGCCTCGATCCGGAAGTGCTGGGCGACGGTGTCCGCCCGGTAGTTGGAGACCGTGGTGGCATCGAGCTCGCCATCGGCGCCGCTGTAGTCGGCACGGCTGCGCCACACGGTGCCGTCGAAGGCATCGAGGGAGGTGAGGCGGTAGTAGGTGCGTTCCTGGCTGCGGACCTGGAACACCTCGACGTCTTGTTGCTGCACGATGCGTTGCCGAATGTCGACCAGCGGGCTGATCACGACGCGTCCGGGATCGCCGACCGAACCACTGTCGAGGTCGACCAGTGACTGCTCGGCGTCGGGAACGAGCGGCACGGTGCTCAGAGCGAACACGGCGGCCACGAACGCAACGGCGGCCGCGCCGCGCCCGACCGCCGTGCGGGCTTCGAGCGTCGAACCCAGCCATGTGATGCCGTCGAGCTGGACGAACACGCGATGCGCGATGGCGAATGCCAGACCGGCGGCCATTGCGAGCGCCGTGAGCTCGTATCGCTGCGAGTCGTCGCCGAGCGCGGCGATGAAGACCAGGGCGGCGACCATCGGGAGCAGCGCCTGCACGATCGACTTGACGCGGAAGGCGGCGGTGTCGGCGATGAGGACGATCACCCAGATCGCTGCCGACGCGAGCAGCACGAATCCCGTGAGGGCAGCAGTCGGCGCGACCGCGTCGGGGAACTCGGTGAACGCGACATCGAGCTCGGATCGAGCCAGATCGAGGGTGGTTCGCGTGGGAAACCCGAAGTTGGTCGTGCTGCGGTAGAAGAGCGACGACAGCGTGACGATGCCGATGCCGAGGTGCACGGGCACGGTGGCCGCAGCCGAGACGGGCAGCCTGCGCAACACCAGTGCCGTGCCGTGAGCGATCAGGGCTGCCAGGAAGATGGGTCGTCGCCAGCTGTCGTCGGCGAACAGTCGGGTGAAGCCGAGGAGCACCGACGCGGTGGTCGCGAGCAAGAGCAGCTCGGTGAGCAACAGGCCGGGCGAGCCGATGTGGTTCCGGGATCGTGCGGTCATGAACCGGCCCCGCTCCGAGCGCGCATCTCGCGACGTTGCATCTCGTCGGTCCACACGTCGGTGAAGTCGTCGACGACATGGGTCGGGTCCGACGGCTGGGGCGTGTCGCCGAATCGGAGGCTCACGTGGGACTGGAAGCCGGGACCGAGGATCGAGGTCGATTGCGAGTCACCCGCACCCATCAGCGACACGAGCGTCCCGGCTCTCGCACTCCGTCGCAGGACCTGCACGGCGGGGTCGAGCGAGGTGATGGCAGTTGGTTCGACGCGAGCGAGGGCATCGAGGAGGCCCGACACGCTGCGCGAATCGAACGCCTCGTAGGGCCCTGACCCGTCGGTGAGGACGAGCGCGCATTCGTCGCCGCGGGCCGCAGCCGCGGTCAGGACACTGGCAGCGGCCTCGAGGATGCGCTCGATGCTGGCGGCGGTGACCGAGCTCTCGCGGATGTCGGCGACGACCGTCGTGCGACCTTCGCGCGTGTCGTCGTGTTCGCGAATCATCAACTCATCGTGGCGCGCGGTGGCGCGCCAGTGGACGCGGCGCAGATCATCGCCCTGCTCGTAGGGCCGGAGCGCGTGGAAGTCGTCACCGCGGAACTCTCGAATCGGCGTCGCCACCGACGACGCCATGTCGGCGGCGCGAGGTCGGCTGGGTGGAGCGATCGGGTGTATCCGCGGATGCACGAGCAGCTCGGAGCTGTCGAGCCAGGCGACCCGGCGCCGAGCGATGCCGAACGCGTCGATGCGATCGACCTCGAGCGGACCGACTGTGAGCACGCCGCGCGTGGCCGGCGGGAGACGGTACGTCGCCTGGCGCTGCTCTCCGGGTCGGAGCGGCGTGGCGTGCAGCTCGGCTCCACGTGTACCGGCGACACCGTCTCGGAGCCGCAACAGCCCCGATGACACCTTGCCGAGATGACCGAGACGCAGATCGACGTGCGCAGTGCCGCCCGCCGCGATGCGTTGGGGGCGGAGCCGTCGAGCCGGCACCAGCCGGCCTCGGGGCGAGACGACCATCAGAGTTGCGAGTACCACGACACCCGCCAATGTTGCGCCGATGATCATCAACTCGACGATGCCGAAGATGCGACCGGTGAGAACTGCCGCTGTGCCGGTGACCAGCGCGGCGAGTCCCCGAGTTGTCACTGGATGGTCACCGGGTCGGAGCGGTCGGTACTGCGACCGATTGGATGAGCTCGCCGAGCACATCGGCGGCACTCATGCCGCGCGACTGGGCCTGGGGCGATGCGACCAGCCGGTGCGACAGCGCGGGGGTGGCCAAGGTCTTGATGTCGTCGGGGGTGACGAAGTCGCGTCCAGCGGCGGCGGCGCGAGCCTGGGCGACCCGTTGCAGGCTGATCGTCGCCCGTGGTGACATACCGAGCGCGAGTCCGGGGTGATTGCGACTGGCCTCGGCCAGATCGACCAGGTATCCCTGCACCGCCGGCGCCACGTGCACGCCGAGCACGGCCCGGATCATGCCCCGGACCTCGCTGGCGGAGACGACCGGTCGGAGCGTGTCGAGCGGCGACTCGGATCGTTGGTTTCCGAGGATCTCCATCTCGGCGGTGCGGCCCGGGTACCCGATGCTCACTCGGAGGAGGAATCGATCGAGCTGGCTCTCCGGCAGCGGGTAGGTTCCCTCGTGTTCGAGCGGGTTCTGCGTGGCGATCACCAGGAACGGGTCGGGCAGGGGGTGGGTGGTCCGGTCGACCGTGACCTGACGCTCGGCCATTGCCTCGAGCAACGCCGACTGGGTCTTGGGCGACGCCCGGTTGATCTCATCGGCGACCACGAGCCCGTTGAACACCGGACCGGGCCTGAACTCGAACGAGGACGACCCGCGGTCCCATACTGCGATGCCGATGACATCGGAGGGCAACAGGTCGGGCGTGAACTGGATGCGGCCCACCTCGACGTCGATGGACCGAGCAATGGCCTTCGCCAGCGAGGTCTTGCCCACCCCGGGCGCGTCCTCGAGCAGCAGGTGGCCCTCGCTCAGGAGGCACAACATCACGAGCCGGATCGTGTCGTTCTTGCCATGGATGACACGCTCGACGTTGGTAGCGATCGTCTCGAATAGCTCGGCGAATGTTGCCTGTCGTGTTTCAGCCTGTTGGGTGGACACCGAGACTCCGGGTCGATCGACGAGGTCGGCCCGACGGGTCCTGAGCCGCGGGCGCGAGCCTATCCGCCCTGGTCACGCAAGCGCCGTCGGGCGGCGCGAAGATCACGGCCGGTGCGGCGGCGGCACTACCATCTGGCCATGCAACGTCGTCGCACGCTCGACCGGGGATGGCCAGGTGCGATCCGGGCTGTGTCGCGACGCCCCTGGCTCTGGCCGACGGCGGTGCGCCAGGGGGTAGCGCTTCGTCGGCGTCAATGGTGGCGTCGGGCGCCGTTTCTGCCGGTGCCCGATCCCGACTACCTGCGCTTCCGCATGATCACGTCATACGGCGGAGACGGTACGGGCGGACCCGACCCCGACGACCTGGTCACATGGCTCGAGTGGAGCCGGGCGTGGCCGGCGCTACGGAGAAACCGCCCGAGACACAGGCCCCGCGCCAACTAGTCTCGCTCGCCATGTATCGGACGCTGGTGCTGAACGCCACGAACGACCCGCTGAGCGTGGTCTCGGGCCGTCGTGGTGCGCTGCTGGTGCTGGCCGAGAAGGCCGACCCCGTCCACGAGTCCGGCGACCAGCTTCGGTCCGAGCGATGCTCGTTGCTCGTGCCGTCGGTCATCCGACTGCGTTACTTCGTGCAGGTCCCGTTCCACGGCGCGCGGGCGATCAGCCGTCATGGCATCTTCGCTCGCGACGACTTCACGTGTCAGTACTGCGGTGGCAAGGCCGACAGCATCGACCACGTGAGGCCTCGCAGCCGCGGCGGCGGCCACACATGGGACAACGTCGTCGCCGCCTGCCGGCCCTGCAACACACGAAAACGCGATCGACTCCTCAGTGAGCTGTCGATGCGACTCCGCCGATCTCCCTCGATTCCCACCCGATCCACGCTGCTCGCCGCGGCGAGCACCGCGGTTCCGGAACACTGGTGCCTGTACCTCGGCGTCGACCGGCGGCGAACGGCCTGACCCTGAGCGGCAACGATCGCATCGGCCGCTTTCGCGTGGAGCGTCATCGGGCCGCTCCCTCGGTGCTCCATGCCCTGGAGATCCCCGAACCGGTCGAGCCCACCGTGTGGGTCCTGTCGGCTGACCGGCCCGGGCTGGTCCTCGGCTCCACCCAGGACGCAGCCATCGTCGACACCGCCGCGGCGGCACGGCTCGGCGTCGAGATCGCGCGCCGACGCAGCGGCGGCGCTGCGGTGTACGTCGATCCCGCTGCCATGACGTGGGTCGACATCATCGTGCCCCACGGCGATCCACGGTGGAGCGACGACGTCGGAGTGGCCTTCGAGTGGGTGGGCGAACTGTGGCTCGACGCGCTGCGTCGGTGTGGCATCGCCGACGCGTCGGTTCACCGGGGACCGATGGTGACGACGCCATGGTCCCCCCTGGTGTGCTTCGCGGGCCGGGGCCCGGGCGAGGTCGTACAGGGCGACGCGAAGCTCGTCGGGATCTCGCAACGACGTACCCGAGGTTGGGCGCGCTTTCAGTGCGCAGCCCTGCTCGAGTGGCGAGTCGAGCCATATCTCGAGCTGTTGATCGATACGCACGGTCGACGAGATGCCGAGGTCGCGATGGGTGCCGTCGGTGCCTCGCTCGGCCTCGATCACCACACGTTGCTGGGCGCGCTGTTGGCGTCGCTCGCGGCCGTCTGAGCCGCCCCGAACCCGAAGCGACCGGGCCCGACCCGATGCTGCGACATGGTTCTGGCGCGCTCGGACGGAGCCCATCTCGGAAGAAAATGGGGATTGGTGGTTGACGGTGGGGGTTGGTGGACCTAATGTGGGGCGTTGTGGGGAGCAGGGGAACGATTCACCTTCTCTTTCAACAGGCAGCAAGGCAAGGGATGGACTGGAACCGTGTTCGTCGGTACCCACGAGCGATCGCTCGACGAGAAGGGACGCATGGCGCTCCCTGTCTCGTTCCGCAGCCAGCTCGGCGAGCGGGGTTATCTCGTGGATCTCGATGGCTGCCTCGGCATCTATGCCGAGGACGGATTCCGCGACACAGTCGACCGATTGAGCGACCGAGTCCGAACCGGCGACGCCAGCCAGGACAGCTTGCGGGTCTTCTCCGCGAGCGTGCACGACCTGAAGGTCGACAGCCAGGGTCGCGTCGTTCTGCCGGCTCCGCATCGCGCCAAGGTCGCCATCGACCGAGAGGTCGTGGTAATCGGCGCCATCAATCGCATCGAGATCTACCAGCCGACCACCTGGGATCAGATCCAGGCGTCCTCCGACGGTGATGACCGTCGGGTGGGGAGCTGGATCTGATGGCCCCGACAACTCCCACCGCCACCGAGACGACAGGAAGTGAGCACCGCAACGACGAGACCAACGACGACATCACGAAGACCCCAGAGGTCGAGTCGGCTTCGACTCGCTCATGGGCAGTTCTTCGGCCGACAAGATGGAAGGCCCCTACTCCGCCCGCTTGCCATCTAGCTCGATCGGGGAGACATCCCGACGTGCGACCGTCGGCCGAAGAACTGCCGATCAGCGAGTCACCGCACTCGAAACCAGACCCAGCTCGGCTCGTGGCGGCGCAGTCCCGGAGACTGCGAGCCGAGTGATGACTGACGGCGTCGACGACGAGTCGTTCGCTCACGATCCCGTGATGTGCGACGAGATCGTGGAGATGTTCGGACCCGTTCCTCCCGGAGTCGTCGTCGACGCGACGCTCGGTGGGGGCGGACATGCCGATGCGCTGCTCCGAGCGCGCCGCGATCTCGACCTGGTCGGCATCGACCAGGACGACACCGCCATTGCCGCGGCCGGCCGACGCCTCACGGCCCACGGAGACCGGGTCACCCTCCGCCGAGCCCGCTTCGACGGGCTCGGCATCGCGCTCGACGAGCTCGGCATCGAGAGCGTCGTGGGTGTGCTCTTCGACCTCGGTGTCAGCTCACCGCAGTTCGACCGTGCCGACCGAGGTTTCAGCTATCGCGCCGACGGCCCGCTCGACATGCGGATGGATGCCAGCAACGATCTCACCGCCGCCGACCTGGTCAATGACGCCGAGGCCGGCGAGCTGGCCTCGATCCTGCGGCGCTACGCCGACGAGCGACACGCTGGCAGGATTGCGAGGGCAATCGTGGCCGCCCGCCCCGTGTCGGGCACCGCCGAGCTCGCCGAGATCGTGCGGAACGCCATACCCGCAGCCACACGGCGGACCGGTGGGCACCCGGCCAAACGAACGTTCCAGGCGCTGCGCATCGCCGTCAACCGCGAGCTCGACGTCATCGAGCCCGCACTCACGCAGGCCATCGAGTTGCTGGTTCCAACCGGGCGTGGTGCAGTGCTCAGCTACCACTCCGGTGAGGACCGCATCGTCAAGCGCGTGCTCCGAGACAACGAACGGACAGCGGTCGGTCCCCGGCACATGCCTGTGACGGCACCGGCGACGGGTGCCATCCGGCTCATCTTCAGGAACGGGCGGAAGCCGTCCTCCGAGGAGATCGAACGCAACCCCCGGGCCGCGAGCGCTCGGCTTCGCGCCTTCGAGAAGGTGGCCGCATGACGCCGCCAGCCGCAGCGACAGCGACGTCGGCGCCGATACGACGGACGCCCCCCGCTCGCGGACCCGGTCCGAAGCGGCGCCGCCCGACCCGCGAGCCTGCCTTCGAGGTCGTCACGCCCGGCCGACGACGCGCCATGGGCATCATCGGCCCGATCGCGCTCTTCAGCCTCTTCGGTGTGCTGTTGTTGATGGCCGTCTTCCACGCCCTGATCGTGCAGGGCCAGCGCGAGCTCGACCGCCTTGCGGATACCAACGAGATCGCCAGGATCGACAACGACCGACTTCGCCTCGAGGTGGCCGAGGCCGAAGCACCGGAACGAATCGTCGAGGCCGCTCGCTCGTTCGGCATGGTCGATGCTCCCGAGGTCGTGTACCTGAGCCCCGACTTCGCCGAGTCCGCCTCAGAATGAACGGTTCGCGCGGTCCGACCCACCGTACGAGACGGGCAACCCACCACCACGCGACGTACCGTCCCCGGGTCGTGTCGACGACGATGCCGCGAAACGGTCGACGTCGGCAGTCGCAGGCCGCGACGTCTCCGCGGCGTCGACTCATGGCCATGGTCGTCGTGTTCTTCCTGCTGGCAGGCGGCCTGACCTACCGCATGGTCGCGTTGCAGGTCATCGAGCCCGACGAGTTCGTCGCATGGGGTGAGTCGCAACGGCTTCGCACGGTCGAGCTTCCCGGCCGGCGGGGGGATCTGCTCGACCGCAACGGCGAACGGCTGGCGATCTCGATTCCCCAGCGCACGATCTGGGCCGATCCCCGGCTCGTCACCGACCCCCGAGCGACCGCTATCGCGCTCGAGCCGATGCTCGACATGTCCTTCGAGGAGCTCCTCGATCGCCTCACCACGAATGCGTCCTTCGTCTACCTGGCGCGACAGGTGGACGACGCGACCGCGGACGCCGTTGCGTCGTCCGCTCTCGATGGTGTCTTCATGATCGACGAGCCGAAGCGGTTCAACCCATCCGGCGACAGCTTCGCCCGGGCGCTCATCGGCACCGTCGGAATCGATCACGAGGGGCTGAGCGGGATCGAGAAGCAGTACGACGAGGTGTTGTCGGGTTCGACGGGTCAGCTCAACCTCGAGACTGCCCCCGACGGGACAACCATCGCGACCGGCGCCCGGGCCCTCACTCCGGCAGAATCGGGGGTCGATCTGGTGCTCACGATCGACCGGCCGCTTCAGTTCGAGGTCGAGCAGATGCTCATGGCCCAGGTCGAGGCCATGGGGGCCAAAGGAGGTGTTGTCGTCGTCATGCGTCCGGGTACGGGCGAGGTGCTGGCGGCAGTCACCGTCGAACGCGACGCCGAGACCGGACGCGCGGCGCCGGCGGTGGAGAACAAGGCTGTGACATGGGCATTCGAGCCCGGTTCGATCACCAAGCCGCTCACATTCGCCGCGATTCTGGAGGAAGGCGTCGCCACGCCCGACACCTACCGCGATGTGCCGTCGACGCTGCAGTTGTACGAGGACGAGTTCAGTGACTCGAGCCCGCACGAGACGGCCAGGTGGAGCGTCGCCGATATCTTGGTGAAGTCCTCGAACATTGGCACGACGCTGTGGGCGATGGACCTGGGCCCGACGCTCGTCGATCAGTATTTCCGCGACTTCGGGTTCGGCACGCGGACGCCGTTGGACGCGGTGGGTGAGAGCGATGGCATCCTGATCGACCTCGACGAGTGGTCCGGCACGTCGATCGCGACGATCCCCATCGGCCAGGGCGTCTCGGTGACGTCCATCCAGATGCTCACTGCATTCAACGTGCTCGCCAACGGCGGCCTGTACGTCCCGCCCACCATGGTCCTCGAGACCGTCGACGGCAACGGCGAAGTGGTCGAGCTCCCGACCGCGGACACGCGTCGGATCTTCTCGGAGGCAACGGCTCACGAACTGCAGATCATTCTTGCCGAGGTCGTCGACGTCGGGACGGGTCAGGAGGCCGCGGTCGACGGTTACACGGTTGCCGGCAAGACCGGCACCGCTCGCAAACCCCAACCAGGTGGTGGCTACGCGGACGGGGCCGGCAACTTCCGGTACACCGCAAGCTTCGCCGGGTTCCTGCCGGCGGAGTCGCCCGAGATCTCGATTCTCGTGACGATCGACGAGCCGTCCGCTTCGATCTATGGCGGATACGCGGCCGCACCGTTGTTCGCCGACATCGCCGAGTACTCGATGCGACGCTTCCAGATCCCACCGGCCGGTGAGCTGCGAGTGAGCACCAACGCTCCGATCGAGTCGACCGACGAGTCGATCGAGCTC
>Ga0224508_10001160_pt1 | contig 23918 bp, 23 predicted proteins | sample SF_Jan12_sed_USG_4_FD_170157 | JGI IMG/M metagenome (GOLD analysis project Ga0224508, IMG submission 170157) | Sediment microbial communities from San Francisco Bay, California, United States - SF_Jan12_sed_USGS_21 | ecosystem: Environmental > Aquatic > Marine > Sediment | place: USA... | reverse complement strand
GAACCGAGCGACGCAGGACGCCAAAGCCGGCGAGGCCCGATCTGAGCTCGCCAGGGATGGCGAGCGATTTAAGCGCGAGCAACTACCCGGCAGCGCGACCCGGAGTTAGGGGCTGCGAGTCGCCCAAAGGCGATCGATTCGCGGCTGGAAGCCGCTCCCACAGGTCGGGGAGCGCTGGGCGGAGGGATGATCGCACTGAGTGCATGTGGGTAAGCGAAGGGCGATTATCGCTCCGCCCGGCGCGACGTCGCGGCTGGAAGCCGCTCCGACAGGCAAAATTGTCCCACGGGTAGGAAGTCGCCGGCGTGGCCGCCTCCTACAGGGAAGTTCTACAGAAGCTGGAACGCCAGTAATGCGCCGAGGTAGCCGATCGTGGTCATGTAGGCCCATGCGAACACGGGCCAGCGCCAGCTGTTGGTCTCGCGGCGGATGACGGCCAGCGTGGCCGCGCATTGCAGGCAACAGGCGTAGAAGATCAGCAGGCCAAGCACCATCGGCAGTGTGAACACCGGACTGCCGTCCGGCCAGGTTGCGGCGCGCAGCCGCTGCGTTAGCGTGGCCTCGTCGGCCTGATCGCCGACGGCGTAAACGGTGCCGAGAACGGCGATGACAACTTCGCGGGCCGGGAAACCGGCAATTACGGCAGACGATACGCGCCAGTCCCAGCCCAGCGGCTTGAACACGGGCTCCACGACATGGCCTGCCCGGCCCAGCCAGCTTTGCTCGAGCTGTGCCGCGGCTGCCTGGTTTTCGTTCAACAGCGGGTCGATGTCGGTGGCGCGCGGATAGTAAGCAAGTGCCCAGACAATGACCGCAACCGTGAAGATGACGGTACCGGCGCGGTACAGGAACACCCTGGCGCGCCCGAGCAGCTGAATCAGCACGGTCTGCAGGTTCGGCCTTCGGAACTCGGGCAGCATCAGTGCAAACGGCGGCTTGGGTCCGCGCAGCGCTGTCTGTCGCATCAACAGAGCTGTCAACACGCCCGCGATGATGCCGAACATATACAGCCCGAACAGCACCAGCCCCTGTAGATTGAGAAATCCAACGTCGCGTGCCGGCACGAACGCGGCGATCAGCAAGGCATACACCGGCAGCCGCGCCGAACAGGTCATGAACGGCGCTGCGAGAATCGTTGCGATGCGATCGCGGCGATTGGGAATGACGCGGGTCGCCATGATGCCCGGCACGGCGCAGGCGAAACTCGAGATCATCGGAATAATCGACTGGCCCGACAGGCCTACCGAGCGCATGGCACGGTCGAGAAGATAAGCCGCGCGAGCAAGATAACCCGAGTCCTCGAGCAGGATAATGAAAAGGAACAAAATCATGATCTGCGGCAGGAAAACGACGACGCTGCCGACACCTGCAATGACGCCATCGCCGATCAGGCTCGCAAACGCGCCGTCCCCGAGTTGACTCGAGACGAGCGTGCCCAGCGCCGCGCTCGCGTTATCGATCAGGTCCATAATCGGCGTCGCCCATGCGAATACTGCCTGGAAGACGACGGCCATCACGACGAACAGGCCAATCGTGCCCGGGATCGGCTGATTGAAAAACTCGGTCAGGCGCGTGCGCCACGAGTAGAACGGCGGCAGCGTTTGCTGCACATCATCAAGAACGTCGCGGACCCAGGCATAGCGGACCCGCGCCTCCTTCGCGAGCGGCGGCTCGACGCCGAACAGCTGATCCCGATAGCGCTCGACCTCTGCACTGCCGTTTTCGCCGAGGCACGCCAGCACGTGCGCGTTGGCTCCCGACGCGCCATCAATCAACAGTCGCTCAATTTCTGCACGACGTAACGGTACCGTCGCCGATTCAGCGAGCGCCCGCGCAGCCGCTGACAGTTCCGGCCATGCGTCCGCGTATCGCGGCGGTTCGTCTTGCTTCAGGTTGACGAGCTCGTTGCGCAGGTAATTGATACCCTGCCCTGTCGTTGCGACGACAGGACAGACCCTGATGCCGCCAAGTCGGGTCGATAGTCTGTTGACGTCGATTTTGAGTCCGCCGCGTTCGGCCGCATCGGACATCGTCAGCGCGACAACGACCGGTAGCTCGAGCTCGATCAGTTGCTGCACGAGATACAGGCCCTGGTAGAGGTTGGTTGCGTCAACGACCGCAAGAATACCGTCCGGCGGCTGGGTGCCCTCCATGCGGCCAAATATCACGTCGATCGCGATCTGCTCCTCGAACGAATGCGCGCTGAGTGCATGCGTTCCGGGCAGGTCGATCAGCTCGATCGTGTGATCGTCGGTCTTTAGCGTGCCGACATGCCGCTCGACCGTGACACCAGGGTAGTTGCCGATACGCTGCCTGAGTCCGGTGAGACGATTAAACAGCGTGCTCTTGCCGGAATTGGGCCCACCGACAACCGCAATGCTGGCATCGGCCTGCCGGCTCACGGTGATGTCTGTTATGGGAACCCGGGTTACGGTCGACTTAGTCACCGGCGTCTGAAGACGTCACGGTAAAGTGGCGGGCCTGCTCCTGGCGGAGCGAAATGCCGCAGCCGAACAGGCGAAACTCCATGGGATCACCGCCAAGCGCGCAGCCCGCCAGCTCGACTTCGGCGCCCTCGACCAGGCCCAGCGTCATCAGCCGCTGTACTTGCGGATCGGTCGCATCGACTGCCGCGATTACGCCCTTCTGGCCACGTTTCAGCGATGCGAGCGTGTTGCCGTTGATACCCATTGGAGTCCTGTTCATACCGTGCTGCCAGGCGACCGAATTACTGCTAACTGTCGGTTTTTCTGGCAGTTTATTGGAACATGTTTAAATGATAATCATTCGCATTACGATGTGCAATAGGGGATTGTACAGATTGAGCGTTCAGCTTGTATTCATTGATTTTCGGTTAGCGTGTTTTGTTAAGAGCGATCACCCACGAGGACGCCTCCATGCAAAAACGCCAACCCAGACCGCGCGTCGCGGTACGCCAACGTCGAATTTCTGACCCTGCTCTCTTCTGGCTGCTCCCCGCGACTGTCGTCTTCGCAGCGTTTTTCGCGGCCAGCATTGCCGCAGCGAATACGCCGACCATTCGCCTGTTTCCGACGACCGTGGTCGAGGATCTGCGACAGACCGGTGAAGTCGCGCGCGACATGGAAACCGGACTGCAGGAAGTTATCGGGCGCCTCGATCAACAGCAGCAGCTTTACCAGGAGAGCAAGTGCGACGGCGCCGAGAACGACTCCGGCTGCCAGCGCCTGGCGCGACAGATCGGTGCCACCTACCTCGACATGCTGACGATCATGGATGAACGACTTCCGGACATGGAACACACGGTGAACAACACGCGCCTGAGTCTCGAGAAGAATCTGCGCAGCGAACTCGGCCGAAAAATGACGCCGTGGACGCTACAGGAAACGCTGGTGGGCAAATCGTCGAACGCCGCCACTGCAAAACCGTCACCGACCTTGCGCGGCCGTTCGGGCATGCGTCTCTCCGAACGCTTCAGACAATATCATCAGCTGGTCGCCACGTCCGGCAGCCAGGGCGACCAGTCGCTTGCGGTACTGGCGTCGGACATTTACCTCGATATGGAGGAAACGAGCCTGCTGATCGAGCGCACGCGACAGGAAATCGCTCGCGCGACGCTGATGGAACAGCTGAACCAGTCATTCGGCATCATCACGCCGGAAATGATGGAAGTCGTCGGTGGCGTCAAATCCATCCTCTTCGGCGACGAGGAGGCGCGCACGCTGGTAGCCGGTCCGCCGCCCGGCGACATTGAACAGGCGTATCGCAGCCCGCTCGAGCAATAACGCATCAGGAGATACCGATGACCTATTTCAGCAAACTTCGCCCGTTGCCAATACTCGCCGGGCTCGCGGTGATCGCTTTCACCCTTGCCTCCTGCGCATCGACACAACCGGTCTGCGACTCGCCGCAGACACGCAGCCTGGATCGTGCCATCAGCTCCGTCGAGGCCTCGTTGACGAACGGCTGCCAGGCCCACTTCGACCGCTATTACGACGATCTGCTGACGATTGCCGAGGGCGATCCCAAACCTGAGAACAAGCGCGCGTTTAGCGAATTCCTGGTCTGGGCCAGCGACCAGGGCCTGTTGAGCAAGCGCCAGGCGGAAGACCACTATAACCGCTACTTCAACATCAAGTTCATGTCGCTCAGGGGTGACTACAACAACTGCTCGCATACCTGCCCGAACAAGCGCAAAGTTTTGTTCGACATGGAGCGCGAACTGTCAGACAAGGAACGCGGCCTGCTCAAAGTCAGCCTGGATAATCAGGGCTACTACCGCGCGGACGAGCTGTTCCAGGAAGTGGAACTCGTTCTCGAGGCGACGTGTACTGCCTGCGCGGCCGGCCGCTGAGGACTCGGGACGATGGGGCGGGTCGGTGATTTTCTGAAGGGCGTACTTGCGGGGTCAACAGGTACCCTGGTCGGTGGCGGCGCACTGCTGTACGTGCTCGGCCGCCTCGAGATTGTCCGCTTCACCGATACCGCGGTGAGCAGCCCGGCAGCATGGTTCGAGTGGGCCTATTTGAATCTCGGCGCATCCATACCGGTCTTTGCCGCGCTGCTGCTCGCCTATTTTATTACGCTGGGCCGGCTGCAAAAGCATCTCGAGAGTGATGCCGCCGTCAACCACATCGTGCAGCTCGATCACCTGACCGATATATGGACGACCCTGTTCTTCGGCACCGGCGTGATATGGACCGCCATCGGTATGCGCAGCGCATTGATCTTCGCGCTCGGCGATCGGCAGCTGGCGATGGATCAGGGCGCCTTCGCGATGCTCGAGCGAATGATCGACGGCGGTATTCTGCTGGCTCTGTCGACGACGATATTCGGCGGCATCGGCGGCTACCTCATGCGGGTCTACAAGACGATTACGCTTGGAGCACAGCTGCAGCATCGCTACGACCAGGCCGCCCGAGCCGACACATCGGAGATGCGCGCCAGCCTGAGTCGCATCGAGGAACACCTGGACAAGCGCCAGTCGCTGCCTGAAACGAGCGGGGCTCAACTGTGAGTCGCTCGCCGCTGGCCTACCCGCTGAACCGCGGTGTCGATGGCGATGCGGGCGGCGCCGCCGACCTGCAGACCGACATCATGCGCTTCATGGCCATACTCGCCCTGTGCCTCGTCGCGATCTTTGCGCTGGTCCAGAGCATTCCCCTGGCACCCGAGACGGCACCGCTGCCGCAAGAAACGGTCGCGAGTGAGCCGCCCACGCCGCCCGCGCCGCCCATAGAGATCGAACCGCAAGCGTCTCCTGCGCCTCCCGAGCCGGAACGAATCGTGCTAACACGCCCAAAGTGGCAGCCGCAAAGCAGGACCGAGCAGCCCGCACCTGCGCCACCCGCTGAGGCCATTGAGCCTATGCACACTGCTGAACCACAAGCCACGCCGCCGCCCGTCGCCCCGGCGGAAAAAGGCTTTACATTGCGCTTCGAATCCGACCATGCGCTGGCGCGTCTCGTGGCGGCAAGCCAGGTGGGTTTTTACGCGATCGCCCCGGACCGATCGCAACGCATGACCGTAGCGGACAGCCGCATCAGTTTCTGGGATGCCTCCACGCCGAATTCTTTTCATGAGATGGAAGCTGCGACCGTGCCGTCTCAAGTAGTAGACGCGCTGGCTCGAACGGGCGTCGATTCCGATTCGGTCAACTGGGGCGTCACGCTGCCAGGCAGGCTCAGCCGGCAGCTGGACTCGCTAATGCGTGAGCACTCCGGCGGCTCGCTCGTGATCGCCGCCGACGGTCAACTCAGACTGGAGTCGAAATGATCAATCGTTTCCTGTTGGTGCTCGTCGTGATCGTCGCGCAGGCGATCCCCACCACGGCGGAGTCGCGCGAAAAAGATCTCGATCGCTGGGTGGACCGCGAATTGATACCGCACGTGCGCCAGCAGCTGCTCGTGCATCCACGCTTCAAAGGCGAAACCGTGATGTTCGTGGTTCTCAAGGACAACGCGCCAACACCGGTCAGCAACGCGCTTGCGCTGTCCTTGAGGGATCGCCTGCTCGATGCCGCCGTCAATACGCGCGGCGTGTCGGTAGGCTGGCAACAGGGCAGAAGCGGTGCCACGTCGCCGTCGCAGTCCATAGACTGCGCACGAGACGAGGTTCACTACTACATAGGCATTGAATTGTCACAGGAGCTCGATAGCAGTTACACCGTCGCAGTACGCGCGCTCGATCTCGAGGATCGCAACTGGGTCACGGGCTTCGGCAAGAGCTGGCACGGCCGGCTGGGCACGATCCAGCGCCAGGCGATGCGTCAGTCACGCATTGATACCACGTTCCAGGGCAGTCGTGACGTGCCCTACTCGCTTGCCGAGACCGACCTGCTGGCGGCCCATCTGGCCCATGAGCTGTCCTGCGCACTGCTCAAGCAATCCAGCGGTGAATACGTTGTGGCATCGACTCCCTCGACAGCATCGAAGTCGGACCTCGACGCCACGGTCGAACTCGTGAGCAACAACCTCGCCAATCACGACGCTATCGAACTCACGGGCGCGGAAGGCCCGGTCAATGCACAGCTGCATGGCAAAGCACACCGCATCGACGGTCCGCTGTTTCAGTACTGGCTCACCGTCACGCCAACGGATAACAGCGAACTGTCTGCCTTGAGTTCCAGCGCCTATGTCCTGTTGCCCGACTACGGACCGGCGCATGCCAGGGCGGACAGCAACGCTGATGCACCCGCGCCGGCCGTTGCGATTGCGCCAAGCAAACCAGCAGCCGCTGGCGCGGCTGTTTCCATGCCAAATGCAGGCAAGGACGCTTTGCTCGGACCGCTCAAGGTCGCGGCGCCCGCAAGCCTTGCCGAATGTGGTGGGGGCAGCATCGTGCGGCGCGCGAGTTACCTCGAATCGCGGGCCGCATGTTCCGTATTGCAAGCTCGAGCCAACGCCGACGCAGTCGTATTTTTTCTCGAGCACCAGGCGCATCACGGGATGGTTCGGCTGGGAGGTGCGGAGTGTCGGGAACGCACAGTCGCGCGGATTGCCAGTGCCGGCGAGCCCATGCGCTTCCCGATACCGCGCACGACCGCGGGTGACGGATCCGCAGAAACTTACCAATGGCTGGTCAGGCCCGAGCTCGACACGTTCTATGCCGTCGCGCTAACCGACGCACGCGCCGCCCGCAGCATTGCCAACCACATCGACCAGTTGCCGATGCGCTGCTCGGACGCAGTCAGATCAGGGCTCAGCGGGGCTGACCTGCAGGAGTGGCTCGATGAATTTGCGATGCTTGCCGCCAACGCGGCACAGAACTTCGACTGGCGTGCGCTGCAGGTAAAGGACGTATTCTGAGGACCGTTGATGATGAGACTGCTCGGAATCTTGCTCGGGTCGTTCATCGCGGTTGCCGTGTTGATCGTGATAGTGGGTTTTCCCGAATTCGCGCAGCACGGCGCCGATGCGGGTGTCAGCGTCGAAGTGGAGTCGGTTCGCTTACTGCGCGAACCGAATAAGCCTCTGGCCGAGTTGCTCGAGCAAACGCAAAAACCCGAGGCTGCACTGATGCCGGTCGCGTCGTTGCTGCCTGACGATGCCTTTGGCGACACGCCGCAACTACCTGAAACACTGCCGGAAGTTCCTGAAACATACGCCGAGCCGTCGCGCAACGAGCTGCGCTGGTACGCGTTCTGGAGCCCGTTTCGCAGCCGGATTGCGGCCGACGGTTTCGTCTCCCAGTTGCAGCGCGTTACCGGCCTCGACTACCGCGTCGTGAACCTCAAGCCCGGCGTCTACGAGGTTGCCTTCGCCTACGCAGACGACGAGGAGATCCAGGCAAACCTGTCGCAGATTTCGGCGGCAACAGGTCTCGAGGTACCGGAAAGTTGATATGAACCTACGCTGCGGCCATCCGCTCACCCTTCTCACCAGCGCCTTCTTGCTGCTTCTCGCGATGCAGTCGAGCGCCACGATCGACGTGCCCGATCTCGACCAGGCGTGGCGGGACTATCTGCAGCAGCAGGCGCATCTCGAGCCCGCCTATCGTTTTCCGCACGCGACGTGTTTCGGCGTAGCGGCGCTCGAATACGACCTGCCAGAGACCCTGCTGCTGGCCGTCGCGCGCGGCGAAAGCGATTTCGATGCGACCGCCCGGTCGCGCGCTAACGCGCACGGCGTCATGCAGATTCTCTGGCCCGGCACCGCACGGCACCTCGGCATTCATCGCCTTAGCGAGCTGTACGATCCCTGCACCAACATCGATGCGGGCGCACGCTACCTTAAGGAGATGCTGCAACGCTACGACGATAACCTGCACCTGGCGCTTGCGGCCTATAATTACGGGCCGCAGCGCATCGCCACCGACGGCGACGCTATTCCTTCGGGTGCCGCGTGGTACTCGGGCTATATCTTCCGCCACCTGAACTACGTCATCGGCCATGCTGCCAGCAGCCCTGCCCGCGGCGACGCGCTGTATTCCGAGTTCGGCCAATCCACGCTCGTCACCTTCGGCGAACCGTATCGCGCCGCCGCGTTCATCGCCCAGCTCGAACGGCGTGCGCCAGCGCTAAGCCTGGACTGGTTTCGCCGCGGCACCGGCGAATTCGAGGTCGTCATGACCTACGCCGACCGCGAGGAGTTCGACCGCAGCACGAGTCTCCTGGAACGCGCCGGCTTCCGGCTGTAACTCTAGCGGCTACCGCCAGCCGCAAACCACCGACGCCAACTTGTGGGAGCGGCTTCGAGCTACGATCTGCGCCTAACTTGCGCGAGCGGCTTTCAGCCGCGATCTGCTCTTAACTTGTGGGAGCGGCCTCCAGCCGCGATCTGCGCTTAACTTGTGGGAGCGGCCTCCAGCCACGATCTGCGCTTAACTTGTGGGAGCGGCTTCCAGCCGCGATCGGTAGCCCCGAGTCCGGGTCGCGCTGCCGGGTAGTTGCTCGCGCTTAACTTCGCTCGCCATCCCTGGCGAGCTCAGATCGGGCCTCACCGGCTTTGGCGTCCTGCGTCGCTCGGTTCGGCACGACGCGCGAGCAACCACCCGACACCACGCGCCTCGACCACGTCCGTCAAGCAGTGCGGGCGGGCCGTGGGCGGGATGTTCCTCGACCGAAGTAAAAGCGCAGCGAAGCGAGCCATGAGAGAGAGGAATATGCCGGTCGCGGCCCGCCCAAAGGTGATCAGATCGCGGCTGGAAGCCGCTCCCACAATTACATAGTCGCCGGCATGGCCGCCTCCCACAACAGGATGGGTCTAAAGGCAGGCGGGCTTGCCGATTTCGTCCGGTAGGACCGCCTCGATCCGCTGCATGACGTCGAGACGGTGGATCAGGTCATTGATGTAGTCGATCTTGTCCGTTTCGAGCACCAGCACGTCGCTCATCGTGTATGAAGAAATCCAGTTCTCGTACAAGCGGTCCAGGCGTTTGAGGTAGGCGAGCGGCACGTCCTGTTCCATTTTGCGGCCACGCAGCCGGATTCTTTGTCGCAGCGTGCGCATTGAACAGCGCAGGTAAATCATCAGGTCGGGCGGCCTGATCGCGTCCAGGATTGCGCTGTAGAAACCCTGGTAGGTCTCCCAGTCGCGCTTGGAGATTTTGCGCATTTGGTACAGCGCCGTTGCGAAAATTTCGGCGTCCTCGAATATCGTGCGATCGAGCGCAACGACACCGGCTTGCCTGTCGAGCTCCTGGTGCAGTCGAAACTTGTTGCTGAGGAAGTACAGCTGCGACTGAAATGCCCAGCGCTTCATGTCGCGGTAGAAATCACCGAGGTAGGGATTCTCGTCATTTGGCTCGTAGAACGGCATCACGCCGTAAGTGCGGGACAGAAATTCGACCAGCGTCGACTTTCCCGAACCCATGTTGCCGGCGATTGCGATTGAGCGTTTCATGTTGTGCTACCTTACCGCATTCGCGAAGCCTGGACCGCCAATGTGGCCGACACTCTGCCGCCCGTCATGATCTCCGAAGCCGCCATCGATGAGCGCGTCCGCGAGCTGGCCGCGCAGGTTTCCGCGGATTACGCCGGCAAGGGCGACATCGTCCTGATCGGCGTCCTCAAAGGCGCTTTTATATTCCTTGCGGATCTGTCGCGGCGCCTGACAATACCGCGCACCATCGAGTTCATCGCGGTATCGAGTTACGAAGCCGGTGACGTCTCCAGCGGTGCGGTGCGCCTTGTCATGGACGTGCGCGGCAACATCGAGGGCCGGCACGTGCTGGTAGTCGAAGACATCGTCGACACGGGCCACACGCTCAAGTATCTGATCGACCTCCTTGAGTCGCACCGCCCGGCGTCGATTCGCACCTGCACCCTGTTGCACAAAGCCGAGCGCGCGGAGGTCGATGTCAACATTGATTACATTGGCTTCGGCATCGGAGACGAGTGGGTTGTCGGTTACGGACTCGATTATGCGGAGCAGGATCGGACGCTGCCTTATATCGGGACCATCCAGGTGGATAAATAGGCAAGCGCGACGCGGGCGATCTAGTGATCGGCGCAGTCGTCGGTCTCGATTTCGATCGTCGAATGATCGATGCCGTATTCCTCCCGCAGCGCCGTTTTGACCTGCCGAATGACGCCGGTCGGGTTAACGGGTTCCGCGTGCATGCGCACGTGCATCGTGAGCATCAGGTCCTGCGGCGTCAGCCCCCAGACGTGCACATGGTGGATGCCGTAAACAGCGGGTACCTGGGCGACGATCTTGTCCTGCATCGCCTCGAGATCCAGCCACTCGGGGGCGCCCTCGAGCAGGACGTGTGAGCTGCGCTTCACCAGCGCCCAGGCGCTCCTCAGAATCAACATCGCGACAGCGACGGACAGAATCGGGTCAATCGGCATCCAGCCGGTCTTGATGATGACAAGCGCCGCGATGATCGCGGCAAGCGAGCCCAGCAGGTCTCCCGCGACATGCAGTGCGGCAGCACGGATATTTAGATTGTCCCTGTCACCACCGTGCAGAACCACGAAGGCGATAATATTGACCACCAGCCCCGCGGTCGCAACGATCAGCATCGTCTCGCCCATGACATCGGATGGCGACAGGAAGCGGCTTACGGCCTCGTAGAGAATCCAGCCGACGATCCCGAGCAGGCTGAGGCCGTTGACGAAAGCCGCGAGGATCTGGAAGCGCTGATACCCATACGTCAGACGCGAATCGGCCGGACGCCGGCTGACGCGAAACGCAACGGCAGCCAGTGCGAGCGCCATCGTATCGGTCAGCATGTGCCCGGCGTCGGCAAGCAGTGCGAGCGAGCCGGAGATAATGCCGCCGACTACCTCGACAAGCATGAAGACAGCGGTCAGTACGAGCGCGATCGTTACGCGGCGCATGTTGCTGTTTGTTTGCGCGTGTCCCATCGATCGAGCTCGCGTCTAGTGGCTTGCCTCTCGGCTGAGGCGGTACATGAGGATAGCAGCACGTTTGATCGCGAGCGGCATCGTTGTCAAGTCCAGCGTTTCATCCGGCGTGTGCCCGCCGGTGCCGAGCGCACCGAGCCCGGCGAGGCCGTCTGTGTAAGGGGCGACAAAAGAAATATCGGCCGCACCGCGCAGCGATGGATCGAGCGCCGGCATCGGCCCGCGGCCCAGCGCCACGTTGATGTCTGACAGCACCTCCTGCAAGCGGCGATTGCCCAGCGTCGGCGCCATCGCCGGATAACCGTCCTCGAATTCGATCGTTGCTGACGTATGTGGCAGGCTTGCAGTTACCACAGCACGCATCTTGTCGCGCACCCGCTGCAGCTGTGCATCGGAAATCGTGCGGATACCACCGTGCACGATGACTTTGCGCGGCACGACGTTGGTCTTGCCAAAGGTACGGCCACGATTCTGCTGGCTGTCGTAGTCGACGTCGGTACCGCCTTGAATATTGCCAGCGTTGAATGTCAGGTGGCGCTCCCCGCGAACGTCGTCGTAGAACGCGTTCAATATCCGCGCAGCTTCAAATATGGCTCCCGCTCCGACATCGTCACCGAAAATGCCAGATGAGTGAGCCTGCCTGCCGGTCACCTCGAGTGTCCAGCCGCTCGAGCTGCGGCGCGCGATCGTGGCCCAGTCCGTATCGTCGAATGTCATGGCCGATTCGAAGCCGAGTGCAATATCGGCCCACTGGCCGGCTTCGATCAGGTGCTTTCGCGAGATGGACTTCGGCGAGCCTGATTTCTCCTCATCGCCCGTATAGGCGACTACTACCGGGATATCAGCGAGCGCGCCGATTTCCTTGAGCGCTTTGAGGGCATAGACAATGACTACATTGCCGGACTTCATGTCTTCGACGCCGGGACCGTACGCCGTATCGCCTTCGCGCCGATACGACTGGAACGCATCGTCGGCCTCGAATACGGTATCCAGATGACCGATGAGCAGAAATCGCTGACCCATACCGTCTTTACGGCCGAACAGATGCCCTGCCCGATTCATCTCGGGCGGCATGTCGATCCATTCCGTATCCAGGCCGACAGCATCGAGCTCACGCCGCATGATGCGACCGACTGCTCGCACCCCTTCGAGGTTCATCGTGCCGCTGCTAATGCCGACGGTCATGGCAAGCAGCGCGTTCGCGTCTTCTGCGTGCGCATCGATCCACTCGATCATGCGCTGTTCTTCGCTCGTGAATTCACCTGTGAACGCGCTGCATAGAAACAGTGCGACCGCGACCAACAGGAACCGCGCAAGCATACGCGTCATAAATGCGCCTGTTCTACATGCCGCGGCACGCGAATCTGCTCGACCATGTGCTGAATGCGTTCCGGCGGCGGCGCCGTCAAATGACTGACGGTGATGGCCACGACAAAATTCAGGCACATACCGATTACGCCGATACCCTCTGGCGAGATACCGAACAGCCAGTTCGCGGCGACATTTTCACCCCACGGTGAGCCGGCCCATTTCAGAAACAGGCCTTTGAAGAATTCGATGTATCCGTAAGTGAACAGCAGGCCTGTCAGCATGCCTGCGATAGCCCCTTGCTTGTTGACCCGTTTGAAGAAGATGCCGAGCAGAATCACGGGAAACAGGGACGCGGCTGCCAGGCCGAATGCGAACGCGACCACCTGCGCGACCCAGCCGGGCGGATCGAAGCCTAGGTAGCCAGCTATCATGATCGCGAACGCGGCCGCAATGCGGCCCGCCAGCAGCTCACCTCGCTCGGAAATGCCGGGGACGAAGATGCCCTTGATCAGGTCATGCGAGACCGCTGCCGAAATGACGAGCAGCAATCCTGCGGCGGTGGACAGTGCCGCGGCAATGCCGCCGGCAGCTACCAGGGCGATAACCCAGTCCGGCAAGCCGGCGATTTCGGGATTGGCCAGCACCATGATGTCGCGATCGACGCCCAGCTCGTTACCCTGCCAACCGTACTCTGCGGCCTGCGCCGCAAAATCGGCGTTTGCATCATTGTAATACTGGATTCGGCCGTCGCCATTCTTATCCTCGAAACTAACGAGCCCGGTCTGCTGCCAGGTGTGGAACCAGTCAGGCCGGTCGTCGTATGCGAGATTACCGTCGACTGCACCCACCTCACCCGGCTGGATCGTATTGATCAGATTGTAGCGGGCCATCGAACCTACTGCGGGTGCCGTCGTATAGAGAATGGCAATAAAGAACAGCGCGTAACCAGCGGATACGCGCGCGTCACGTACTTTTGGTACCGTGAAAAACCGCACGATGACGTGTGGCAATCCCGCGGTGCCGACCATCAGCGCCAATGTAATACAGAACACATCGATCCTGCTCTTGGTTCCGGAGGTGTACTGGTTGAAACCGAGTGAAGTAACGATATCGTCGAGCTTATCGAGCAAGGCCGTGCCGCTGCCGGCAATCTCACTACCGAACGCGAGTTGCGGGATCGGATTACCGGTAATCTGGATCGCGATGAAAATTGCGGGCACCGTATAGGCGAATATCAATACGCAATACTGGGCGACCTGCGTGTAGGTGATACCTTTCATGCCGCCGAGAACGGCGTATATAAAAACGATACCCATGCCGATAACGAGACCGACCGTCACCTCAACTTCGAGAAAACGCGAGAAGACTATACCGACGCCGCGCATCTGGCCCGCAACGTAAGTGAAGGAGATGAAAATCAGGCAAATAACCGCAACGATGCGGGCCGTTCGCGAGTAATAACGCTCGGCGATAAACTCGGGCACCGTGAACTTGCCGAATTTGCGCAGGTAAGGCGCGAGCAACAGCGCCAAAAGCACGTAACCGCCGGTCCAGCCCATGAGGTAGACCGAGCCGTCGTAGCCGAGAAATGCAATCAGGCCGGCCATCGAGATAAACGAGGCGGCGCTCATCCAGTCTGCGGCTGTCGCCATGCCATTGGCGATCGGTGATACACCTTTGCCGGCAATGTAAAAGTCTCGAGTGTTATGCGCGCGCGACCAGATGGCGATGCCGATATAGAGCGCGAAGCTCAGCCCCACAACGAGGTATGTCAGCGCTTGCAGGCTCATCGCAGCGTGTCAGTCTTCATGCAAGTCGAACTCTCTGTCGATGCGATTCATGCGCCAGGCATAAAAGAAAATCAGTGCCACAAAAGTGTAGATCGAACCCTGTTGAGCGAACCAGAAGCCGAGCTGAAAACCTCCGATACGAATCTGGTTCATCGGTTCAACCAGCAGGACGCCGAACCCGTAAGAACAGGTGAACCAGATCAGCAAACAGATGAATACCAGGCGCAGATTTGCGCGCCAGTAGGCCATGCGGTTTTCGCGATGCATATTACTCCCTGGCCATGATTATTCTTGTAGCCTGACAATGTAACAAAGCATAATCGATTCATCAGTAATAGTGGGCCGCAATCATGATCTCAGCCGACGAGCACCCGAAGCACTTCTTCGAGGTCCACGGCCAGCGCATGGCGTATGTCGAGATGGGCGAAGGTGATCCGATCGTGTTTCAGCACGGCAATCCGACGTCGTCGTATTTGTGGCGCAATATCATGCCGGCGTTATCATCCGCTGGACGCTGCATTGCAGTCGATCTGGTCGGCATGGGCGACTCGGAAAAACTGTCGGATTCCGGGCCGGGCCGTTATCGCTATGTCGAGCACCGCGACTATCTGTTCGCGGCCTGGGAACAACTCGGCATCGACGACAACGTGACTTTCGTCATTCACGACTGGGGCTCGGCGCTCGGCTTCGACTGGAGCTCTCGGCACCCGGACAGGGTTCGCGGTATCGCCTACATGGAGGCGATCGTGCGCCCGGTAAGCTGGAACGAATGGCCGGAAGCGGCGCGCGGTATTTTCCAGGCTTTTCGTTCCGACGCGGGCGAACAGCTGGTGCTCGAGAACAATGTCTTCGTCGAGAAAGTGCTGCCGGGCTCGATACTGCGCCAGCTCACCGATGGCGAGATGGCGGTGTATCGCCGGCCCTTCGAGCATGCTGGAGAGGATCGCCGGCCGACACTGACATGGCCGCGGCAGATCCCGATCGACGGCGAGCCCGCGGACGTGCACGAGATTGTTGCCGCCTACTCCGAGTGGCTGGCAACGACGCCGGTACCCAAGCTGTTCATTAACGCCGAGCCTGGTGCAATCCTGACGGGTCCGCAGCGAGAATTCTGCCGCGGCTTTGCTAACCAGGCCGAGGTCACGGTTGCGGGCAGTCATTTCATCCAGGAAGACTCGCCGGCGGAGATTACGGCAGCGATCAGGGACTGGATGCGCAATCTTTGATCAAGTCACGCTCCGAGGAGCGTTCCAACCGCATCGGCTGGTCGTCACAGCGTTGCTTGAGGCGCGGCTTGGGTGACGCGAAATCTCGCTTTTATGGGAGGGCGAACCAGTCGCGCTCCGGGGAGCGCACCAACAAAAAAGGCGGCTCCTCTCGAAGCCGCCTCTCTGCCAACGCTAGCACGTGGTTCCTGGCCCCCTGAATCCCCCGCCAAGCCGTACCTGAAGGTGTCTTGCAAGATTACATAGCGGATGTTGCTTAGAGACTACGTGTTCTGGCTATGAAGGTCGCAGAAATACCACTAGTTGTCAATCCTTTAGGCCGCATGAACAGAGACTTTTGTGGTATATCGCTGTTTTGTTGTAACATAGCAACAGAAATTACCGAGCTGCAGCGCCCCTAGTCACCTTGCACGACATTTTCGAGCCGTCCAACTCCCTTGACTTCGACCGTGACACGATCGCCCGGCGTCAGCCATAGCGGCGGATTCCGCGCTACACCGACGCCCCCGGGGGTGCCGGTGGCAATGACGTCGCCGGGTAGCAGTTCAGTGAAGGTCGAGCAGTACTCGAGCAAAGCCGGAATATCGAAGATCAGCTCATCGAGGCCTCCCGTCTGCATCATCTCGCCATTGATACGGGTTTCGAGCCGCAACTGAGTCGGATCCGGGATCTCGTCACACGTAACGAGGTGTGGGCCCATCGCACCGCTTTGATGAAAATTCTTGCCAGGCGTGTATTGCGTGGTATGCGCCTGCCAATCCCTCGCAGTGCCATCCATGAAGCAACAGTAGCCGGCAATGTATTCATGCGCCGTGTCACGTCTGACGTGGCGAGCCGGCCGGCCAACGACGACGGCCAACTCGCCCTCGAAGTCGTACTTCGTCGAAGCTGCCGGTCGAATCAAAGGCTGGCGGTGCCCTGTCTGGCTGCCGGCGAAGCGCACGAACAACAACGGGTAATCGGGAACTTCGACGCCCATTTCGGCGACATGTGGTCGATAATTCGTGCCAACGCATATCACTTTGTCCGGGCTCGGAATCGACGGCAGGTATTCAATATCGGCAAGCGCGTGTTGCTTGCCACCGCTGTCTGCTGCGAGCGCCGCGAGGGCATCTGCCGCCAATACCGCGCGCAGATCCGGATACTGCTCACGAAATGTCTCGCTTGCCTCGATAACGTTCTCCTGGCGCACGACGCCATAGGTATCACTGCCATCAGTCCTGAAACTTGCTATCTGCATATTTCTTGTCTCAGCTACACTGATGGCGGTACCCAGCCATCAAGAAGCGATAACGAACTATGGGAAACCTGAACGGCGAAATCGGCTCTTCGCCCTCACGGTGCCGATCATCGGTGGCATGGTATCGCATAACCTGACGAACATCGTCAACACTGCAGTGGTCGGTTTGCATGGCGTCGCGGCACTTGCCGCCGCCAATGTGCGCAAGACGGGGCTGCTATTCGCCATCTTGCAGGGACTGTCGCTCCGGATCACGCGGGCAACGCTGTTCGGCCAGGCGCTCGGGTGACGAGACAAAGATGCAGCATATCGTCGTGCAGATCGATATTATTGTGATTGCAACGAGGACCGTGGAATGGCGTCAAGAATAACTGTCAGTAGCGTTTGCGCTGTTATCGTGTTGTGGTGTTTGGCGCCGCTGTCTGACGCTGCCACTGTACTGCACAACATTACTGGGTATACGTCGACCGATTCGGGGATTCGGGATTTTTCGGTTCTCGCATTTTCGGCGCAAGGAAAAGTCGTCGCAGCAGGGGATGCGAAGTTGCTGCAGCAATTCCCTGCCGCCGACCGCCTGGACGGCCGGGGCCGCTTTGTCCTGCCCGGGCTAACGGATGCCCATGCACACGTCTATGGGCTCGGCGTGCTCGCCATTCACCTCGATCTGGCGGGTACGACCAGCGTTGAGGCGGCCATCGGCATGATCGAGGGCTACGCCCGCGACAATCCTCATGCTGACTGGATTCAGGGTCGCGGCTGGAACCAGGTACTGTGGCGCGTGCAAGAATTCCCCACTGCGGCAGATATCGATGCCGTGGTGAACGACCGGCCCGTATGGCTAGGTCGAATCGACGGCCACGCCGGCTGGGCGAATAGCGCCGCCCTCGAAATCGCAGGCATCGACGACGCCACGCCGGATCCGATCGGGGGCAAGATCATTCGCGACCAGCACGGCAAAGCGACCGGCGTGCTCGTTGATAAAGCAATGGACCTCATCACTGACCATATTCCGCAGCCGACCAAGATCCAGGTCCGCGCGGCGTTCCGCGCAGCGATCAGGATCCTCGCCAGCCTCGGCATCACGAGCGTACACGACGCAGGCGTCAGCATCGGCGACGCCGAAGTCTATACCTCGATGGCGGATGACGATGAGCTCGACGTGCGCATTTACGCGATGCTTTCGGGCGCCGATGAAAACCTGGATGCGATGGGCGAACCGTTGATCGCGTACGGCGGCGACAGGCTCGACATCCGCGCCGTGAAACTCTACAGCGATGGCGCGCTCGGCAGCCGCGGCGCGGCGCTGCTCGACCCGTACACCGATGACACCGAGAATCGCGGTTTGCCGTTTTTCACGACGGCGGAACTGCAGGGCTTCGTTGCCAAGGCCAATCGCATGGGCTTCCAGGTCGGCATTCACGCCATCGGTGATCGTGGCAATCGTATGTCCCTCGATGCGTTTGAGATGGCCCAGGGCGACGGCGCATCGCCACTGCGTAACCGAGTCGAGCACGCACAAATCATCGCACTCGATGACATTCCGCGATTCACGAGGCTCGGTGTCATTGCCTCGATGCAGCCGACGCATGCAACCAGTGACATGAACATGGCCGAGGACCGCCTGGGGCCAGAACGTATCAAAGGCGGCTATGCCTGGCGCCGCCTGCTCGACTCAGGCGCGATCATTGCGAGCGGCTCGGACTTTCCCGTCGAACTCGCGAATCCGTTTCACGGGCTGTATGCCGCCGTGACCCGCCAGGACCGCCGCGGGTTGCCCGCCGGCGGCTGGTATGCAGACCAGGCCCTGACCCGCGCCGAGGCGCTGCACTCGTTCACGCTGGCCGCGGCATTTGCCGCGCACCAGGAAACCCGGCTCGGCAGCCTCGAGGCTGGCAAATGGGCCGATTTCATCATCATCGACCGTGACTACTTCGCGATCCCGGCGTCCGAAATCGATGACATCAAAGTTGTCGAGACCTGGGTCGCGGGCGAGCGGGTTTACGCGGCAACCGAGGGAGACATGCAATGATCGTCGAGCAAATCTGGACCGGCAACGCCTATCGAAATTTCAACTACCTGATCGCCTGCCCCGAAACCGGCGATGCCCTGGCCGTCGATCCGCTCGACTATCCGAAGTGCCTAGCGACGGCCCGGGAGCGCGACTGGACCATTACGCAGATTCTCAATACGCATGAGCATGGCGACCATACCGGCGGCAATGCGGGCCTGGTCAAAGCAACAGGGGCCAGGATAATTGCGCACGAGAACGCCGCAAAACGTATTCCGAACATGGATCTCGGCGTCGCCGCGGGCGACGTTATCAAGGTCGGGACATCGGTTGAGCTCGAATGCCTCGACACTCCAGGTCACACGATGAGCCATATCTGCTTGCTGTCAAGGACCGATCAGCCCGCCCTGTTCAGCGGCGACACGCTGTTCAATGCGGGCGCCGGCAACTGCCACCACGGCGGTCACCCGAACGAGCTCTACGACACGTTTCACGATCAGCTCGAAAAGCTCGGCGATGACACGCTCGTATATCCTGGCCACGACTACCTGATCAACAACCTGCGCTTCACGCTCGATCGCGAACCCGATAATGAAACTGCGCGGCAAATGATCGCAGACTACGAGAACCAGGACCCCAACGATGCGCTTGTTACGTCGCTGGCGCAGGAGCGCAATGTCAACACGTTTTTCAGACTCGATAGTCCCTCGGTTATAGCGCGCTTGCAGGAACAGTTTCCCGATATAGGCGACAGCCCGCATCCGCGCACTGTATTTCTAAAACTCCGCGAACTGCGTAACAGCTGGTAAAGCTTCAGTCGCCCGCACGCCGCGCCTGCAGCCACAGCCACAGCAGCGCATTGTAGAAACGCGCCATAGTCGCCAAATGCTGCCTCCAGTGCCGGCCGTCACCGCCAAAGTAAGCATCGAGGAGGTAGTGAGCGCGCGCTTCCGACATGCGGTGATGCGCAACCAGTGTTGCGAGATCGAAGAACGGGTCGTTATCGCAGGCGTATTCCCAGTCCAGAAACCGGACGCTCGGTGTGGCTATGATGTTCTCTGCGACAAGATCGTTATGACAGCAGCATAGATTTTGCAATCTCGGCATCGACTCGACTAACTGCAGGCAGTCGCGCGTAATGTCGGCATCCGCCGATTTTATTCTCGCGGCATAGCCGCGCGCGGCCTGGCGTGCGTCGAAAGTCCGGCCGGTCAGCGGCAGCGAATGCAGCTTTCTGAGTGACCTGGCCAGCTGCTCCAGGTTGGCATCATCATCGAGCGAATTTTCGGACCAGACCTCGCCGTCGACATACTCGCTCAGGAACACGTTCTCGTTAGCGTACAGCACCTTGCCGGCAAGCCCGTGTGCGGCGGCATTCGATTGCACCCGCGCTTCATCTTCTCGACTGCTGAAGGGTGCTGCCCTCGGACCATCGTCGATCTTGAGCACTGCTTGCCTGCCTTCTGATTCGACGAGCCAGGTGCGGTTGGTCAGCCCGCCCGGCAGTTCTTCAATCGATGCATCTTCCCAACCTGGAATGGTCCGCAGGGCAGAGACCGGTGTCGTTTTGGCGCTCATGCCCTGGCTGCGCGCCGCGAGCGCGTCCAGCTGATCAGGCCGAATGGAATCATCACGAGGTAAACGACAAACAGAAGTGCGGTTAGTTGCAGGTCGCGTAACCAGTATATGACGACAGAACAGGCGTCGATAAGCAGCCAGTACCACCAGTTCTCGAGCACTTTCCGTGCGACGAGGAAAGTGGCCCAGATCGCTCCCCAGGTGATGAACGAGTCGATGTACGGAAATTCAGCATCCGTCCAGACGTCGAGCAGGTAACCATTGATCATGCTGACGACAGTAATCGCAACGATCGCCCGTGCATGCATCGACAGCTGCCAGCTGGTGACAGGCAGCTCTTTGCCGGCGCTCCCGCCGTGGTACCAGACGTGCCAGCCATAAACGGCCATACCGAAATAGAACACATTGAGGACCGATTGCATGTAAAGCTTTGCAACGACGAACAGGTATACATAAATAGCCGCACTGATCGTGGCGCAAAGCCAGCACCAGATGTTCTGCCGAATTGCCAGCAACAAATAGAGCATCGCGGAAATAACGGCGACGATCTCCGCGAGCGAATAGTCGCGGGCCTGCTGGGCCAGTGCTTGCACCAGTGCGGACATTGAGTCAGAACGAGCGATCGAACGTGACGCCGATCTGCCGCGGATCGCCCGGTCTCGTGTACAGCGTGTCGGGAAAATCGGGAGGCTCGTTGCCGAAATAAAATCCGCGCACCGCGTAATGCTGATCAAACAGATTGCGCGCCCATAGCTGCACGGTCCAGTCCGTGCCCGCGTAGCCAATGCGCGCGTTCACCAGTTCGTAGGCCGTGGACCGCTGATCGTGACTGACGTCGAAGTAGAACGAGTCGCGCGCCGTTACATCGAGGCGTGCAAACACGCCGCTGGCGTGCCGGTAGCTGCCACCCAGGGCCCAGGTAAGGTCGGGTGCATGCGCTTGTTCGCGCCCGCTGAGATCGACCTGCGGCGTAGCGAATTCGGCAAATGTCGCATCGAGCCAGCCCAGGCTCGCATAAATCGCCCAAGCCTCGTGCGGCGCCCAGCGGACGTCTGCCTCGAATCCCAGCGTGTCACCCTCTGCGGCGTTGTCCGTGAAAAAGACGAATGATGCCGGGTCTCCCGGCACGAGTTGGAACGACGTGCGAACCTGCTGGTCATTACGGCGACTGGCAAAGAGTGCAGCATTGACGAACACAGTATCGTCACGCCATGCGGACTTGAAACCGGCTTCCAGATTCCACAGCGCTTCAGCACCGAACTCGCGTCGGTCGTCGGGAACGACGCCGAGATTAAGGCCGCCCGCTTTGTAGCCTCGCGACAGGCTGACGTAGCTCGTGACCGCCGCCGAATGGTCATGACTCCACGTGAGTTCGCCGCCGACCATGGTCTCGGCAGGATCCGCACGCAGGCCCGAGGTATCTTCATAGTCTGTCGTGCGGCGCTCGGCACGCAGTCCGAAACTGAGGCTCGTACTATCCCCAAGCTGGTGGTCGTATTGCCCGAACAGGGCGAGGCTTGTTGCCGTGTAGTCGCTGCCGAAGGTCTCGTCGAGGCTGTCGGCAAAGTCGAACAACGGATCGTAATACTGGCCCTGGTTGACCGTTACGAGTTCATCCTCGAGGCGCAGCATGTAGCCACCTATGAGCCACTCTGTAGCGGTTAGCCGAAATTCCTGGCTTGCAGTTGTTCGTTGCCGGTCGCTGACCGAAATGTAGTCATAAGTCACCGGCGCCCAGCTGCTGTCATTACCCCAGTCCGCGTCATAGCTGAATACGATGCCAGAATCCGCAACCGACGTGATCGAGGTAAGGACCGCTTCGCGCCAGCCGCTGAATTCCATCCTGACCGAAGTACCGATGCTCTCCTGAGCATCGCGGCCAGGCTTGTCGGACAGCATCGTGAAGCCGTTATCGAGCGCGAACGCGTCGTAGCCGTTGTCGACATTCGCGTACAACATCGCCACGTCGACTCGCCAGTCGTCGCTGGGCAGCCAGCGCAGACGTCCGCGCACGGTGGTTTCAGCGCGGCCATTGGTGTCATCTCTGTTCAGAAACGCGTTATCGCGAAATCCGTCGCTTTCATGATAGTGAGCGCTTGCCCTGAACATCAGCGTGTCATCCGCTGACAACGCACCGCCAATAGCGACGCCACCCGAAATGGCATCGTCTTCCGCCGCCGTGACCTGCACGCGGCCGCTCCAGTCTGCGGTTGGCTGGGTGCTCTGCATGTAGACCAGGCCTGCCAGCGCGTTGGCGCCATAGCGTGTACCCTGCGGACCACGCAGTACCTCGACCTGCTGCAAGTCGAACAAGGTCGCAATTGTACCAATACCACTGAAATCGATGTCATCGATCAGCAATCCGACCGATGGATTGGGAGCCCCCTGGTATTGTTCGAGCTCCCCGACGCCACGGATCTGTAAATAGCGGGCACGATGACCGTCTCCCGACCAGTTCAGGTTCGGCACGGCTCCGATCAGCTCTTCGAAATGCTGCACCGCCATCCTCTCGATGGCATCACTGTCCAGAACAGTCACGCTCGCCGGCACCTCGCTCGCCGCACGCTCGCGAAAGTCTGCCGTGACGATGATCTCGTCAATCGTCTGTGCGGCAGCGCCGGACGACAAACTGATTAATGTGGATACGGCCGCGAGCAGCCGCAATGTACTGATGAATTGCATCATTCCCTTCCTACGCCGGCATTACCCGGATCAGGTTCTAAGGGTTTCCAGGCTGGATCTCAGGCCCGCGGGCCACCCCTGTCAGCACGTATTGTAGCAGCTCGGCCAGTGGCAGTCGGTCGCGCCCGCGACGGCCGCTGGGGCGGCCTACAGCCGCGATCCGTACCTGACTTGTGGCAGCGGCTTCCAGCCCCAACTCGCGCCTGACTTGTGGCAGCGGCTTCCAGCCGCAACTCGCGCCTGCCTTGCGGCAGCGGCTTCCAGCCGCACCTCGCGCCTAATTTGTGGGAGCGGCTTCCAGCCGCGATCCGATCACCTTTGAGCGGGCCGCGGCCGGAAGCCGCTCCCACGTTCAGGGTCGTCCGAGTCGGGCGATCAGGCTCGAGGTATCCCAGCGGTTGCCGCCGAGTGCCTGTACTTCCGCGTAGAAGCGATCGACGAGTTCGGTCATCTCCAGCGATGCGCCGTTGCGTTGCGCCTCGTCCAGCGCAATAGCCAGATCCTTGCGCATCCAGTCCACGGCAAAACCGAATTCGAATTCGCCATTAACCATCGTCTCCCAGCGATTGTCCATCTGCCAGGACTGCGCGGCGCCTTTTGAGATTGCCGCGATCACAATGGCCGGATCGAGCCCCGCGCATTGTGCAAAGTGCAGCCCTTCCGACAGGCCCTGCACGATGCCGGCAATACAGATCTGGTTGACCATCTTTGCCAGCTGACCGCTGCCGGCGGGGCCAATGTGCGTGATGGCTTTTGCGTAAGCCGCCATGACGGGCTCGGCATGATCAAAGAC
>Ga0224508_10001159_pt1 | contig 23926 bp, 21 predicted proteins | sample SF_Jan12_sed_USG_4_FD_170157 | JGI IMG/M metagenome (GOLD analysis project Ga0224508, IMG submission 170157) | Sediment microbial communities from San Francisco Bay, California, United States - SF_Jan12_sed_USGS_21 | ecosystem: Environmental > Aquatic > Marine > Sediment | place: USA... | reverse complement strand
CCTCAGCGGCTTTGCTGCCGGGCTCGTCACTGTCGGGCCAGATAAGAACGCGGCTGTCTTTCAACGGACTCCAATCGGCTTTGCTGACGGCATTGGTTCCGCCCGGCCAGGTAATGCAGGGTTCCTCCGGGAATGGCTTTTGTGCGGCCTCCGCCGTCTTCTCGCCTTCCACAAGATGGACGGAAGCGCCTGACATTCGGGCCAACTGGTCGAGGCCGTATAAAGGACGGGGGGCGGGCAGATGCTTCCACTCCAAGCCCTGTGAGCCGTTCGTCCGCCGCCAATACGTCAGGGGGCGAATTTCTTTTCCGTCGGGCGTATCCCAGCGGCAGACCCACATCAACACGTTGCCGTCAGCGTCTCGGTAAGGCCACCGTTGGGAAGATTTACCAAGCCTATGTACCGGAGCCTTACCCGCATCCATCGGGATAGGCGTTATCGGCTGCCAGCCAGCGTCCGAATTCGGTGCCGCTGGTTGCAGATGGGCCGCGCCATTCGTGCCGTTGTCCAGACTGTTGCCGAGTCCAATCTGTTCTTTTATCCAGCGAACAGCGTCGCCCGTGTCGGTGCACAGAACCTGTTTGGCAAGATCAATCAGGTCGCCGCCGTGGCCTTCGTTGAAGTCTTTCCATATCCCGGCCTTATCCCCGACTAGACAAACATGGAGGGATTCGCCGGGCTCGCCACGAATGCTGCCGCAGCAGCATTCTTTACCGATAAGCTTACCGGCGGGAAGCAGATTGCGGGTGATTGCTTCCGCACGCGCTGCAGCAGCGGCGGCGATTTCCGACACGGTCAAGTCGCGCATTGCCACCCTCCGTCATTGTTCAGTGGCGATCCGCATGTCGGGCAAAACCCCTGTGCGTCTCCGGCATTGGTTCGGCTGCCAATTTGGATACGGCGGAGGAAATCGCTATACTCGGTGGCGGATAGACGTAATTCAGCCTCGTTCCCAATCGCCGCCCCCTGCCAGGGGCGGCTTCTTCTTGTGGTCATGCTGCCGCTCCCCTTTGTCCGACGTGGGTTTGGCGGTCTTGCCAATTCAGGATTTCAGACAGACGCCACGCGACGGCGTTGGGCGAGATTTGAATGCGCGCAGGAAAATGACCTCGGCGTTCCAGCCGCCAACGCGTTGTTCGGGATAAGCCGGTGAGCACACGGCACTCCGTTTCCCGAATAAATCGATCTGTTTCCATGCAAATTCTCCGCAATTCAATTCGCAGCGGGACCATCCCGCGCGGTTCATACGGAGAACTTAGAGGTGCAGGAATTTCTCTACACCTGCTGCAAATTAGCTTTTCAGCACCCTAGCTGGGCTTGTGTTTTTCTGCCTTGTAGTCACCGAGCCACTCCAGTTCTTGGTCTGACAGGGGCGGGGTATCGAATTCGATGGGCGGCAAATTCATTAAATCCGGGACTTTCCATAGCTCTCCTTTTGCGGCAAGAGGCTCTGATTTTGCTGGCTTGGCCGGTGGGTAATGGGACTCAGCAAACTCGCGCATCCATTCGCTTACGGCGAGCAATTCGGGTAGGCGTTCATTCATCATCAATGAGTCTTCGTACTCCAAAATTCGCCACGCCGCCCAAAGATGACAAACCGATTTGAAATTTCTCCATGCGGTACGAATGCTGCCCTCGGAGGCCGGAACAGCAATCCCGTCCAGTTGATATTTGTTTAAAGACTTCGCCAGGAGATCAGCAGCTTTTCGCACGGAGGCGTCACTTGGTTGGTGGACGACAAGCTGTTTGATTAGCAGCAGCAATTGGCCAGAGATTGCTCCTGCGTTCAGTGTACGTGCTGATTCCCGTTCGAATTCATTCTTGCTGGGTCCAAAATGTGTTTTGGCGGTTATGTCCAATGGAATCCGGATGCCGTTGTCCAGCAGCGCCCTCTCCGCTGAATACGCGACTAGTTGCTCACGCCGGGTCTCATCTTTTGGATAGAGCATCGTCGCGACAACGCGGGCTGCTGCATCGTCGTAAAGTTGGCCGTCATCGCGAAGTATCCGAAGGACGGTGTCATCTGACATTGAGCTGCACCACCGTATCCTGCTCGGACTGTGATCCCAGTGTGCCAAGAATGCGGTTAGCCCAGGCATCGAGCGCCCGCTTTTTCTCGGGTCCATACTCATACCTGTCATAGACCGCCGTCACAGATCCATCGCTATGGTTGAGGATTTTCGCAACCACCAAGCGAGAGATTCCCAGTTCAGTCATGCTGGAAGCAGCGGTACGTCTAAGATCGTGCGGCCTTACATTCGTCAAGCCGATGCATTCGAGATTGTTACGAACGGCATGGGAGACGGCGCTCGGTGTAACAGGCTTTCCGGTTTTCGGATTTGGGAATAACCAGTCAGATTCACCGGAAAGTTCCCAGGCTTCTTTCAAAATATTCAGAGCGAGATCAGAAAGTGGGACGCGGTGCGCTCGCTTGTTTTTCAGGCGATCACCAGGCAATTCCCAGATAGCCTCATTCAGATTGAATTCGGCTTTTTTGGCCGAAATCACTTCGTCTCGCCGCTGGGCTGTCACCAGCATAAGCTTGAGCGCGATCTGTATCTGCCTAATCATTTTTGCGTCGGACAGGCCGAGCCAGAGGGTCTTGATCTCGTCGGGGCTGAGGACGCGGTCCCGCGCTTGTTCCTTCGTTGGTGCTTTCACCATTGCGCAGGGCGTCGCATCGATTATGTCGCGCTCTATGGCGAAGTTAAACATACGGCGAATGACAGCAAGGGTGCGGTTGGCCTGGATAGGCGATCCGCGATCAACGATCTCATCAATGAGCTTGATTACGTCGCGGCGCTTAATGGCCTTGGCCTTCTTACGGCCCCATTCCGGCTCCACGTCCTTTCTAAGAGCGCGTTCATCCTCGTTGGCGCTTCTCTTGTTCGGGCGCGCGTGCTTGGAAAGATATTCTTCGATCAGATCGCTAACTGTTTCCGCCTGGCGCTCCGCGATCTTCCTGGCTACGTGTGTGGCCGCAGGGTCCTGCCCCTTTTCCTTGGATTGGCGGGCCTGCGCATACAAGACACGCGCGTCTGATAGGGAGAGGCGCGGGTAGGCACCCAACGTCATGCGACGGGGCTTCCCTTCATGGCGGTACATATAAACGAAAGACTTTCGCCCAGCCGGTGATACACGGATACCAAGCCCGGTTTTACCGTCTTCCCACACCTCGTACCGCTGAGGTTTAGCCTTTAGTGCTGAAATTCCTTTATCCGTGAGCCGCATTGCTATTCGCTACCCAGTTTTCATATGGGTAGCAATTTACGTGCAACTGTGTGGTTTGGCAAGAAACAGAGTGAACCAAGAAATTTCCATTTATTGCCTATATTTAAGTTCGTTATTCGGTTTCGACCCGTTGCAGTAAGCTTCACTCAGTAACTGAAACATTTGATTGTGGATCTAGAGGTCGGGGGTTCAAGTCCCCTATGCCACCCCAAAATTTGCGAAAATTCGCGCCGCCTGTGCCGGGTGGCGCGTTTTTCGTTATAGACCTGTGGGGCTTGCGATCGCCGCGCCGGCTCGGCAGGCTGGCGCGGCAATTGGATCGGGCTTGGGGAGCTAAGACATGCGGATTGCGGGTAAAGTAGCGATCGTGACCGGGGCGGGGAGCGGCATCGGTCGGGCGCTGGCGCAGCGGTTTGCGGCGGAGGGCGCGAAAGCGGTGATCGCCGCCGACCGCCAGGAAGCCCCGTTGCAGGACCTCGCGGCCGCCAGTGGCGCCGTCCCCATAGTCCCTGTGGTCTGCGACGCAACCCGGGAAGCCGATATCCAGGAAATGGTGGCGCGGACCGAGGCGGAACTCGGCCCGGTCGATATCTTCTGCTCGAATGCGGGGATTTGCGACCTGGGCGACGTCGCGGTGCCCGACGCGGACTGGCAATTGAACTGGAATATTCACGTAATGGCGCATGTCTACGCCGCGCGGGCGGTGGCGGAGAAGATGGCGGCGCGGGGCGAGGGCTATCTTGTTAACACGGCGTCTGCCGCCGGTCTGCTGTCGCATGTGGATTCGGCGACCTATTCGGTGACCAAGCATGCGGCGGTCGCGCTCGCCGAATGGCTCTCGATTACCTATGGCGGCCGCGGCGTGCATGTCTCGGTTCTGTGTCCGCAGGCGGTGCGGACGCCGATGACCGCCGGCCGGGAAGGGAAGGTCGCCGCCGTCGACGGGATGCTGGAGCCGGATGTGGTCGCCGGCTGCGTGGTCGAGACCATGGACCGCGAAGAATTTCTGATCCTGCCGCATCCCGAGGTGCTGGATTATCTGCGCCGCAAGACAACGGATTACGACCGGTGGCTCGGCGGCATGCGGAAGCTGCGCGCGCGCTATCTGGAGGAGTGAGCGATATGACGTTTACAGACATGACCCGGTTTGCGGTGGTGCTGGTTGCCGCGGCGGTGCTGATGGCGGCGTCGCCCTATGCCGGGCTGGAGAAACGGTCGATCAAGGCGCTGTCGCCGGAGCGGATCGCGGCGCTCGAAGCCGGCGCCGGTGCGGGCTATGCGCTCGCCGCCGAACTGAACGGCTATCCCGGGCCGCGCCATGTGCTCGACTTGGCCGATGCGCTGAAGCTGACGCCGGGGCAACGGGCGAAGACGGAGGCTCTCTTCTCCGAAATGCGGCGTGGCGCCGTGGCGCTCGGCCGGGAGTTGATCCGGCAGGAGGCGGCGTTGGAGGCGCTCTTTCGGGACGGTGGCATCAATGAAACGGCGCTGTCGGTACAGACCGCCGCGATCGGTGCCACCGAAGCCCGATTACGGACGACGCACTTGAAATATCACATTCAGATGGCCGGTGTGCTGAGTGCGGCCCAGCGGATGGCCTACAACGACTTGCGCGGCTATAAGAGTGATAAGCGCGGGCACAGCGGCCACAGCGGCCACGGGCGCTGACCGCGCCCCAAGGCGAAAACACCCTGGCCGTCGTCAGGGCCGCTGGTTCCGCGCGCACGCGGCGGGTAGAGTTTCATTTTGCCGTCGCTCTATGTGAGCCCACGCCGTTTGAGGTCCAAATCCGATGCCCCCGCCGCCGCTTCACGCCATTCGTGTGCTCGATCTGTCGCGCTATGTCGCCGGGCCGGTCTGCGCCATGCAGCTTGCCGATCTCGGCGCCGAAGTGATCAAGATCGAAGACCCGAAGCGGGGCGATGACAGCCGGCACCTGTCCCCGCCCGAGATCGGCGGCGAGGCGTATTACTACCTCAGCTTCAACCGCAACAAACGCAGCCTGGCGATGGATATCCGCACGCCGGAAGGGCAGGCGGTGATGCACGACCTGCTCGCCGTCTCGGACGTCATGGTCGAGAACTTCCGCAGCGACGTGCTGCCGCGCTATCGCCTCGACTACGACTCCATCAAGGGACGCCACCCGAAGCTGATCTATTGCTCGATCTCCGGCTATGGGCGCTCCGGCCCGCTGGCGAACCGGGGCGGTATCGACACCATCCTGCAGGCGGAGTCGGGGTTCATGGCCTATAACGGCGAGGCGGACGGGCGGCCGTTGCGCCATCCCCTGGCGCTGGTCGATTCCGCCACCGGCCTGTACGCGACGCAGAGCATCCTGGGGGCGCTGTATGCGCGGCGCGATACGGGCGAAGGGCAATTCATCGACATGGCGCTGCTCGATTCCAGCTTCGCGATGATGAGCCATATCGCGCAGTACTACCTGACCGGCGGCGAGGACCAGCCGCGCGCCGGTAACCAGCATCCGTCGGTCGCACCGTCGGACATGTTCGAGGCGCCGGGCGGACCGTTCTATCTGGCGGTCACCAATGACCGCCTGTACGAGCGGCTGTGCCGCGACGTGCTGGCGCGGCCGGACCTGCTGGACGATCCGCGTTTTTCGGGCAATCCGGCGCGCGCCGCCAACCGGGAGGCGTTGAGCGCGTTGCTGGGCGAGATCTTCACAACCCGGGAACGGGATGCCTGGCTGGCCGACTTCGACCGCGCGGGTATACCCGCGGGCGCCGTCCGCAAGGTTTCGGAAGCGGCGGAGTCTCCCGAGATTGCCGATCGCAACATGGTCGCCACCGTCGATCACCCGAGTGCGGGAAAGCTGCGGCTGGTGGCGAGCCCGCACAAACTCGCCGGCACCCCGCCGCCCGCGCCGACGCCGCCGCCCTTGCTGGGCGAGCATGACGGGGAAATCTTGCAGGGACTGCTCGGTTACGACGATGCCCGGCTCCAAGTGTTGCGCGAGAGCGGGACGATCCGGTAGGGGGCTTTGCGTTGACACTTACTCGTCGTCATTCCGGAATTCGGTTTGTCCCAAATCTGCGATTTGGACGGCAAACCGAGATATCCGGAATCCAGGTTGCTCAGTGTTGGCATGGTCGGAGCTGGATCCCGGATCGCTGATACTCCTGACCAAATCGAAGATTTGGAAGAGCATCGCGTCCGGGATGACACACAATTGGCGCTGTCTAAGGTGCGAGAGAAAGGTAGTTCGAATACATGGAAATCCGTCCCCTGAACGAGGAGCAGCGCCTGCTGCGCGACACCATTCGCCGCATGGCGGAGGAGCGGGTGCGGCCGCGCGCCGCCGAGATCGACGCCACCGCGGAATATCCGCAGGACATGTTCGACCTTCTACGCGAGATGGGGTTGTTCGCGCTGCCCTTCCCGAAGGAATACGGCGGCGCGGCGAGCATGGTGTCGGCCTGCCTCGCGGTCGAGGAGCTTGCCCGCGTCTGCTACAACACCGCCTATCTGCTGGTGGTGCAGTGGAGCGGCTTCGGCGCGATCCTGGCGTCCGGCGACGACGCCCAGAAGGCGCGGCTGTTGCCCGGGCTGGTCGCCGGCGATCTGCGGGCGGCAATCGCGGTGACCGAGCCGGGTACCGGGTCCGATGTCGCGGGAATTCAGACACGGGCGGAAAAATGCGACGGCGGCTATGCGCTGACCGGCGGCAAGATCTATTGCACCAACGCCCGCCATTCGGATTTCATCATTGTCGCCGCGCGCAGCGGGGGCGAGGCGGGGCACCGGGGCATCGGCGCCTTCATCGTCGAGCGCGGGGCGGTTGGGTTCACCATTGCCCGCGACGAGGTGAAGATGGGCGCGCGCGGCATTCCGTCCTCGGAATTGCGCTTCGACAAGGCCTTCGTGCCGGTGGAAAACCGGCTCGGTCCAGAGGACGGCGGCTTCAAGGCGATCATGGCCGCCTTCAACCGCACCCGCCCGGTGATCGGTGCGCGCGGCACCGGCCTGGCCCTGGGGGCGATGGAACTGGCGGCGGATTACGCCAAGGAACGGATGGCTTTCGGACAGCCGGTCAGCGATTTTCAGGGCGTCCGCTGGATGCTGGCCGACATGGCCATGCGGATCGAGGCGGCGCGGGGGCTGGTCTACCGTGCGGCGTCGGCGGTCGACCGGGGCGTGACCGGCATGGAGCTGGCGCGTCTGTCGGCGATGGCCAAATGCATGGCGACCGACGCCGCGATGCAGGTCGCGACCGACGCGGTGCAGATCTTCGGCGCGGCCGGCGTCTCCAAGGACGTGCCGATCGAGCGCTATATGCGCGACGCCAAGGTGCTGCAGATCGTCGAGGGCACGAACCAGATCCAGCGCAACATCGTCGCCGACGCGTTGCTCGGCCGGGCGGCGCGGCGCTAGTCCCGCAGGCTGGGTATAGGGCGGGCGGGCGAGTGAAACTATACACTGTCGCTATTTCCCCCGCCGGTTCAATAAAATCTGCACCGGTGTTCTTGACATTGCCGACCTTCTTGCCGACCGGGTAATACGTCATATTTTCAGACGGAATCGGTTTCAGCAGCTCAGCATTGGCCCGCATATAACGGCAGGGGAATGGATCGGCGACATTCCGGCAAGCAACCGTTACCGCCGCATATTGTGCATCATTCGCTGTTGCGCGCGGTGGTGCTCGCGCTGCATGGCCGCGCGCCATTCTTTGTGCTTCAGTTTGACGCACTGGTTGTACGGTGCGGTCCCCTGGGTGTGACCCTTCTCGACGCAGGCGCGGCCGTGCGCCGCCCGGATGTCCGCTTCGGTTGCGCAGCCAATCAGCGCCGCGGCGGTCACCGCAATGACCAATAATCGCTTCATTGAGGAATACTCCGACTTAACTGCGAAAACGCGTGGGATCAAGGTCGCGACACCTATTGGCCTTCGCCACCATCGATGAACCAATCGGAATAGTCCCTCCGGATTAAAATCGAGTTAAGTGAAATTGAGCTCGAAAAACGGGGACAGTAAACCGTTTTATCCCACGGCGTTCGCCTCCAATGACATAAATATTCTCGGGTATCTTTGCGCGTTGCCCCGGGCTGGGCAAAGGGCGGAGACGGGGCTAGACTTGCAGGGTCCGAGTGAGGGAGCCGCCCATGCGATACAGCGATGCTGCCGACTATGTGATCGACGATCCCGCGCGGGGCGAGTTTCGCGTCCACCGGGATGTCTTCAGCGATCAGGATCTGTTCGAGGAAGAGCTCAAGAATGTGTTCGAGGGCACCTGGGTGTTCCTCTGCCTGGAATCGCAGATTCCCCAACCGCACGACTTTCACTGTGCCCGGATCGGCCGACGGTCGGTCATCGTTTCGCGGGACGGCGACGGCGCGGTGCACTGCTTCTACAACACCTGCCGGCACCGGGGTGCCACCCTCTGTCATACGGAGCGCGGCAACCGCAGTGTCCATGTCTGCGACTATCATGGCTGGGCGTATGATTCGGGCGGCCGCAATGTCGACATCAAGGATCGGGATTTCGGCTGCTATCGCGATGAATTCGGCGAGGAGAACCACGACCTCGTACCGGTGGCGCGGCTCGACAGTTACCGGGGCTTCATCTTTGCCAGCCTCAATCCGGACGTTCTCTCACTGGAGGAGCACCTCGGCGATGCGCGGACCTGCCTCGACCTGATCGTCGACCAGGGCCCCGACGGCATGGAGCTCGTGCCGGGCCGGACCAATTATACCTATGACGCCAACTGGAAGCTTCAGTTGGACAATGGATCGGACCCCTATCACCTGACCTCGACGCACCGGTCCTTCATGCGCATCGTGCACCGCCGCGCCGAGGGAAAGAGCGCCAACACACAGGTAGAGTCGCCCGATTTCCAGAAGCGGTTCGCCATGCCCGCCGGCATGTTCACCTTCGACCGCGGCCACAGCATGATCTGGGCCGACCATCCGGTGCCGGAGAACAAGCCGCTTTCGGGCACCATGGAACGGGTGCGGGCGCATGCGGGCGAGGTGCGCGCCAAGTGGATGCTACGGACCCGCAATACGACGATCTTTCCGAACCTGCAGTTCAACGACAGCACGTCGCTGGTGCTGCGGACGATCACGCCGTTATCGGTAGACCGCACCGAAATGCAGGTCTACAGCTTCGGGCCGATCGGCGAGCCGCTCGACTTGCGCCGCCGCCGGGTCCGCCAGCACGAGGATTTCTTCAATGTGAGCGGATTGGCGACGCCGGACGATACGCTGTGTTACGCCGATTGCCAGGACGGCTACTACAATCTGTCGGGCGATTGGCTGCAGGGGTTCCAGCGCGGCATGGCGGCGGTGACACACGGCCCGAACGATCCGGCGCGGGAACTGGGCATCGCGCCGGCGACCAGCGTGCTGGGAAAGTACAGCATGCAGAACGAGATGGCCTTCCACGCGGCCTATCGCGAATGGGTGCGGCTGATGACGTTGGGCCGCGCCCGCGACCAGCGCCTCGCCGCCGAGTGAGCGGCAGGCGATGGACCACAGCGCCCTGCTTGCCGCCGGCGTCGACGTGCTGTCGCGCGAGGCGCGGTATATCGACGAACGGCAGTGGGACGACTGGCTCGGTCTCTATCTCGAGGACGCGGAGTTCTGGGCGCCGGCGTGGCGCGACGACGACACGCTGACCGATGACGTCAATCGCGAAATCTCGCTGTTCTATTTCGAATCGCGTGGCGGTTTGGAAGACCGGGTATGGCGTATCCGGTCGGGCCAGGCGCCCGCGCTGACGCCGATGCCGCGCACCGCCCATCACGTGACGAATGCGTTGCTGGAAGATGGCGCGACCGCCGGAGCGATGACGCTGCATTCGGCGTGGTCGTGCCATGTCTACAGCCTGCGCGACAAGTCGCAGCACGTCTTCTTCGGCCGCTACCAACACGATCTGGTTTATGCGGATAGCGACTGGCGGATCAAGCGCAAGAAGATCGTGCTGATGAACGACTACATCCCCGGCATGATCGACGTTTTCTGCGTGTGAGGCCGCGGGTGCAGATTACGCGTGCAAGGTGAAGATATACCACAACCCGCCTAGCGCCGTGGCGCCCAGCGCGATGCGCGGGACCGGCCCTATGGGCCGCATGAAATAGCCGTACATGGAGGCCGATCCGGCAATGCTCGCAAGGATGAGGCAACCGATGGCCGCCCAGCCCGTGGCGCCGATCTTGTCCGGAAAGCCGAGCAGGGCCGGCGTGAACGCCATGGCGAACGGCAGCAGGTAGCCGACGAAGGACAGCCGGATCGAGTGGGCGCAGGCCTCGAGGAACCCGCACCCGGCTATTCGGCTGGCCGCGAGGACCGATAGCGCGACCGGTGGGGTTATCGTCGACAGGATCGCGAAATAAAAGGCGAAGAAGTTGGCGGCGAAAATGTCCACGCCCGCGTCGATCATCAACGGCACGACGGTGACGAACATGACCACATAGGCGACCGGCGTCGGCAGCTCCATGCCGAGCAGGATGGCGACCACGGCGGAAATCAACAGGATCGGGAGGAGTTCGATGCCGACCAGGCCGATCACGCCCTGACTCAGCTTGGTCGCGATATTGGTCGTCAGCGCGACCTGCGCCAGGATCCCGACCAGCGCCAGAATGAGGGCGAGCTGCGAGCCGATTTTGGCCGCTTCGGTCAGGCCTTCCCGCCATTGCGTCAGACTCGGGCGGGTTTGCTTTTGCGCCACGGCGACGACGATCATCGCGATGATCCCGGCGAATGCGGCATAGCCCGGGGAGTAGTAGCCGACCAGCAGCCAGATCACGACCGTCATCGGCAGCACGAAGACGGGCAGCGTCCGCAACACGAGACGGATGCTGACCTCCATCTTGGGTGGCCGGAGCCCGGCGGCGCGCACCAGGAAATAGACGCCGATGCCGGCGCAAACATAAAACAGCAGCGCCGGGATCAGCGCCTTCTTCATGATCTCGACATAAGGGACTTCGAGGAACGACGACATCAGAAAGGCCGCGGAGCCCATGATCGGCGGCATGATCTGTCCGCCGGTCGAGGCGACGGCCTCGATGGCCGCAGCGTGTTCCGGCCTGAATCCGGTCTTCTTCATCGTCGGGATGGTGGCCGATCCGGTGAGCACCACATTGGCGACCGCCGCACCGGTCACGGTGCCGACGAAACCCGAGCCGATCACGGCGGGGAAGGCCGCGCCGCCGCGCACCAGATTGCCGACCGCCTTGCCGATTTCGAAAAACAACGGCAGCACGCCGGTGTAACGAAACAGCGACCCGAATATTACGAACAGGAAGATGACATCCGCCGACACCTTGATGATCGGCCCGAACATGCCCAGCGTGAGGCTCGCGCCCATATAGGACATGATGAAATTCATTTCGTATTCGGGATGCCCGATCGCGCCGGGAATGTGATGTCCCCAAATGAAGTATGCGATCGACGCAATCGTGAAGACCGTGATCACGCCGCCCCAATGGATCCAGCACAGAACCATCACGGCGGAGACGGCGAATCCCGTTACGACCATTGCCGCATCGGTGATAAAGGGCTGCGAGAGTTCGAGCTCTAAGGCGTTGGTGGCGTAATACCCCATCGTGGCCAGGGCGGTGACCAGGCCGTAGGCCGCCAGGATGCCTTTGACTTTACCCTTCCAGGACTCCCACTCGTCGGAGGCATCGGCGATTGCCGCCAGCGACCCGATGACCAGGATGATCGTGAGATGCAGGATGTAGTGGTAAGTCGAATCCCAGATATTCACATGCACCAACAGCATATGATAGGCCACGGCCGCGATGCCGAGGACCGTCATCAGCCACTTTGCCGTACGCCCTATGCCGCCGACCATCGGACTTGAAAGCGCCACTTCAGGCGTGGTCATTGTGCTGCCCCCCGGCTATCGAAACTGCGCAGTGCATGGAAATGTCATGACATCCGGCCCAAGCGGAGTGCGCCCGAACCACTCGGACACACTCGCTTCGGTCCGGCACTTAAAGCGCTACTTCAGGATTTTGGGCTCGATGCCGAAATCCTTGCAGGCCTTGAGCGACGCGGGATGCGGGTCGATGCCCTTCGGCACGATGCACATGCTGGCGCGCCGGTAGAGCTTGCCGCCGCCGAGATATTTGCCGGCCGCCGTATCGATGTCGAGATAGACCTTGGTCAGCTCATAGGCCAGTTCATCCGGAAAGTCCTTGTGCGCCGCCATGAAGACATAGTCGCCCATGCATTGCAGATTTCCCTTCTGTCCCGGAATTTTGCCCTTCGCGATATTGTGCGACACGAAGGGGGCGTTGAAGTCCTTGTTGACCTTGTCGACCGCGGCCTTCGGAATCGGAATGTGGTAATAGGGGCGCCCCGTGGCGGCCAGCTTGCGTAAGGGCCCGGCGGGGAAAACGACCTTCTGGTCGGTGGTAATGGTCGCAAGCCCCACGGCGACGTTCACCTTGCCGTCGAGCAGTGCCGATGTCCCGGCATTGTTGCCGAGATATTCCAGCTTGGCGTTCTTGATGCCCATGCCGTTCTCGATCGCCTTGGTGGTGAATAGCGCCCAATGGGTTTGCGAGCGCCGGCCGAGCCCGACCCGCTGGCCGCCGAAATCCTTGATCGACTTGATGTTCTTGTCGAGCGTGGTGAACCAGATGCAGTTGGAGGAACGCGTGACCATCCAGCGGAAGTTAACGCGGGGGATCGGCTTTGCGAAGAATCCTTTCTGCGCCGTATCGGCCGCCCACAAGGCGCCGGTCGAGGACCAGAAGGTCGTCGTCTTGTAGCGCTTCTTGTTGTTCGCCATTTCCTTCACGTTATAGACGAAACCGGGACTTTCCTGCGCGACCAGGCGCAACCAGGGATGCCGCTTGGCGATCAGTCTTTCGAAGATGACAACCTGTTCGGTGATGCCGGCGCCGAACGGCGCGGTGAGCGAAGGCACGCGAACTTCGTCGCGGGCAAGTGCCGATGCGCTGACGGATAGGACCGTCGTCAAGGCGGCGGCGCCAACGGACAATATCTTATAGCGAGGACCCATGATTTTTACTCTCCCTGTCTAACGAAATTACCGAAGTGGCCATTTAAAATGGTTGGTTGGCGAAAAGTGTCGGATGTTTGAAACCCGATGTCAAAACGCTCGGCAAGGCGAGAAGGGAGCTTGGTTGATGAGGTGCCCCGTACGGACGAAAATCCAGGGTTTGGCCGATCGGCATTGTGTGCGGTTACGGCGTCAAAGGTTTACAATAAGTGCAGCAATCTTGTGAGGAAGACCCATGGCTTTCGAAGTCAAACCTTTGACCGGTGCAATAGGCGCCGAGATCTTCGGTGCGGATGTGAGCGATCCGGCCCAAGACGGCGATTTGCTTGCGGCGTTTGCCGCGCACGGGGTCATTGCCATCCGGGATCAGGACATCACCCTGGACCAGCTGACCGCCTTCGCACGGCGCATTGGCGTCATCAATGTGAACCGGTTTTTTGCGGCCGTGCCGGACTATCCGGAGGTCGCGTTGGTGGTCAAGGAGCCGGATCATAAGACGGTCATTGGCGAGCGATGGCATACGGACCATTCCTATGATCGGGTGCCGGCGATGTGCTCGATATTGCACGCGATTGAAACGCCGGAAATTGGCGGCGATACGGTCTTTGCGTCGATGTACGCTTCCTTCGATGCGCTCTCCGAGGGCCTGAAGGACATGTTGCGGAGCATGAAGGCCTTGCATTCCTCGCAGCATATTTTCGGTCCCGCGCGCAAGGACGCCGAAGTCCGGGATACGGGACGCATCGGCAATGTGGATTTGGCGATACAGGACAATATCCATCCCGTCGTCATCCGCCATCCGCTATCGGGCCGGGAGGCGTTGTATGTCAATCCGGAATTCACGGTGTCGTTCGACGGCTGGAACAAGGAAGAAAGCCAGGCGCTCATTTCCTATCTTGAGCGTCATTGCACGAAGCCGGAGTTCACATGCCGGCTGCGGTGGAGCCCCGGAACGATCGGGATCTGGGATAACCGCGCCACTTGGCACAAGGCGGTCAACGACTATGCCGGGCACCGCCGACAGATGCACCGGATTACGATCGAGGGTGTGGCGCTTACGGAATCCCATATGGCGGCCTGACCGGGCAGGGCGCTTCAATGTTTATTCCGGCCGGCCCGCCATCATCCGCACCGCGGTGTAGGTCAGGACGTTCTTGCCGTCCTGATTGACCACCTTGTTGGTGCTGCTGACGATGCCGCGATTGCCCTTGCTGGTCGGGCGCGCGCCGGTGATCTCAACCTCGCCATGGATGGTATCGCCGACGAATGTCGGGCCGTGCACCTTGACCGCGGTTTCCAGCAGTGCCAATCCGGTGTGCTGCATGGTCGCCTGGACCAGTAGTCCTTCCACAATCGTGTAGGCGAGCATGCCCGGCACGACCCGACCCTGGATCGCGCCCTTGCCATCGTTATAGGTGGCGTCGGTAAACATCATCTCGACCATGCCGGTCGTGTTGATGAAGCCGACCAGATCCGCTTCGGTGATCGTCCGGTTGATCGTGCGGAATTGACGGCCTTCGACCATGTCATTCCAGTAAAAGCCGAGACCGACGGTTTCCATACTCAGTATCTCCTAAACTTTATGACGCGGTCATTCCGGACGGCGCGGAGCGCCGATCCGGGATCCAGAAATCCACGACGCCCCCTGGATTCCCGCTTTCGCGGGAATGACGTCTGAACTAACCCACGCTGCACTCCAACGACTATCAGCGACCCTTCCATTGCGGCGCGCGCTTTTCCGAGAAGGCTTTCGGTCCCTCGATGTAGTCTTCGCTTTCGCGCATTCGCACGATGGCCGGGTACTCCGCGTTCATCGCCTCTTCGACCGAGGCGTGGTTCAAGCCCTGCATCACCGCTTGCAGGCTGGCGCGGATCGACAGCGGCGAACATTGCAGAATTTCGCCCGCCCAGCGCCGGGCGACGTCGACCGATTTACCCGGCGGCGCCACTTCGGTGACGATGCCAAGGCTCTTGGCTTCTTCCGCCAGGACGTGGCGGCCGGTCAGGATCATGCCCATGGCCTGCTTCATCGGAATCATGCGGGGCAGGCGGTGCAGGCCGCCGGCCAGCGCGGCCAGGCCGACGCGCGGTTCCGGCAATGCGAAGCGCGCGTTTTCGGAGGCGATGATGAGGTCGCTGGCCAGAGCGAGTTCGAAGCCGCCGCCCATGGCAACGCCGTTGACCGCGGCAATCAGCGGCTTACTGCGGTTGAACCGTGTGGTGATGCCGCCGAATCCGGTCTCCGGCCGGTCGCGCGTTCCGCCCTCGGCCTGCCAGCGCAGGTCGTTGCCGGCGCTGAAGGCGCGGTCGCCTTCGCCGGTCAGGATGGCGACCCAAAGGTCCGGGTCATTCTCGAATTCGTCGAAGATGGCGGACAGTTCAAAATGCGCCGGTGAATGCAGCGCATTCATGCGCTCCGGCCGGTTGATGGTGACAACGAGAACACGACCTTCGCGCTCGGCAGAACAGAATTCGGGCATGATTTCCCCCTGGGTTGGATTGGCCGGCGGTGTCCGGGCCGGCGCTTGCGTTTCTGATGGGATTATAAAGGGTGAGTCGAGTGCGTCGACAGCGGCCGGTTCAATCTAAAGGCTCGAGTTCGCCCAGGCCGGATCGGGGTCGGCGGGATCGGGTTTCAGGGCCGCCGCCTTGACGCCGGCGATGGCACAGAACTCGTCCTTGTCCGAGGTATCGCCGCTGATACCGACCGCGCCGATCATGCGGCCGCCGCCGTCGCGGATCAGAACACCGCCGGGGACGGGGATGAACCGGCCGTCCGAGGCGTCCGAGAGCGCCCCGATAAAGCTCGGCCTGTCGTTCAACCGGTCGCGCAAGGTTCGGCTGGACTGTCCCATGCCCAGCGCGCCCCAGGCCTTGCCGATGGCGACCTGCGGCCGCAGAATGCCCGAACCGTCCTCGCGTTTGAACGCCAGGAGGTGACCGCCGCCATCGAGCACGGCGACGGTCAGCGGCATCATGTTTTCGGCGCGGCCGGCGGCCAGGGCCGCATCGACAATGATCGTGGCCTGATCGAGGGAAAGAGCGGTCATGGTGCGCATCCTGAATTTCGTGGCGGCGTCCTTGATCTTGAAGGAAGGCGACCCAGGTAAGCAAGATCATGAAAATACGAATTGAATACTGCGGCGTTTGAAACTACGAGCCAAGAGCCCGCCGTGCGCGGGATCTGATCCTGGAGAGCACCGAGGCGGACATCGAGCTGGTGCGGGGCGGTGGCGGAATCTTCGATATTACCGTCGATGGCGCCCTCGTTTTCTCGAAAAAGGCTGTAGGCGCGTTCCCCAGTGACGCCGAGGTGAAAGCGATCGTCGGCGAGTAGTCCGCGACCGGGCTCGGCGCGTTGCGCATCCAATCTCCTGTTGCGGCATCCTCCTAACTTGATAGTCTCCCGCAAATTCGCGCAAAATTGAGAAGAGCGGTCTCAATACAAGCGTGAATTGGGAAGGCGGGCGCGGTGCCGGGGCGAAACAATTCCTTTACCTACATCATCGTCGGCGCGGGATCGGCGGGATGTGTGCTCGCCAACCGGCTCTCGGCGGATCCCAAGAACCGGGTTCTGTTGCTGGAAGCCGGCGGCCGCGACATCAATCCCTGGATTCACATTCCGGTCGGTTATTTCAAGTCCATGCACAATCCGAAGACCGATTGGTGCTACGAGACGGAATCGGATCCAGGATTGAACGATCGCAGTATCCAGTGGCCACGCGGCCGGGTGCTGGGCGGCTCGAGTTCGATTAACGGACTACTTTATATCCGCGGTCAGGCCGAGGATTACGATCACTGGCGGCAACTCGGCAATACAGGATGGTCGTTCGAGGACGTGCTGCCCTATTTCCTTCGGTCGGAGGACCAGCGGCGCGGCGGGGACGCATTCCACGCAACGGGGGGGCCGTTGTCGGTCGAGGATATTCGCATTCGCCGCGAAATTTGCGACGCCTTTATAAAAGGGGCGGTGGAGATCGGCGTTCCCGAGACCGACGACTTCAATGGGGCCGACCAGGAAGGCGCCGGCTATGTGCAGCTTACGGCGCGCAATGGCCGGCGGTGCAGCGCGGCGGTGGCATATCTCCATCCGGTGCGGCGCAAGCGGAAGAATCTGAAAGTGGTTACCCATGCGCTCGCGCAACGGCTGCTGTTTGACGGCAATCGGGCCACCGGTCTTGCGTATACCGTCGATGGTGTCCCGCAGGAAGCGCATGCTTCGGGCGAAGTAATCCTGTCGGCGGGCGCGATCGGCTCGCCGCAGATATTGCAAGTGTCCGGTGTCGGTGCGGGCGCGGATTTGCGCGGCGCCGATATTCCAGTGCGGCACGAGCTTCCCGGCGTCGGCAGGAATCTGCAGGACCATCTCCAGGTCCGGCTGATCTATCGAACGAGGCTGCCGCTCACGCTTAACGATCAGGTGCGCAATCCATTACGAAAGATGATGATGGGGGTCGAGTATCTGGTGCGCCGGACCGGCCCATTGAGCATGGGGGCGAGCCAGATTTGCGTCTTTGCTAAAACGCGTCCCGAACTGGCCACACCGGATATACAGTTCCATATCCAACCGTTGAGCGCGGACAAGCCGGGCGACGGGCTTCATAAATTTTCGGCGTTCACCGTATCGGTCTGTCAGCTCCGCCCGGAAAGCCGTGGCCGGATTGTCCCGAAATCGAGCGACCCGGCAGCGTATCCGGCGATTCATCCAAATTACCTGGCGACGGCGACCGATCAGGAAACCTTGATCGGCGGGATGCGGATGTCGCGTCAAATCGCCGAGACCAAGGCGTTGTCCGGCTACATTGCCGATGAGATGCGGCCGGGACCGTCCCTGCAAACCGACGACGACTTGCTGACCTATGCGCGCGACAACGGCGTCACCATCTATCATCCGGTGGGTACGTGTAAGATGGGCACCGATCCGATGGCGGTCGTGGACGCGCGGTTGCGGGTGCATGGAATCGAACGGTTGCGCGTCGTCGATGCGTCGATCATGCCGACACTGGTGTCGGGCAACACGAATGCGCCGGCAATCATGATCGGTGAGAAGGCATCGGACATGATCCTGCAGGATGCGCACTAGACGCACGCGGTATCACATTTTGACGAAGGCCACTTGCCAGCGGTTGGATTATTCATCCAGCGGTCGACGTTCCCGCTTGCGCTGTCCTTGCTTAATTGTCAGCATGAGACTTAAAGTTTCATTTTAGCATCGAGTCTTCAGTCGATCCTTGCGGGTGCTCTGGAAGATCCGGGTGATCGAGCGGTGTTAATGAAGAGCTGGCGCGAGGTCACGGTCCGCTGTGTGCAAAAAGAAAGTGCGCGTCGAACAATAACCCAGGGAGGCATGTTCCATGCTCAAATTGAAAACGATTATGGCCGGCGTTGCGGCTGCGATTCTGTCGTTGGCGATTGTCGCAACCGCGACACCGTCATACGCCAAAAATATCAAGATTAGAATCCAATCGGTGATTCCGACGAAAGCCGATGAAATCGTCATGCTCAAGGATTTCGGCGACAACGTCTCGGCACTTACCAATGGCACGGTCACGATCGAAGTCCTGACTCAAGGCGCCGTCGTCGGCGCGAAGCAGACGCTTGAAGCCGTCGACAAAGGACTGATCGAAGGTGGATTCGCCTGGACCCATTACTGGTCCGGCTATCACCCGGCGGCAATGCTGTTCGGTTCGCCGGTGGCGGGCGCGGGCGTCGGCATCGATAACATCGCCTGGGTGTCGTGGTTCATGTATGGCGGCGGCCGCAAGCTTTACGACCAGCTCTGGAAAGAGATGGGCATGAACGTGAAGGGACTGATGCTGCAGCCGGTCGGCCCGGAAGCGCTCGGATGGTTCAAGGAGCCGATCAACAGCATGGCGGATATGCGCAAGTACCGTTTCCGCACGCCGCCGGGCATTCCCGGTCAAACCTATAAGGACATCGGCGTCGCGTCCGTCGCCATGATCGGCGGTGAAATCCTGCCGGCGCTGGAAAAAGGCGTAATCGATGCCGCCGAGTGGTGCTGTCCGAAGCCGGACATGGTCATGGGCTTCCACAAGGTCATGAAGCATTACTATCTTCAGGGTCTGCATCAGGTGGTCGTGAATGCCGATCTGTACATCAACGGCGATGTCTGGAAGAGCATGACGCCGCACCAGCAGCGGGCGATGAATGTTGCCGCGGACGCATCCCTGATGCGCTCGATCAGCTATCGCATCTATGAGAACGGTAAGGCGCTCAAGGAACTCACCGAAAAGCACGGCGTGATCCTGCACGACACGCCGGCCGATTATTTCGTCGAGTACATGGCGGCGGCAAAGGCCACGCTCGAGAAGAACTCGAAGAAGAATGCGTTCTTCAAGAAGGTCTGGGACTCGCAGAAAGCCTTCGCGAAGGTCGCGGTTCCGTTCTGGGCCGGTTCGCAGACGTCGAATGCAAAACTCGGCATGGCATACGCCAATTCACTGAAGAAGAAATAGACGGGCGGCCGCAAATAGCCGTTTGATTTGACTCGTTCGTTGTCCGGAAGGAACCTGAACCGCGGGCTCCTTCCGGCGGCGGATATCTGGTGAGCTGCGGCCAGGCGCCTATCGGGGGGAAAAGGCGCTTCACGACGGATGCGGCTCAGTTTGACCCCGGGGGATATTCAGAATGTCCGACACCGGCGAACCGGAAGATCTGGAGATTGCCGACGAGCTCATTGCCGAGAGACGTTCCGGCGATCCGGGTAACCTACCGGACGACATGCCGCCCTGGATGGCGATTGTCATCACCAATGTCGATACATTCAGCTACTGGATAGGTCAGACCGTTTGCTGGCTGACCGTGCCGCTGTTCGGCGCGATGGTCTACGAGGTTACGGCCCGCTATCTCTTCATCGCGCCAACGGTTTGGGCGTTTGACGTCAGCCGCATGCTGTACGGCGCCATGTTCATGCTGGGCGCGGGCTACGCCTTGATGCGCGGTGTGCATATCCGGGCGGACTTCATCTATCGCAATTGGTCGCCGCGGACCCAAGGCATGGTCGATGCATTCCTGTATGTGGTGTTCTATTTCCCGGCGATGATCTTCTTCTTCTGGGTTGCCTCCGAATTCGCCTTTGACACTTGGCGGCGCGGCGAACTCGCCATGCAGACATCCTGGATGCCTCATCTCGGGCCGATCAACACGTCGCTGCCGGTCGGCATCCTCTTCCTCATAATTCAAGGCATCTCGGAACTGCTCAAGAGCTGCTACGCGATCTCCAAGAACCGGTGGCCGATCAAATGAGTAACGAGATCCTCGGCGTCATCCTTCTTGGTTTCATGTTCCTCGGCATTTTTGTCGGCTTCCCGATCGCCTTTACGCTGATTTTTCTCGGGTTGGTGTTCGGCTATATCGGGTTCGGAAAGCTCGTCTTCTTCCTCATGACCCTTCAGTTTTCCTCGGTGATGCTGGAGCAGACGTTGGCCGCGGTGCCGCTGTTCATCTTCATGGGAATCCTCATGGAACAAGCGGGCTTGATGGAGCGATTATTTAGCGCCGTCCAATTGATGCTCTCGCGGGTTCGCGGCTCGCTCTATCTGGCGGTGTTGTTCGTCTCGACCATCTTTGCCGCCGCGACCGGCATTGTCGGTGCTTCCGTCACGATCCTCGGCATCATGGCGGCGAAGTCGATGAAGGTCTCGAAATACGATGTCCGGCTTTCCGCGGGAACCATTACCGCAGGCGGCACACTCGGAATCCTAATCCCGCCGTCGATCATGCTGGTGGTGATGGGGCCGATCCTCGAAGTGCCGGTTACGGATCTGTTCGCCGCCGCCATCATCCCGGGCATTCTGATGGCATTCCTCTATGCCGCCTACGCCTTGGTACGCTGCTGGATGAACCCGGAGCTCGGTCCGGCGCTGCCCGTAGAAATGCGGGCGGGAAGCATGCGGGAAGTATTCATCGAATTCTTCCTCGGCCTGGTACCGCCGGCCGCGCTGGTGTTCTCCGCGCTCGGCAGCATCCTGTTCGGCCTTGCGACGCCGACCGAGGGCGCGGGTTGCGGTGCCGTCGGCGCGTTGGCGCTGACGCTGGCCTATCGGCGGATGACCTGGAAGAAGATGCAGGAAGCGCTCGTCAAGACACTCGAGATCTCCGCTTTGATTCTCATACTCGTGGCCGCCTCGAATTTCTTTGGCGCCGTCTTCTCGCGTCTCGGGACGCCACAAATGATGTCGGAATACATGCTGGCGCTGGATTTGCCGCCGATGGTCATTCTGCTCATGATCATGGCACTAATTTTCGTCTTGGGCTGGCCGCTGGAGTGGGTACCGATCGTCCTCATCGTCGTGCCGATCCTGTTGCCGGTCATTATCAAACTCGGTTTCGACCTCACCTGGTTCGGCATCATCGTTGCGGTCAACCTCCAAACCGCCTGGTTATCGCCACCTGTCGCGTTGTCCGCCTACTTCTTGAAAGGAGTCATCCCAGAGTGGGATTTGAAGGACATCTATCTCGGCATGATGCAGTTCATGGTCATCCAGCTGATCGGATTGGCCTTGATCATTTCGTTCCCGCAGTTGGCGCTTTGGTTGCCGAAATACATCTACGGGAATTAGGCGGTCTCGCGGAGCGGACGTGACCGGCGCAGGGTGTGCTTCCCGATTGCCGAAATGCTTGCCGATGCGGCTGGCCGGTTACGGTTTGAAGGTCGTTTGATTTTGTCAGGAGAGTGACTATGGCGGATGTGGTTGGTTTCATCGGCCTCGGCAATATGGGAATGCCGATGGCCGAGCAGCTTTTGCAAGCGGGTTTTCAGATACGCGCCTTCGACGTGTCGTCGGTCTCGCTCGATCGCGCACGGAAAATGGGCGCCACCATCGCAACGTCGATTGCGGATGCCGCCGATGGCGCATCAATCGTAATCACTATGTTGCCGGCCGGTAAGCATGTGAGGGCGGTTTACTTCGGATCCGGCGGTCTGATCGAAGCGGCGGTGCCGGGTACGCTGTTGATCGATTCATCGACAATCGACGTGGAGACGTCGCGCGCGGTCGGCGATGCCGCGGCCGAAGCCGGTCTGGAAATGATCGACGCCCCGGTCACCGGCGGCGTCATGGCGGCCCGTGTGGGGAAACTCAATTTTCTGATCGGCGGCACCGAAGCGGCATTCGAGCGTGCGCAGCCGGTGTTGTCGGTAATGGGACAGAATCTGCTCTATGCCGGCGCCCAGGGAAGCGGCATTGGCGTCAAGATCTGCAACAATATGGCGCTCGGCATCGCCATGATAGCGGCCGCTGAGTCGCTTATGATGGCGAAGCGGCTTGGAATGGATGTCAAACGCACCCATGAGATCATTTCCAAATCCTCGGGCCAAAGTTGGCCGCTCAGCAATTATTGTCCGTTGCCCGATGTGATTGACGGTGTGCCGGCGAACAACGGATATAAGCCGGGCTTTACGGCGGCGATGATGCAAAAGGACCTGCGCCTTGCACAGGATGCGGCACAGTCGGTCGACGCCTGTACGCCTCTGGGTGCCCATGCATTGGCAATATTTTCGTTATTCTGCTCCAACGGCGATGCGCAAACCGATTACTCCGGGATATCGAAACTGATCGGCGGCGATGCTTGGGATTACCTTTTCAATCCGAACGGTGAGTAAGGTGAATTTTCGGCGGTGTTTGTAGTTCGCCCCACAATCACATCGGCGCCGGCTACCCGGGTGGGCGATTGTCCCTACCTTGGCGGGGCGCTATCAATGACGTATTCGGCAACAGGCGATGACCAATAGGAATACCGATATGACGGGCGGGTTGGCCTTTGACAACAACGGGCACGACAGCGATGACGATAAATCCGGCCGCCGCAAAGGGTCCTCGATGTTGCGGGCGCTTACGCTGCTCGAAACCATTGCCGAGCGGGGCACTCCGGCGACGCCGACGCAATTGAACGAAGCGCTCGCCTTGCCGAAGCCGACTATCCATCGGCTTTGCGCCACGTTGGAGGAATTCGGCTTCCTGCAGAAATCTCTCGACGGCAAGGGATTGACCGTGGGGCCGCGCTTGCGCGCCATGGCGCAGAACGCCTTGTTATCCAGCGAGCAGTTGTTTCTGATACGGGCGGTTCTCGAAAAGGTTTCCGGCAAGGTCGGCGAAACCGCCAATATCACAGTCCCGGACTTCAACCGGATGCGGTATCTGGATCGGGTCGAGACGCAATGGCCGCTCCGTCTGCAGCTTCCTGTCGGAAGTCAGGTACCGTTGCATTGCACCGCGTCGGGAAAGCTCTACCTCAGCGGCCTCGATGCGGCTGTTCGGTACAAGGTTTTGCAAGCGTTGAAGCTCGAGAAACTGACCGTCAATACCATCACCGATGCCGAAGTATTGGAACAGGAATTGGTGCGAATCGCCGAAGCGGGCATCAGTACCGACAATGAGGAATTTATCGAGGGTATGGTCGCGGTCGCGGTGCCGGTACAAAGCTCGAATGGCAAGCTGATCGCCACGCTGGCGATCCATGCACCGATCGTCCGTATGTCGATGGAGCAGGCTCTGAGCTGGGTACCTGAATTGCGCGCCGCGGCGGGCCAACTTTCGGAGATCGTTGCCGTAAACCGGGAGCCGGAGGCGCCTTAGACCATTTCCTGTTTAAATTGACTCACGTGAAATGGTCTATCTCTTTGTTTTATGCAAATACGTCGTCGCGAACCGTTTCGGTTCGCTCGGGATTTGCTCTAGCGCCA
>Ga0224508_10001158_pt1 | contig 23930 bp, 20 predicted proteins | sample SF_Jan12_sed_USG_4_FD_170157 | JGI IMG/M metagenome (GOLD analysis project Ga0224508, IMG submission 170157) | Sediment microbial communities from San Francisco Bay, California, United States - SF_Jan12_sed_USGS_21 | ecosystem: Environmental > Aquatic > Marine > Sediment | place: USA... | reverse complement strand
TATTCCCCCGGTGGTGGCTCTCGTGCGCGATCAGGTAGCTCAGGTTGGTGACTACGCCTTTCTTGAACCCCCGTCTCTTGGCTTTGCCGGCCAGACAGTCGGCAAAAAAGATCTCGACCTTCTCACCACTTTCACGGAGACACTTCTTTAGCTCGCGCTTTCCCGGCTCGTCGTAGGTCTCGAACTTGTGAAGCCCACCGGCCAGATCCTTGGCCCTCTTCTCCAGCTGCCAGACACGGTTGTTGTGCAGGTGGCAGAACTGCCGCACCACGTTTCGACCCCCACGCTTCGACAACGTGCTCTTCATCCCTTCCGCGCCGATCGCGTCGATGAGAAAGAAGTTGATCCGGTTGTTTGTCCGCCAGGCCTCGAGGATCTGGTCGAGTGCTTCCTCCCCGGTCACCTGTCGCGGCCCGGGGTCTGGCGCCAGAAAGTCGTCGCATCCTTGTACTCCATGCCCTTGGGGTACTCGACGCCGTCGGTGTCCAGCCGCATAGTGATGTTGAACTTGTTGCCCCAGTTGAAGATGCTGGTGGCAAAGGTCAACTCGACGAGCTCATCGTCGCTGAACTCCTCCTTGAGCGTCTGCCAAAAATCGTCGTCGACCGAGTGCGGATCCATCGCCATCCGCTCCGCCAGCTCGACGGCCAACGCCTCGCGGCGGCTGAGCGAAGAGTAATCACCGGAAAGAATGCTCTTCTCCTTGGGCTCCACATCGCTGCGCACGGCAGCGGTACGAACGGTGCTTCAGTAATGACAGTCGTTCATCTGGCCGGTCTTGACACGCATCATTTCGAGGATGTGCGGTTCAATACGGCCACCACCAAAAAAAGCACCAAACACCGGCACGATGGTCTTGAGGAGATCCGGGACGCGACCGATGACCCCGAACATCTCGGTGTCCTTCCACCAGCCATTGGCACCGTCGTCGAGTAGCTGCCTCAGGTCTTCATCGGTGGTCTGGTCTGTCGTGATGGGTTCAATACGGGACGGCATTTCGAGTCTCCTCTGGGTGGGTTCCTGGTTGAAGTGCGGGGCCAGCTGCCCGCAACGGAAGAGCGAACCACGCCTTCACTTGCGCACTGGGACCACGTGCTCGTCGGCGCAGCGCGGGCAGCAAGGCTTGCGAGCGCTGACATGACCAAGCCAGCCACATGACTCACACTGACCCTCGAAGAGTCCGGAATCCACCTCGTCGAGCAGAGGTTTGTGGCGGATGTAGTGCAACACAAGTTGCCGGTACTGTTTGAGAGACTCGACCGGCGTTTCGCGGCGGTCGATTTCGATAGCCACACCGCCGGGTTCTTCCTCCACCACTCGCACTACCTTGCCGACAAGTGAAAATGATTGGCAAATACCCGGATACCCGTCAAAACGGATACTTGCCGACTCACCGAGGAGGCCACCAGTCCCTCCAATCAGTCTCAGTCCCTGAACGCTGATGTCCTGGAGGCGGGCCTCTTCTTCCTCGCCCTGACCGATTCTCGAGTGAACCGGGATCGGCAACTCGATGCGTTTGCTCACGCGGCGCTCCGCAGTACCCTCGCCCTGCTTTTCGGCAAGCGCGCCCTTGAGCCGACCAAAGAGTCCTTTCGTTTGCTTCGACAACGCTTCCGATTCTAGCAGGACAGGGCCAGCCGGTTACTCGCTCGGCACCCGCTCGTTGATCCGACGGGCATGGTGACCGTTATGGTAGAGGGTAAAGAACAGCATCTCTCGCACCGTCAACTTGCCAAGCAGGGGATGTGGCAGCCGGTAGTGATCGAGAGCCTTTTCGGACCACGGGGCGATTGCCGCAACCAACTCCTCACCCGAGCTCCGCCATCGTTCGAAAACGATGTCTTTCCATTCCTCGGGCGGCAGCTCCGGCCGATCCCCCGAGGGGCCAAAGCGGCCGGCCTTGGCACCGGCGTCCAAAGCACCGAGATACACCTGTTTCACCTCGTCGAAACTTCGCGAGCCCCGCCAGGAGATCCCAAAGCGGGCGGCCAGCAGGAGCTTGGGGATCCGCAAACCGCCGGTCACCGCGCGGACCGACTTGACCAAGTGTCGGAGGTGGCCTTCAGGAGACCACTTGTCACCTTGGGGGGTCAGAAATCGTTCGATTGGAAAGCCGTCCAGATAGTCGCCGATCTCGATTCGCTGGGCCCGCAGTGCCTCGACGATCTCGTTCTTCGACTCAACCGACTCGATTTCGAACATCTCCGCTCTCCCCTTGCTGATCTGCTCACAACCCACTCAAGCCGCGACTCTATAGCCAGCTCTCCGGCCCGGCCCCTGGATCGGCTCGCTTCGCTGCGAGGCTTATGCGATCCAGCGGGCTCGCCGGAGACTCACCTCGGGCGATTCGTGCGTCTCCTCGCTCCGTTGAAGCGGCCGGCGCCCCTGCCGGCCGTGCTGATCGAATCCACAGATGTGAGGTCTACCGCGGAGGCCGCTGCGGTGCGGCGAATCGCTTCTCCTCGTCTCGCCTCTGCTCACCGCGTTGGATCCTCGCAACGCCTCCAAATCTTCGCTCGCGCGATCCACGCGCCGGTCAGACTGAGCGGTCTGGTTCGAATCCGCGAACACGGCAGCGGCCCGGCCGGAGGCTCCACCAGGGACGTTTGACCGAGCGCAACGGCAACTACATGGGAGTCCGAACTGGCCCGGCGCGAGGGAAACCGAGGCGCGCGCCTCCAGGACACCCCAGGAGTTCGAGTAGCGCACGCCGTGCCCTGAGGAGACTCCGGCCGAACCGCTACCGCCAGCCGAAGATCTCGGACTAGCGAAACTCAAGCTTTGTCGCGATATCGATCGAACCACTGATCGACCGCGCCACCGGGCAGTACTCGGCGTGGAACTCGTGCACTCTCTTGGCCGTTTCGTGGTGCTCGGCGCCGACAGCGAGCGAATAGGTCACCTCGACCCTGCGGATCACCAGCACCTTGCCATCCTTCTCCACCGTGCCCACAACTTCCGCCGTCAGATCCCCCTCGTCGAGCCTCGGGCCGCGCGCTTCCAGCGCTCCGGCAAAGGTCCCGGTCAGTCAGCCGCCTGCCGCGGCGACGACATAGTCGAGGGTGGTGGCATGGGGCGGGAAGGCATCTTCGGGTACACCGTAGTGCGCGGCGACCTCTGAGTGGACGCCAAAGACGACCGGGTCGGGGGTTTCGGGCAGATAGGCCTTGCGCACCGGGCCCTTGATCCGTTCAATACGAACACGCGAGGTGTAGACCGGCTGGGTATCCATCCAGAAGAGCATAACCGTACCTCCCGATCTGACCTCGGCGGACGCTCTGAGGTAGCCTCCCCCGGTTGGCATCCGCGTTCAACATGACAAAGAACAAACAGCCGGACTCTTCACCCACACTCCTGGCGCACGATCCGGCGGCCGAAGCCCACCTATTTCTGGCTTCCCCCGACGACTGGACCTCCGAGACGTACGCGCCGGAGGCCCTCGAGCTGCTATCCGACAAGGAGCGCAAACGGCATGATTCGATGGGTCACCCGCTTGCCCAACGACTCTTTCTGACCGGCCGCGCCCTCGCCCGCTCCGCCCTTTCACACTTTGCGGGAAGGGATCCCGCCAACTGGACGTTCCAAGCGGGACAGCACGGAAGACCGCGGATCGTCAACGACCCTGAAGCGACTTCACTCGATTTCAATCTCGCACACACCGACCGTCTCGTAGTTTGCCTCATCACACTTGGCAAAACCGGGGGAGTCGATGTCGAAAGCACCCAGCGCAGTCTGGATCCCTTGCGAATGGCCGAGCACAGTTTCGCCCCGGAGGAGGCAGCGGATCTCAAGCTCTTCGAAGGGCAGGATCGCCAGGACCGATTTCTTGCCTATTGGACCCTCAAGGAGGCCTATCTAAAAGCCCGTGGTACCGGCTTTTCTCTGCTGCTCGATGCCGCCGTCTTCCGTTTCCCGGAAGAAGGCGTGATGAACGCACGCTTCGCTCGGCGCACCGAGGACGATCCGCGCGACTGGCAGTTCAACCTTTTTCGTGCCCCCGGTGAGCATCTGGTGGCCGTAGCTCTTCGGCACGGCCGCGGTGTCCCGGTCCGCATCGTGACCCGTTGGGCCAAGCCGGCACCCTCGCCGGATTTCATCTCATCGCGCCCGATCGTTCTCGAAGCCACCGCATCCAGCCGCCGGAAACCCGACACACGTTAAGATCCGTCGTCTTTCTTGGGACCCAATCGATGAGCGGACGTACTCCGGCAGCCCTGGCCATCTGTCTCGCCGCTGCTCTATGGGGCCTCGATGGCGTCGTGCTAACACCGCGGCTCTTCGAGCTTCCGGTGCCGTTTGTCGTGTTTCTTCTTCACACTGTGCCCTTTCTTCTCATGCAGCCTTTCCTGTCGGGCTGCTACGCGCGCCTTGCCCGTCTGTCGGCGCGGGAGTGGTCGACCCTTGTTCTGGTCGCTCTAGTGGGCGGGGTCTTTGGCACCCTGGCCATCGTCAAAGCTCTCTTTCTGGTCAACTTCAACCAGCTGAGCGTTGTCGTGTTGCTGCAAAAGCTGCAACCCCTCTTTGCCATCTTGTTGGCCGCTGTTCTTTTGGGCGAGCGTATGACACAGAGGTTTCTTCTCTGGGCAACCCTGGCGATCTCCGGCGGTTATCTCCTCACGTTCGGCGGCCGCCTGCCGGATCTATCCGGCGAAGGCAGCACGGCGCAGGCAGCCCTCTTTGCGATTCTTGCCGCCGCCTGCTTTGGCTCGGCGACGGTTCTCGGCAAGAAACTTCTGGGGTCGCTCGACTTCTGGCAAGCCACGTTCGGGCGCTATGGTGTGACGACCGTTGCCACCGCCCTGTTGCTTCTCGGTTCCGGTGTCGGAGATGGCGGCATCGCCGCCTTTCCGTTCGGCAGGGTCACTTCTGCCCACTGGGGAACTATTCTGATCATTGCTCTGACCACCGGCAGCGGAGCCATTTTTCTCTACTACTGGGGTCTGCAGCGGGTCCGGGCCATGACCGCCACAATCTGCGAGCTTTGCCTGCCCCTCTCGGCGGTGCTCTTCGATTATGTGATCAACGGCTCCCGCCTGGGGCCGATCCAGATCACCGGCGCCATTCTCATGCTCATCTCGATTACCCAGGTCAGCACGCGAAAGAGCTAGTTCCTAGACGCCAGCCCCGACCAGCTCGCTAGAAACTAGGTGACAGGTAAGTATCCTGTCCCCCTAGTACTCCCCCCCCTAGTACTGCGATCCAGATCGCAGGCGCCATTCTCATGGTCATCTCGATTACCCGCGTCAGCACGCGAAAGAGCTAGTTCCTAGACGCCAGCCCCGACCAGTTCGCGCGCCTCGGCCAACCGCGCCTCGCTGCCGCGATGGGCGCGCATAAACGACTCGGGGTCCGAGAGCTTGGAGAGACCCAGCCGCATCCCCTTGCGCAGCGCGCTGTATGTCACCTTGCCGGTCGCCATCGCGGCCATCAGACCCAGATAGGTCTTGAAGCGCCCGCGCACCTGATAGCGCACATCCAAAGCATGCTGCCACAGCCCGGCGTACTCGCGGTAGAACTCGTCGATCGGCAGCCTGGTCGGGAGTACCGTGTGGACGATATCGAAGAGCTCCCAGTCTTCGGTGACGAGATCGTCTTTGGTCTCGTCCCAGAGATCCGTTCCCGGTAGCGGTGTGAGCACCGAGAAGCCGCTGTTGTACGCCCCGGTCTTGTCGATCCAACGCTTGAGCTTGTCGAAGTCCTTTCGCTCCCAGCTCGGGTCGACAATAAAGTTAGGTGTGTAACCCACACCCAGGTCGCGCAAAATTTCGATCGCTCGGTCGTTGTTTTCCGCGGTGTTCGATTTGTTGACCGAATCGAGACCCGCGTCGTCGATCTTCTCGAGACCGATAAAGATCGACAGCTCTCCGCAATCCTTCCACATCTCGATCAGTTCGGGGAACCTGCAGATGATGTCGCTTCGGGTCTGGACCGTGTAGTGCTTTTTGATCCCGGACTCCTTGAGCGCCCTTGCCATCGCCCGTCCACGCTTGACGTTCATCCAGAAGATGTCGTCGGTGATAAAGACGTTGGGCGCCTTGATCGCGGCGAGTTCGGCGACCGTGCGTTCGGGGGACTTTTCACGAAATGTCGATTCGTGAAACTTCCACACCGAACAAAAGTTGCATTTGAAAGGACAACCGCGGGCCGTCTCGAGAAGCGCCAGCGGACGGCGGAAATTGATGTAGTAGTTGTCGGCGTAGTCGTCGATCAGATGTCGGGCGGGCATCGGCAAGTCATCGATGTCCCGCCGTGCCGGCGCGTGCCCGGTAAAAACCGGGCCTTCGGCCTCGTTGATCATCAGACCCGGAATGTCCCTAAGATCTTTGCCTTCATCGAAAGCGCGCGCGACACCCGGCATGATCTCTTCACCATCCCCAATCGCCACGACGTCGATCGACGGATGGTAAAACCAGTTGGGGTCGCGCGAGACATCGTGGCCGCCAAGAAGCACCTTGGTGCCGGGCATCTCTTCCCTTACCTGTCGGGCCAGCCGCAGCATCCGATAGCGCTCGGTGGTGAAGTTGCACTGCAGACCGACGACTTGCGGGGCGAAACGCTTGACCTTCTCCATCCCCGCCTCGGGACCATCGATCCGCAGATCGACGATCTGGCATTCGTGTCCTTCCGGTTCGAGCCCGCCCGCCACACACTCCATCCCCAGCGGCTCGACAAAGGTGATCATCTCGAGCCCGATGATGCCTCCGGTCGGTGCCTTGAGAAAAGAGATTCTCATCGCCGCATCCCCCCTGTTTGCCTTGACTTGACGATTCGCGAGCGGTTTATCCCAACAGATCGACTTGCGGGTGTCAAACCGTTTTGCATTATGCGTTGTGGGGCCCCGGCTACGTGCCGGTTTCCCGCGGTGCTCGGCTTCCAAATAGCTGCGCCGCAGCGGCGCGGGGCCTTCGCGCCGCGAGAGCCCTCCGGCCCGGCCTCCCCACAACGCCAAACCACGCGAGGCTCGTCACGGGTCGCGGTGTCGCGGCAGGACCAAATTCAGAACCAGCGCTGTCAAACCGCCGGTGATCAACCCCGAGCCAAAGAAGGTGCGTACCCAGTCGGGAAAGTGTGCCAGCACTTCGCCCCGCAACTCGACTCCGAGGCCAAGCCCCAGCGCCACCGCCAGGATCACGAGATTGCGTCGGTCGAGCTCGACCCCCCGGTAGAACATCGCCACACCGCTCGAGAAGATCATCGCGAACATGATGAGGCCGGCACCGCCGATTACCGAGGGCGGGATCGTGGCAAAGAGCGCCGCCACCTTGGGGACAAAACCAAGCCCAACCAGAAACACGCCGCCCACCGCGGTGACATGGCGAGAAACCACTCCGGTGAAATTGATCAGCCCGACGTTTTGCGAGTACGAGGTGTTGGGGAACGCCGAGAACAGAGCCGCGACTCCACTCATGACACCATCGGCAACCAGGCCTCCGCGCAGCTCCGCGGTCGTCGGCTCGCGACCGACGGCTGCAAGCGTTCCCGAGATGTCCCCGATTGTCTCCATGGTCGAGATCACATAGATAAAGCTCATGACGGCGATCGCCGTCCACTCGAACTCGAGGCCAAACGCCAGGGGTCGAGGCAACGAGAGCCAGCCCGCCTCGGCGACGCGAGAAAAATCCACCCGCCCCATTCCAAGAGCCACCAGGTAGCCCGCGGCGACACCCAGAAGCATGCTGCCGTGGCTGACAAAGCCGCGGCCGAATTGATTCAGAAGCACCGTGACGACAAAGACGAACGCGGCGATTCCGAGGTTGGTGAACGAGCCGTAGTCCTCTGCCCCTTTTCCACCGGCAGCGTAGTCCATGCCCACTGGAATCAAGGTCAGCCCAATGAGCATCACCACGATCGAGTTGACCAGGGGTGGAAAGGCGCCACGGATCTTTGAGATCGAGAAGCCCAGAACGACTTCGACCACAGAGGCCACCAGAAAGGCGCCAAAAACCACCGCCAAACCGTATTCGCGGCCGATTCCCACAATGGCGCCCAGAAAGGCGATCGAGGTCCCCATGACGATGGGGACTCGCGCGCCGACCGGGCCGATGGGGTAGGACTGGATGATGGTCGACACCCCTGCCATGAACAGGACCATCTGGATGATGAGCGCGGTGTCCTCGAACGCCAAGGCCAGCGCCCCGGCCGCCAACACCGGGATGGCGATATTGCTCAGCAGCATCGCCAGGACGTGCTGAATCCCCAGTGGAATCGCCTCGGCAAGCGGCGGCCGGTCGTCGATACCGTAGGCGATAGAGAGGCTCTGTTGGCTCATGCCGCTCGGACCCCGGAGCGCAGCAGGGCGATCAGAGCTACGAGACACCAGGTCCCTTCGAGCAACACGAAGGGGTAGAACGGAATCATCGCGGCTGCCGCGCAAGCCAGCCCGGCGCCCACTACATTCATCGCCTGATACGAAGCGGACGTCGCGCTCAGCCGGCGGCCGAGATTGAGCAGAAACGCCAGAAGCAGGATGCCGACACCGATCGACCCGATCCAGTCCACGGCATTCATGAAAGACCGGCCTAGCTATCGGTCGGCGCGCGCCGCCTGGCGCAGCTCCCACAGCCGGCTCGGTTTGAGTGGGATCTCGAGCAGTTCGAGCCCGTCCTCGTCGAGGGCATCCTCGACCGCCTGTGCAAAAAGCGGCCCCACCGGGATCGCCCCCGCCTCACCCGCCCCCTTTATGCCCAACGGGTTGAGCGGCGACGCCGTCGTTTCGTGGCCGATCTCGATCCGCGGCACATCGAGAGCCGTCGGCAGCAGATAGTCCATGAACGACGCATTCATCAACTGGCCGTCCTCGCTGAACACCAGTTGCTCGTAGAAGGCGTTGCCGATGCCCTGTGCGACCCCACCGTGGATCTGACCGTCGAGGATCAACGGATTGATCACCCGGCCACAATCGTGCACGACGATGTAACGCTGAACCTCGACATCGAGGGTCTCGGGGTCCACTTCGACGACCATCGCATGAACACCGCGGGCGGTGGCTCCGCGCTCGGGCCCGAAGTAGTCGGTCGCCTCCAGACCGGGCTCGGTACCCGGCTCGACCGCCCCACGCATCGGGTTGGCCTTGCTCGCCAGTTCGCCGAGTGGGATGGTCTTTCCCGGCACACCCTTGACTCGGACTTCACCCTCGACGATCTCCAGATCCCCCTCGGCTGCCTCGAACTCCCGCGCCGCGAGCTCGAGGATCTTGCGACGCACCTTGACCGCCGCAGCGTGGATGGCGTTACCCGCCACCACCGCTCCGCGGCTGGCGAAGGTCCCGGCTCCCCAGTGGAAGAGATCGGTGTCACCCGTCGTAATCCGCACGTCGCGCACATCGACCCCCACTTGATCGGCGACGATTTGAGCGAACGAAGTCATGTGTCCCTGTCCCTGGGTGCCGATACCGGTCACGACGCTCACCTTGCCACCGGCTTCCACCTGCACCCGGGCTCCTTCATAGGGGCCGATACCGGTTCCTTCGACATAGGAGACGAGACCCAGACCGAGTTGCCGCCCCTCGGCACGCGCCGCCGGCTGTGTCTCACCGACAAACTCAGCGTAGCCGATCAGCTCGAGCGCCTTATCGAGAGCGGGTTCATAGTTACCGCTGTCGTAGACGAGCGGCGCGAAGTCCTGGTAGATGATTTCGTGATCGTGCGGGAACGAGTCCGGCGGCAGGAAGTTTCGCCGTCGAATCTCCGCGCGGTCGATGCCGAGCTCTCGCGCCGCCACATCCAGCAGCCGCTCCATCACAAACACGCCATGCTGCCGGCCGGCGCCCCGGTAGGGTGTGACGATCGGCTTGTTGGTGAAGACCGCCGTGAACTCACTGTAGTAATTCGGTACGCCGTAACAACCCAGAAGGGTGCATTGGCTGTTGATCGGAACGGTCAACCCATAGGGGTTGTACGCGCCGTTGTCGTGCAGAAAGACATCCTTGAGCCCGAGAATCCGCCCATCGTCGGTGAGCGCGATCTCGGCATCGTGCACCTGGCCGCGCTCCTGGGTGGTGGCAACGAAATTCTCTTCCCGGTCTTCGATCCACTTGATCGGCCGTCCCAGTTGGAGAGACACCCATGGAATGAGGACCTCCTCCTGGTAGAACATCATGATCTTGGGCCCAAAGCCGCCGCCGAGAAAAGGCGCAATGACACGAACCTGGCTCTCGGCCAGACCCAGCATCCCGGCAAGACCGTTGCGGATCGGAATCGGCGCCTGGGTCGTGTCCCAAACGGTCAGCTTGCGAGCCCGATCGTCCCAGTCCGCGACCACACCGCGGTTCTCCATCGCCGCCGCCGTGCCGTGGTCGTACAGCAGACGCCTGCCGACGACCAGGTGCGCCTCGGCGCGAGCCTTCTCATAGTCGCCTTTTTCCTGGATGACATGGGCCGAGACATTGTTCTCCAGATCTTCGTGAACCCGCGGCGCATCGGCCGTCAGCGCTTCTTCCAGATCCACGACCACGGGGAGCGGATCGAAATCCACCTCGATCTCAGCGACCGCGTCTTCGGCGAGATAGCGACTCCTCGCCACGACCATGACCACCGGCTCTCCGACAAAACGCACCTTGCCCTTTGCCAAGGGAACCTGGACCCGCTCGTTGAAGAGGCAACGCTCGATCGGTGGCGGGGGCACCAGAAGAGGACCCGGCCGCCAGTACTCGCCCAGATCCTCGGCGGTGTAGACCGCAAGAACCCCTTTCATCTCGCGGGCTCTCGACAGGTTCATCTCACCGATTCGCGCATGCGCGTGTGGACTCCGCAGAAAGGCCACATGCGCCATCCGTGGAAGGTTGACGTCATCGACAAAGAGGGCCCTGCCGGTGAGCAGTTGCGGGTCTTCGTTGCGAGTGATTCTCTCGCCGAAGGTACGCGTCGACATCTTCAATCAGATTGTATCGTCACTGTCGCCCGGTCGCGGGGCCCCGGCTGCGGGCCGGTTTCCCGCGGTGCTCTCCGAGCCTGCGCGCCGGCGGGAGCCCTCCGGCCCGGCCTCCCCGCGACCGAGGATCCGATTCGAGCAAGCTGCACCAAGACCCAGCCGGAGACTCCACCAGGGTCGTAGGCCTCGCTAGACGTTTCCGGCCCGTAGTCGGGGCCCCGCGAAACAGCTCTTCCATGAAACGGTACAATGCGCGTTTTCCAGCCGGGGGGCATGGGAACCCCGGCGCCAATCAACCGGATCTCCGATCAACCCGCTTTCGCTCCCCTAGTCATTTCAAGGAGGCGCTCGATGTTTCAAGGAAAGAGCTTGTTTGTTCACTTCGTAGCCGTGGCGGTGCTTTTGGCCGTCGCGCCACTCGCCGCCGAGCCCGGCCCCGCAGACTGGCCTCAGTTCCGCGGCTCGGCACGCGACGGTATCTCCACCGAGACAGGTCTCCTGGCCACCTGGCCCGAGGAAGGTCCTCCCGAAGCCTGGCGGGTCGAGATCGGTGAAGGCTACTCGGCGATCTCGATCGTCGGCGACCGCCTCTACACCATGTTTGCCGGCGAACACGAAGACGACCCGGTTGAGTTCGCCGCGGCGTTCGAAGCCTCGACCGGCAAAGAGGTTTGGCGCACGGTGGTCGGTGAGAAGCTCGACACCGAGTTCGGCAACGGCCCGCGAGCCACCCCGACGATCGATGGTGACTCTCTCTATGTGCTGGGTTCGCACGGCGATCTGGCCGCGCTCGCGACGGCGGACGGCGCCGAGATCTGGACTCTCAGCCTCACCGAGGCCTTTGGCAGCCAGAGACCCTACTGGGGCTTCTCCACATCGGCCCTGGTCGACGGCGACAAGCTCGTCATCGAAGGCGGCGGCGGCGAGGGCAAGTCCTACGCCGCCCTCAACAAGAAAACCGGTGAAGTGCTCTGGACGACCGGCGACGGGCGCCCGGGGCACAACTCGCCGATCGCCCTCGACGTTATGGGCAAACGGCGGTTTGTCTATGTGGCTGGTGGCAAGTTGCGCTGCATCGACGCCGACGGTGGCGAGGTCTGGGCGCATGAGTGGCCGCGGGGGGAGACCCACGCTTCACCGGTCTTTATCGCCCCCAACATGATCTACGCCTCGGGCGCCGAAGGCATCGGCGCGACCCTTCTCCGCGTCGACGAAAGCTCCGAGGACTCGAAGGTCGAGGAGCTTTGGCAGATCCCGCACCTACGCAACCACTTCTCCACCTCTGTCGTCCACGAGGGCCATATCTACGGCTTTGACAACGCCACCTTCAAGAGTGTTTCGGTCGAAACGGGTGAGCTGGCCTGGGCCAAACGCGGTCTCGGCAAGGGCTCCTTGATCTACGCCGATGGCCACCTGCTGGTGCTCTCCGATCGCGGCAAGCTGGTTCGTGCCAAAGCGAGTCCCGACGGTTATGTCGAGAGCGGCAATATCGAGGCGCTCAGCGGCAAGACCTGGACCGCACCGACATTGGCCAACGGACACCTCTATCTTCGCAGTCATACCGAAATGGTCAGCTACCGCCTGGGCGGCTAGAAGAAATGGAGACCATCATGAGGCCACCAACGTTACTCATCCTCGCAGCCCTGGCGGTAGTTCCGGCGGGCCTTGCAGGCGCCGTAAACGCCGAAGTCGACGACGTCATCGGCAAACACATCGAAGCCAAGGGCGGGCGGGCCAATTGGGACAAGATCGAGAGCCTCCGGGCGACCGGCGATTTCACCGCGTTTAGCAAGGTAGCGCCGTTCACTCTCCATCGCGCCCGCGGCAACAAGTACCACCTCGACCACACGATGAACGGTGGCCGCCTCGTCATCGGCTATGACGGCGACTCCTTTTGGTGGGACAACTTTTTCTTCCAGGCGGGGCCCCAACCGATCACCGACGCTGTGAATCTCGCCGCCCTGGAACGCGAGATCGAGTTGCGCACACCGCTCTTCGACTACAAAGAACGTGGCTTCGAAGCGGAGCTTGTCGAAGGCGAGACAAACTTCGAAGGCATCCTGACTGTCGCCATTCAGCTCAAGCGAACGGACGACTCGGTCGAGACATGGCACCTCGATCCGGACACCTTTCTCGAGGTCGCCCGCGAGTCGCCGGGCTCGGATTTCGGACGCCCGATGCCAAGCCGGACCATCTTTGACGAATTCCGCGAAGTCCAAGGAGCCATGATTCCCCACTGGATCGAGTCTCAGTGGTACACCCGTCACCGCATCATGGACATCCAGGAGCTCGAGGTCAACGTCGACTTGGACAGTGGACTCTTCTCGATGCCGCTCGCCACCGGGATGGCGCTCTTTCAGAAGGTCCTCGGCGAGTGGGATGTGAAGGTCGAATCCAAACAGGACCCCCGCCAGCCGGAATTCGACGAAAGCAGTCGCGCGTCGTTGATCACTGCGTCACTCAACGGTGGACTCGTCGAAGAGCGCTACACCGACAAGGATGGGGTCGAAGCGACTCGCGCGTTCTCGTACGACCGCTACCGCGACCACTATGTCCTGACCCAGATGAACTCTGCGCAGACCTATATGGACATGCAAACCGGACAGTTCGACGGCGATTCCCTGATCGTGTCAAACGTCGAGAGCGGCACGTCGTTCGACGTCTTTGGCGCCACCCTTCATGAGCGGTGCACCCTCTCTAACGTCAGCGAGGACGGATTCTCGCTACAGGTCGAAAACTCGACCGATGGCGGCGAGAACTGGGCGATCAGTCAGAAGCTGACGTACGCCAGAAAGAGCCCCGAGTCCGATTAGAGCCTAGAACCCCCCACCTCGCGATCGGCCGGCTCCACCCCCAACGCTTCCACCGGTTGCGGGTGGCCGAAATAATAACCCTGCGCCAGACGGAACCCCAGCTCCCGACAGGCGCTCGCTTCCTCGGGAGTCTCGACCCCCTCGGCGACCGGCTGGATCCCCATAGACTCGACAGTGGGGACCAGGCTCGCCAGAAGCTGCATCCTCTGTTCGGCTTTGTGGAGGTTGCGAATCAGCCCCTTGTCGAACTTCAGATAATGCGGCGACGCCTCTGCGATCTCCTTGAACCTCGAGCGCCCAGCTCCAAAGTCATCGAACGCCAGCTCGTAACCCAGACTCTCGAGCTCCTCTCGAAGCCGGCGAATCCTGCGCGCGCCGGTGGCGGCGGCTTCATGGACTTCCAGTACGACCTGAATATCGGGATACAACTTCGAGACCTTCAGGAGGGAATCAACTAGCTTGCGCGGCCGCTCCAGCTCGCGCGGGTGGGTGTTGAGAAAGATTCGGTGCGGTGCGGGCAGCCTGCTCGCAGCACCCATCCCCTTGGTCCGACAGAGCTCGCTCAACTCCTCTTCTCTCCCGAGTTTCTCAGCCACCGAGAACAGCTCAGCGGGTGGAATCTGTGCTCCATCGACCGAGCCGCGCGACAAGACCTCAAACCCGAACAATTCACCCTCGCCACCAAGACTCACCATCGGCTGAAGGTGCGACACCACCGCCTCGCTTCGCATGATCACGTGGAAGTCTCTTTCCCTGGCGGTGAAATAGTCCCGTAGCTGCCCCGTCGACATCGTGGTCGTCGCTGTGAAGTCGCTCGACTCGTAGCGGGCCAGGCGAAACTCGCGGTCGCCAATCAGGATCACGTCTCCTTCGGCCAGCTCCACCTCTCCCGACACGCGGTTGAAGTTGACGAAGGTCCCGTTAGTACTGTCGAGATCTCGCAGCCGAATTCCACCGTCGTCAAGAAACAACTCTAGATGGACATTGGAGACCTTGTTGGACCGCAACCGCACATCTGCCGATGAACTGCGTCCGACCGTCATCGGGAAGCTGCGAATCATGGTGCGCCAGCCACGTTGGTCGGCGTCCATATAGCCCTCGAGATACCAGAAGGTCTCGTTCATTGTCTTGCTCTTGACAGTGGACACGGTCGGCCTCGGATCCCCCCAGCATTCCCCAAGGTTTGCCGGGAACCTCTACGATATCCGCTGACAAGACGGTCCACGACCGAATTCGCTCATTACAATCTGTACAATTCGGTGATGCGCGGCGCTGACTCTTTTCAGGAGCTCGAAGCCAGCGAGCTTTTCTGCGACCGTTGCCAGCGAGCGACACCGGTGCGCAAGCGGCTGCTGCTCGTTCTTCCGACGGGCAAGCGGTACGACTTTCTCTGTACGGTCTGCGGGAACTCGGTCGGCTCAAAGCACGACGACGACACCGAGGCCTTTTCAGTGCTAGAACCCAGCTAGGGGTCAGCCGTTGCAGCGGCCGGCGCCGCGGGGCGGCCGGGGCGGAGGGCTCCCGCCGGGCGCAAGCCCGGTGGGAAACCGACCCGTAGCCGGGGGTCCCCGCGGCGGCCGGGGTCCTACGGCAACTCCTCCTCCGGCAACCCGAAGTAGTGGCCGAACTCGTGGACGACCGTGTCGCGGATCTCTCGGAGCAGTTCCCGTCGATCCCGGCACATGTCGAGAAGCGGTAGACGGTAGACAACGATCCGGTCCGGCAGCTCCGGCCCGTAGGTCGACGGCCCGCGTTCGCCGAGTGGTACACCCTGGTAGAGCCCCAGGAGCGTGTCTCGCTCGGGGTCGAGCCCGGTGCCCAGGATCTCGTCATCGCTGGGTTCCTCCTCGACCGTCACCGCGACATTCTCGATCGCCACCGCGAGGTCCCCGGGTAGATCGTCCAGCGCCTCGGCAACGACCCGCTCGAAATCCTCGCGACTCATCCGCAGCATCGCATGCGACCCTACCGCAACAATGTCAGGTTGCGCTTTCGAACTAGCCAGCTGCATGACGGCCCACTCGGAGTCTCCTCAGGGCACGGCGCGCGCTACCCAGACTCCGGTGACCTAGAGGCGCGCACCTCGGTTTCCCTCGCGCCGGATCGATTCGGACTTCGACGACTCTTACCATGCGCTCGGTCAAACGGCCCTGGTGGAGCCTTCGAGCGGGCCGTCTTTCAGCTGACCGAGGGCCGCGCTCCGCCGGTCATAGCGTCGCGGCGAGCGCCGTTTCCTGCCGGGCATTCGACCGGGCTGCCGAGTCCGCGGACTACTAGACCCGCCCACCCGGCGGCGCGTTGCCTCGGCACCCCCTCTGTGGAACCATTGACGGCCCTGAAGGAGGAGGATCCCCATGAAACAAGCGCTCGCCATCACCTGCATCCTTTTGCTCGCCGGGTGCGTTCCCCCGGCGGAGCAGGCCGCCGATACCAAGGAGACCGACATGAGTTCCGAAGCCGACATCGCAAGACGCCTGGCACGGTTCGCCCCCACCGAACTGTCGGCGGATCTCTCCGGCGTACCCGAAGGCGAGCGCGAGGTCCTCAGGGAGCTCATCGCGGCAGGCCGCCTGATGGACGAGATCTTCTTGCGCCAGGTACACGTCGGCAACCCCGAGCTGCGTGCCGGCCTCGCCGACTCGAGCGAAACGATGCAGACCTACTTCGACGTCAGCGTCGGGCCCTGGGATCGTCTCGACGAGATGGAGCCCTTCATGGGCAACCTCGACCACCCGCCCGGCGCCGGCTACTACCCAATCGACCTCACCAAGGAAGAGTTCGAGACCTGGCTCGAAACGCATCCTGAAGACCGCGAAGCCTTCACCGGTCTCTTTTCAGTCGTACAGCGCAAGGGCGAGGGCCTGATCGCCGTGCCCTACTCCGAGGCCTATCGTGAGTGGCTCGAGCCCGCGGCCGCTCACCTGCGCCGCGCCGCCGATCTCACGTCGAACGACTCGCTGGCAACGTTCCTGAGCTCGCGCGCTGACGCTTTCTCGAGCGATGACTACTACAAAAGCGATGTCGACTGGATGGATCTCGACTCACCGGTCGAGGTCACCATCGGTCCCTACGAAACCTACGAAGACGGTCTGTTTGGCTATAAGGCAGCGTTCGAGGCGTTTGTCACCGTCAACGTGCCGGAGGAATCCGCGGCCCTCGATCGTTACAAGAGCCATCTCCCGTGGCTCGAGTCGAACCTGCCGATTTCCGACAAGTACAAAAACGAGCGTGGTACCGACAGTCCGATTCGCGTGGTTGACGAGGTTTTTGTCGGAGGCGACTCCAAGGCCGGTGTGCAGACCCTCGCCTTCAACCTCCCCAACGATGAGAAGGTGCGAGAGGAGAAAGGGTCCAAGAAGGTGATGCTGCGCAACGTTCTGCGCGCCAAGTTCGAGAAGATCCTCGTGCCGATCGCCGAGCGTGTTCTGGCCAAGGACCAGATCGACGATGTCTCATTTGACGCCTTCTTCATGGAGAGTCTTCAGCACGAGCTGAGCCACGGCCTCGGTCCCGGCAAGATCACCGTCGACGGGCGTGAAACCGAAGTGAGGCTCGAGCTCAAAGAACTCTACTCGACCCTCGAAGAGGCCAAGGCCGACGTCATGGGTGTCTACAACATCCTCGCCCTCGCCATCAAAGGGGAGATGCCGGCGAAGGTTCGCGACACTCTGGAGGCCACCTATGTCGCCGGTCTGTTCCGCTCGGCGCGGTTTGGCGTCCACGAGGCGCACGGACAGGGTGTCGTGTCGCAGTTCAACTATCTGCTCGAGAAGGGAGCTCTCGAAGTCGACGGCGAGGGTCGGTTCCGAGCGGTTTCCGACAAGTTTCCACAGGGAATCGAGAACCTGTTGAATGAGATGCTGATGCTCCAGGCGCGGGGCGACTACGCGGCGACCTCGGCGTTTCTGGCCGAGTACGGACACCCGTCACCCGAGCTGTTGAAGGCGATCGACCGCCTGGTCGACGTACCGGTCGACATCCGCCCGATCTACCCGACGGCGGACGAGTTGACCGGGTAAGGAGCCCCGGCCGGCCGGCTTACAGCAGCCCGCGCGAACGCCCGGCTGGAAACGGCGCTCGCTACCTAGGTAACCGGAGTCCGAGCAGCGCGCACCGTGCCCTGCGGAAACTCCGGCCGGGCCGCGAAGTCCGGTCAGAGCCCGCGACGAGAACACGGATCGATGGAGCACGTCTCGGTCGACACGGAGGTCGACCGCTACATCGGGACGGCCGGCAGGGGCGATACTAGCGCGCTTCTGCGTCGCTGACTCTCGCGTCGCATGAGGTTGTACCATTCACGGGGCTCACAGTCATGACAACACCGCCATCCAGGAATCCAATCAAGAAGCTTCGCATTTCGGACATCCGAGGCATTGCTCAACTGGCAACACAGGCAACCGCGGGCGTAACGCGCATCGCCGAAGATGTGCACCGGTCTGTATGGAACACCACGGGCCTTCCCGGCGGTAGCAATGTGTCGGGGGAAAACCGCGGGATCACCGGTCTGGTCTACAAGAGTGTCCACGATGTCGCGCTGCTGGTGGGCAAAGGCGTGGACGCGGTGCTGGGCTGGCTGCAACCACTGCTTGAATCGGATGATGCCAAACTCGGAACGCCCGCGCGCGAAGCACTTCTCGCGGCGCTCAATGGCGTGATGGGTGACCGCTTGGTCGCCAGCAGCAACCCGTTCGCAATCCCCATGACCTTGCGCTACCGGTGCGAAGCGCTGAACTGGCAGGCGCTGCCGTCAATGCCTGAGGCCACGGGCAAGGTGTTGGTGCTGATTCACGGGCTGTGCATGAACGATTTGCAGCGGCACGCACAGCACGTGGGGCACGGGGTCGACCATGGTGAAGCACTGGAATTGGCCCTGGGCTACACACCCGTCTATCTGCGCTATAACTCCGGCCTGCACACGTCGCAGAATGGGCGCGAATTGTCCGGCCAGCTGGAGCAACTGGTCACCCACTGGCCGACACCGATTGAAGAACTTACAGTCGTGGCCCATAGTATGGGGGGCTTGCTGATCCGGAGTGCCTGCCACTACGCCAACCGGGAGGCCTTTCGCTGGCCGGACCACCTGGAAAACATTGTGTTTCTGGGAACACCGCACCATGGCGCCCCACTGGAGCGAGCCGGCAACTGGGTGGACGTGATTCTGGGCAGCACGCCCTACACCGCGCCTTTCGCCAAGCTTGGCCAGCTGCGCAGCGCCGGAATCACCGACCTGCGGTACGGCCATGTGCTGGACGAAGACTGGCGTAGCCGCGACCGCTTTCGCCGTGAACCCGATAACCGTCAGGTGGTCCCCTTGCCTGAAGGTGTGGCTTGCCACACCGTTGCCGCGACAACGGCCGCCAAGCGCAGCACGCTGGCGAACCACCTGGTTGGTGATGGCTTGGTGCCCCTGCACAACGCACTGGGCCAACACAATGACGGGCGGCGAAACCTCGCGTTTGCGAAAAACTCGCAATGGATTTCCTATCGCACGACGCACACTGAGTTGCTAAGCAGCCCCGAGGTGACTCGGCAGATTGTGCAATGGTTGAGAGCCTAAGGAAGGCCCGCAGAAGTCGGTCGTGTCCTAAGAGTGTGGGTGGGAGGTCGACCGCTACATCGGAATTCGGTGACAGGCAGTCCCACCCGTCCAAACCCCAAGCCAGTCACCGAATTCATTCTCAGCGCTCCCGGAACGCCACGAAGCGGCCCCAGCACGACGCCAGCTCCATGCCGCGCTGGATGAACGCCGCGATGTAGTAGCGGCCGCTCTCGGCGTCGGCGATGGCGCCGCCCAGGTTCTCGGCGTGAACGATTCCCTTGGGGAAGAGATTCAGGTGCATGTCCTGGTAGTACTTGTCCTGCGGGTAGACCTCGTCCCAGTCCCCGCCGTACTGCTCCTTCAGCTTGGCGTTGGCCACCGCAAACTGACCGGGGTGAAAGATCCGCTGGATGGTGTTCATCGGGTGCTCCATCGCCACACAGTCGATCCCCAACCACTTGATCTTGCGCTCGACACACCAGTCGGCGAACTCCGGTGACGGTCCTGGGTGCTGGATCATGTAGCGGAACTCATCCGAGTCCGGGCTGTTCCAACCAAATCGGTTCCAGCCGGTCTTGATCAGCAGGATGTCGCCGTCTTGGAGATCCACCTTGTCCTCGATCATCGGCGGCGTGTAGACGCTCGAGTCGCTCACGTCTTCCGAGATGTCGACGATCACCCCGGGTCCGTGCCAGTGGTCGAGCGGCACCTCGCCGATCGTGCGGCCGGCCGCCCAGAAGTGTTTCTCGCCATCCATGTGGGTGGCGAGGTGAAAACTGGCCCGGCAGTGCGCATTGTTTCGACCGAGCCCCAGGTCCTGGCCGCCGACCCGCTTCGTGTACTTGATCGAAAGCGGCTCGTAGTTGGCCCACTGGGGGGTCTGAACGCTGAACGGAAGGGTCATGTCGAGCATTTCGATCTCAGCCAGCGCTTCCAGAAACGCTGCCTCGTCGCCGCCTTCGGCTGGGCCGAGAGCGGCGACACGGCTCCACGCCGACTCGACCTCCATAAACGGCAACGGCGGCACAAAGAACCAGGCGCGCCGGTTCAAGAGTTCCTTGATCTCGCCGCCCAAAGCCTCGACCAGAAGCAACCCGGACTTCGGGATCGTCCGGTGGGTCAGACCGTAGTAGTCGGCCACGGGAAAGAGCTTGTCCCAGCTCTTGCCGGTCTCCTCTAGAGCCTTGGCCTCGGCCTTTGCGAACTCGGGAGGGTGAAGGCGGCGGACATGGGTGTTCATCGGATGCTCGGCCGAGCCGCAATCGACCCCGACGACTCTGAGCTTTTTCTCGAGCGCCCAGGCAAAGAAGTCCGGCGACGGCCCCGGGTGCCTCACGTAGTACCCGAACTCTTTGTTCTCAACTCCTCCCTGGGCCTCGGGGTTTGCGACGTCGCCCTGATCCCAGGCATAGCGGTGATATCCGGTGTGAACGATCAGGATGTCGCCCTCTTTGACCGCTACCCGAGCCTCGATCATCTCAGGGGTGTAGAAGCCGTAGTCCGAGACCGCATCCGAGACATCGGCGACCACGCCCTCACCGCACAGATCCTCGAGCGGGATGTCGGCGATCGCCCTGGCCCCCGAATGAAATGCTCGCGGTCCGACGAGATGGGTCCCCGAGTTGTTGCTCCACTCGATCAGCTGGCCGTTGGCTCCTTGTCCCCCTCCAAACGCCCCGGTCAACCGCTTGAAGAAGTGGACCTGCAGAGGCATCTCGCCCGGAACCGGCGGTGTGAAGATCGACAGCGGCTGGGTCAGGTCATACCAGCGGGCGTTTTCAAGAGTTGCGATCGCGTCCTGGCGTGTCATCGGTCGTGCTCCTTGGGCGGTCCAACTCTAGAGAGAATATTTTTCGGCGTAGGCGAGGAGGGCTTGCTCGAAGATCTCGATCGGCGGCCGTACCAAGCCGGCGCCGACCTGCCCGATCCCCGGCTCGCGGTGGGCGATCCCGGTGTTGACCCGCGGTGTCACCCCGAGCTCGACGACCCGCCGGATGTCGATCCCGGTTGGCGAGCCGCGAAAGTCGAGCGGCGGAATGGTGAAGTGCCGGTGCTCACCGGCGGTGATCTCGTACATCTCGAGGGTCGCCTCGATGGCGTCCCTGGGTTTGCCGCTGACAAAGGAGACGATCGCCGGTGCCGCCGCCATCGCAAAAGCGCCGATACCGGTCGTCTCGGTGATCGTCGAGTCGCCGATATCGGGATTGGCGTCGGCGGCCGTGAACCCGGAGAAATAGAGCCCCTCGGGGGTCGCCGCAGGAGCGGTGAACCAGGCGCCTCCCAGACCGCTGACACGGATTCCAAAATCGGTGCCGTTTCTGGCCATCGCGGTGACGACGGTCGAGCCTTCGACGCCATGGGCCGCATCCGCCATCGCCTTGCAAGCAGCCATCACCGGGTTGAGAACACTCAACGCGTTGTCGCCGAGAAAACGCAAGACCTCGGCGAGCTCCGCGTTGTCTTTGGAGACCGCTGCCAGATGCGGCGCCAGAAGCTTCAGATAGAGGATCGAGCCCGCCTTGTTGCGATTGTGCCCCTCATCCCCCATGTGCAGCGCCTCAGCCAGAAGCGTTCGCAGGTCGAGACCGCCCGAGACTTCGAGGGCGCGGGTCAAGAGAGGCGCCATGGTGTCGTTCATCCAATGAAGCTTGTCGAGGACCTCGGGAGCGTAGGCGCCGTACCGCAGGACCTTCCCGTAGCCTTCGTTCAGGTTCGAAAAGGCCAGGTTGCCTCCCCCATCTCCTTCGGCCTGGTTCTCGACGACGTAGACCGCCATCGACGACGACGTGACCCCGGCCATCGGGCCGACCGATTGGTGATGGTGGCAGGGCGCAAAGCGGATCTCACCGCTCGCCGCGAGCTCGGCGGCCTGACTCTCGTCCTTGGCCTTGCCTTCGAAAATCAAAGCGCCGATCACCGCGCCCTTGAGCGGTCCCGACATTCGCTCCCACTCGATGGGCGGGCCGGCGTGGAGCAGTAGGTCCTCCTCGAGCCCTGGAATGACGTCACCGGCCCGCGCCACCGTCTTCAAGATCGGGCGCGAGGTCATCATCCGTTCGATCGCGGTCTGGTTGGCTTGATCGATATCGAGTTTCATTCGTGTTTCCTAACTCTTCAACTTCTTCAAAATCGCCGCCAGGCGCTCATTGCCGCCCGCGGGTGGCCGCCAATCGACGTGGACCGCCCTTTGCTCCTGGTCAACGAGGCTCGAGTAGAACATCTCCAGCCCGACGTTGACGGCGGCGAAAGGCGTCGTCAGGGTCTCGAGCGGCACTTGGACCTTCAGCGCTTGGGTCGCCGGCCCGACACGCCCCGCGACGTAACCGATCACCTGTTCGTTGGTTCGAAAGATCAGTGCGCCAGCCTGCCCCAGCAGTGCGCCTTGTTCCTCGAGGTTCTGCGGGTCCTCTTCAGTACCCATAAGCAACACGACGATCTCGAGGCCGGTCCGTTCGAGTGCCTTGCGAACGACCGGCGCCAGAGCTTCGGCGGGGTTCGCGTGTGCTCCCTCGCCGAGGACGACATCAAGCAGGATCAACGCCACTTCCGGGTCGGCCGACTCCTGAAGTACGCGCCGGTTCCGCAGATCGGGATCGATCATTGGGTGAAGGCGACCGACCGTGAACTCATCGGCCCCCAGATCGAGAATCGTGTGCGCCCGGCTCCTCCCCGGATCATCCAGCGTCGACACCCCATCGGCGTGAAGGTTCGAGAACACCGGGTCCAGAAACACCGCCAGGCCGTGGAGGACTTCGAGAGCCAGGGTGCCGCCCGAGAAGAGACCCCGCAGATAACCGGCCGCGGGGTCTCGCGAGTCAATCTCTGATGAGTCTTCCACGGCCTCGACCGCCATCCGCGCTGCTTCATCGAGACCCCGAGCAAAGCGGACATTCCCGACTCGTTCGACCGGCGGCGTGAGACCGCTGAATGTCACCACCACGGGCTTGCCGCATCCCCGGGCCGCCGCCAGCACCCTGGAAGCCACCGCCGGCGCCGGTGGTTTGGAGACCAAGACCACGACCCGGGTCTCGGGATCGCGCGCCAGAAGATCGAGCCCCTGGAGTGCCGTCGCTCCGCCCACCGCCTCCGACAGGTCTCGACCGCCGGTTCCCAGGGCATGTGAGACCCCGTGGCCCAGCGAGTGAACCCGAGTGGCGACCGCCTGCAGACCCGTCCCCGCCGCGGCGACGATACCGATCGGGCCGCGCCGCACGCGGTTGGCAAAGCCCAGACCGACGCCCTGGACCATCGCGGTTCCGCAGTCCGGCCCCATGACCAACAGGCCCCGCTCTCGCGCTTCCCCTTTTAGGCGCGCTTCGTCTTCGATCGACACGTTGTCGCTGTAGAGAAAGACATGGCGGCCGCTCTCGAGCGCCTCTTGGGCAACTCCTGCCGCAAAGCGCCCCGGTGTCGAGATCAGCACCCAGACGGCTTCGGGAAGACTCTTGAGGCCGCCTCTAAGGCTCTTGGGATGGTAGTCGATCCCGGTTGGGTCATCGCCCGCCGAATCCGCGCCCGCGGCTGCCGAACGCCGCACGAGCAACTCATCGACCCTCTCGAGCGCGTCCTGTGCAGCCGACTCGCTCTCGGCCCGGACGACCAGGAGAAGATCGTCCGCCCCGAGGTCGTCGAGCGAAAGATCGTCTGGTAGCAGACTGTTGGCGCGTAGGATGTCCAGGTTCGCCTCGGTCGCCATCACTACGCCGGCA
>Ga0224508_10001157_pt1 | contig 23936 bp, 26 predicted proteins | sample SF_Jan12_sed_USG_4_FD_170157 | JGI IMG/M metagenome (GOLD analysis project Ga0224508, IMG submission 170157) | Sediment microbial communities from San Francisco Bay, California, United States - SF_Jan12_sed_USGS_21 | ecosystem: Environmental > Aquatic > Marine > Sediment | place: USA... | reverse complement strand
CATAGCATCGAGACCCGTAGTCTCGGTGTCGATAGCAAACAGTTCACTGGCTCGTAGCCGATCGATCCAGGCGTCCACATCGAATTCATCCAACAGTGTGTCATACTTACCGGCCGCGTTTGTGTCGGTCTGCGGTCGCTCTGCGCCACCCAGTTCAGCCAGCCAACTCTTGAACTCTAACTCCGCGAAGATCTTTCTTAGTTCCGCCTCACCCTGAGGTTGTCGCTTAAGGTCGGTCGGTTTGTGATCGAGCGCTACGTCACACTTTATGGTAGTGAGCCTTCGCGACAGTGGGAGTTGCTCGAGCGATGCCCGTAGATTCTCGCCAATTTTGCCGCCGACAGCATCGGCATTAGCGATAATCTCATCGAGCGATCCATATTCTTGCAACCACTTGGCGGCAGTCTTGGGACCAACCTTGGGAACGCCGGGGATGTTATCCACCGAATCGCCGATAAGGGTGAGATAATCGATGATGCGTTTTGGAGGTACGCCGAACTTCTGCTTTACGCCGGCACCATCCAATTTGTGGTCATTCATCGTGTTGATCAGCGTGACATGATCGTTAACCAATTGCGCCATATCCTTGTCGCCGGTGGAGATTAACGTATCTAGTCCAGCATCGGTTGACTGAACCGCCAAGGTGCCAATAACGTCGTCGGCCTCGACCCCTTCTAGTATCAATAGCGGCAACCCCATGGCACGAAGAATGTTGTAAATAGGTTTGACTTGTGCCCTGAGCTCATCGGGCATGGGCGGGCGATTGGCCTTGTACGCCGGAAACAGCTCGTCACGAAAGGTCTTACCCTTGGCGTCGAATACCACCGCCACATAGGCGGGGTCATAGTCAGCAAGCAGTTTGCGCAACATGTTGATGGTGCCGTACACGGCGCCGGTAGGATCGCCACGCGAATTCGTGAACTGTGGCATGGCATGGTAGGCACGGTACAGATAGGACGAACCATCGACCAGAATCAGTAGTTTTTCGTTTTTCACAGCCTTATCGCTTATCGAATCGATTCGCGGTATTCCGTTGTGCGCCGCGTCCGCACATCCCTATTATGCCTTGATCCGGGCTTGATGGCGGCAGTCGACGATCCGGGCTGGTGCAGCCACGCGTGCGCCGCAACTGCGCGACTACTTGGAACATCATCGCTCCTTTTATGACAGACTCCTAGCCCACGTCCTGACAGCATGACCGCTAATACGAAGATTTATAGCGTTTAAACGCTAGCGTTTGTCGATATAATCACAGCTATGGTTATGCAAGTATATGTCGGCGAAAATCTTGGCCGTTACGGTTTCGGTGAGGGCCATCCATTCGGTCCAGATCGCATGGACGCGTTTTGGCGTGAAGCCGTTAAACAGGGACTTGATAAGCGTGCTCGCGTTGCCACCCCCGCCAGTTGCTCAGAAGACGAAATTCTTCAATTTCACACCCGCGAATATGTTGATCGCGTAAAACAACTGTCGATCACCGGTAACGGCTATTTAGACTATGGCGACACACCGGCCTTCAAGGGTGTGTTCGAAGCGACTTCCTACGTTGTCGGTTCCGGCTTGAATAGTCTGGTTCACATCATGTCGGGTGAAAGCCCACGCATCTTCGTACCCATCGCAGGATTACATCATGCGCGTAGGGATTCGGCGGCAGGATTTTGTGTATTCAACGATCCCGGGGTCTTGATCGAAGCGCTACGCAACCAATATGGGTTGAAGCGGGTGGCCTACGTAGATATCGATGCCCATCACGGTGATGGGGTGTTCTATGCCTTCGAGGAAGACCCCGATCTCATCTTCGCCGATATTCATGAGGACGGTCGCTTTCTTTACCCTGGCACCGGCTTTGCGCACGAAACCGGCAAGGGCGCCGCCAAAGATACCAAGTTGAACATCCCAATGATGCCGGGATCCGATGATGACGCGTTCCATCGGGTGTGGCCACAAGTCGAGGAATTCGTGCGGGCCGCGAAACCGGAAATCATCTTATTACAGGCCGGTGCCGATAGCATCAAGGGTGACCCCATCACGCATATGCAGTTCACACCGGCTGCCCATGGTGATGCCGCTAGACGCCTATGCGCTATCGCCGATGAATTCTGCCAGGGCAGGATTATTGCTATGGGCGGTGGTGGCTACAACCGGACAAACTTAGGACTGGGATGGAGCGCGGTGGTAGAAGCAATGCTTGAGTGATCAAGCCAGCGGCTTCAACTAGTCACTACCGAATTGCGCCCTGATGCCTTGGCTCGGTAGAGCGCACGATCGGCGCGTGACACGAGCTGCTCCAAATCCTCGCCCTTCTCGAACAGTGCCGCACCGATACTTATTGTCAGCGTCACCTTTCGGTCGCCGATGTCGAATTCGCTTTCACTGACTTGCTGACGGATGCGCTCTGTAATCTTGGACGTTTCATTAAGCCCAGTTTCGGGCATCACCAGCAAGAATTCTTCGCCACCGTAGCGACCAATTTTGTCGGGTAGACGTAACGTCTCGGTTAGGATGGCAGCGACACCCTGTAACACACGATCACCCGCCTTGTGACCGTGCGTATCATTCACGTCCTTAAAGTGGTCGACATCGATCATAGCCACTGACAACGGATGTCCGTAGCGTTCCGCATGTGCCATCGCTTCGAGCGTGCTGATCGTAATACCACGGCGATTGCGTGTGCCGGTAAGGGGGTCGGTGATTGCCTGCTCGCCGAGTTCATCCGCACGGCGCTCGGCATATTGCAGCATGTCGTACTCACGCTTAATCGGCACCGCCACCAACCAATAGATCGGTGGCGCAATAAGCAGCGACAGCAGCCCGGCGTCGGCTAGCAAGAGACCAATGGAACGTCCTATATAGCCGAAATACATGAGTACCAACATGGTTAGGAACTCGGCACAAAAGGCGATACCGACGATGATGAGCATCGCCCTTGCGGCAGAGATCACCCCTGCCTCGAAAGCAGTCAAGTGTGCACCCGATACTTCATAACTATCTGACAGATATAACCGTGTCCCAATATATATAGCCTATCGGCGGTATTTGAGTCAAAAAATGTGGGGAAATTAAGCTACTGGGGCGGCTAAATCTGCTGCAGGTTCGCATATGCCAAGACCAACCATTTGCTACCCGTTGCCTGGAAATTGACTTGCACCCGCGCGTGCGCACCTTGGCCCTCATAATTCATTACAACACCTTCACCAAACTTTTGATGTCGAACCCGTTGGCCCAATTTCATGCCGACTGCGTCCGGCGACCCAACCGGGACTGAGCCCGCCATTCGCCACGGACGTCGCAACTGCGGCTGGGGACGGACCTCATCGATCAGTTCCGGAGGAACCTCTCCAAGAAAGCGTGACGGACTCGTGTAGTGCTCGGACCCATGCAGCCGTCGCACCTCGGCATGGGTCAAATAAAGTCGTTGCATTGCGCGGGTCATGCCCACATAGCAAAGCCTACGTTCCTCTTCGAGCCGTCCCGTTTCTTCGAGCGAACGTTGGTGTGGAAATAGGCCCTCCTCGAGGCCCGTCAGGAATACAATTGGGAACTCCAACCCTTTGGCTGAGTGCAGGCTCATCAATTGGACACAGTCTTCCCACTCATTCGCCTGGCCTTCGCCAGCCTCTAAAGCGGCGTGGGCCAAGAATGCCGACAGCGGGTCCATCTCGTCGGCATCTTCGTAATTGAAATAGCGCGCGGCCGACACCAGCTCCTCGAGATTCTCCACCCGCGATTCAGCCTGTTCACCCTTTTCCTTGCGATAGTGATCCAACAGGCCGCTGTGCTGTAGTACATGCTCGATCAGTTCCCCGAGTTCGAAACCATGTGTATCTTCGGCGAGTCGGTCGATGAGCGTTAAGAACGACGCGATCGCGTTGGTGTTACGCGCCGCTAACTGGCGCGTCGCAACCAATTTTTTTGCTGCTCCCCATAGCGAAACATCGTCAGCGCGAGCAAGCTGGCGTACCGCCTCGAGTGATCGGTTGCCGACTCCGCGTGTCGGAACGTTAACAACACGCTCGAAGGAAGGATCGTCGTGGCGACTAGCCACGATCCGCAGAAAGGCGAGCGCATCTTTGATTTCAGCGCGTTCGAAGAATCGCAAGCCGCCATAGACCCGGTAGGGCACATTGGCATCCAGTAACACTTCCTCGAACACTCGGGATTGTGCATTGGAACGATAAAGAATGGCTGTCTCATCTCGACGGTTACCGCTTTCTACCCATTCACGTATGCGACCGATAACGAAGCGCGCTTCGTCGAATTCATTAAACGCGGTGTATAAAGATATACGCTCGCCTTCCTTGTGTTCGGTCCACAGGTTTTTTCCGAGCCGTCCCTCGTTGTGGTTAATGACAGCATTGGCGGCGCTCAGAATGGTCTCGGTTGATCGATAGTTCTGCTCCATGCGGACCAGTCGCGCCCCTGCAAAGTCGCGCTCAAATGACAACATGTTCTCCACGCGCGCGCCGCGCCAGCCGTATATCGATTGATCATCATCGCCGACGCCAAACAGATTATTATGAGCGCCGGCGAAAAGCCGGAGCCACTCGTACTGCATGGCATTCGTATCCTGCAGCTCATCCACTAACACATGCCGGAAGCGCGCTTGGTAGTGCTCACGCATGATTTCACTTTTGCGCAACAACTCGATTACCCGCAAGAGAATCTCGGCAAAATCGACGAGCCCCGATTTCTGGCAGGCTTCTTCGTAGGCCTTGTATACACGCACCTGTTGGTGCAATTGACGATCTGCGATTTCGCCAAACTGCTGAGGACGTCGGCCTTCCTCCTTTTGCGCATTGATAAACCATTGCAGGCGACGTGGCGGCCAGTAGGCCTCATCGAGCTCTAAATTTTTCAGCACCCGCTTGATCAGACGGTATTGGTCTTCACTATCGAGGATCTGGAATGACTGTGGCAGGCTCACCTCGCGCCAATGTGCGCGCAACAAACGATGAGATAATCCATGGAATGTGCCAATCCACAGCCCCTTAGCCGGATATCGCAACAACTGCTCGATGCGACCGCGCATTTCCTGCGCTGCCTTATTGGTGAAGGTTACGGCCAGGATCGCATGCGGAGAGATATTCTCTACACCCACCAGCCAGGCCACGCGATGGGTGAGCACGCGTGTCTTACCGCTGCCAGCCCCAGCCAATACCAATAGGGGTCCCGGTGGGGCGGCTACCGCTTCACGTTGCTCGGCATTGAGCGCATCCAGAATATCGGAGACATCCATAACGCGATAATAACAATTACCGCAGAGATTCGTCAGCGATCATGACGGTATCGGGGCAGGGCCCAAAAGATGGCATACTGTTACGTCCGACAGGCGAGTGCCTTAACTATCCTGAGACAATCACTGGGCAGGAGGAACAAAGGTGGAACTAAGTGAAAAACAACTGGAAATGTGTAAATCGAGTAAATGGGATTTTTCTGATCTACAGGCGCTATTCTTGAACTGCACGTTGAAGCGCTCGCCAGAGCCTTCACATACCGAAGGACTCATTCACATCTCGCGCTCCATCATGGAAAAGAATGGGGTCAAAACCGAGACGCTGCGTCCGGTTGACTACAACATCGCATACGGGGTGTATACAGATATGACCGAGCACGGTTGGGCAAAGGACGATTGGCCGGAGATCTACGAGAAGGTAAAGGCGGCAGACATACTGGTTCTCACCTCGCCCATATGGCTCGGCGAGAAGTCCTCAGTTTGCACGCAAACCATCGAACGATTGTACTCAACCTCTGGCGACTTAAATGCAGCCGGCCAGTACGCCTACTACGGCCGTGTCGGTGGCTGCTTAATAACCGGAAACGAGGATGGCGCAAAGCACTGTTCGATGAACATCTTGTATTCACTACAACACCTGGGCTATTCAATACCGCCGCAGGCCGATTCCGGCTGGCTCGGCCCAGCCGGCCCAGGACCATCTTATCTTGACCCGGGCTCTGGTGGTCCGGAGAATGAATTTACCAACCGCAATACCACATTCATGACCTGGAACCTGCTTCACTTAGCCCGCATCATCAAGGACATAGGTGGTTTTCCAGCCCACGGCAATCAACGATCGAAGTGGGAGGCCGGTTGTCGATTCGACCATCCCAATCCCTTGTACCGATAGGAACCGGCCGGCAGTTATCAATCCGGGCATGTAGCGACGGCGATGACCCAAGACAAAGCAAGTGACCCCGTACTTCTAAAGCGCGGGATCATCTATCTGATACTGTGGCTAATATTCCTTTGGCAGATGTGGCCGAAGTTCATGGGCTTTCTCGGCGCCGGGGTAATCAACATCTTCAACCAACAGTTACATGGCAACTATGCGATTATTACCTTGATTATTTTAGGTCTCATAGGTGTAGCGCTGTGCGCCATCGGCCTTAAAGACATCTTTATCTACGTCAGGGGCAAGCATGAAGATGATGGTGACGGGAGCTAGGTTAAGCCCCACCGCCCCCGATTGTTTCTGATGCAGTCGCCGTTATGCGAAACATTCTAGGAAAATGTCACTGCGGAAACATCCAATATGAATTTGTGTGGCCAGAGTCCGATAACGAAATCCCAGTACGCGCATGTAGTTGTACGTTCTGTCGCAAGCACAACGGCGTCTATACCTCCCACCCAAAGGGGCAACTGACGGCATGTGTGTCTGATCAATCGCGCATCAACAAATATGCCTTTGGTACGAAGACAGCAGAGTTCTACATCTGTGCAAGGTGTGGCGTGATGCCATTTGTCACTAGCAAATTTGAAGGAAAAACGTACGCAGTAGTAAACGTCAACACATTCGAGGGTGTAAATCCAGGAGATCTCGTGTCGTCGGTAACTGACTTTGATGGTGAGAGTATTGACGGGCGACTACAACGGCGAGCGCGCAATTGGATACCGCAAGTTACTATCAAATAACAACTGGGCAACCATGGAGGAACCATGATAACCGGTAGCTGCCATTGTCAAGGCGTGAAGTACGAAATCGCAACTGAAGTTCAGGCCTTTCAGCATTGTCATTGTCATACCTGTAGGAAGATCCACGGCACCGTTTACGGCTCAGGCGCCATCACTTCTGCCGACGGTTTCCGTATCGTTAGCGGCAACGACAAGATAAGCGAGTACGAGTCTTCGCCAGGCAAGAAACGCTGTTTTTGTTGCGACTGTGGTTCGCATATCTACGCCTACATGGCCAAAAAACCCGGTATTGTGGTGCTCAGGATAGGCACACTAGACCAAGACCCGAAGGTCAGACCGACCCGCCATATCTGGATGAGCCACAAGGCCCCTTGGTACGAGGTACTCGATGACTTGCCAAGGCACGACGAAATGCCGGCCTGAGAACGAACGCCAAGGGGGTCGCGAAGGCAAAACGGTCTCGCGCCCGCCCTGGGCGCCAACACCGATTCATCATGCCGTAGGTTGACGCCGGCCGAGATCTATGCAGCAGATGGCGATGTGCGGTGGCTTCGTATCTGCGCACTGGCAACCAATAAGATCGTAAGAACACAATAAAGAGCGCACGCGGGTAACCATCGAAATACCCAAATTGCATGCCGATGTCGTCAATTGGCTAGCTGCACAGGATACGCCATTTTGTGCGCGCGCTTTACAAGTTCAGTTTCCGGAGATCGCTTTCGACGAGATCAAACGGCTGCTAGAGAATTGTGCACGCTGTGGATTACCGGCGCTGCTTCGCTTTCCATCGATCAACAACAATAAAAACTAATTCGTTTACTCCACCGTAACTGACTTGGCAAGGTTCCGCGGTTGGTCAACATCGGTGCCCTTTACAATCGCTACATGGTAGGCGAGCAACTGTAGGGGTACGACATAGAGTATCGGCGCGGTGAACTCTCCCATGGCTGGTAGATGAACAATCGTCGTTGCTTCATCTGAATTTACACCAGTCGCCGCTTCAGAAAAAACCAATAACTCGCCGCCGCGCGCGCGAACCTCTTGTAAGTTGGATTTCAACTTTTCCAGCAACTCGTCGTTGGGGGCTACCGCTACTACTGGCATATTGGCATCAACCAATGCAAGCGGGCCATGCTTGAGTTCGCCGGCAGCGTAGGCCTCGGCATGGATATAGGAGATTTCCTTTAGCTTGAGGGCACCTTCGAGCGCGATCGGGAACTGTATACCCCTTCCCAAGAATAGCGCGTGGTGTTTATTCACAAAACGGGCGGCTAAGTCTTTTATGGTATCGTTCAACTCCAGCACTCCCTTGATACGACCTGGCAGCTGTTCCAATTCCGCCACCAGCGCTGCTTCTTGATCTACGGTAAGGGCGTGACGACGCGCCAGCGCGATTACCAGTAGTAACAGTGAGCTTAATTGCGTCGTAAAGGCCTTGGTCGAAGCAACGCCGATCTCCGGTCCTGCCCGCGTAAGCAATACCAGTTCCGAATCCCGCGCCAACGAGCTTTCCGGGACGTTGCAAATCGCCAATGAGTGGCCGAATCCTAACGACCTGGCGTATTGCAGGGCCTCGAGCGTGTCACGTGTTTCGCCGGATTGTGAAATCGTTACCACTAGGGTGTTGGGTCTCACCGCATGTTTGCGATAACGAAACTCACTCGCGATCTCCACCGCACAGGGCAAACCAGCCAACGTTTCCAACCAATACCGAGCGACCAAGCCGGCATGGTAGCTAGTACCGCAGGCGATGATTTGTACTGCCTCGACCTTATCGAAGATGGCCGCCGCCTCGACCCCGAACGCCTGCTCTAAGATGCGCTTGTTGCCTATCCTGCCCTCGAGTGTCTCTGCCACTGCTTGCGGTTGCTCAAAAATCTCCTTCTGCGTGAAGTTGCGATAGCGTCCACGGTCAACCGCGTCAGCCTTGGTCTCAGACACATGCACGCTGCGCTCGACTGCCTGTCCGTTAACCGCATATACGTTGCAGGCCGTGCGTTTGAGATCGACGATGTCGCCATCATCGAGGTAGATGACCTCTCGTGTTACCGGGGCGAGCGCCAGCACATCGGAGGCCAAAAAATGCTCGCCGCTACCGATACCGACCACCAACGGGCAGCCCTTACGGGCCGCAATGATGCGTTCGGGCTCATCGTGGCTCAGCACCGCAATCGCATAGGCGCCCTCGAGTTCTCGCACGGTAGTCTGGGTCGCCGCCAAAAAGTCGCCTTGCTCCTCACAGTAGTGATGAATCAAGTGGGCGATAACCTCGGTATCGGTCTGCGAAGCAAACTCATACCCTAGTCCCTCTAACTTTTGCCGCAGACTTTCGTGATTCTCGATGATGCCATTGCAGACAACCGCGAAGCGTTCGTGGCTGGTTTGCGGGTGGGCGTTTTCCTCATTCGGTACCCCGTGCGTGGCCCAACGGGTATGGGCAATGCCAGTCGCGCCGGCAAGCTTCGTGCGTTCAATCGCTTGTTCGAGCACAATAACCTTGCCCACTGTGCGTACGCGTTCGAGGTTGCTATCGTCGTTCAGGACCGCGACGCCGGCGGAATCATAGCCCCGGTACTCAAGACGTTTCAGCCCTTCCAGCAGTATCGGGACGACGCTACGTTGACTGATAGCACCCACAATGCCGCACATATCACACCTCTAATTCACCAATAACACTGCTACTCTGGAGACCCAATGATAGCGCATGTCATAGGAGTCTCACGACTTATGGTTTGTTCTTGGTCGGTCGTGTCCAACCCAGCACGGTCTTCTCTTTTGCCCGACTCAAGGTCAACTCCCCGGCCGGCACATCCTTAGTGATAGTTGAGCCGGCACCAATAGTTGCCCCCTCACCGACAGTCACGGGTGCCACCAACTGGGTATCCGAGCCGATAAATGCATTGTCGCCAATGATGGTCCGATGCTTGTTGGCCCCGTCGTAGTTGCAGACAATGGTGCCGGCGCCGATATTGACGTTCTTACCCACTGTCGTATCACCGACATAACTCAGATGATTAATCTTAGATCCCTCACCAATATCCGATTGCTTAACTTCTACGAAATTCCCAACTTGCACTTGATCTGCAATCCGTGGTCCCGGACGCAAACGGGCAAAGGGACCGATGCGACAGTTACCGCCCACGATCGATTGCTCGATCACACAATTGGAAAGGATTTCGGTTCCACCACCGATGGAGGATGACCTTATCACGTTGTTGGGTCCGATATGTACGCCATCGGCAAGGGTAACTTTACCTTCAAATACCACATTGATGTCGATCACCACGTCACGGCCAACCTCAAGTTCACCGCGTAGATCGAATCGGGCTGGATCACGCAGCGTCACCCCTTGCGCCATTAATGCCTGTGCCTGCTGTCGCTGATAGGTTCGCTCGAGCTGCGCCAAATCCGCGTTACTGTTTACACCCATGATCTCCCAGGTAACGGCGGGATTACGGGTTACAATATCTGCGCCTTCCTTCACCGCAATCGCGACAACATCGGTGAGGTAGTACTCGCCCTGGGCATTGGCATTATGTACTTGCGCGCACCAGGATTTTAATGTGCCGGCCGGTGCGGCAAGAAAACCGGTGTTAATTTCGTGCACACAAAGCTCGTCCTGGTTTGCATCATTGTGCTCCACAATCTTCGTGACACGGCCACTTTCGTCGCGGATGATACGGCCATAGCCACTAGGATCAGCCAGCTCAGCCGTAAGGATCGCTAGGCCTTTATCGTCAGTCGCATCAGCCAATTCTCGCAGGGTTTGCGCCTGGATAAGTGGCACATCGCCATAAAGTACAAGTACACACGCCTGATCATCCACGCACGGCAAGGCCTGCATCATCGCGTGTGCGGTGCCTTTCTGCTCTGCTTGCAACACCCAGTTAAATTCGTTGGCGCCAATAGCCTCTCGAACACGTTCACCGCCATGACCATAGACGACATGTATTGCCACTGCATCCAAACTCTCGGCAACATCGGTCACGCGCCTCAATAAAGGTTTGCCACCGAGATCATGTAATACCTTAGGTGTATCCGAGTACATCCGCGTGCCTTGGCCGGCGGCGAGGACAACGACTTCGAGCTTCATGGGCCGATCGATCTACTGGGCGTGGTGGTCTTCATAATAAGGAAAGATAGCAGTTGGTTGTCACCGGCATCATCGAACGTCGCTGCCCCAGTGACGATAACCATTTAGCCTCGCCTTGCCTAGACCTCGGCATGGCCTCAGCCCGGTAACATTGGCTGGACGATAACATCCTTATTGTTCAATGTGTTAAATACGCGTTCGGCATCCCAAGGCGGGGCCGAGGCAGGCGAGTCGATGAGTAAACGCTAATGCCAACGGCGCTACTTCTTGAGCTTATCGCGCAACCGACGAATCATCCGTAGTTGCACAGTGGCCTCGATGAGTTCAGCCTGCGCCTTGGCATAATCAATATCGGCTTGTCTATCTTTCAACGTTTCCTGCGCGCGGCGTTCCGCTTCCAGCGCCGCCGCTTCATCAAGATCCTTGGCGCGCACCGCTGTATCCGACAACACGGTAACAACGTGTGGCTGTATTTCCAACAGCCCACCGGATACGTAGAAGGATTGATCTTCGTTGTCATTGCGCACCCGCATTTCGCCTGGCTTCATGCGTGCCAACAGCGGTGCATGTCGCGGTAGTATACCTACCTCGCCGGTCTCCAGCGGCACGAACAACATCTCCGCCGTGCCCGAGAAAATCTCCTCCTCGGCACTGACAATATCCACATGCATCGTCATTGCCATAGCCTAGGCCTCGGCGATCGCTACAGCGACTTCGCCTTTTCTATCGCCTCATCGATGGAGCCAACCATATAAAACGCTTGTTCGGGCAATTGATCGTGTTCACCATCGACAATACCGCGGAAACCGCGGATGGTCTCTTTCATCGACACATACTTACCGGGTGTACCGGTGAACACCTCGGCTACAAAGAACGGTTGCGACAAGAAACGCTGAATCTTTCGTGCCCTAGCCACTGCGAGTTTGTCCTCTTCTGAGAGTTCATCCATACCGAGGATGGCGATAATATCTTGCAACTCCTTATAGCGTTGCAAAGTGGCCTGCACATCCCGCGTTGTCCGGTAATGTTCCTCACCGATTATGTTGGGGTCCACCTGACGGCTAGTGGAATCCAGTGGATCGACCGCCGGATAGATTCCCAGCTCTGCCACTTGTCGCGATAGCACCACCGTTGCATCAAGGTGGGCAAACGTCGTCGCCGGTGAGGGGTCGGTGAGATCGTCGGCCGGGACATAAATGGCCTGCACCGAGGTAATGGAACCGGTCTTGGTCGATGTTATGCGCTCCTGAAGCACGCCCATTTCTTCGGCCAGGTTGGGTTGGTAGCCCACGGCTGAAGGCATGCGTCCTAACAACGCCGATACTTCTACGCCGGCCAGCGTATAACGATAAATGTTATCGATGAACATCAACACGTCCCGCCCTTCGTCGCGAAAGTTCTCAGCGATGGTGAGCCCGGCAAGGCCCACACGTAGGCGGTTGCCCGGTGGCTCATTCATTTGGCCATAAATCAACGCCACCTTGTCGAGCACACCGCCGTCTTTCATTTCGTGATAGAAGTCATTGCCTTCGCGAGTACGTTCACCGACACCCGCAAACACAGAGTAACCTTCATGCTCGATGGCGATGTTCCGGATGAGCTCCATCATGTTGACGGTCTTGCCCACACCGGCACCACCAAACAGGCCGATCTTGCCGCCCTTGGCGAACGGACATATCAAATCGATAACTTTGATGCCGGTTTCAAGAAGCTCGCCACTGGCCGCCTGCTCTTCGTAGGCCGGGGCCTTGCGATGAATGGGCATGACTTTTTCGGCGCCGATATCGCCGGCTTCGTCCACCGGCCGACCGAGCACATCCATGATGCGGCCAAGCGTCTCTTGTCCTACCGGCACTGAGATCGGGGCACCCGTATTCTCGACCTTGATTCCGCGACGCAGGCCGTCAGAAGAACCCATGGCAATACAGCGCACGACGCCGTCACCCAACTGCTGTTCGACTTCCAGCGTTAGGTCGGCATCGGGGATCTTTAAAGCATGGTAGATTTTCGGTAATACCTCACGCGGAAACTCCACGTCAACCACCGCGCCGATCACCTGTACGATTTCTCCTGAACTCATTTTTTATCCTCACACCGAGCAGCAAGTTCAAGTGGCAAGTAACAGAAAACGCGTATTCCTTGCTACTCCCCACGACACTTAACTTCTGTTTCTAAACTGCGCCTGCGCCGCCGACGATTTCAGATATCTCCTGGGTAATCGCGGCCTGGCGTGCCTTGTTGTATTTCAGTGTAAATTCGTCGATAAGCTTGCCGGCATTATCGGACGCCGACTTCATCGCCACCATCCGCGCCGATTGCTCACAAGCGAGATTTTCCACCACCGCATGATAGACTAACGCCTCTATGTAACGCCGCAACAGATCTTCCAACACTTCCTCCGCGTCCGGCTCATAAATGTAATCCCAGTGATGTTTGAGTTCTTCTTCATCGGTCCCGGGAAGTGGTAACAACTGCTGCAACGCTGGCCGCTGGGTCATGGTGTTTACGAAACGGCTATATACGATGTAGAGGCAGTCGACATCGGCGTTCGTATAGGCATCCAACATCACCTTGATGGCGCCGATCAGATCCTCGAACCGTGGGGTATCGCCGAGATGGGTAGCCTCCGAAAGTATGTTGGCGCCCAAGCGCCTAAAGAAACCCAGACCCTTGGCCCCAATCGTCGACATCGAGATACCCAAACCCTTTTCATCCCAACCCCTCATGGCCTCCAACGTCGTGCGCATGGCGTTCGCATTGAGGCCACCGCACAGACCACGATCGGTAGTCACCAAGACTATGCCTACATTCTTGGCCTCGCGCTCGACGACAAACGGGTGTTTGTATTCTGGATGGGCATGGTGCAAGTGGCCAATGACGTTGTGGATTTTCTCGGCGTAGGGTCGTGCCGCACTCATACGCTCTTGCGCGCGCCGCATTTTGCTGGCCGCTACCATTTCCATTGCACGCGTGATTTTTTGCGTGTTTTGGATGCTCTTAATCTTCTTTAGTATGTCTCTTCCGACCGCCATGGCAACACTACCACGTGTGGTTAGCCTTGAAGTCTTCTAGCGCAGCCTTGAGCTCAGCCGCGATATCATCGGTATAGTCCGCTTCGCGGTTGATCTTTTCCATGAGATCGGCGCGTGAGGACTTCATGTAGCTTTGTAGCGCGTCTTCAAATGCGCCTACTTTAGCGACGTCGACATCGTCGACGTAACCTTCGTTCGCAGCAAACAAAGATACTGCCATTTCCGCCACCGTCATGGGGGAGTACTGGGGTTGCTTCATAAATTCCGTGATGCGCTGCCCACGCTCGATTTGCCTGCGCGTCGTGGCGTCCAATTCGGATGCGAATTGGGCAAACGCAGCAAGCTCGCGATATTGTGCCAAAGCCAGGCGCACACCCCCACCGAGTCGTTTGATAATCTTGGTTTGTGCTGCACCACCGACCCGCGATACCGACAAGCCCGCGTTGATGGCCGGGCGCACCCCGGCATTAAACAGATCGTTGTCCAAATAAATCTGCCCATCGGTGATCGAGATCACATTGGTGGGAACGAATGCCGATACGTCCCCGGCCTGGGTCTCAATGATCGGTAGCGCCGTGAGTGATCCGGTCTTATCCTTGACCTTGCCATCGGTGAGCTTCTTTACGTACTCGGCGTTGATGCGGGAAGCGCGCTCGAGCAGGCGCGAGTGCAAGTAAAACACATCGCCCGGATAGGCTTCACGACCCGGCGGTCGGCGCAGCAACAGCGAGATCTGGCGATAGGCCCATGCCTGTTTGGTTAGATCATCATAGATGATAAGCGCGTCTTCGCCGAGATCACGGAAGTACTCACCCATCGCACAACCGCTGTAGGGAGCGACATATTGCAGTGCCGCCGCCTCGGCCGCGGTTGCCGCTACCACGATCGTGTGTTCCATGGCGCCGTACTCTTCCAGCTTTCTGACCACATTCGCCACCGACGATGCCTTTTGGCCAACCGCAACATAGATGCAGACAAGGTCCAATCCTTTCTGGTTGATGATGGTGTCTACTGCCAACGCGGTCTTGCCGGTTTGGCGATCACCGATAATCAATTCTCGCTGACCACGGCCGATAGGTACCATGGAGTCGATAGATTTCAGGCCCGTTTGCACCGGCTGCGACACCGACTGACGTTGAATCACGCCGGGTGCAATTTTCTCCAGCGGCGACGTTTCTTTGCTGTTGAGGGCGCCACGACCATCGATAGGGCGCCCAAGCGCATCCACCACGCGTCCAATCAATTCCCGACCTACCGGCACCTCCATAATGCGGCCGGTACAACTAACGCTATCGCCTTCAGAGACATGTTGATAATCACCAATGATCACGGCACCCACCGAGTCGCGCTCGAGATTCAGCGCCAACCCTGCCGTGTTGCCCGGAAACTCAATCATTTCGCCCTGCATGACATCGGATAGGCCGTGAATACGCGCGATACCGTCGGTGAGGCTGACGACAGTGCCTTGAGTACGGGCTTCGGGCTTCGCCTCGAAGCTCTCTATCTTCTGCTTAATCAGATCACTGATTTCTGATGAGAGTAGCTGTGCCATGGTGGTTTCCCTTATTAGTTCAACTGTGCTGCTAATTCACGCAGACGGCCGGTAACCGAGCCGTCTATAACCAGATCACCGGCGCGAATAACGACACCACCGATCAGTGATTTATCCAACTTGGTGACGAGCTTTACTTCGCGGCCCAGCTTCTTTTGCATCGCCTGCGAAATAGATTTCATTTGCGCGTCATCAAGTTCGAATGCGGAGATCGCCTCAACCTCCAGCGTGCCCTCGGCATCGGCTTTAAGCTGTTCGAACTGTGTCGCGATATCCGCAATCAAATGGAACCGCTCGTTCTCGACCAGCAAACGTGCCAAGTTCTTGCCATCGGCGGTCAATTGATTGCCGCATATGTCTACCAAAAGACCGGTCACATGTTCTTTGCTGATCCGCGGATCGCCCACGAGCGCGGATATCCTTTCGTCGGCGCCGACATCGGCTAGCAGGCCTAGCATAGTGGCCCACTGCTGCAATTCTTTACGCTCGCTCGCTAACGAGAAAATGGCTTCGGCATAGGGTCTAGCTAGGGTTCTGGTCTCCGCCATAGAGTCGGCCTTCAGAGCTGTTTGGCCGCGTCTGCCAGCAGCTTGGCATGTGCTTTGGCGTCGATCTCTTTCTCGAGGATCTTAGAGGCGCCGTAGACCACTAAGTCAGCTACCGATGCGCGTAGGTCTTCACGGGCGCGGTTGCGCTCCTGATCGACCTCAGCCTTGGCGGCAATAACAATGCGTTCAGCCTCCTGCTTCGCCTCATGCCTGGCCGCATCGACGATTTCGCTGGCGCGCCGCTCCGCGTGCGCCACGATGTCCGATACCTGCAATTTGGCATCACGCAGCACGTCACCTGCACGTTTCTCCGCGAGCTCGAGTTCGTGTTTGCCTTTTTCGGCCGCAGCCAATCCATCGGCAACTCGTTTAGTGCGCTCCTCCAGTGCCTGGGTAATTGGATCCCACAAGAAACGCCATATAACAAAAACTAACACCGCGAAGGTGCCCATTTGTCCAAGTAGGGTCAAATTCATGCTCTCCCTCCCTACAATTCTGTCAGCACTATGCCCAACGTCGAGTCGTTATAGGAACAATGTCGCTTAACCACCACTTACTGTTTTTGCTGCTTCTAGTGCGCTGGCGATAAATGGATTAGCGAAAGTGAAGTACATAGCGAAGGCGAGCACGATAAAAGGGAATGATTCCATCAGCCCTGCCGTAATGAACATTTGTACGCGTAGGGCTGGAAGCATTTCCGGTTGGCGGGCGATGCCTTCCATATACTTGGCGCAGATCAGTCCCCATCCGAGGGCTGATCCTAGACCGGCCGCGGCCAAGATGACGCCAACGCCAAGGGAGGTAAAGGCATAAACGCTGCTGACTACTTCGATCATATTTGCCTCAGCTGACATTGCTTGTCTCCTTAATGGTCGAGTATTACTCTTTTTCAGTCGTTAAAATTCTTTTGCTAGCGTTAGGCCGCATGCTCCGGATCGTCATGGCTCTCGTGCGCCATCGCCAGATACATGATGGTTAACATCATAAAGATAAACGCCTGTAGCGTAATCACGAGCAAGTGAAAGATCGCCCACACCCCGCCGGGAATCCATTGTATCCACCACGGTAATAGTGCAATCAGCACAAATACGAGCTCGCCCGCGAACAGATTACCGAAGAGACGCAATCCAAGGCTAAGTGGCTTAGCGATTTCCTCAATTGCGGTCATCATAATGTTGAATGGGAATAACCAAATGCCAAACGGATGCGTCAGGAATTGCTTACCATAGCCGAACAGTCCCTTGATCTTGACGTTATAGAAGATCATCAGCGCGAACACGGTGAACGACATGCCCAAGGTGGTATGAGGATCGGTGGTAGGCACTACCTTTAAGTAGTGAATACCAAGGTACGAAGCTGCGATGGGCAATAAATCTACCGGCACGAGGTCCATCGCATTCATAAGGAACACCCACATGAATATCGTTAGCGCTAGCGGCCCGATGAGGCGATTCTTGACAGGAAAAATACTCTTAACTTGCTCGTTAACGAACTCCAGTATGACTTCGAGTACGTTTTGTATGCCACGGGGATTTTCGACGCTGATATTACGCCCAGCCCGCCAACCCAAAAAAACGATCAAGCCACCGGTTAACCAACCGAAGAACAAGGTATCCAGGTTGAGCGCCCAAAAGCCCTCGCCTGCCTGCAAGTTGGCCAAGTGGTGCGTTATGTACTGGACTGCGGTGGGGCCGCCGCCGGCGGGTTCACTCACAAGTTACTCCATGACGCGTTCATTTTCATTTTGATGGCATGGTGCTGCCCAGATTAAACAAAAATCCCAATTGAGCCACGGCAAAAGCAATGATCAACGGGATCGGCGCGAGCTTCAGGAGCCCGATGCCGACACCCAACAACACGAGCACGGCAACAAAGCGTACTGCCGCGCCGGCATATAACGAGATCTGAGCACCGGTGCCATCGCCCGCACGTTGCACACGCCTCCCCAGCCACCAGGTACTCAAGATAGCGATGCCGCCACCATAACAGGCTGAAACGGCATCGAACTTCCCGTGGGTAACCCATATACCGATCGCTACCATTAGCGTCAGCAGGGCTTGACTCAGCACCACCCGGCGGATCCCTCGCTGCAAGTTCACGGCTGCGTCGCCCATTGGCCCTGAGGTTCTCATTATTCGGGCACACCGTCACTGCGATGGCGCAGAAGCGTCGCAGTATAAAGGTCGCACTACATAGGGGTCAATACGACAATGTTCTTATTATACGGTTACTTAGACAATTATAAGGCGGCGACAACGGGCGCCCCAGTAGCGCTTAAGCACTACCCGGTTTCACCGCCATCGCAGAATGATTGGCAATTAACGCACCAGTTGACTGGACTGCGACCGCGCCTGGTCGATCTCGCCTTGACTCATGCGACTCATCAACAGATCGCGCCGTTTGGCGGCCTTCTCATTACCTTGCTCGGCTGACAGCATATACCAGGCCAGCGCCGGTATCGTATGGCCAGACATGAAGAACCCATATTCATACAAGATCCCCATCTCCAGCTGGGCCTCCTGGTCGCCACGCTGCGCTGCCTCCCGCACATCTGTCGGTTCCGACTGCTGCGCCCACGCCGCACTGGTGAGAACCAAGCTGACAATCAGAATCAGCAAACTCTTTTTCATGACACCTAACTCTCCTTCTGGTGGACCCACGCCGTAGGGTGGTTGTGTGCCCCGAGCGCCTACCGAATATGATCCAGTATACCCTCTAGCTCATCAATACTATTGTAGTCTATCGTCAGCTGGCCGCGGCCGCTGCGCTTATGGTTAATGCGCACTTTCGCGCCGAGCCGTTCCCCCAACTCATCTTGCAAGGATCGGATGTCGGGGTCGTGAGCGCGGCGGCGGCTTTTCTTGCCGGCGGCTGGCTGGTGTAAGCGACGCCGCACCAGCGCCTCGGTCTCGCGCACTGATAGGTCACGCTGCGCGACTTGCCGGGCAACCTGGCTTTGGGCCTCGGCAGGCAGCGCAAGCAATGCTCGGGCATGACCCATATCTAGCTGGCCGGCAAGTAGGAGCTTGCGTACATCTTGGTTGAGTGTCAGCAGCCTCAGCAGGTTGGTAACTGCCGTCCGCGAACGTCCCACCGTATCGGCCACCTTTTGGTGGTTCATACCAAACTCGTCTATCAGCTGTTGCAGGGCAGACGCTTCTTCTAACGGATTTAGGTTTTCGCGCTGAATATTTTCGATCAGCGAAATGGCGATGGCCGCTTCATCAGGTACCCGGCGTATGATGGCCGGGATGGTGTCGCGACCCGCCATCTGCGCCGCGCGCCAGCGCCGCTCGCCGGCGATGATCTCATAATTGCCAGTCTTCAGTTCACGCGCAACAATGGGCTGCACCACACCTTGGCTGCGAATCGAGTCCGCAAGCTCGGCCAGTGCCTGCTTACCCATGTGGGTGCGTGGCTGATATTTGCCGCGCTGGAGCAAGTCAATTGGGATGTTTCGCAGTGTCTCCTTGCCGGCCAAAGGCTTGACCGTATGCTCTAGCAGGGCGTCTAGTCCGCGACCCAGGCGTGGTTTCTTGTTACTCACGTTTGACACCTCACTATCATGCTGCTGCCTCGCCGCGTCTCAATACCTCGCCCGCTAAGGCTAGGTACGCTTGCGCTCCTTTGGATTGCATGTCGTAGCTAATCACTGGTTTACCATAACTTGGCGCCTCGGCCAGGCGCACGTTACGCGGGATGATGGTGCGATAAAGTTTGTCGCCAAAGTGTTCTTTCAATTGTGCCGACACTTCGTTATCTAAATTGTTTCGCGGATCGAACATAGTACGTATCAGTCCTTCGATCTTCAGTGTCGGATTCAAAGATTGGCGAATCTTCCGAATAATGTTCAATAGAGCAGTAAGTCCCTCCAGCGCGTAGTACTCACACTGCATTGGAATTATAACCGCCTGTGCCGCCACCAACGCGTTTATCGTCAAAAGATTCAGTGCCGGTGGGCAGTCGACGAGTATGTAATCGTATTCACCATCAATCGATCGTAACGCTTCGCGCAGACACGACTCGCGACGCTCGATATCCATCAACTCTACCTGAGCCCCCGAAAGCTGATCATTAGCCGGCACCAGATCGTAGCCGGCATCTACCGCGATACGGGCCAGTGCGATACGCGCTTCACCGATCAAGACTTCATAGGTACTGCAGGCAAGCTCCTCTTTGTTTACGCCGCTTCCCATGGTGGCATTGCCTTGCGGGTCAATGTCAACCAGCATGATACGCCGCTGGGTCCTTACCAATGAGGCAGCAAGATTAATGCTGGTCGTGGTCTTGCCGACACCGCCTTTCTGATTAGCAATTGCGATCGTTTTGCCCATTGATCTTTCTATTGCCGAGTGATGACTACGAGATGCCGTTTTTCATTGAGTCCTGGCACACGAACGGCGTGCACGTCCATCACCTTATAGTGTGCGGGAACGGATGCAAGTTCTTGCTTCGGGCTCTTTCCCTTCATAATCAAGATACGACCATGGTTGGCGCAAAGATGGCTACTGACTGCCAACACGCCGGCGATCGGCGCAAACGCGCGAGCGACCACCGTATCGAAAGCCTTCGCTGGCTTGAATTCTTCTACGCGCTTGCAAACCACGTCAACATTATCCAAACCCAATTCGGTCACCGCTTGAACAACAAAACGCGTTTTCTTCGCGTTGCTATCCACGAGCGCAAATTTAAGCTGTGGCAGCACCAGCGCTAGCGGTATCCCCGGCAGACCGGCGCCGGTCCCGACATCGACTACCCGGCCCACCATATGAGAGGTAATAGCAAGGCTGTCGAGGAGATGACGCGTGACCACCTCCCGTGGGTCGTGCACTGCGGTGAGATTATAAACCCGATTCCACTTTTGCAGCAGCCGCAGGTAATGCAGCAGCTTGGCGTCGATGTCCGGCGCGCAGGCTATATCTAATGCCCGCCGGCCGTCCGCAAGCTGCTCTGCGAGCTCCAAAATTTTATGGTTGTGTGGCCTTGCCGGTAAGTTTATTCAGGGCGCCACTCATCTTACTTATAACGCCGGGTCTATCCTCAATGCCATGACGAGCGGCAATATGACCAGGATCATTATACGCAAGCCACACTTGACCCTGGGCATCCTCCCAAACGAGCGCTTTCATCGGTAGATCGATGCCCACCAGTTGATTGCTGGTCAACAATTGGCTACCGAGCTTTGGGTTCCCAAATAGCAGTAACTGTGTAGGTCGTAGATCAACCCCCGCGCCCTTGGCACCAGCACCATGATCGATACGAGCGAATATCCTTAGACCCTTGTTACGTAGCACCGTTTCCAAGCGGTCTAGGGTTTCGCCAACACTGTGGCTGCTGCGAGTCAGTACCAGACCGCCGGCGTAGCCGGCTGGCGAAAGAACGACTAGTCCCGCAATTAGTACGGCAAGTATGAGGCCGCGCATTGTCTACCTCCTGTGGTTGTGGTCTGGGGCCTGAATCTAGCAGTGTAAGCGCTATTGAATCCCGACTAAATGGCATTGCGGCCCGACAATGGCAGCTTGTCTTGGGATTTCGGCCCTTCGTCCGCTCACTACGGCAATTGTTAGTCGGCGCACTAAAGTTAAGGAGCGCATGGGACCCCCGGCGCGATAGGAACCATTCTTAAGGAGGAATCTATGAAATTTGCAAGTCTAGCGATAGTTGGCACCCTGGTGATCGCCCCTTGGCACATCGCCCAAGCCACGGAAGGGCATCAAACGGACACTGAGACGGGCATGGCGATGGCAAGTGCGCAGGACAGCATGTCAAAAGGAAGCGTTGCCCGCGCGGCGATTACCAGCGATGTCCAGGATCGCGAACCCGTGGATTCGCTTTCGACGGTCACTGCGGATGACTCGAAGGTCTTCTACTTCACGGAGATTCAAGACATGGCTGGCCATACCGTCACTCATCGTTGGGAGTACAACGGTCAGGTGATGGCAGAAGTCGGTTTTGAGATCGGCGGACCACGCTGGCGTGTTTATTCAAGCAAGACCATGACACCCTATTGGGTGGGCGACTGGAAAGTATCGGTTATCGATGAAGATGGTAGCCCTCTTAGCGTCAATACGTTCTCCTACACGGCGAGCAGCATGACGCAGTAAGCGACTATTCGTTGCAATCAAAAACCAGCACGGTTAGCGCTGTGCTGGTTTTTTTATTTGGGCCGAGCGCAGTTATAACGAACGGCTAAAAGCAGACAATACGACTAGCGCGTAAGCCGCAAACAAGACAATTAGCGTACCCCAAAGCCGTGGTCGATTACGAACAAGACCATCGAAACGATAATGGGGGGCATCGAGCGCCTTAACGCTACCGCTCGTCGAAACCCATCGATTGGCCCGCTGTGAAACTTGTTGCAACAGGTCGGTTCTGAAGACAGCCAGTGCACCAACGACCAAAGCCAACAGCGCACCCAAAAACAAGGAAACCAATAAACTTAACCACAACACCTCCCATGCCCCGGACGCAAGTGCATTACCGCCAAGGAACTCCGATAGCAGGCGGCCACCTTCAGCAACGCCGATCCGACGCACGAAGAATACGCCTTCGATGAGAATGAATGCTGCTCCCGCCAATATGATGACGCCAGCCAGCTTAGGACGACTGAGGATCTGGCCATCGACGTTGCGCATTCGGTCAAGCGAGTCGGTTGCGGCCCTCGTTGATACCCACCGATCTGACACGTGCGACCAGCTTGCCAGGCGCGTGGGAGCAATGATCATGAGTAGCCCCACAATAGCGGCAAAGACGTTGCCGGCCATCAAGGTCAGGACGCCCATATAAATGAATCCCTGCCAACCACCGTCGGCCATAGCACATCTCCTTAATCATGCGGCGGCTATTGCTAGTAGTATAGCCACTGCTCTGCGGCAGAAATTGAGTACCTCAGGCACGTTCGCGCTTTAGGTGTACCAACAGCAGCGAAATAGCAGCCGGGGTCACGCCTGAAATACGCGATGCCTGGCCGACGGTGGCGGGTCTGTGCGCATTGAGCTTTTGCTGCGCCTCAATCGAAAGCCCGCGGACGGCGGCATAATCGAGTTCCGCGGACAGGTGGGTGTGCTCGTGCCGGCGGTGCCGCGCGATCTCTTGCGTTTGGCGCACGATATAGCCCGAATACCGAGCCTCTATTTCCAGCTGCTGAATGACCTCACGATCATCGGTGGGCGTGCTGATGTTCGCCAGTTCCAGCACTGCCTCGTAGCTCAACTCAGGGCGACGCAATAATTCAAGCAATGTTGCCGGCCGCGTCAGCGGCTGCCCGAGCACGCGGCGCGTATGTTCGGGAGCGACGGTCTCGGGTTGCACCCAGGTCGAATCCAGTCGTTCACGTTCACGCGCGATGGTGTCGCGTTTGGCACAGAATCGGCGCCAACGAACATCGTCGACCAGTCCTAGGCGACGGCCGATTTCGGTTAACCGCAGGTCGGCATTATCCTCACGCAAGATCAGTCGATATTCCGCACGTGACGTAAACATGCGGTAGGGCTCATCGGTACCACGAGTGATAAGGTCATCGATCAATACCCCGGCATAGGCTTCATCGCGACGCGGCCACCACGGCGCTTGCTCTTGCACCTGCAAGGCGGCATTGGTGCCGGCTATCAGCCCTTGCGCAGCGGCTTCTTCGTAGCCGGTGGTACCATTGATTTGGCCGGCGAAAAATAATCCGCCTAGCGCCTTTGTCTCCAAACTCGGCTTCAGTGCACGTGGGTCGAAATAGTCGTACTCAATGGCGTATCCAGGCCGGGTGATGCGGGCATGCGCGAACCCTCTGATGGAACGAACTAGCGGCCAC
>Ga0224508_10001156_pt1 | contig 23939 bp, 20 predicted proteins | sample SF_Jan12_sed_USG_4_FD_170157 | JGI IMG/M metagenome (GOLD analysis project Ga0224508, IMG submission 170157) | Sediment microbial communities from San Francisco Bay, California, United States - SF_Jan12_sed_USGS_21 | ecosystem: Environmental > Aquatic > Marine > Sediment | place: USA... | reverse complement strand
GAGGGGAAGGTGGACTCGGAGCGTGGCTCCGAGGACGGATGGGGGGAGGCACCGAAGCAACTCATCCCGCGTGGACTGTGGAGAACCGCCACCCCCACCCCGACCTCGCTCCGCTCGGCCACCCCCTCCCTCAAGGGAGGGGAAGTAGGTTACGGCAAGCGTTCTGCCAGGTAGCCGGGCACCTGGTCGATGGCCACTCTGTCCTGGGCCATGGTGTCGCGGTCGCGGATGGTGACGGCGCGGTCTTCGAGAGTATCGAAGTCGATGGTGACGCAGTAGGGGGTGCCGATCTCGTCCTGGCGCCGATAGCGACGGCCGATCGCCTGGGTGACGTCGACTTCCACCGCCCAGCGTGATCTGAGAGCCACGGCCACCGCCTCAGTGTCGGGGATGAGCTCGTCCTTCTTGGAGAGCGGAAGCACCGCCACTTTGATCGGAGCCAGCCGTTTGTCGAGCCGCAGCACCGTTCGAGTTTCGCCCCGCACCTCTTCTTCGTCGTAGGCGGCAATCAGGAAGGCAAACGTCGTGCGGGTGGCACCGGCGGCCGGCTCGATCACGTGCGGGAAGAATCGCTCGTCGGCTTCCTGGTCGTAGTACCGCAGATCGGTGCCGCTGTGCTCGGTGTGTTGCTTGAGATCGAAGTCGGTGCGGTTGGCGATTCCCTCGAGCTCATCCCAGCCCCACGGGAACTGGAACTCGACATCGGAAGTGCCGGTCGAATAGTGCGAGAGCTCGTCCTGCTCGTGCTCGCGCAACCGAACCGACTCGGCCGGGAGGCCCAGGTCTACATACCAGGCCAGCCGGGCTTTCTGCCAGTACTCATACCAGTCGGCCGATTCGGATGGATGGCAGAAGTACTCCATTTCCATTTGCTCGAACTCCCGGGTCCGGAACACGAACTGGCCGGGCGTGATTTCGTTGCGGAACGCCTTGCCGATCTGGGCAATCCCAAACGGGAGCTTGAGGCGGGAGGTGCGGCGAACGTTCTCATAGTTGATGAAGATGCCCTGGGCCGTCTCCGGCCGCAGGTAGACCTTGGCCCCTTCGTCTTCTACCGGACCCATGTGGGTAGTGAACAACAGGTTGAACTGGCGTGGTTCGGTAAACGTGTCACGTTGACCGCAGTTGGGACACAGCGAAGCGTCCTCCAGCTTGTCTACCCGGAAGCGGTTATTGCAGTTGGTGCATTCGACCAGCGGGTCGGTGAACTCGGCCTCATGGCCGGAGGCCACCCACACCTGCCGGGCCTGCAGTACCGCCGAGTCGAGTCCGACGATGTCGCCTCGCTCACGGACCATGGCCTTCCACCACTGCTCCTTGACGTTCCGAAGCAGCTCGACGCCCAAGGGGCCGTAGTCGTAGGCCGAACGAAGCCCACCGTAGATCTCGGACGATTGGAAGACGAACCCCCGCTTCTTGGCGAGGTTGGCAATGGTGTCGAGGCTGGGTGCAGGCATCGGGGCATGTTAGGGCCGGCCCCCGGCTCTCTGGTCCCAATGGCCCGCCGCCCGAGCCGTAAGCTCCCGCGATGCCCGTCGACCCGTGGATCCTTGCCCTCGCCATGGCTATTACGGTCGTCGCGGCGATCATCCAGGGGACGGTCGGCTTTGGTCTGGGAGTGATCTCAGTGCCCCTCTTGAGTTTGCTTGACCGCGACCTGGCGCCCGTACCGCAACTACTCATCGTCCTCGTAATGGCGATGCTGATGGTGTGGCGGGAGCGGACCGACCTCGACCTCTCAGGTGTGGGATGGGTGATGGCCGGACGTCTGCCGGGCGCCGTTCTGGGGTTGGCGCTCATCAAGGCCTTTGCCGACAGCAAGGGTCTCGACGGGTTGATCGCCGTCCTCGTGATCATGGCGGTCCTGACCTTGGCCAGCGGCGTCACCATCCCCATTACCCGCACAACGCAGGTAGTGGCGGGGATAGTTTCGGCGACGACCAGCCTGGTGGCCTCGATCGGCGGCCCGCCGATCGCCTTGCTCTACCGGACCGCCACGGGGGCCAAGCTGCGGTCCACCCTCAATGCCATCTTCGTGCTCGGCATCACACTGACCATCCTGGTGCGAGCTCTCGCAAGCGAGATCAGCGGCGACGATCTGCAAGTGGCCGGCTTCTTGCTGCCCAGCGCTCTCCTGGGGCTGTGGATCAGCCGCTCTCTGACCGGCAAAATCGAAGGCCAGCGGCTGCGGACCGCGGTGCTGCTGGTGTCTGGCTTAGCGGCCGTCGGCCTCCTGGGCCGGGCTCTCTTCAGCTGAGTCGACGCCGCCGAAGCGGCGATCGCGGCTCTGGTACTCGACCAGGCACTCGACCAACGCGTCCCGGTCGAAATCGGGCCACAGGACGGGGGTAAACACCAACTCGGAGTAGGCCGACTGCCACAGCAGGAAGTTGCTAAGTCGTTGCTCGCCGCTCGTTCGGATGATGAGCTCCGGCTCCGGCATCTCCGGGAGATACAGCCGCTGAGAGATCGCTTCGACACCCACGTCGGCCGGGTCGAGCTTCCCGGCTGCCACCGCCTCGGCAATGGCCCGGGCGGCGGCGGCGATCTCCGCCCGTCCGCCGTAGTTGAAGGCGAACACCACGTGCATGGTGCTGTTGGCGGCGGTGTGCCGCTCGCTCTCGGCCATTCGCAGGGTGACCCGTTCGGGCACCCGCGGGTCGTCGGCCAGACCGACGAAGTGGAGGCGGACGCCTTTTTCCGCAACCGAGTCGCGGTGGCGAACCAGCAAGCTCTCGTTGAAGGCCATGAGGAAGTCGACCTCCTCAGCCGACCGGTTCCAATTCTCAGTCGAGAACGCATACACGGTCAGCCACTCGACGCCCAGCTCGAGGCAGTCGTCGATGGTGTCGAATATCGACTGCTCTCCCGCCGCGTGGCCGACGGTACGTTCAAACCCCCGGGCCTTAGCCCATCGGCCATTGCCATCCATGATGATCCCGATGTGGCGCGGGATACGGTCGGGGTCGAGCTGGTCAGACATCCAGCAGGCTCAGGCTGTCGAGCCTCCGCTCGAGGTGGTACTCGACGAAGCGTCTGGTCAGCCCGATCGCATCCCGGGACAGGTCGCCGGCGGGCGGGAGGTCACCAAGATCAGCCCCGGCCAGCGCCGCCAGATGGGCGGTGAGACCGGCCCGCAGCTTCACTCCCCGGTCGGGGCTGCATCCATGGCACACGGCCCCGCCGGAAGCCAGGCTGAAACGAGCAAGGTCGTCGGTCGAGCCGCACTCGGCGCAAGCCTCCAGCGACGGCGCTACGCCCACCAGGCCGGCCAGCTTGAGGAGGAAGGCGGCGACAAGGTCAGGATGGACCGGGCCGGTGTCGAGGGCCCGCAGGCCGCGCTGTAGCAACAAGAACTGGCGGTGGGATCCGGCTTCCTCCTGAGCGACCGCGTCGATCGCTTCCACCATGGTGCCGGCGGCCAGGACCCGGTCGAGGTCGAGGCGAATATGCGAGAACGCCTCCACGACCGAAACCTGGGTAATGGTGTCGAGGTTGCGCCCCTCGTAGAGCAGCACGTCGACCTGGGTGAATGGCTCGAGCCGGCCACCGAACCTGCTCTTGGTCTTGCGGACACCCTTGGCCACCGCCCGCACTTTGCCGCGGTTGGGGCTGAGCAGCACTACCACCTTGTCGGCCTCTCCAAACGGATAGCCGCGCAGCACAATGCCCTGGTCATGTCGCAATCCCATGCGACAACGCTACCGGGATGGACCCGCAAGCAGCGGGCAAGCCGTGGGCTCAGCCGAGGTCGGACCCGTAGCGTGCCAGACCCTCGGCCAGGGCGGCCTCTGTGTCGACACTGAACCACGACCGGCCGTCCTCCCCCCAGGCCCGCCACTGGCCCTCGTCGACTTCCACGAAGGGGACGCGGTCGAGAACGGTTTGCACCGAGCCTCCACTCGCCAGAACCTCCTGGGCGATCTCGAGAATGGCCGTGCCGTAAACGGCAACGGTTACCTGCCGAGCACCTCCGGCGATGGGCACGACTGGGTTCATACCGTCGCTGAGGGCCAACAGGCCCAGCAGCGTCTCGACCCGTACGAACGGATGGTCAACCGCCACCGAAACCAGTGGCACGCCGGGTGGCAGGGAGAGCAAGATCGTGGCGAGGCCGCCCAGCGGCCCGGTCCGGCCCGGGTAGGCATCTGGCTCACAGGGGTATCCGGCCAGGGTTCCCGAGCGGCCGGCCACCACCACGGCCCCCGGAGTCACCTGTTCAAGGGCCGATCCGACCCGATCAACCATTGACATGCCGGCCACGTCGACAAGCGCTTTGTCGCTGCCCATGCGGCTAGAGGCTCCACCGGCCAGAATCAGTCCCCGAGCCCCCGCCGTCATGTTGACGGCCGCCGAACGGCCATCGTGCCTTCCCCTACGGCGTCGAGAACTCGTTGCGCATGCGGCGGAACGAGTGTGATTTCGGCCTCGAGCCCTGCCTGCCGGGCGTCTTCGATCAATGTCTTCAAGGCCAGCGCTCCTGTTAAATCGAGACGGCCGACCGCGGAGAGGTCAAGCTCCACCCGGTGGGCGTCTGGATATTGAGCCAGCAGCTCAACCATCGCCTCGGCCACGTCGGGGGACGAAGCGAAGAAGATGACTCCTTCCGGCCGAACAGTGAGCACGCCGTCGCGGTAGGCGGAACCGACCGGTGCCCGCAACTCCCGCCACAGGTGCACGGTGATGCCGAGCCCCACTCCGAGAACGACGGCAATATCGATTCGGGGCGACAGCACAAGGGTGGCGCCAAACGTGAACCAGGCGACGAGCGCTTGAGCTCTCGACAGCTGCCAGAAACGCAAGAGGTTGGGAATGTCGATCAGGCGGGCCACCGCCGCCACCACGATCGCTCCCAGAATGGCCCGGGGCAGATCGGTGAGGATCCCGGCCAGGGGCAAGAACGCGAGTACGGCCAGGCCGGTGACTGCTCCGCTCCAACGTGTGTCACCCCCCACGAGCCGATTGATCGAGCTACGCGAGAACGACCCACCCACCGGGAACCCACCGCTCAGGCCGGATGCCAGGTTGGCAACTCCCTGACTGATGAGCTCCTTATTGGGGCTCCAGCGTTCCCGATCTTGGGCGGCAAAGATGCGGGCGATGCTGGCCGGCTCGGCGAATCCGACCATGGCAATCACGGCCCCCGGGACAATCAGACTCCAGAAGTTGCCCCACGGCAGGTTGAAGGGCGAGCCCGGAAGGTTGAGGTCGACGTCGCCTACGACCAGGCCGCCGTAGTCGGCGACCGTGCTGTAGAGCAGGCCGATGAGGACGGCTATCAGCACCCCCGGGAAGAGCCGGTGGATGCGCCGACCACCGGCGACCAGGACGATGGTGATGACGCTGAGAACGATTGCCGTACCTTCCCACTCACCCGGATGGATGAGCGTCCACCACGCCCGGCTGAGGATGGTGTTGCCTTCTGCTTCGATGCCAAGAGCGGTCGGAAGCTGCGAGGAGAGGATCAAGATGGCGGCCGCAGTGGTGAACCCGACCAGCACCGGTTGAGACATGAAATAGGCGATCACACCCCCACGCACCAGGCCGAGCGCCACCCGCGCCCCTCCAACCACTAGAGCCAGCAAGGCCGCCAGCTCAATCCACTCCTGACTAAACGGTTCGGCGAAGGCCGAGAGTGCTCCAAACGTCAGGAGGGCGGTCATTGCCACCGGGCCGGTCTGCAGATATCGCGATGACGCGAAAAAGGCGGCCACCAGGGGCGGGAGGGCGGCCGCATAGAGGCCATAGTAGGCCGGCAACCCGGCCAGCTCAGCGTATGCCAAGGACTGGGGAATCAACACCAGAGCCACACTGATTCCGGCGATCACGTCACCGGTGGTCAGGCGACGGGCCGATGGGAGGTCCCGCCGCGGGCTGGGATCACTCACGACTGGCGGGTCCGAAGGTGCCGTGGGCGGACCTCGGTGTGGGCTGCGCCCTCACTTAGTGAGGGCGCACTCGTTGCGGCCGACTTCCAGCTCTTTGGCCATTTCCGGATCGGGGGCTTCCAGGCCCAGGTTCACCAGCCGGATCTTGGAGTACACCTCGGGCGGTTCGCCAAGGTGAGAAACGACGTACTCGACGAACTTGTCCTGGTCGGCCAGGGAAACCACCGGATCGTTCTCGAGCAAGTCCCCGAGCGAGCGTCGGATGGTGCCGTCGTCTCCCGATTCGGAGCGGGCGGTGTAGTGGGCCGGACACACCTCGAGTTCGTTACTCAAGCCTGCCAACTTGTCATGGATGGTGCTGAACAGGTCACGGGCCCACGGTTCGGTTTCGCCGCCCAGGTCGGGACGCCCGACCCCGGATACGAACACCGCATCGCCGGTCATGAGGAACCGGTCGTGCACCTCCAAAGAAGTGCTGCCGGGGGTATGGCCGGGGGTGGCGACAGATCGGACAATGAGCTCCAGCTCACCGAAGGTAAACACCTCGCCATCAACGAGCGAGGCATAGTCGAAGGCGGCTCCCTCAGCATCGCCCGGCGAGAGGTGATAGGTCGCCTCGGCATGGGTGGCGAGTTGACGCCCGAGGGAGATGTGGTCGGCATGCAGGTGGGTATCGAAGATGTCGGTGATCTGCGAGTCCATCTCCTCGGCGATGGCGAGGTAGGGCTCGACCGACCCGCCCGGATCGATCAGGGCCATGGTTTGGCCACGGGCGCCCACCGCGTACGACAGACACGCTTTGGCGATCCTGTCGAGCTGCACGACGAATTGAGTGCCGTCGTCATACAAGGTCCTGGGTACCAGGGTGTTGGCCCAGGCGTCCATCCCGCCCTCGAGGTTGTGCACGTTGGGCCGGTCGACCATCTCCGCCACCATGCCCGACGATCCCCCGTGGGCGCACACCACGACGACCTCTTGATGCTCGGGCAGCTTGTCGACGATCATGCCGAGGTCGGTGAGGGCAGTCCAGTACGGGATGTTCTCCATGACCAGTGGGGTCTTGCCCTCGATGCGCCAGCGGTCGAATTGTTCCTCGGCCCGGACATCGAGAATGAATGGCGCCCGGGCGGCGTCATCGACCCTCTGGGCGAGATCGTCGGTCGTGATTGTGCGACTCACTGGTCCTCCTCACTTGCATGCATCCACGTGCATGTACGAGCCTAGATGGCCGCCCCAGCCGTTACACCTCGACTGCTTGTTCCGTCATCACCTCGCGGAGCAAGTCGAGCGCTTCGATGATCTTGGGCGAGGCCACCGAGTAGTAGACGAACTGGCCTTCCTTGCGGGTGGTAACCAGGCCCCGATCGCGCAGCACGGCCAGATGCTGCGACACATTGGCCTGGGCGAACCCGATCTCTTCGCAGATATCGGTGACCGACCGTTCGCCATCGCGCAGCGCATTGAGAATCAACAACCGCTTGGGGTCGGCCAAACCCTTACAGACACTGGCGTGGAGCTGGTAGAGCTCTCGTTGAACTAACGTCATGCCCCAACTATGGCACGACGCGATCGATTGGGGAAGTAGCGGCGTACTTGCGGAAGCCGATGGCGGATGGGATGATTCCGCCAGGCCTCATATTCCGATCTGCGAATATGTCCGAGCTGAGGAGGAGCCCATGACCGTTCCCGACCTTCAAGAAGAACCAGCCGCCGAGGAGGAAGTTCCCGAGAAGGAGAAGATGGTGCTCGTCGCCGCTTCCGGCGACCTCGACAAAGCCTGGCCGGTACTGATCCTCGCCACCACCGGCGCCGCCTACGGCATGGACGTGACAGTGTTCTTCACGTTCTGGGGCCTGAGCATTCTCAAAAAGCCGGGAACCGGCATCACCGGTGACGATTGGCGCCAGAAGATGATGTCGGCCTTTCACAAGGGCACCCCCGATGGGTTGCACCTCTCCAAGCTGCACTTCGCCGGACTCGGCCCCTCCATGATGAAGAGCCTGGCCGAAGACAAGAACGTGGCATCCGTCCAGGAGCTTCTCGACCTGTCCATGGAGATGGGAGTGAAGCTGTGGCCGTGTCAGATGACGATGGATCTCATGGGTCTCACCAATGATGATCTGATCGACGGGCTCGACAAGCCCACCGGGGCTGGTTCCGCCATCAGCCTCATGAAGGAAGCTTCTATCCAGATGTTCATCTAGTCGAGGAGACAACATGGCAGACACAACAGTTGACGCCCGGAACCTGCAATGCCCGATGCCGGTGGTGAAGACCGCCATGGCCATCAAGGACATCAAGGCCGGCCAGACGCTCGAGCTCATTGCCACCGACCGGGGCGCCCTTTCTGACATCCCGGCCTGGGCCAAGGACACAGGCAACAGCCTCAAAGAGCAGTTCGAAGAGAACGACGAGTTCCATTTCATCATCGAAAAGGCGTAAAGCTGCCAGCTTCCAGCTGCCAGCTCGACTTGCTGCGGAACGAGGCGGCCTTTGCGGGGGCTCCCCCACTTCATAGGCTGATAACTGGTACTGGTTGAGAGAAACGAGGGTGTGTGCGGTACGGGTTCGTTATCGACCAGGACACTTGCATTGGCTGCCATGCCTGCACTGTTGCCTGCAAGACCGAACATGACGTCCCGCTCGGCGTAAACCGAACCTGGGTCAAGTACATCGAGAAGGGAACCTGGCCCGACACCTCCCGCTTCTTCTCGGTCATGCGCTGCAACCACTGCACCGACGCGCCGTGTGTCGAGATTTGCCCGACCACGGCACTCTTCAAACGAGATGACGGCATCGTCGACTTCGACACCGACCGCTGCATCGGATGCAAGTCCTGCATGCAGGCCTGCCCCTACGACGCTCTCTACATCGACCCCGGTGAGAACACCGCCCAGAAGTGCAACTACTGCGTGCACCGGGTGGAAGTGGGCATCGAACCGGCCTGCGTGGTGGTGTGCCCCGAGCAGGCCATCATCGCCGGCGACCTGGACGATCCTTCAACCCGCATTGCCCAGGTTGTGGCCAACGAGCAGGTGTTTGTGCGCTCCCCCGAACAGGGCACCAAACCAAACCTCTGGTACAAGGGTGTCGAGCAAGCCAGCCTCGACCCGCTGGGTGCCGAGAACATCATTGACAACTTCATCTGGCGAGACCCGCCCGATCCGGTTCCCGCCTGGATGACGGTCGACCTCACCCCCAAGAACGGCACCGAGCCCCAAGCGCCGCCGGGGTTCGAATACGGAAAGAACGGCGCTCCCCCACGCGTGGTCTACAACACCGATCATCCGATGCCGTGGGGGTGGCGAGTGTCCAGCTACTTCCTCACCAAGGGCATCGCCGCCGGCTTGGCGCTGGCGGTCGCCATCGCCCTTCTCGCCGGGTCCGGCACCGGCCCGGCCCTCATCAACTGGGTGGCGCCGCTGGTGGCAGGACTGTTTCTGGCCGGCACCGGTGCTCTGCTTGTCGCCGACCTCAAGCGGCCCGACCGGTTCATGTATCTATTGACCAAGGGGCGGTGGGGCTCGTGGTTGGTGCGGGGAGCCGTCATCTTGTCGGCTTACGCCGCCGTGTTGGGATTGTGGTTCCTGGCAGGCGTCGCCGGTGCCGACGACCTGGTCGCCGTCCTCATTTGGGTGGCGGTGCCGGTGGCGTTGGCCACCGCCGGCTACACCGCCTTCCTCTTCGGCCAGGCAGAAGGGCGTGACCTGTGGCAGAGCCCCATTCTCCTGTGGCACATGGTGGCGGGGGCGTTTGCAGTGGGTGGCGGCACCGGCCTGGTACTCGACGTCTTCCTGGACGTCCCCGAGTCGGCCACGACTGCTTTCACCTGGGCCATGATCGGTGGAGCCGCCGCCCTCGGCCTCATTGCCTTTGCCGAACTCACTTCACGTCACCCCACCCGCAACATCGCCGACGCCATGCACCACATGACCCGGGGCGCCTATGCCCGTGAGTGGTGGTTGGGCGGCCAGCTCCTCGGGGTGGTGCTGCCGGTGGCCCTGGGAGCGATCGCCCTCGGCGGGAGTACCTGGGTGGGAGGGATTGGAGGCCTGGCGGCGATGGCCGGAATCTGGTTCGCCGACGACGCATTCGTAAAGGCCGGCCAAAGCGTGCCGCTTTCGTGAGGAGGGTGTCTGGATGACCATCGAAAAGGACCTCGACGCCATCCCCCGGCTGCTGCCCGGGTCGGAGTTGACCAATTACCCGCCTCCGGAGCGATGGGACGACTGGGAGGAATACGACGCCCGGGCCTGGCCGGAGAAGGTCAAGAATCGCTACCGGCTCATCCCCACCACGTGCTTCAACTGCGAATCTGCCTGCGGCCTCCTGGCCTACGTCAACAAGGAGACCGGCGAGATCCGCAAGTTCGAAGGCAACCCGGCCCATCCGGGATCGCGGGGGCGCAACTGCGCCAAAGGCCCGGCCACCATCAACCAGGTCTACGACCCCGAGCGGATCCTCCATCCGCTGAAGCGGGTTGGGGAGCGGGGCTCGGGCGAGTGGGAGCAAGTGACTTGGGAGGACGCGCTCCAGGACATCGCCGGCCGCATGCGCACAGCGATCCAGGAGGATCGCCACGACGAGATCATGTACCACGTCGGTCGCCCCGGCGAGGACGGGTTCATGGACCGCACCCTCAAGGCCTGGGGGGTAGACGGGCACAACAGCCACACCAACATCTGCTCATCCAGCGCCCGGGTCGGCTACGCCATGTGGATGGGCCACGACCGGCCCTCGGCCGACTTCGCCAACGCCCGCTTCATCCTGTTGCTCTCCAGCCACCTCGAGACCGGCCATTACTTCAATCCCCACGCCCAACGAATAATGGAGGCCAAGCAATCGGGCGCCAAGCTGGCCGTCATCGACCCTCGCCTATCCAACACGGCGGCTATGTCCGACATGTGGCTGTCGGCCTGGCCGGGGACCGAGGCCGCCATCCTGCTGGCCATCGCCCGCCAGCTGCTGGACTGGGACGCCGTCGACCACACTTTCATGCGCCGCTGGGTGAACTGGCAGCAAACGTTGGTCGACAACCATCCCGACCGCTCGCCCACCTACGAATCGTTCATTGAGCTGCTCAAGGAAACGTACGCCGACTACACGATGGAGTACGCCGCCGAGGAATCTGGCGTCGCCCCCGAGCAAATCATGGAGATCGCCACCGCCATCGCCGGGGCCGGCGACCGATTCGCTTCCCACACTTGGCGCTCGGCCGGATCGGGCAATCGAGGCGGGTGGCAGGTGGCCCGCTGCCTGTGGTTCCTACAAGTCCTCACCGGTTCGGTCGGCACCAAGGGCGGCACCTCTCCAAACGGGTGGGACAAGTTCAAGCCAGCCCATTGGAACATGCCCCCGCCCCATAGTCGTTGGAACGAAATGCTGTGGCCAGAGGAGTATCCGCTCGCCCACCATGAGATGTCGATCCTGCTCCCCTACTTCCTGAAGGAAGGCCGGGGCAAGGTGGACGTGTACTTCTCACGGGTCTACAACCCGGTATGGACCAACCCCGACGGGTTCTCCTGGATCGAAGTGCTCACCGACGAGACCAAAGTCGGCCTGCACGTCGCCATGACGCCCACCTGGTCCGAGACCGCTCAGTACGCCGATTACATCCTCCCGATGGGGGTGAGCGCCGAGCGCCACGACACCCACTCCTACGAGACCCACGCCGGCCGCTGGCTTGGTTTCCGCCAGCCGGTGGTGCGGGTAGCGGGTGAGCGGGCCGGCAAGACCTATGAACGCACCTACGAAGCCAACCCGGGAGAAGTGTGGGAGGAAACCGAGTTCTGGATCGACTTGTCGTGGCGAGTCGACCCCGACGGCTCCCTGGGTATCAAAAAGTGGTTCGAATCCCCCGCCGATCCCTCCCGCCCCGTATCGGTGGACGAGTACTACGGCTGGATGTTCGAGAATTCCGTCCCCGGGCTGCCGGAGAAGGCGAGCGCGGAGTCGATCACTCCACTGGAGTACATGCGCAAGTACGGAGCGGTGGAAATCGACAAAGACGTTTACTCGGTGCACGAGCGCCCGGCCGAGAAGGGCGTAGAGATCGAAGGCAAGACCCTCACCGGCTGGCCGACGCCGGGAGGCAAACTCGAGTGGTGGTCGCAGACCATGCACGAGTGGGGCTGGGAGGACGAGGCAATCCCCACCTACCTCAAGACCCACGTGTATTGGCGAGACATGGACATGGCGGGCAACGAGCGCATCCTCCTGCCCATCTTCCGGCTCCCGACGCTCATCCACACCCGCAGTGGTAACGCCAAATACCTGTACGAGATCAGCCACGGGCATCCGCTGTGGGTGAACCCGGTTGACGCCGACGCCCTCGGCTTTGCCACCGGCGACCTGGTGCGTCTCAGTACCGACAGCGGCTACTTCGTCATGCGGGCGTGGCGTACGGAGGGCATCCGGCCTGGGGTGGTGGCCGCCTCCCACCACATGGGTCGGTGGCGTCTGCAGGAGGCGTCGGGCAACGAGCGGTGGGCCTCGGCGCTGGTCGACATCACCTCAGATGGGGCCGGCCGCTGGAAGCTGCGGCAGAAGAAGGGCATCGAGCCCTTCACGTCCGACGACCCCGATAGCGAGCGCATCTGGTGGAAGGACGCCGGAGTGAACCAGAACCTGGCCTTCCCCACTCACCCCGACCCGGTCTCCGGCATGCACGCCTGGCACCAGCGGGTTCGCCTTACGGCGGCCGAGCCCGGCGACCAATATGGCGACGTGATGGTGGACACTAACAAGAGCCTCGAGGTGTACCGAGAATGGCTCGAGCTCACCAAACCGGCTCCCGGCCCCGGTGGGCTGCGCCGCCCACTATGGCTGGCCCGGCCGGTGAAACCGACGCCTGATGCCTACCAGATCTGAAGCCGCCATCGCCGCCTCGGCGGAGGCCGTGCTGTGGGTAGAGATCACCCAGGAATGGGAACCGGCTCGCCATCGCGAGCTGTGGGACGACCTGCCGCCCACCGAAAGCGCAGTCGTCCGCTATTTCCAGCCCGACGCGGACCTGGAACGACGGGCCCGGTACTGGGGGTATGAGTTCGTGGAGCGCGACCTGGCCGACCTGTGCCGATTGGGAGCCGCCTTGGCCCGAGCTGAGGCCGAAGCGTGGGAACGCGATGAGCCACACATCGCCACTCGCGCCTATGCCGACCGCCGCTTCCTGCTCGGCGATCGACTCCTCCATTGGGCCGTTCCCTGGCTGGAGGCCGCCGGACGGTGCCATCCACCCGAGCGAGGGGCCGCCGAGCCGGCCCGCCTCACCCTGTTGGAATTGGGCGACCGTCTGCGGCCCGCTCCCGTCCTGACGAGAGGAACCGAAGGCCTGTTCGCCCCGGGGGAAGACTCCTATGGCCCGATCGAGACCCCCGGACCGTTGCCGGATTACCTGCTGTCGGTGTGGAGCGGTCGAGTCGTAATGAAGGCCACCCTTGAGTCGCTGGGTGCCACCCGGCTGGTCGAGCGGGCCATTCCTGAAGCGTGGCTCGCTAATCGGGACACCCGGGATCTGATGCGAGTCATGTACGAGGTAGCTGAGCCACGCTGGCTCGGTATTGCCGCAGAGCATCCGGGTTCGGCCCAGCTATGGCGAGACCTGGCCGCCCGGGCAGGCCGGACTGCCGTCGCGATCGGCTCCCTCTAGCTACCTGGTTCCCTCGACTGTGGGCGGTCCCCGGTCACACCTGGCGCGGCACCCGTCCCGCTACCGACAAGATCGCCTTCATGCACCGATGTCCGATGTCGGCGGTCGGGCCATACATGAGAGGGCACCCCCCGTCGATCACCGTGAGGCCATGCTCCCGGCCGTAGACGGTGGCTTCTTCGGACACACTGCCGGGCCCCGGGCCCCGGTGCATCCACACCTGGTCGATTTCCAGCTCGGCGCATTCGCGCATGGTGGCTGCGGCTATCTCAGGACGGGTGCCGATGACGACCGCCTCCACCCCATCAGGAATCGACTTGAGGTCGTGGAAGCACGGATCGCCTTCGACTTCGTCGGCATTCGGGTTGACGGCAAAGACGTCGTAACCGCGGTCTCGCAACCGCTTGTAGACAGCGTTGCTGCCGTGGCCTTCCGGATTGCGTGACACGCCGGTGACGGCGATTCGCTTATTGGTCAGAAACTGCGCGGCAGCGTCTTTCATGGTCTGCATTCGCTCACCCCTTCTCGGCTCTCCGAGCAGCGTGCGCCATTTCACAACCACTGACCAGGGCCGAACGTCTCCGAATTCTCGCGAGCTGGGCGGACAAATCGTCGGGCCAATCTTTGGGTCGTTCTCCCCTGGTGGCCCAGCCTGCGTGTCTGGTATCGGTGAGGCGACGACGTGAGGGGGAGCCGTGACGGGTACGTCGGCCCCGAGTCCCTCGGACGGGCTCGACGGTTGCGTTCTTCGAAACCAGGCAATCCACGCCGTCCCTACCAGCGACTGAGGAGGACCGATGACGCAAACCCTACGAGACCAGAGAACATCTGACGATATGCCCCATGGGTTCGCCGCACATACTGTGGAGGCCGTCAAGATCTACGGCGAAGGAGAAGCTGCAGTCCGGGCTCTCGACGGCGTCACGCTCGAGTTCTCCACCGGGGAGTTCACCGCCATCATGGGCCCCTCCGGGTCGGGCAAGTCGACCTTGCTCCACTGCCTGGCCGGCCTCGACTCGCTCACTTCAGGACGAACGTTCATCGGCGATGTGGACCTCACCACGCTGAAAGACAAGCAACTCACCCTGCTGCGCCGGAACAAGATCGGCTTCATCTTCCAAGCCTTCAACCTGATTCCGACGCTCAATGCCACCGAGAACATCACTCTCCCGCAGGCGATCGCCGGCACGAAGCCTGATTCCACCTGGTACGAGCAGGTGATTGAAACACTCGGTCTCGGCGACCGCCTTCGCCACCGCCCGTCAGAGCTCTCCGGCGGGCAGCAACAACGCGTGGCCGCCGCCCGCGCCCTCGTCGCCAAACCAGAGATCGTCTTCGCCGACGAGCCGTCGGGCAACCTCGACTCGAAGTCGGGTAGCGAGTTGCTCGGGTTCATGCGGATGGCCGTGACCGACCTCAACCAAACCATTGTGATGGTCACGCATAATCCGCTCGATGCCGCCTACGCCGACCGGGTGATCTTCCTGGCTGATGGCCGGGCCGTTGACGAGATGCACAGCCCGACCTCCGACCAGGTGCTCGACCACCTGAAGATGATGGAGGGGTGACATGTTCAAAGCAGCACTCAAAGGCCTGGCCGGCCACAAAGGCCGCCTCATCCGCACCACGTTGTCCATCGTGGCCGGAGTGGCGTTCGTGGCCGGCACATTCATCCTCACCGACACGTTGCGCTCCTCCTTCGACGACTTGTTCGGGATCCTCAGCGAGACCATCGACGCGCAGGTTCGCTCGGAAGCCCCTTTTACGAGCGATCAGGGCTTTGCCAGCGAGCGGGAGCCAGTGCCGGCTGAGCTGGTAGCCGAGATCCAGGCCCTCCCGGAGGTCGAGGTGGCGGAGGGATCGGTGTGGGGCTGGGCGATCATCGTCGACAAGCAAGGTACAGCCATCAAGCCGCAGGCTCCGCAGCTCGGGTTCAGCTGGTCTGACGAAGCGTCGTTGAACATCGCCGATCTCCGGACGGGCCGAGCCCCGGAGACGCCGAGCGAAGTGACGATGGACGCCGGGACTGCCGTCGACAACGGGTTCGTCGTCGGTGACCGGGTGTCGATCATCACCGCCACCGGCACCGAAGAATTCACCCTGGTGGGCACCTTCGGGTTCGACGAAGTCGACAACCTGCTCGGGTCCACCAACGTGGCCTGGCTCACTCCGACGGCTCAGCGGGTGATGGGAATCGACGGGTTTGTGGATATCAACGTTGCGGCCGCCGACGGGACCGACTCCGAGACGCTCTTGGCAGCGATCCAGGGCGTGCTCCCGGCGGGTGTCGAGGTAATAAGTCAGGATGCACTGGTTCAGGAGCAGACCGACCTCACCAACAGTGCAATCGACATCTTCAACACTGCCTTGCTGGTGTTTGCCGGCGTGGCCCTGTTCGTCGGAGCCTTCACCATCGCCAACACCTTCTCGATCATCGTCGCACAACGCACGCGGGAGATGGCTTTGTATCGCGCGGTTGGAGCAACCGGTGGCCAAGTGCAGAGAATGGTCTTGCTGGAAACGCTGATTATTGCCGTGACGGCGTCGGCGATCGGCGTCGCAGCTGGGGCGCTGGTGGCGGCCGGCCTCAAAGGGGCGTTTAGTGCCGCCGGGGTCGATCTGCCGGCAGCCGGACTTGTGTTCAAGGCTCGCACGGTCATCGTCGGCATGACAGTCGGAGTGGTCGTGACAACGCTCGCCGCCATCGTGCCCGCCATCACAGCATCGCGCGTGCCGCCGATCGCAGCCATGCGAGACATGGGTCACGATGGCGACCGGGTCGGTCTGCGCCGGCTTGTTTCCGGAGGCGCCGTCACCGCCATCGGGGTGGCGCTGCTGGTGAACGGGCTGTACTTCGATCCGCCGTATGAGTTGGCGTTCGTGGGGGCGGGAGCGCTTGTCTTCTTCCTCGGGATCGCACTGTTGAGCCCGCTCATTGCCGGGCGCATGGCCCGCATAATCGGGTTCCCAGCCCGACGGCTATTTGGCATGACCGGGAAGCTGGCCCGCGAGAACGCGGGACGGCGGCCGGTTCGCACCGCCGCCACTGCCGGCGCATTGATGATCGGGATTGCGCTTGTGAGCTTCTTCCTGATCTTCAACGAGTCACTCAAGGTGTCGTTCCTCGGAGCGATCGACAACGCATTGGCTGCCGATCTGGTGGTTGGAGGTGAAGACGACCCGCCGAGCCCTATCAGTCAGCAGGTGGCGTTGGATCTCGAAGCGCTGCCGGAGGTGGCGATCGCTACGGGCGTCCGGATAGGCGAAGTGCGGATCGACGGTGCCTCTCGGGAGGTACGGGGAGTCGATCCGACCCGGATCCTGGCGGTGACCAACGTCGAGTTCATCGGTGGGGGGATCGAAGGATTGGCGGAGCCGGGCACGATGATCGTGCGCGACGATCGGGCGAACGAAAAGGCCTGGTCGGTCGGCGATACCGTTTCGGTGGAGTTCGTCCGGACCGGCATGCAACCGCTCGAGGTGGTCGGGATCTACGAGGGAGAGGAGGCCTTTACCGGCAACTACATCCTCGGTCATGCCACCTTCGACGCCAACTTCACCGGGGGCTTCGATGCCGTGGTGTTCGCCGACTTTGCGGAAGGTATCACCCCCGAGCAAGGCCTCGTCGCCATCAGGCCGATCGAGTCCGCCTACTCCAACGTCAACTTCCAAAGCCAAGCCGAATACAAGGCAAGCTTCGAGGAGTCGCTTGACCAGGCGCTGGTCTTCCTGACAGTGATGCTGGTCCTGGCGCTCTTGATCGCCCTGCTGGGTATCACCAATACGCTGGCACTGTCGGTGTTTGAGCGAACCCGCGAGATCGGCCTCCTGCGGGCTGTCGGCATGACTCGGAGGCAGGTACGGCGCATGATCCGGTACGAGGCATTGATCGTTGCCGTTTTTGGAGCGGTGCTTGGAGTCGGTGTTGGGCTCTTCTTTGGCTGGGTGGTAGTCCAGGCGTCGGCCGGCATCGGCATCGATCGGTTCGCGGTACCGGTCGCCCCGGTGATAGTCGTGTTCGTCATTGCCGCATTTGCCGGGATCCTGGCGGCGACGTCGCCGGCCCGCAAGGCAGCCAAGATGAATGTGCTCGATGCCATCGCATACGAGTGAAGGGCATCGGCCTTATGACCGGTGACGGGTCGCCTGGGGACCCGTCACCGGTCGAGGCCCGGGCGCTTCGAGGTGGCTAGACACCGCACGAGGGGCAGCTGGGGCTCACACCCGGCAGCCGTATGGGCCATCCAGCACATTGTGAGTCCTCTCGACCGCTTCGTGGTGCGGGTCTCCAGAGGCCGACTCGCACCGCCAAGCCGCCTGGCCGTTCCCACCCTGCTTCTCACTACGGTCGGCCGCCGTTCGGGCCGCACGAGGACAGTTCCGCTCGTCTATGTACGGGACTCACGCCGATTCATCGTCGCTAACGCTCGTCCGACGGGCGAGCGCACCAACCCCTGGGTGCTGAATGTGCGCACCGCCGGTGAGGGAACCATCCGGGTGCAGGGCGAGCTCCAGCCCGTCATCGCACGAGAGCTCACCGGGCCGGAGATTGACCGCTGGTGGCCTCAATTGGTCAGGGTGTGGCCCGCCTTCGGTGAGCACTTCGCCACTACCCAGGAGCGATATGTGTTTGCGCTTGAGCCGACCGAGTAGCGACCGTCACCGAATGCGACCACCGAATCGGTATTCGGCCACCGTTACGCCTTCGTGCTCCAGGAGTTCGAGACCGGTGAGGCTCGTCGAAAGACCCGAAGCAGCACTGAGAATGTTGAGGTATTCGGTTTCCTGGCTCATCACAGCGTTAGCCCGAGACCCCGGCTCGGATCCTCGGCGCGATGGACGAGAGGCCTAGAACCCGAGCCGATCGAGAAGCAGTGGCTGGTCCTGCCAGTCCTTCTCGACTTTGACCCTCAGGTCTAGGAAAACGGAAGTACCGAGGAGGGCTTCGATCTCGGTCCGAGCTTCCTGACCAACAGTCTTGAGCATCTCGCCACCGTGGCCGATGACGATGCCCTTTTGTGAGTCGCGTTCCACGATCACGCGGGCACCGATATAAGTGATGTCGTTTGGTCGCTCTTCGATATCGTCCACCAGGACGGTCAGCGAATGCGGCAGCTCTTCGCGTAGACGAGCCAAATACTTCTCCCGTACCAATTCGGCGATGACGACCTGTTCTGGTTGGTCGGTCACCATGTCCGGTGGGAAATAGGCGGGACCGTCGGGCATGAGGGTCACCAGCTCGTCGACCACCACTGATACATTGTCACCGGTCAGCGCACTCACCGGTACGTAGGCGGCAAAGTCCCACTCTCCTGCTTCGGCAAGCTGCGATCCGGTTTCGTCCTTGTCGCCGATGTCGGTTTTGTTGACTGCCACCACGGTCGCCACCCCGGATTCCTTCAGTCGCTCGGCTATGAGGCGATCTCCCGGGCCTATGGGGCCGGTAGCGTCGATTACGAACAGAGCAGCGTCGGACTCGGCCAGCGTTCCGTAGACCAGACGATTGAGCCGTTCTCCCAACGCCGTATTCGGCTTGTGCAATCCCGGAGAATCCACCAACACCAGCTGGGTGTCATCGCCGTGAACGACCCCGCGGATCGTGTTACGTGTGGTCTGGGGGCGGGGCGAGGTAATGGCTACTTTGGTACCAACGGCCTGGTTGACGAAGGTCGATTTCCCAACGTTTGGCCGTCCGACAACGGCTACGAAGCCTGACTTCATGTGCGTTTGCAGAGCACGCGGGCCACCCGCCGCCCCTGCACTCGGTCGGCTGTGAAGAGCACGCCGTCATGCTCGAACTGCTCGCCTTCCTTTGGGACCCGGCCGGCCAGTGCCAGCATGAGCCCGCCGACCGTGTCCCACTCCTCATCCGGGAACTCGACGCCAAACAATGCGCCTAGGTCGTCGACGGGTAGCCGAGCATCCACCAGGTAGCCGCCGGCCACCTCTGTTACGAGCTCCTCGGCCTCGTCGAATTCATCAGCGATTTCCCCGACCAGCTCCTCGATGATGTCCTCGATAGTGACCAGGCCGGCCGTTCCCCCAAACTCATCTACCACAATGGCCATATGAACCTGGTCGGCTTGCATGTCGCGCAGCAACTCGGATATCCGTTTGGTTTCCGGCACGTAATAGCCGGGGCGCATGAGCTCACCAACCGCCTTGGCGGCTCTACCCGAGTCCATCAACGCCAGTAGGTCGCGGGCATAGAGGATGCCGACAATGTCGTCAGGCCCGGCGCGAGTAACGGGGATACGGGAGACCCCCTCCTCCAGGCTGAGGTCGACCGCCTCATCGGAAGAGGCTGACTCAGCAATGAACGTCATATCGGGCCGGGGGACCATCACTTCGCGGACTACCGCATCGGTGAACTCGAGCACCGAGGAGATGAGCTCACGTTCGGCCTCCTCCTGAGCGGCCTCGTTGGTCACCTCATCGTGCTCGTCCTCGTCCTCTTCCTCTGTCACGAGGTCAACAGCCCGGCTGCCCAGGCGAACCGAGGCGCTAAGAAGCCCGTTGAACCGGTAGGCCAGGGTCCCTGGATGCGATCGGCCCCAGCTGCGGGGAAGCAGGTCGCCGATGAGGACCAGCGAGAAGCCCAGTGCGCCAAGTCCGAGGAGCAAGGCCAAGCCGCTCAACTGCTGGGTCAACGCCCAGGCGGCCGGCACCGCGGCGGCCACCAGCAGGAACGTGGTGACCGTTCCGAGTGCAGGCTGGATGTTGGCCCGGTCGTCAAGGATCTCGGCGATGCGGGCGGCCCGGGCATCGCCCTCCGCTGCGTCGTGCAGGGCATCGGCCCGCGAGGTCCGGACTACGGAAGCGCCCGCCGCCCGAATCAGCGTGACGATGACTAGCAGTACCAGCGAGAGGGCCAGGGCGAGCAGCTTCACGGAAGCTCGATCCCCTCCTTGGCGAGCAGTTCCCGCTCGCGGCTGGTCATAACCGCAGCTCCGGCGGGATCGCTGTGATCGTACCCGAGAAGGTGGAGGATTCCATGGGTGATGATCAGTGCCATCTCGTCGGACAAGCTCACACCCAGCTCGTCCGCCTGGTCTTTCACGACCGACGGACAGACAAAGATGTCGCCCAGGCTCAACGGCTGGCCGTTGGCGATGGTGGTCGGGATCTCCCCGGGCGTCAGCTTGTCGACCGGGAACGCCAGGACGTCGGTGGGGCCGGATCGTTCCATGAACTTCTGGTTGTAGCGGCCCATCTCGTCAGGACCGACCAGGACGATTGCTAGCTCTGCGTGGTCGGGCAGACCCTCCGCCACCAACACCCGCTCGGCCATGGCCACCGCTAACTCCGTCTCGACTGGATCGTTCTGCTCGTCGGCCAGAAAGATGTTCACAGGATGGGCTCGTCTCCTGTCTCGTCGGCAGCGGCCTCGGCCCCCGGGAAGTGGGATAGACGATCCGGTGGTGATAGTGGGAGATGAGGGCGTCGAACAGGGCTTCCTTCACCTTGGTGAGATCACCGAAGGTGAGAGGGCTTTCGTCTAGCTGTCCGTCCTCCAGTTTCTCGTCAACCACTTGCTCGACCACTTTGCGCAAACCGTCGGCGGTGGGGTTGTCGAGATAGGCGAGTGAGCGGGCAGCCGCTTCGATGGCATCGCACAGCATGACGATTGCCATCTCCCGCGATTGGGGCTTCTGGCCGACATGGCGGAAATCCTCAGCCGCCACGTCGTCCGACGGACGGTCCTCCAGCGCCTTGTGATAGAAGTAACGCATAAGGCTGGTGCCGTGGTGCTGGCGGATCCCGACCGCCACGTCGGGAGGAATCCGATACTCACGGGCCAGCCGAACCCCGTCGATCACGTGGTTGCGAATGACCGCCGCCGATTCCTCGGGAGCCATCCAATTGTGCGGGTTGGCAGCGCCGAACTGGTTCTCAATGAACAGATGGGGGTGCTCAGTCTTCCCGAGGTCGTGGTAATAGGCAGCTGCCTCAGCCAACAGCGGATTGGCGTCGATGGCCCGGGCTGCCCGCCCGGCCAGTGTTCCGACGAGCATCGAGTGATTGAACGTCCCGGGGGCACGCTCCTCCAGGAGCCGCAGTGCCGGATGATTGCGGTCGGTGAGGTCGAGCAGGCTGAGGGTGGTGGTGAGGCCAAAGGCGTTGTCGACATACGGCAAAATGCCAAGGCCGATGAGCCCGCCAAGCAGCCCTCCACCAAAGCCGAATAGCCCGGCTTCGCCTGCGATATTGGATTCGTTGAAGAACCAGGCCACGGATGCGGCGAAGGGGCCGGTGATCATGGCCGTGGACAGGATGGCGACCCGCAGGTCTCGCATCGACGCCGCCCGCGACACAAACGGCAGTGGGGCCAACACCGACGCCGCCGAGAACACGACGATCCCGATGTCGCTGGTCGTGATACCGGCAAATACCGCAACGGGTATCGACATCAGGACCGCAGCTCTGGTGTCGAACAGGATCCCCCCCAGGTAGCCGAAGGCGGCGGCCGGCATGATGTAGCCGAGTGCTGAGTTGCCGTCGGGGATCAGTGAGCCGACCAGACGGGCCGACACTGCGGCCAGCACAATGAGCAGGCCGAACAGGAATAGGAGCTTTGGCTCCGCCCAGAGCTGGGGGCGATTGCGTCGCAGGAACAGCACCAGGAGCCCGACCACAGATGCCACCACCAGGCTGGCCGCGAAACGCTTGGGGGTCTGGGTCTCGCCGGCGAGGAGCTGGGCAATCGCCTGAGCCTGGATATCGGTGACAATGTCACCCTGCTTGGCGATGTCTTGCCCGTCGACATATTCGACAGTGACATCTTCAACCGCCAGACGAGCTGCCGTGCGTTCAGCATCCGTTGCGGCCGGATCGGCCCGGACGTTGGCTTGGAGATTGAAGATCACCAGATCGGCAACTGCGTCGGCGGCCGCGTCACGATCAGGCCACTCGACAGGGCTGAGAAGGACCGAGCCATTTGCCACTGCAGAGAGCACGCCCGGCAATTCCTCTGTGCGAATTCCATCACCGCCGTATTGGAGCTGCAGCACGCGAACGGTATCGAAGAGGAGAACGTCCAAAAGCAACTCCGTCTCCTCGCCCGCGGCCACGTTGTCCAGATCGCGTTGGGCAATGGAAACGAAAGTGCTCCGAGTCGTCTCCGACAGGAACCCGTACTCCTCTTCAAGCGTTAGCTCCTGATCCTCCAGGGTGGGCGGCGGAACGGCAGTTGTTGTCGTCGTGGCAGGTGTCGGAACGAAGCCAAGCTGGACGGTGACGGTGCTTCCCGGGGTAACCAGCACGTCGGGTGCCGGATCCTGTGTCACCACCAGGCGGTCCCGACCAGACGCATCGGTGACCTCAACATCCGCCCCCAGCCCGGTGTTGAGTCCGAGCAGCTGCAGGGCACTCCGGGCTTCGGCCTCGGTAGATCCAACCAGGAGCGGCACAGGGATAGACGGGTCTCCGCCTTCATCGGCAAAGAGAGTCGTACTAGTCGTGGAGGTGGTGGTGGTCGTCTCTCCCTCGGTCGGAGTCTCAACCGGACGCACCCCGTCGAAAAACGCTTCGAGCGTCACCGCGGCGAAGAAGGCCTCAACGTTCTGCTGGGCCTGGTTCGGGACCTCGTCATCGGTCGTGTAGACGATTGGTACAAGGTCTTCTGCTTCAACCCGGAGAGCTTCAGTGGCCTCCTCGTCGGGCACCACGATGGTCCGGGTGGCGGTGTAGGTCTGCGAAGCCGGTTCGCCTTCGGCGGGAGGATCGGCGGTGCCCAACTGGCCGGCGATCAGTGCGACTGAAGCTCCGACAGCGGCTACCGCCACGGCCAGTGTGCGCAACACTCCCGGGTTGGGGTTGAACGTGTGAAGGCGCTCCCGCAGCTTTGTCACGATTGGTCCGCTTCGTCTGACCGATTGTTGTCGTCGAATTCTTGATATGCCTCGACGATGGCAGCCACGATCCGATGACGGACGACGTCAAGGGCGGCCAGGGTGATAAACGACACGCCGGGAGTGCGACCGAGGACCTTTTTGGCTTGCCGAAGTCCCGACCCGATGCCCGATGGTAGGTCTGTCTGGGTGAGGTCTCCGGTGATCACCATCTTGGAGTTGAACCCGAGCCGGGTAAGGAACATCTTCATCTGCTGGGGTGAGGTGTTCTGGGCCTCGTCGAGAATCACGAAGGAATCGTTGAGCGTACGGCCCCGCATATAGGCAAGGGGGGCGATCTCGATGGTGCCGCGATCCATCAGGAGGTGGGTCTCGTCGGGGCCAAGCATTTCGTACAGGGCGTCGTAGAGGGGTCGAAGGTAGGGATCGACTTTGGCTTGCAGGTCGCCGGGGAGGAACCCGAGCCGTTCTCCGGCTTCAACCGCCGGGCGGGTCAACAGAATGCGCCGCACCGAGCCACTCTGCAGGGCCTCGATGGCCGCTGCCATGGCT
>Ga0224508_10001155_pt1 | contig 23944 bp, 22 predicted proteins | sample SF_Jan12_sed_USG_4_FD_170157 | JGI IMG/M metagenome (GOLD analysis project Ga0224508, IMG submission 170157) | Sediment microbial communities from San Francisco Bay, California, United States - SF_Jan12_sed_USGS_21 | ecosystem: Environmental > Aquatic > Marine > Sediment | place: USA... | reverse complement strand
ATCAGCTTGGTGATGCTGGCGGGCTCGATATGCTTGTCCGGATCTTTTTCGGCAAGCACTCTGCCCGAATCGAAATCAACCAGAAAATAACTGCTGGCATTGAGCGCCGGCGGGTTGGGAATGGGTTTGGCGGCGGCCCAGCTGGAAGCGGAAAAAACGACAGTCAAAACTGCGAGAAAAAGCGAAACGATCTTCATGGAAACCTGGTGGTTAGTGGGCTTGAAAAAGTGTCGCGATTGTAGCGATCACGGCTATTGCTCTCAAGGATTATCCGCTTCGGCATCGTGGCAATTGGCAGGCTATTCCTGCACCACGATTCGCGCGGTCTGGAAACCCTTGCCCTGGAGGCGTTTGACGATTGCGTTGGCTTCATCGATATCAAACAGGGGGCCTACACGAACCCGGTAGAATAGCCCGCTTTCGGTTTCCAGTTTCGATATACTCGCCGAGGATTCGTTGGCGGCGTGCAAAACGCGCATCAGCTTACTGGCGTTAACCTGGCTCGAGAAAGAACCCATCTGGATAAAAAGCGGCACGTCCTTCGCCGCTTCCGCGGCTAACGGTATGGTTCGCACCACGCTGCTGGGCCGGGTCTGACCTTTTTGAACGACGCTGATCTCGACGTTGGCGGTGCCCGGTCCCTTGACGCCGAGTTTCTTCGCCGCCGCATAGGAGAGATCAATGATGCGCCCGGTGATAAACGGGCCTCGATCGTTGACCCGAACCACGGCGCTGCGTCCGTTATCCAGGTTTTTGACATGCACATATACCGGCAGCGGCAAGGTTTTATGCGCCGCGGTCATATCGTGCATGTTATAAGTCTCGCCGCTGGAGGTCTTGCGTCCGTGAAACTTGATCCCGTACCAGGAAGCAATCCCGCGCTGCGCGAAACCCTCGGCGCTATCGAGCACGTAGTAACGCTTGCCATGCACAACATAAGACGACGGATTACCTCGCTTCGATTTTTTTGTCGATGAGGTTTTCGCCGGCTGCGCTGCATCGCGTTCGCCGACAGGCACGCCGAAAGTACAGGCGCCAAGCACCAACGGAATCACCAGGCAGAGGGTAAAACTGACCTTCATATCGTCTTTTTATACTGGTGACTGATCAACTTGGCCAACTGGTAGACCGCCATCGCATAAAGCTCGCTGCGGTTGTAACGCGTAATCACATAAAAATTCTGGAAACCGGCCCAGTACTCCGGATGATCGCGTTGCTGCAGCTTGACCAGTGCTACCGGCGTTTCCTCACCGATCGTGAAATCAGACGCTAGCCCGCTGCGTTTCAGGTCCGCCCACTTGTACTCGGGTTTGACTCCCGGCTCGAGAGAAGCAATCGAATTGTCTTCCACCGCCACCAGCGGTCGCGCCACTCGCCCGTCGCGTTGCCATCCGTGTCTGACGAAATAGTTGGCGACGCTGCCGGTGATATCGGCAATGCTGTCGAACAGGTCGGTCTTGCCATCCTGATCAAAATCGACCGCGTAATTGCGATAACTGGACGATATGAATTGCGGCATTCCCATTGCGCCGGCATAAGATCCCCGCAACGAGCGCGCGTCGAAGCCCTGCTCCCTGGCCAGCAACAGGAACTGTTCCAGTTCACGGGTAAAAAAACTGGCGCGGCGTGGATAGTCGAAAGCCAGCGTCACCAGGCTATCGAATACCGGATCCTTGCCTTTATAAATGCCGTAGAAGGTTTCCACGCCGATAATCGCGACAATGATCTCCGCGGGCACGCCGGTCTTCTCGCTGACCTGGGTTAACATTTCCCGGTTCTGCTGCCAGAACTTTACTCCGAGATCGACACGTTTATCCTTGATGAAAATCCGCCGATACTGGTACCAGTCGAGCTCCTTCTCCGCCGGTTTATCCAGTTTTGCGAACAGGTGCTCCTGTTTTTCAACCTGGGAAAACAACCGTACCAGCTCGTCCTCGTTGTAGTCGGTTTCGGCGGCCATGCGCTGTACAAACGCGACTACATCCTCGCGACCCTGGTAATCTCCGCCAGGAATTTCCAGCGCCGAAACCTGCGACGCCATCAACAAACCAAGTATAAGAGCAAACTTTTTCATCAAACCAGGAACCGTTTCGCCGATCGAATCGACATGATTAAACCAAACCCCATCATCAGGGTTACCATAGATGTACCGCCATAGCTGATCAGCGGCAAGGGCACGCCAACTACCGGCAGCATACCGGCAACCATGCCGGTATTAACAAATAAATAGACAAAAAATGTCAGGCTAAGCGCGCCCGCCAGCAGTCGACCGAAATTTTCATCGGAATGCGCGGCGATATAAAGCCCCCTGAATATAATGGCCAGGTAAATCAGTAGCAATACGACGCTGCCAAAGAATCCGAATTCCTCCCCAAAAACCGAAAAAATAAAGTCGGTCGAGCGTTCGGGAATAAAATCCAGCTGCGACTGCGTACCATTCAGCCAGCCCTTGCCATAAACACCGCCCGAGCCGATGGCAATCTTGGACTGGATGATGTGATATCCCGAACCCAGCGGATCGCTTTCAGGATCCAGCAGCGTTAATATGCGCTTACGCTGATAATCGTGCAATGCGAATTTCCACAGCAGCGGCGCCATTGCCGAAAACAGCACTCCGAGACTGATGATGATGCGCCAGCGGACCCCGGCCAGGAACAACACGAAGAAACCGGCGCTGCCGACCAGGATGGCGGTGCCCAGGTCGGGTTGGCGTGCGATCAACACCACTGGAATCAAAACCAGCACCGAAGAAACCACCAGTTCCTTGAAACCAACCGGCAGCACCCGGTTGGCAAGATAGGTTGCGACAATCATCGGCACCGCGAGTTTCAGGATTTCGGAAGGCTGGAAGCGGATAAAACCCAGATCCAGCCAGCGCTGCGCGCCCTTGCCGACCTCTCCGAAAAACATGACTGCAACCAGTAAACCGACTCCGCCGAGGTAAAGCCATATCGATATCTTGCGCAACATGCGCAGTGGAATATTGGCAACCGCAATCAGCAACAACAAAGCCACCAGGATTCGAGTCAACTGACGCACAACGATGGCGTCATCGGAGCCGCTGGCACTGAATAACACCAGGCTGCCGAACAGGGAGAGAATGATCAGCAAGGACAGCAGTACCGGATCCAGCCGCAGGGCGTCCATGATCCGGCGCGTGATCGAAGCCGAGTCGGAATCAAGCATCTGGTTCATGATTGCTCCAACAGGTAGGCATCCATGATGCGGCGCGCAATCGGCGCCGCTACCGAGCTGCCGTGACCACCGTTTTCGACGATTACCGCGACCGCGATCCGCGGTTCATCGGCCGGCGCGTAACTGACGAAAAGTGCATGATCGCGTAATTTCTCGGCAACGGTTTCTTCATCGTATTCATCGTCCTGCGCGACTTCGAAAACCTGCGCGGTGCCGGTTTTGCCGGCGACCTTGTACTGGATCCCCTGGCTGATTCGATGCGCGGTGCCGCGCAATCCATGCACAACGTTGATCATAGCCTTGTGCACGTGCTCCCAGTTTTTAGGCTTGAGTATCTGGTACTTACTGGCAACCCGACTGGCGATATCGATTCGGTTGTAGTCGGGAATTTTCTCCACCGACTTGACCAGGTGCGGCTGGTAGCGCTTACCCTTGAGCGAAAATGCCGCGGTCGAATTAGCCAGCTGCAGCGGTGTCACCAGAAACGCCCCCTGCCCAATACCGGTTATCAGGGTTTCTCCCGGAAACCAGATCATGCCCTCGTTTCGCTGCTTCCATTCGCGCGACGGCAACAGGCCGCGGCGCTCACCGGTGCTGTCGACTCCGGTTTTCTCACCGAAGCCGAACTGCTTCATGAATGCAGACATGCGATCGATACCGAGCCGATAGGCAAGATCGTAAAAGTAGACGTCACAGGACTGGGTGATGGCTCCATTCAGGTTCATATGGCCATGGCCTTCCTTTTTCCAGTCACGGTACCTGCGCTCCTCGTTTGGCAACTGGTAGTAGCCGATACAGAATACTTCCTGATCTTTCTTGTTAACCCTGGACTCGAGCCCCGCCAGCCCGTAAAAAGGTTTGGTGGTCGATCCCGGCGGGTACTGCCCCGACAGGGCGCGGTTGAATAAGGGTCGACTTGGTGATTCGCGCAGCTGGTCGTAATTGTCGTAGCTGATACCGTTGACGAACAGATTCGGGTTGAATATCGGCATCGACACCAACGCCAGGATTTCGCCATTGTTGGGATCGATGGCCACCGCCGCACCGGTTTGACCGGCAAATGCTTCCTCGGCAATCCGCTGCAGTCGGGAATCGATCGTCAGGTGCAGATTGTTACCCTGTATCGGCGGCGATTCACTCAACACCCGCAGCGTACGACCGTTGGCATTGACCTCGACCTGCTGAACGCCCACCGAACCGTGTAATTCGTGTTCGTAGAACTTTTCCAGCCCGAGCTTGCCGATATGGGTGCTGCCGGCATAGTCGACTTCGTCGACTATGCCGAGATCGCGCTCGTCGATGCGACCGACATAACCCAGCGCGTGTACGGCATGTTCGCCCTGGGGATAGTTACGCGTCAGGCGGGCGTTGATTTCGACGCCCTCGAATTTATGCAGGTTAACCGCCAGCCGCGCGACTTCCTCGTCGTTCAGATTGAGTCGTAACGGAATGCTCTCGAACGGTCGGCGACGTTTCGACGACTGCATGAAGCGTTTCAGGTCCTGCTCGGTATACTCAACAAACTTCCTCAGCTGCCCCAGCGTCGCATCCAGGTCTTCGACCTGTTCACGCACGATTTCGAGCCGGTAAGTGGGCAGGTTGTTCGCCATCACCACGCCGTGACGATCAAAGATGAGGCCGCGCGTCGGCGGCAGCGCCTTGATACGAATCCGGTTGCTGTCGCTCAGCGTCGAAAAATGCTCATACTCGACGACTTGCAGCACATAAAGCCTGCCCAGCACCAGACTCAGCAGGATAACGATGAAAACGGCGGCGAGAACCAGGCGGCGCCTGATTAGTCGGTTTTCGAGGTAGTCGTCTTTTAGCTGTTCTCGCTTCGACATTGAAACGGAATTAACCTTGCGCGCTGCAGATCATTGGCAGATGTGCGGACAATACCAGAAATCAGGCAAAAAAAGTGCCTAAAAAATGTAAAGAAGTTTCAATATGTCATTAAAAACCGATATCATGCACGCGTTTTTTATACCCGGGCAGTTTCAGGGGTAAAAATATCTAAAATCACCACCACATAAATCTTGGGGAATTAGTATGGAGCTTAGTAACCTATTGCCGCCAATGTTCGGCGTCTTCGGACTGATCGCGGCCGCAATCACCTACTCCGCGGTCAAGAAACATCCGGAAGGCGAAGGCAAAGTCGTCGAAATCGGCAACCAGATCCACCTCGGCGCCATGGTATTCATGAAACGTGAATACAAGATGATGTCGATATTTGCCGCGGTTTTGCTGGTTTTACTCTTTATCTTTCTCGGCGCAGGCACCGCATTCTGCTTCCTGCTGGGTGCACTGGCCTCCGGTTCCGCCGGCTATATCGGCATGAACACCGCAACCCGTGCCAACGTCAGGACCACCACCGCCGCCCATAACGAGGGCGCGGCGGCAGCGCTGACCGTGGCTTTCTTCGGCGGTTCGATCATGGGCCTCGCGGTGGCTTCCATGGGATTGCTCGGTCTTGGCATCTCGTACTTCATTTTCGCCGACAGCATCGAATCGCTGCACGCGATTCACGGCTTTGCCATGGGCGCATCGGTGGTCGCGCTGTTCTCGCGTGTCGGCGGCGGCATCTTCACCAAGAGCGCCGACGTCGGCGCCGACCTGGTGGGCAAGATCGAAGCCGGCATTCCGGAAGACGATCCGCGTAACCCCGGCGTTATCGCGGATAACGTTGGCGACAATGTCGGCGATGTCGCCGGCATGGGCTCGGATATATTCGAATCCTATTGCGGCTCGATGATTGCGTCGATCGCGATAGCGTCCACCATGACCCTGGCCGCGGCCAACGAGCTGGGCGGCCAGGCCGGCATGATGTCGCTGCCGCTGACGATGGCGTCGCTAGGCCTGTTGTGCTCCATCGGCGGCATCCTGATCGTCAAGATGAATTCGGCCAAGTCGCCGGAAAAAGCGCTGCGCATGGGCACCATGGGCTCGTCGATCCTGTTTATCGCGCTGGCTTATTTCGTCATTACCGGGCTCGGCCTGAGCAGCGGCATCTGGGTCGCGGTCCTCGCCGGTGCGGTCGGCGGCATCGTCATCGGCCTGGTGACCGAGTATTACACCGCGGGCAAGCCGGTCGAGCATATTGCCAAAGCTGGTGAAACCGGTCCGGCGACCGTCATGATCGCAGGCCTTGCCACCGGTATGCAGTCAGTAGCGATTCCGATCCTGACCATTTGCTGCATCATCTGGGTCGCAAGCGCCAATGCCGGGCTTTACGGTGTCGGCATCGCCGCGGTCGGCATGCTGGCCACGGTCGGCATCACCATGGCAATCGACGCCTACGGGCCGGTCGCCGATAACGCCGGCGGCATCGCCGAAATGGCGGGCCTGGGTGAAGATACGCGCAAGATCACCGACTCGCTGGACGAACTCGGCAACACCACCGCCGCCATCGGCAAGGGTTTCGCTATCGGCGCCGCCGCGCTGGCTGCACTGGCGATCATCACCGCCTTTATCGAGACGGTGTCGGTCAACATCGATAACTTCGCACTTGAGCTGAGCGATCCGCAGGTGCTGATCGGCGTATTCATCGGCGGCGTCATCCCGTTCGTCATCGCGTCAATCACGATGACCGCGGTCGGTGATGCAGCCTTCGAAATGATCAAGGAAATCCGCCGCCAGTTCCGTGAAATCGACGGCCTGCTCGAAGGCAAAGCCGAGCCCGACACCGCGCAATGTGTCGATATCGCCACTACCGCGGCGCTGAAAAAGATGATCGTGCCCGGCGTGATCGCGGTTAGCGCACCGCCGCTGGTAGGCTTCATCATCAGTGCACAGGCGCTCGGCGGCATGCTCTGCGGCGCACTGCTGTCCTGTGTATTGATGGCGCTGATGATGGCCAATGCCGGTGGCGCCTGGGACAACGCCAAGAAATTCGTCGAAAAGGGTAACCTCGGCGGCAAGGGCACCGACACCCACGCGGCCACCGTGGTCGGCGACACCGTTGGCGATCCTTTCAAGGATACCTCGGGCCCGTCGATGAACATCCTGATCAACGTCATGGCGATCGTCAGCCTGGTCATCGCACCACTGCTGGGCTAGTCAAAGGCCACAGGAAGTACCGAAAGGGTAGTGCTTGCACTACCCTTTTTTATATCTCCCCCGGGTAAATGTAATTTCGGTTATTTTGCGGTATTCTGCGTGACCCGAATCAGACCCGGTCAATAAAAAACCAACAGCATGAGCCCCAAAAACGCATTTTATGCCCAGTCCGGCGGTGTCACGTCGGTCATCAACGCCAGCGCCTGTGGCGTCATCGAAACCAGCCGCAACAACAGCGATAGAATCGGCACCGTATTCGCCGGACGTAACGGCATCATCGGCGCCCTGTGCGAAGAATTGATCGATACCTCCCTTGAATCCGACGCTGACATCGCGGCGCTGAAAAACACGCCTTCAGGCGCCTTCGGCTCCTGCCGCTTCAAGCTCAAGAGCCTGGAGGAGAACCGGCGCGAGTACGAGCGGCTGATCGAAGTCTTCAAGGCGCACGATATTGGTTACTTTTTCTACAACGGCGGCGGCGATTCGGCCGACACCTGTTTCAAGGTTTCACAGCTGTCCGAGACCATGGGTTTCCCGGTGCAGGCGATCCATATCCCCAAGACGGTGGACAACGACCTGCCGATAACCGACAACTGCCCAGGCTTCGGCTCGGTCGCCAAGTACATCGCGGTATCGGCGCTGGAAGCGTCCTTCGACGTCAGCTCGATGGCGAAGACTTCGACCAAGGTCTTCATTCTCGAAGTCATGGGGCGACACGCCGGCTGGATCGCCGCGGCCGGCGGCCTGATCGAGGATTACGACATACCGGTTCTGGTGCTGTTTCCCGAGGTCGATTTCGATCACGACAAATTCATCACCGCGGTCAAACACAAGGTGGAAACCCACGGCTACTGCACTATTGTGGTCTCTGAAGGCGCGCGAAACGCCGACGGCAGTTTTCTCGCCGAGCAGGGAACCCGTGACGCCTTCGGCCATGCTCAGCTGGGCGGCGTTGCGCCGGTGGTAGCTAACATGGTCAAGGACGCTCTCGGTTACAAGTTTCACTGGGCGGTAGCCGACTACCTGCAGCGATCGGCGCGCCATATCGCTTCCGCCAGTGATCTCGAACAGGCATACGCACTGGGTAAGGCCGGCGTCGAAATGGCGCTCGCCGGTGAAAATGCGATCATGCCGACGGTCGAGCGGTTGTCTTCAAGCCCATACAAATGGGAAATCGGTCGCGCGCCGCTTGCCGATGTCGCCAATGTGGAAAAGACGATGCCGCTCGATTTCATCACCGAGGACGGTTTCGGCATCACCGCGAAATGCAAGGAGTACCTGTACCCGCTGATCCAGGGCGAAGCCTACCCCGACTACGACGAACGCGGCATGCCGCGTTACGTGGTGTTGAAAAACGAGCTGGTGGAGAAGAAACTCGGCGAATTCGAGCTTTAATATAAAGCATTGAAAATTCGAGGATTTATGATGGCCAGCTGTTCAAGCCAGGCTAGTCGGTTATAATTCCGACCCCCTAATCGAGGTGGCATATCATGATTCTGGACCGGGTCAGCAGCGGCAAAAACGTACCGAATGACGTCAACGTCATTATCGAAATCCCTTCGCATAGCGATCCCGTCAAGTACGAGGTCGACAAGGAAACAGGCGCAATGTTCGTCGACCGTTTCATGGGAACGGCGATGCATTACCCCTGCAACTACGGTTACGTTCCGCAAACCCTGTCCGAAGACGGGGACCCGGTCGACGTGCTCGTGGTCACCCCGATCCCGGTAATCAGCGGCTCGGTAATCCGCGTCAGGCCACTCGGCATGCTGTGCATGACCGACGAGGCCGGCAAGGATGCCAAGATCATCGCGGTTCCTGTGGACAAGCTGTCAGGTCTCTACACCGACATGAACACCGCACGCGACCTGCCGAAATCCCTGCTCGATTCGATCGCGCATTTCTTCGATCACTACAAGGATCTCGAAGCCGGCAAGTGGGTCAAGATCGATGGCTGGGTCGGCGTCGAGGAAGCCAAGCAGGAAATCCTCGACTCCATCGACCGCTACAACGCCGAAAGCTAAGCCCCCTCCTGGTCACTTCGACCTATTGTTGTGGGCTAGCGAATATTCCCAGATAACCGGCAACCAACCGCGCCCCCTGGCGACTGACCGGGTGGCCTGACGGCTTCCTGAAACAGGCTCGCTTTTAAAGGGCAAGGCGAGACTCAACATCCCTGTTTCGACTCGCCACAGGCGGCATCCATGCCGCCTGACCTCAATGGCATTTACATAAGCGCGTCATTGCGAGCGGGGCCCAGCCCATGAGCGGAGCGAATGCATTGGCTGCAGCGAAGCAATCTTCCAAATGACAGTAAGTTATTTGGGAGATTGCTTCGGCACTTCGTGCCTCGCAATGACGCCAAACTAGTCTTTAAGTAAGCGCCATTCCTGCCTTGCCCTAAAAAATAAATCCTTTTTCGGAAAGCCGCAGGCCACCCGTCCAGTCGCAGGGGAGCCCATCGGGCGCCGACAGGTTGGGATTATGTCCTGGACAGGACTACGCCGGAACTGAAATCACGAAGTTTTGACAAGATGCCGGGGACTCTCGGGCCTGAAATCGCGCGGGTCGTAACACCTCGAGGGTGGCTGTTATTCCTGGTTGAACAGCATGGCGCGTTCGTCGACGCCGACCTCGGTGACCTTGCGCAGGTCGGCGTAGTCGATATGACAGATGCAGTTGCGCCCCGATTGCTTGGCCTCGTAAAGATACTTGTCGACCGAATCGATAAAGCTGTCAATGTCGAGCACGCTGGTCTTCATGTAGACGCTGGCGCCCATGCTGGCGGTCAGATGGATCTCTTCTTCTGCCAGTCGCAGCGGGCTTTGCGCAATCTCCTCGCGGATCCGGTCCGCCACCTTGACCGCCAGGTTGAGGTGGGTTTCGGGGAAAATCATCGCGAATTCTTCACCGCCGTAGCGGCAAACGATATCGGTGGTTCTGACTTCGCCGCGTAGGATATCGGCCAGATGATTGAGCGCCTGGTTACCGACCTCGTGCCCATGGGTATCGTTGACCGTCTTGAAATGATCGATATCCACCATCACCAGGCTGGTGGGGATTCCGCTGCGTTTGGAGCGATCCATCTCCGCCTGCAAGACGGTCTTGAAATGACGGAAGTTGAACAGGCCAGTGAGGGCATCGGTGGACACCAGTTCGGATAATTCGACGACCTGGTGACGAAGCTTGTCGACCTCGTCCAACCATTCGCAACTGGCCTCGCCGACCGGGCACTCGGGCCGTTTAATCCCGGTTCCGCTCATTTTCATTCAGTTCGTCAATCCGATCCCTGGCCTCGGGCGTCGCTCCCGGGCCGGCCTTGACCCGTATGTCGCGAGGACGCAAGACTTCACCCTTGGCCGAGTAGACCTGGATTCGTGATATCGGCTCGCTATGCTCACGATCCAGGAAAATAACCGGCTCCTTGCCTTCACCGAATACCCACTTGTCGCCCCACTGCGTCAGGGACACCAGCAGAGGCATCATATCCTTGCCCTTGCTGGTCAGAATGTACTCGTGCCGTTTGGCCCCTTCCTTGACCGGTACCCGATCTAGAATTTCATTGGCGCACAGATTTTTCAGCCTTGCCGTCAGAATATTACGCGCTATTCCGAGGCGCTTCTGGAACTCTTCGAAACGGCGGGTGCCGAGAAAAGCCTCGCGAATGATCAGTATCGACCATCCCTCGCCGATAATGTCGAGCACGTGACCTACCGAGCGCCTAAACGGATCAAATTTCTCGGGTTTTGACATGATTCTTGTATTCCGGATGATCGGAAGATAACCTGGTGGTACGGATGCCACTCGCATTATCAGTTGTAGTTCAAAACTTTTAACTCATTCCAGAGCCGAGGTCAACCGCCGCCGCCGCCCTCGAGCGCCCCGTCGTTACCGGTTTCATATTGCGGCAAGCCGTCATTGATTTCATAGTATTGCCCCGCCTCGGAGACGTAGACATGGCCGATGGTTTTTAATTCCTCGCCAGCATCCAGCGAACCGGCGGCTATCGCCATCTTGCCGCGACCGTCACGCGCATCCCAGAAAAGGCTCGCACCGCAATGGTTACAGAAGCCGCGCCAGGTATCAGGCGACCGGTCGTGGTACCACTGCAGGGTTTGGCGCTCGATCAGCTTCAGGTCGGATTGCCTCACCGAAGTATAGGCGCCTATGTGACCGTGCGTGCGGCGACAATTCCGGCAGTGACAATTAATGACGTCCCGGCATGGTCCGGTGATTTCATAACGCACACCGCCGCAAAGGCAACCACCGGACAGGTATTTCGTTTTGCCGGCGCTCATCTAACCGCCACAACGGGCATGATTTCATCGAAGGAATGAATCGCTTCAAAACTCTCGATTTCTCGGCGCGGCGCCTGTGAATCGGGTTGATAAATCGCCAGCAGACTGGCGATACCGTATTCCTGGGCCGACTGCAGCGCATGCAGGTTATCATCGATCAACAGGGTTTTATCCGCTGAAAAGGGATGACGCTTGTGCACCTCGTGCCAGCATTGCGGGTCTTCCTTGGGCAGCGAAAATTCGTGCACCGTTATCAGCCGATCGAATTTGTCGGCAATACGGGTTTTGTCCATTTTCAGCGCCAGGCTGTCGTGATGGGCGTTGGTCACCATGACGACGTCCTTGCGCGCGGCGCGCAAGGCGTCCAGAAAATCGATGCAATAAGGCCGTATCGCGACCTTGTGGCTGACTTCGTGCTTGAGTTCGACGACATCGACTTCGAGCATTTGGCTCCAGTAATCGGTTGAATACCAGTTGAGACTGCCTTCGATTTTCCGGGTCTGGGTTACGATATGCTGTTTGGCGGCCTGCGCTTCCATGCCCTTGATTTCGGCATAGCGCAGCGGCAGGTATTCCTGCCAGAAGTAATTATCGAAATGCAGGTCGAGTAGCGTGCCGTCCATATCGAGCAGCACTGTTTCGATGCCTTGCCAGTCGATCACATCTCAGGCCCTCGTCCGAAGTCCCCGCCAGCTCAGCCGAAATCTAAAGATCGCGAGCGACCCGGATACCGACATTGTACTGGCCTTTTCCGCTCTTGAACTTCTCCCGGTTTTCGACACGCATCGAATTGGCCGGGCTGCGATAAGCGCCGCCACGCACGACACGAACATCACAGTCGCCGCCTTCCCACACGGAGCCGTCGTCGGGCGCATCCGTGTAATTACGATGATAGCAATCATGCACCCACTCGTAGACATTGCCGGCGGTATCGTAAATGCCAAACGCATTCGGCTTGTAGGTGCCGATCTTGGCGGGTTTACTGGTGCTGTAGTCGCTCTTGCAATCGAAGCAGTGCGCGTTACCGACGCCGGGCTTGGTACCCCACCAGAAAGACGAAGTCGTGCCAGCGCGGGCAACGTACTCCCATTCCGATTCGGAGAGTAATCGATAGCGCATTCCGGTCTGTTTGCTCAGCCATTTGGTATACGCGAGCGCATCATCCCAGGAAACATCGATCACGGGGTGTGTTTTGACATCCCAGCCGTTGCTCATCGGTTGCCGGCGACCAGTCGCCTTGGCAAACCGGTTGTATTCTGCAAAGGTAACCTCATAAACGGAAACCATGAAGGCAGCCACGTTGACATCGTGCCGAGGCACCTCGTCGGGAGAAACGATCGACGACGCACCGCCCATACGGAAAGTACCTGCCGGCACCTTGATCATCATAGGACCACGGCCACCCGACTTGAGTCGATCCCGGAAGGCGTCCGCGCGATCGACATAAACGGATTCAGGCTCGGGGACGGGCTCAGGTTCAGGCTCGGGGACGGGCTCAGGTTCAGGCTCGGCTACCGGTTCGGATTCCGGTTCGGGGACGGGCTCGAGTTCCGGTTCGGCTTCCAGCTCGGCCTCGATCGCCTTCGTGGTGGATTCAACCAGCTCGGTTCCTTTTTGCATGGCGTCATCGATGACGCCCTGCTTCCAGGCGAAAAAACCACCGCCGCCAAGCAAGCCAAGTATCACCAGCCAGACCAGCCATTTGTAAGAACGGGGCTCGGGCGGTTCTTCGGAAATCTGCACATCGGCGACGCGCGACACCGGTTCCTCAGGCGGCGGAGCCACCTCCTGTGGTTCGGGTTCATGCCTGGATTCACGCTCCTTGACGTCGACAACAATTAACGTGGTGTTGTCCTGGTTGATTTTGTTGGCATCCTCAACCGCTTTCAGCAGGGCATAAACACATTCCTTGGCGGTTGCCGACCACGACGAGTACTGGATAATCGCGCCGGCACCCAGGGTATCGAGACCGTCGCTGGCGACGATAACGCGATCACCCGGTCGCAGCTTGACCGGATTATCCGAGACATCGATGCTGCTGATCTCTTCCCCGGTCATCGCGCTCATCAACATGTTGCGCGACATGCCGGCCTGCTCGTCGATCTCCATGCCCTGCTCTTTCATCATGTCGAGGTAGGCACCGTAACTGTGATCGGCGTTTTGCTTGATTAGTTCGCGATCGCGAATCAGATAGAGATGACTGTCGCCGACACTGACCCAGTAAAGCCTGTTGTCCTGCAGGTAGGCGGTAACCATGGTGCATCCCATGCCGCGCAGCGCCGGGGTTTCCTTGACCGAAGCCCTGATCTGATCGTTGGAGCGGTTTAACGCATCGGTCAAAGTTTCCGCGATTTCAGGAGTCGGGAACTTTGCCTGGAAAGTTTTGTTGAAAGTCGCGACCACCATGTTGCTGGCCACATTGCCCGCGGCATGGCCACCCATACCGTCAGCCATGATAATCAACGAGCTGACTTCACCGTTATCGGCTTCGCCAAGTTGATTAACCATGTAAGCGTCTTCCTGATAGTCGCGTGCACCATCAATCTGATCGCTGGCAATATCAAATTCAACTTTCATGCAGTGATTTTATTATTTGTAGATCGCGCTTAGAGAACTATAGCAGTATAGTTAAATTTAATTCTAGTTTATCAATGATAAGCCCATAAAAACGCTTAAAAATCTAAATTGAGACATAGGTCTGCTGCTGAGCCCCTAAAAACGGTTGGTAACCCGTGTTTTTGAATAATTGTAGCGGAAAATAGAGGTTCCGGCCGACGTCCGACCAGCGCTTCCACTCCCAGCTTGTGCATTTATCACCTTCCCTGACACGCAGGGATTCGGCGCGCAGGCATTCTGCTTCAAAATAGAGCGATATCGAATGCTTGTGCTCGGAAAACACGTTACTGGTCACACCGACAAATCCGAGCTCTGCGAGAACCAGGCCGGTCTCCTCGAGCACTTCGCGACGCGCGGCCTGCTGCGGCGACTCACCGACTTCAATCCAGCCGCCGGGCAGCTGCCATTCGAACTCATCCGCAGCGGAAACACGTTTACCGAACAGTACCCGCTGCCGATGGGTTACCACCACCGCTACAGCACAGGACACCGCTTTGTTGCATTCGTTAATAACCCTCTCCCAGGCATGGCATCTGAAAAATGAACTCTATGTTATATTGCGAGTCTATCGAGGATCAATCTTCAAACTATTTTCAATGCGCGACACCTGGCCCCTGTTAAAAACGACCGATTTCCCCAGCGTTTCCCGAACTTCGCTGGAAATCCTGCAGGTTAACCTCGGCTATCTGTGCAACCAGTCATGCCTGCACTGTCACGTCGCCGCCGGCCCAACGCGCAAGGAATTGATGCAGCAGGAAAACATCGATCATATTATCGATGTTCTGAAAAAACCCGGTTTACATACGCTTGACCTGACCGGTGGCGCGCCTGAAATGAACCCGATGTTTCGCGATCTGGTGAGCGCGGCCCGCGAACTCGATATCACGGTAATCGACCGCTGCAATCTGACGATCCTGCTGGAGCCCGGCTTCGAAGATACCGCGGAGTTTCTCGCCGCCAACCAGGTCCAGATCGTTGCCTCCCTGCCCTGCTACATCGAGGACAATGTCGACGGCCAGCGCGGCAAGGGCGTCTACCAGAAAAGCATGCAGTCGCTAAAGCTCCTGAATCAGCTCGGCTACGGCAAGAAAGGCGGCGATCTCACTCTGACCCTCGTATACAATCCAACCGGCCCCTATTTGCCGCCGCCGCAGGACAGGCTGGAACAGGATTACAAGCAGTTTCTCGCGCAAAAATTCGATATCGAATTCAACCAACTGTTCACCATCACCAATATGCCGATTGCACGCTTCGGCAGCACACTGCTATCGAAGGGTGAGTTCGAAAACTACATGAACCTGCTCAAGGATTCCTTCAGCATGGCAAACATGGGCGGACTGATGTGCCTGAACCAGCTCAGTATTGACTGGGAGGGCTATGTCTACGACTGCGATTTCAACCAGATGCTGAACATGAATATTCGCCACCCGGTCAAACGGCATAAACTGCATATCAGCGAGGTTTTGAAGACCTGCCTGGAAAATATCCCGGTCAGTATCGCCGATCATTGTTACGGCTGTACCGCCGGCCAGGGCAGCAGCTGTGGCGGAGCCCTTGCCTGACCGTCCCCTGGTCAGCATAATCATTCCGGTTCTGAACGAAACGGATTGTCTCGAGCAAACCCTGGCCAACCTGCTCAGCCGGCAGTGGGTTATCGATCACTGCGAATTAATCGTTAGCGACGGCGGCAGTCTCGACGACAGTCTGGAGATCGCCGGGCGTCATCGCTGCAAACTTGTCCAAAGCGGTCGCGGGCGCGCCCGGCAAATGAACCGGGGCAGCCTCGAGGCCAGTGGCAGGTTGTTGTTGTTCCTGCATGCCGACAGCAAACTACCCGATGATTTTGGCGACGCGATCGTCGACGCTGAAGCCTGGGGATTTTTCCGTCTGCGGCTAAGCGGAGCAGCGGCCGCCTACCGGATCATAGAAACCGCGATCAACCTGCGCACCAGTATCAGCAAGATTGCCGGCGGCGATCAGGCCCTGTTTTTCGAGCGGCGATTTTTCGAAGCCCTTGGGCGCTATCCCGAAATCCCGTTAATGGAAGATATCGCAATCAGCAAAAATGCGCGCGCACTGGCGAGGCCGGTGATTGTCGATTCCACGATTATCAGCTCGAGTCGACGCTGGCAGGAGCGCGGAATCGTAAAAACCGTATTGCTGATGTGGTCACTGCGACTCGCCTTCTGGCTCGGCGTCGACCCTGCACGGCTGCACCGGATATACTACCCGCAACGGAGCTAGCCTGCATATTGCACCAGTCGAACTTAAGCCTGGAAATCAAACATAGAAATACAAGGGCAATTTGATGTTCCCAGTAACGAATTCAAAACTACGGTTTGTAAACGGCTCAAGTTCTATCTCGGCGCTGACTTGTCCAGATGCGGCTGAACTTGGGCTTCCCTCAAGCCATAGCTATTGCTATGGCTTTCAGTCCAGCCCGGCGTTCAGCCGCATCTGGCCAGCGTCATCATCCGAGATACTGATGCAATATACAGGCTAGCCTGCATGATTCCGGTAGTCCTTTTCGCCAGGCCGCCTCGGCCCGGCCTGGTCAAAACCCGGCTGATACCGGATATCGGAGCCGCCGCCGCTACCCGGGTTTACCGCTATTGTCTCGAGTATTCGCTCGAACTGGTACGACGTTGCGGGCTCGATTACCAGCTTTACCTGAGCCGCGACAGCGACGACGAACTATTTCAGGATGAGCGCTACCTGATCCAGAAGGGAGCCGATCTGGGGGCACGCATGCACAATGCGCTTGCGGACCTGCTGGCCGCAGGAAATGACGGAGCGATCATAATAGGCTCGGATTGCCTCGACCTGACGCCCGGGCATCTGCAGTCGGCGGCACAGGCGCTGGCAAACCACGAGCTGGTATTAATCCCCGCATTCGACGGCGGTTTTGCCCTTCTCGGCTGCACCGAGGCCAACCCGGAACTGTTCGATTCGGTAAGCTGGAGTACGGACCAGGTGCTAGCGCAAACCATTGCAAACGCCGAAAGATCGAACTATCGCCTGTGTTTGCTTGAAACTGTGCGAGATATTGATACGCTGCAGGACCTGGAGCAATACCCTGAACTACTCAGCCTGATCACCTCGAGTTAATGTTATATACACTCGCAAAACCACTGCTATTCGCCGTCGATCCCGAACTGGCCCACGATATCAGCCTGGAAATGTTGCAGCAGTTTCATCGCATTATTCCGAATCGGCGCGTCGACAAACCCACTCGCGTGATGGGACTCGAATTTCCCAACCCGGTTGGCCTGGCCGCGGGCCTCGACAAAAACGCGGATTATCTCGATGGCCTGGCCAGGCTCGGTTTCGGGTTTATCGAAGTCGGCAGCGTGACGCCGAAGCCGCAACCGGGAAATCCGCAACCGCGCATATTTCGCCTGCCCGCTGCCCACAGTCTGATCAATCGCATGGGCTTCAATAACAATGGCGTCGATTACCTGCTCGAACGGGTGGTCGATAGAAAACGGGATTTTATCCTCGGTATCAATATCGGTAAAAACCTGAGCACACCGGTAGATCAGGCGCTGGCTGATTATCAACTGGCATTCGAGAAGGTTTACCTGAGCGCCGATTACATCGCCATCAATATCTCTTCACCCAATACACCCGGACTGCGCGACCTGCAACGCGAAGAAGCGCTGGAAGCATTGCTTTCGGGCATTGGACAACTGCGCCGCAAGCTCGAAGACCAACACCGGGTAAGGCGCCCTTTGGCGCTCAAGCTGTCTCCCGACCTCGATCCGCAGGCGGTACCGGTAATTGCCGACCTGTTGCGCAAGCACGAAGTAGACGGTTTGATAGCCACCAATACCACGATTTCGCGCGATGGCGTTAAAGATCACCGCCTGTCTGCCGAAACAGGAGGACTAAGCGGTGCTGCCCTGCGCGACCGGTCAAGACAGGTTTTGAGCGATTTTTACCGTCAGCTGGGTGACGATATACCGATAATTTCAGTAGGCGGCATCGATTCCGCCGAAGAAGCCAGACTGCGGTTCGAACTTGGCGCCAAACTGGTCCAGTTATACACTGGTTTGATTTACCGCGGTCCCGGACTGGTCAATACGATAACCCGGTCGCTATAGCAAAACCGCGAATACGGAGACTGACTATAATGGACGCGATGGTTTCGCTAAAGGATGCGCGCGATTACCTGCTGAATCTCCCGCAGCAACTCGACGACTACCTCGATGATGACTACCGGCGAGGCCTGGAAAATCTGCTCGCCAGGTTCGAGGAGTTCTTCAATATTGTCGCCAGCGTCAACCTGCGCGCCAATGAAGACAAGCTTATCGAACCCGCCGAGGCAACTGAAATCAGCGACTATGGATTTGTCTTGCTGCTAAAACTGGTCGATTTGATGGAGCGACTCGATTTACCGCACAAGCGCAAGGAGATCGAACAGATTTCGCTGGTGTTCGCGCGCTGGACGATAAGCTACAACGGCACCATCAACCATCTCGAGCCGGTGGTCAACGCGATTGCCCAGCTGGCCAACCTGATGCAGGAAAAGGAAGCTCTACTGGCCCTGTCCGACCTGATTGCCGATGTCGTCGACCATTGCTCGCTGGCGCTTAAAAAAGACCAGGGCGATAGCGAGGAACTTCGCCCCTGGCGCCTGCTGCACGTCAACCGCGGCATTGTTGCGACCCGAACCCACGATCTCGAGGCCATGAAACAGGCCTTCGATGAGTTTCTGATTTATCTACCGCAGGAAGCACCCGGTTTTTTCGCCGATGGCATGAAGGAAATGGATGCGCTCGACTATCCACCGCACGTGCGCAAGGTGATGGAATTCTATTTCAACCAGAATCCCTCGATCAGGGTTCACTAACCGGCGCCGGGTTAATAGTTACAGGACATACTAACCAGGTAGCCGCCGTACTTGCGGATATTGATAACGCCGTTGTCTAACAGCAGATACTGCCCCTTGATCGCATCCAGCCTGCCTTCCACCAGCGGATGCTTGTCGAGATTGAAGCTGGTAATTTTGACCGGGTACTGTAGCGCCGGGTAATCCAGCCGCAGCACACCATCTGTTGCGGCGATAACCTCGGCATCAGCCAGCAGATCGGCATCGAGTTCTGGCTTTACCTGTGGCCACAGGGTTTCGAACAGCAGATACAAATCAACTTCGCCGACCTGGTTTTTCAGCATGTTGCGCCAGTTGGTTCGATCGCTGACATGCTGCCTGAAAGCATGCTCGATCAGTCCGGCGTGATAGCGTTTCGATACCCGCAGAATCGGCAACGCCTGAATCGCGCCCTGGTCGATCCAGCGATGCGGCAACTGGGTTTCGCGGGTTATGCCGACCTTGACGCCGGAAGTGTTGGACAGATATATGATATGCGGCCGCATGCAGTGCGACATTGCCCAATCCGGCTCACGACAGCTACCCAGGTGAAAATGACATTTCTCCGGCGACATGATGCAGAGATCGCATTGCGCCAGGCTGCTGAAACAGGGATAACAGTAACCCTGGCTGAAGCTTTTTCTGGTGATACGACCGCAGTGAATGCATTCGATTTGCTGCAGGTACTCGATCCTGATGTTTTTACCGAGCCAGTCATTCAGACACAACTGCTGCCCGCCCAGTTGGAGACGATAATCCACCGGGCTCGCGGCCTCGGTCAGCATCTTGTGCAGGTTACCCTGAGCTTGCATTGTTCACCCTTCTTCTAATGCAAGCCCGGCTTGCATTTTTCACCTGTCGAGTCGAAACACCGATTCACTGAGGGCGCTGAGACCGGCATCACGCCAGCGGGGCCGCTCATCGATAATATCGTTTGACTCGAGCAGGTTAATCGAAAAAGCGTCTGAATAATACCGGCGAACCTCGTCTTCCAGCACGGCGAAAGGCGGTCCCTGCATTTGAGTCTGATCGTATTCGAGCGTGACCAGCAGCATATTACTGACGACAGGTATGATCGATAACATGTGATCGCAATAACGCGATCGATCCTGCGGCGCCATGGCGATCAGGGCGGCGCGATCGTAAACCAGGTTGCAGGACCCGAGATCGTCATTCGACAAATCGAAAAAATCGCCTTGCAGCAGACAGATGTTAGTGGCTTTGTAAACACCGAAACGATCCGAGTCAAAACGCTCGTAATCGAGCTGGTTCTCCTCGAAAAATGCCTCGATGGCAAGCCCCGATAACTCGATACCAATCACTTCGTAACCCTGGGCGGCGATCCACGCGATATCGAAAGCCTTGCCGCACAGGGGCAAAAAAACGCTGGCGCCGTCGGGCAGGTCAAAACGTGGAAGGTATTGCTGCAGATGCTGGTTTACCGCGGGTTCGTGAAATCCGATACGGTTTTCTTTCCAGCGATCCAGCCAGTGTTGATTATCGACCATCTCTGTTCCTGGGGCAGGGGGAACCAGTTTCTTTAGAGGCGAACTTTAACGCAGTTACGCCCGTTTTTCTTGGCCACGAATAACGCCATGTCGGCGCGTTTAACCATCGAACCGTAATCACCGGTATCGTCGGTGATGGCGGCGACGCCGATACTCAGGGTCGCGCTTTTCTCGCCATATGCAGTTTTATAGCGAGCATTGGCGACAAACTGGCGAATCATCTCGGCGAATTTTTCGGCTGCATTCATATCGATTTTGGGCATTAACACGCTAAGACCATTTTGACCGTAACGACCGAGAATGTCCTTTTCCTTGTCGACCTTGGAAAAGATGTACTTGACGATTGCCGCGAACACCTTGTAAGCCACCTGGTCGCCATCCTGCTCACGCAGCTTGGATAAACCGTCGACCTCGATGATCAGAATCGACAGCGGCTCGCCTTCTACCGCGGCGGTACGATATCGATCGACCGCTATCTTGTCGGCGTTTTCGCGACTCATCAATGTGATGGTTTTCTTTGCCGATGCCTCTTCCTTCTTGATGTTGTCCATCACATCTTTCGGCACCAGGGTCTGGTCGGATTCAGCGAAGCTGTGATCGGTGACCTCCATGTCCTTGCTCTCGGAGGAAGATACCGCGGTGGTCGAAGTAACGTCCTCGGATTTGGACTTCCTCGGGCGGATAACCGGATCAGGGACCGACTGGTCGACGACCATCGCCGAGCTGCGAGTCGAGCGCTTGAAAATCAGCATTGCCTGCGCGGCAATACTGACGCTGGCGATCATGTCGAGATCGTCAAATGGAGTCGTGTCGCGGCGCAGGCTGATCACGCCCATCAGCTTCGAATCGTTGAATACGGGCACATCGAGACGATAGGAAGTAAATTTCTGTTTCTCCATGCCGAGAAAACCCTTGACGATCTCGTGTTCCGCGCTAATCGTCGCCTGGCGCGTTTGCGTCAGCTTGCCAAGCAAATCTTCCGACCAGTAGGTTTTGTCATCGTTTTCGAAGAGCTCTCCTTCGATTTTATCGGCGACCGGCTTGGGACCCTGACCTTCCAGCGACGTCAGGATATAGGAGTCGAATTCGATCACCGGCTCCAGATGCTTCTTCAACAGCGCGATCAATTCCTTGAAGTCGAGAATTCCGCTCAGCGCCATGTCCAGATCGATCAGCGTAAACGCCCATAGCTCCTGTCGATTGGTCATGCTCCTGTTGGTCTCGGTTTCCAGGAACAGCATGCGTCGGGCGCGCTCGGTCAGATAGCCGATATAAGCACCCAACAGCACGGCCGCGCCCAGCAACACCGCAACCAGGGAAATCCAGAATCCCGATATGTCGGTCGCGTACATGGCGAGGATGAACATGATTGCCATCAACGCATTAATCGAGAACGTGAATATCAGCCGCACCGATTTAAGGCTGCCGAGCCAAATCACCAGCAGGATGAATTCTATTGCGTGGTAGGCGCTATATTTCTGCAGGAAGACCGCGCCAACCACAACGCCCAGGGCCAGCACCGCGTTGCCGATCAGTCGCAGGTTGTGGTGATAAAGGTCTGGCAAAAACCGGCTCAGCACCAGGTTGGCAAATGCCGCGATGGCTGCAACGATGTAGCCATACATCGGTATCACGACCTCGTGGCCGAAAGCGCGCGATTCCAGATAGGCGTAGGCGACACACAAAACTAACAGCGCGCCAAAAGCGAACGCGCTTGAGCTTCGACCCCGTTTTTCCTGCATATCCCGATAGCTGGATTCGGTTTCTGCATTTTGAAACTGGAGTCGAAACGATTTTTTGTACCTGTTGATCAGGTCTTGCGACACTCTCGTAACCTTTTTCCTGTAAGCAACATTTACTTCCTGACATTAATTCAAGTATTTCAGTTTAGCCATCCCGAGACTCATGCCTTATTTCGGGCTATGTATAGACCATAATTCGTTCCCCGGGTTGCAGCGGCCTCCCATTACCCTGAACGGCTTGCAATTTTGATTTCAAAGCATTTTTTCGGAAATCAGTCAAAGCGTTTCTAAGTATAACGTATATTCATAATTTTCAAAGGCTTATGTGATTTTGTTCATTATCTTCTTAAGCACCTTCAAGTCCCGGAAATTTACCCCACGATCTAACATCGACTGACTATACTTCTATCCTACAGGCAGCTCGATAATCAAAGGACGAATCATGAAAGTCACACCCTATCTGAAGATTCTCGCTGAAAAGGGAGGATCGGATCTCTATTTTTCTACCGGTGCACCGCCAAGCGCGAAATTTAACGGCGTTCTCAAACCACTCGGCAAGGAATCCGCCCCACCGGGCTGGGTTGATTCACTGGCACAGGAAATCATGAACGACAAGCAGAAGGCCGAATTCAGGGAGAAACCGGAAATGAACCTGGCTATCTCGCTATCGGAAATCGGGCGATTTCGCGTCAATATTTTCAAGCAGCGCAACGAAGTGGCAATGGTCATTCGCAACATCGTCACCGAGATTCCCGACAAGGACGACCTCGGCTTGCCCGAGGTCCTGTCCAAGGTCATCATGGCCAAGCGAGGCCTGATTCTGTTTGTAGGCGGTACCGGATCCGGCAAGTCGACTTCACTGGCGGCCCTGATCGACTACCGCAACAGCAATTCGAAGGGCCATATCATTACCATCGAGGACCCGGTCGAATACATCCATCCGCACAAGGGCTGCATCATTAACCAGCGCGAAGTCGGCATGGACACCGATTCTTTCGAGGACGCTTTAAAAAATACCTTGCGCCAGGCTCCCGATGTCATCCTGATCGGCGAAATCAGGGATCGAGAAACCATGGAACACGCGCTGGCTTTCGCCGAAACCGGTCACCTGGCAATATCGACCCTGCATGCGAACAATGCCAACCAGGCGCTGGACCGCATTATCAACTTCTTTCCGGAAGAACGCCGCAAGCAATTGCTGAGCGACCTGTCGACCAACCTGCAGGCTTTCGTCTCGCAACGGCTGATACCGACCGTGGACGGTAAACGCTGTGCCGCGATCGAAATTCTGTTAAATTCGGGGCGGGTCGCCGACCTGATCAACAAGGGCGCCGTCGCCGAAATCAAGGAAGCGATGGAAAAATCGGAAGCGATGGGTATGCGCACCTTCGATTCCGCGCTCTACCACCTGTTTATTGACGGGAAAATCAGCCTTGACGAAGCACTCAAGAATGCCGATGCGGAAAATAATCTGCGTCTGCGAATCGAACTCGGTGAAAAGGGTTCGAGCGCGGCAGAATCCGGCGATGATGCGTTCGGCGGACTAAGCCTTGTTGAAGAACCCGAGGAAGAAGAAGACGAGGAGGCCGCCGCCGAGGGCTTAGTCGAAGTAAAATCTCCCGATGGAGGATAGCCCCGGCCACAGACAAAATGATCCAG
>Ga0224508_10001154_pt1 | contig 23945 bp, 20 predicted proteins | sample SF_Jan12_sed_USG_4_FD_170157 | JGI IMG/M metagenome (GOLD analysis project Ga0224508, IMG submission 170157) | Sediment microbial communities from San Francisco Bay, California, United States - SF_Jan12_sed_USGS_21 | ecosystem: Environmental > Aquatic > Marine > Sediment | place: USA... | reverse complement strand
CATAAGGGGTGAGGACTACCCACCCTATAGCAAAGGCCTGCCAAACTATATCGAGCTGCGGAACGTCTCCGTCCCCAAACGGCTGGGTGAGGACTTTGTGCTAAGATAGCGCGCCTTTCGTGGGGCTCGAAAAGCCCGCGAGACTAAAAAGAACAGTTCGAATCGAACTCGATGCACATTGCGGGCGTTCACGGGCGGACTCTTGATTCCGGGTGTGCCCCGAGTTCGCTCTTGGGTTGATTTCCCTGCAGCCTCCGGGCGGATCGACTGGCAGCCGAAGTCTCGGCGTCATCGTTACGGGGATCAGGGTGAGTTGGGAGGAAACGGAATGAATCCAGAAATGGGCTTGTGGCTGTCATTGGGAGCTGCCCTACTGGCGATACTGTACGGCATGCTCTCTGTCACGTGGGTGCTCGGTCGCTCACCTGGAAACGAACGCATGCAGGAAATCGCCGCGGCGATCCAGGAGGGCGCCAAGGCATATATGAATCGCCAGTACCTGACCATCTCGGTCGTTGGGATCTTTCTGTTCTTCGTGCTGGCATTCGCCATCGATTGGGGAACTGCCATCGGTTTCGGAATCGGGGCCGTATTCTCAGCGCTGGCGGGCTACATCGGAATGTTCGTTTCGGTGCGAGCCAACGTGCGAACCGCTCATGCGGCCGCCGAGGGCGTCAATCCCGCTTTGCGGATCGCGTTTCGCGGCGGCGCCATAACGGGGCTACTGGTCGTTGGTCTCGGACTGCTGGGCGTCGCCGGGTACTACGGAATCCTGCAGGCCATGGGGATGGAAGAGCAAGCCATTCTAAAAGCCCTCGTGGGACTGGCGTTCGGCGGCTCGCTGATTTCGATTTTTGCTCGTTTGGGCGGAGGAATCTTTACGAAGGGCGCAGACGTCGGCGCCGACCTGGTCGGCAAGGTGGAGGCTGGAATACCAGAGGACGACCCGCGCAACCCGGCCGTCATCGCCGACAACGTGGGTGATAACGTAGGTGATTGTGCGGGTATGGCCGCCGACCTTTTTGAAACGTACGCGGTAACGCTCATCGCAACCATGCTCCTGGGCGGGCTTACTGCTGCGACACTCGGTGCCAACGCCGTGCTTTACCCGATGGTGCTCGGTGGCGTCTCCATCATCGCCTCAATTGTCGGTACCTTCTTCGTAAGCACCAGTAGCGGAAAGATCATGGCAGCCCTGTACAAGGGGGTCATCGTATCGGGTGTTCTGGCAGCCATCGCTTTTTACCCGGTCACAACCGCACTCATGGGCGATGGCGCCATGGACCTGTATTTCGCGGCATTGATCGGTCTGGCGTTGACGGCGGCCATGGTAGTCATCACCGAGTACTACACCGGGACCGAGTTCAGCCCCGTCAAGAAGGTGGCCAGCGCCTCCACCACTGGGCACGCGACGAACATCATCGCGGGACTCGGCGTATCGATGAAGGCGACGGCCTGGCCGGTGATTGCCGTGTGCGCGTCGATCTGGGGCGCGTATGAACTCGCGGAGCTGTACGGAATCGCGATCGCCGCGACGAGCATGCTGTCAATGACAGGAATGATCGTCGCTTTGGATGCGTTCGGCCCCATCACAGACAACGCGGGGGGCATCGCCGAAATGGCCGAGTTGTCTCCCGATGTCCGAAAAGTGACCGACGCACTGGATGCAGTCGGTAATACGACGAAAGCGGTTACGAAAGGCTACGCGATCGGTTCGGCCGGCTTGGCTGCCCTGGTGCTGTTCGCCGACTACACGCACAGCCTGGAGGAGGCCGGCCTCGGTGCCCTCCGATTCGATCTGTCGGATCACAGAGTCATCATCGGGCTCTTTCTCGGGGGTCTCGTGCCGTTTCTCTTCGGTGCGCTGGCGATGGAAGCGGTTGGCCGGGCGGCCGGATCGGTGGTTGAGGAGGTCAGACGACAGTTCAGGGAGATCCCGGGAATCATGGAGGGCACGACCCGACCCGATTACTCCACGGCCGTGGACCTGCTCACCAAGTCAGCGATCAAGGAGATGATCATCCCGTCACTCCTTCCGGTACTGGTGCCCATCGTCGTCGGCCAACTCCTCGGCCCCGAGGCGCTCGGGGGCTTGCTGCTTGGCACCATCGTGACGGGTCTGTTCGTCGCGATCTCGATGACGACGGGTGGCGGCGCGTGGGATAACGCCAAGAAGTACATCGAGGACGGCCACTTCGGTGGCAAGGGCTCCGACGCGCACAAGGCCGCCGTGACCGGCGACACCGTGGGCGATCCTTACAAGGATACCGCCGGCCCGGCCATCAACCCGCTCATCAAGATCATCAACATCGTGGCTCTGTTGTCCGTGCCGTTGCTGTAACCGGACTCCGGGCCTGCCATCCACTGGTCTTGGCACTCGCGCTGCGCGGCGCTCCTGCCAAGACCGGTGCCCAGTTGGGTCCAGACGCTCACAACAACCATGACGCGCCAGTGAGCATCAGCGGCGGGAGTGATCGTTTACGCCGCAGAATCGCACTGCCCCTGGGCATTTGAGTCGCAGCCTTCACGGCGGACCGCCGCGCCGATCTAATGGCTGGCGGGCAGCGGGTGCGGGCGTTCCACAACGTAGCCCTGCACGAAGTCAACGCCCATGCCTCGTACCGCCTGAAATGAAGCCTGATCCTCGACTTGCTCCGCGATGATCTGGAAATCCAGAGTGCGCGCCAGCTTGATCATCGCACCCACCATCGCCCGATTGATGCTGTCTTCCCCGAGATTACGGGTATAGGCTCCATCGATCTTTATATAGTCCGCCGAAAGATGCTTCAGATTGGAGAACGACCCAATGCCGCCACCAAAGTTATCCAGCGCAAAACGACAACCCATACCGTGCAGGACACTGATGAACCGGTGCGCATGATCGATGTTGTTGACCACGGCCGATTCGGACACCTCGAAGCACAGCTGGGACGGCTCCACGCCCGTATGATCCAGGGCGTCGACGACGAATTCCAGGAAGTCGTCATCGCCCAGCGTTTGACCCGACAAGTTGATGCCACAGCTACGATTATCGGGCAATCGCAATACCCCGCCGGCTAAAGCCGTTAGCGTCGCCTGAACTACCCAGCGGTCGATGTGTGACATCAGCTGGTATCGCTCCGCCGAATCCAGGAATTGAAAAGGTGAGATAGGCGTTCCGGATTCATCCTTCATCCGAAGCAGGACTTCCAGGGCAGGCCCCTCCTCCACTCGACCTGTAACGGAGATGATCGGTTGAACGAACAATTCGAACCCATCTTCCTTGAGGGCTCGCTGCAGGCGTTGCAACCATTGAACCTCACCACGTTGGCGGGCGACGACCTCGTCTCGTGCGGAGTAAACATGTACGCGACCGCGGCCCTGCTGCTTGGCCACATAGCATGCGGAGTCTGCAGCGCTGAGAACGTTCTCGGCAGCCCCGCTCTCATGCCCGATCTCGACCAAACCGATGCTGACCCCGATGTCGAATATTTGATCCTGCCAAACGAATCGATAGGCGGCCACCGCCTGGCAAACGTCATCCGCTATCTGTCTTGCTTTGTCCAAAGGGCAGCCGATCAGTAACAGCGAGAATTCATCACCGCCCAACCGGGCAACCGTATCTGAGTCACGAACCTTCTCCTTGAGCAGGGCAGCGATTTCGCGGAGAAGATTGTCACCGGCCAGATGTCCGGAGCTATCGTTTACGGCTTTGAATCGATCGAGATCGAGGTAACACACGACGTGCCCGACGTCTTCCCCGCGGGCCGACTCCAACGCAGCCTCGAGGCGGCGCTCGAACTCCGCTCGATTAACCAGGCCCGTCAGCGCGTCGTGACTCGCCTGGTAGGACATCTGACGCGCAAGTCCACGCAGTTCCGTGACGTCATGGAAAATGATCACGCAACCGGCAATATTCCCGCCCGGCCCGCGAATCAGAGAGGCCGTGAGCTCGATGGAACACTCCCGGTCACCCTGCTTACTCATGAGCAGCGCCCTGCGTCCCAGATTGATTCGCCTGCGCTCGTTCAGGCACTTCTGAACCGGGTCGCCGAGTGATTCCCGGTCAACCTCATCCACGAGTGCAATGAGGTCCGTCAGCCGCTTGCCGAGACCGGAGCTGCGTGCGGTGCCGGTCAGCTTCTCCGCGGCCTCATTCATGTAGTCGATCACACCGCTGGTGTCGGTCGTGATGACTCCCTCACCAATGGACTCCAGCGTCGTGCGGGCCTGGAGCTTGTCCCGGCCCAACGAAGACTCCATGCTCTTGCGGTGAGTGATATCTCTGGCGACCGTCAGCAGTGCTGTCTGACCATCCAATTCTACCTTTCTGGAGAAAAGCTCTGCCCACAAACCGCGCTCTTCGCCGTTGATGAGCTGAACCTCTACCGTCTCTGCCGTCCCGGCGCCCTTCATGGACTCCGCGATCTGTCGCCGGAGCATCGCGCGGTATGCAGGCCGCATCAGATCTGTGACGGGTTTTCCTACCAGTGTGCCGGTGTCGACCCCGAACAGGGCGGCCGCTGCCGGGTTCGCATACAGAATGGTGTCGGTGTGGATCAGTGCGACGTCCGGCAGGGTTTGCGCCAACTCCTCGAAGAGAGAGCCCTTTGTGGAAACAGATTCGGGTGCCCGACCCGTCCGTTCCAGCAACCCGTTCAGGTCGCTGGCGATCCCGGTGAAGTGCGGCGGAAGATCCGCGGTGGATACTCGTCCTTGCGGATCGCCGCGGGCAATGAGGCCATGCAGGTCCTCCGCCAGCCGCGCGGCCGCATTGAGCTCACGGCGTCGGCCAAACTGGAACAATCCGGTCCCCAGCACCACGAGAGCGAGCGCCACCACCCCAGCTACCAGCTCCGGATAGGCGAGAATCAGGTCCACCGCTGAACCTCATGGGCGCTCAGGCCTGCCTTAGCGAAGTCCACAGGACAATCAGTCCCCGCCCGATAGTGCTCGGAGAGAAATGTCTGCCGGACAGCTTCTTCCCTGCTGACAATGGCGTGAACGCCTGTCATCTCGCCTCTCTTCGTGTCGGCGATGTTATTAGTAATCACCCTGAGGATCGCGACCTGCCACAGCGTGCCGGGTCTGCTCTCGGAGGGGCGAAATTCCCTATCCCTGCCTGCAGTTAAGATAACCCAACACACCCGCCGCGGTCCCCGGCAATTCACCATAATTCTTTAGACATCGTCTTGTGTGGCTTAGGTAAACTCCGTAACCTTAACCGCTGATTCTGACGGCCATCCCGACTCCCAAGCGAAATATCTGATGAATCTCGAAGATGCACGAGCCCGGATGCTTGGGCAACAGATCCGCGCCTGGGAGGTCCTGGACGACCGGATCCTGGGGGTTCTCGGCCGAACGCAACGCGAGCATTTCGTCCCGGAGGCCTATCACGACCTCGCTTTCGCAGACATGGAGATCCCGCTCGCCCATGATCAACAGATGATGGCGCCGAAGCTGGAGGGGCGGCTCCTTCAGTCCCTCGGGCTACAGTCTGAGGACGCCGTTCTGGAAGTCGGCACGGGCAGCGGCTTCCTGACGGCCTGCCTCGCAGGCCTCGCCGATACGGTCTTGAGCGTCGACATCTTCTCGGATTTCACGGTAGGTGCCGGCAAGAGACTCGACGAGATGGCCATTCGAAACGTCGAGTTGCGAACCGAAGACGCATTCAACCTGAGCGCCCCGGAGCAATTCGATGCCATTGCCGTGACGGGATCCGTTCCCGAGCTGGACGAGCACTTCATCCAGATGCTACGTCCAGGCGGCAGACTCTTCGTCATCGTCGGGCGGCCCCCCGTCATGGATACTCTCTTGCTCACCCTGCATGACACGGGAAAGTGGACCCAGGAAAGCTTGTTCGAGACCGTGGTGCCGCCGTTATTGAACGCCGCGCGGCCCGAACCCTTCGTGCTCTAGAGTCTTCATGCCCGATGTCCCTGAACTGACGCCCACCGAATTCTGCGGACGTTGGCCGGAAGGACAACGCGAAGACGTCACGCTACTGGATGTCCGGGAAGCAGCGGAGATCGAGACCGCTTCGCTTCCGGACACCCTAAACATCCCGATGAAGGAAGTTGCCGGTCGGTTGCACGAACTGAGCCGTGAGGGGAGCGTTGTAGTCATGTGCCACGGTGGCGGGCGCAGCCGGCGTGTCGCGGAGTTCTTATTGGCGTCGGGCTTCAGCCATGTTTTCAACCTCAGCGGAGGAATCGACGCCTGGTCACGGGAGATCGATTCTTCCGTTCCCCGGTATTAGAAACCGAGTCGACAAAACCAACCCTACGGCAGGACCACTATGAGTCTTTACACAGATCGCTTAATCCTCGCAGTTGCCTTGTTCACATGCGCTGCTTCGCCGGTTTCGGCCGAAGACTTGATGGAGATTTATGAACGCGCATTGCAATACGACCCGATTATTCGTGAAGCCGAGGCGAGTTACCTCGCGAGATTGGAAGCGAAGCCGCAGGCCCGCAGCGCCATTTTGCCATTTCTGAGTCTGTCGGCCGGCTCATCGACCCAGCATTCGGAGGATCCCAACCGACCCACCAATTTCGCGACCGGACAACCAGACCCGGATATCATCAGCACGGAAGTGGATCGGGACGGCTCCAGCTGGAGCGTCAGCCTGAATCAGACGGTATTCGACTGGGGACAGTTTCTGGCCCTGAAGCAGGCCGACAAACTGCTCGCCCAAGCCGAGACAGACTACCAGGTCGCGCGCCAGGACCTGCTCGTTCGCGTTGCGACGACATACTTCCTGGTTCTTGCGGCGGAAGATACGCTGGCCTCCGAGGTGGCGGCACGGGAGGCCATCGGTCGCCAGCTGGAGCAGGCGGAACGACGTTTCGAGGTCGGGCTGATCGCTATCACCGACGTGCAGGAAGCCCAGGCAGGATACGATCAGGCCATTGCCGCGGAGATCGGGGCCCAGCAGAACCTCGCGACGACGCTGGAGTTTCTGCGCGAGATCATCGGCGAGTCAGTAACGGACCTTGCAGGCCCCGCCGTGGAGATCCCCTTGCTGCGGCCCGATCCGGACCGTGCAGAGGACTGGGTCCAGACAGCCCTGGACCAGAACCTGCAACTGATATCGAGCCGAATAGCCTCAGACATCACTCTGGACGACGTTTCGATTCAGCGCAGCGTCCGGCTGCCCACTTTGAGGCTATCCGGGAGTCTGGGCTCCTCGAGTAGCGACACGACCCGCATCAACAATCTGATCGCTAATGCGCCCTGTCAGCAGATACCAGGAAGCTGCCCGCCCCTGCGGTCCCCTTCCCAGAGCGACTCCGAGACCTACTCCTTTGCGCTCAGCTTCAGCATCCCGCTTTACGCGGGAGGATTCAACTCATCCAGGATTCAGCAGTCCGTTTACCAGCACCGTGCCTCACTGGAGACCCTGGAGCAGGTGGCAAGAGCGACGGAGCGAGAGACGCGTGACGCATATCTGAGCGTAATCTCCGAGATCTCCCGCGTCGCCGCACTGCGCCAGGCGGTGGAGTCTTCCGAGACCGCGTTGCGGGCGACCGAGGCCGGGTTCGAGGTCGGCACGAGAACGACCGTCGACGTTCTCGTCTCTCAGAACAACCTGCGACAAGCGCAGACGACCTATGCCCGAAGCCGTTACGACTACATTCTAAACGTCTTGCGACTAAAGCTGGCCGCCGGAAGCCTGAGCGCCACCGATTTCGAGGAAGTCAACGGCTGGCTGGAGGAATGAGCCGGGCTCAAATGTCGCGAATCGCTTCTATAACGGCGCTCGTAGAGCGGCCCTGCTTGTGGCTCAAGACTCGCACTTCGCCTCCATTCTCAACAACGGCTTTGCCGCCTGCGATTTCGTCGGCCCGATAGTCTCCGCCTTTAACCAAGACGTCCGGCAGCAACCGCGAGATCAGGTCCGCGGGCGTATCCTCCGAGAACGGCACGACCCAGTCCACTGCCGCCAATCCGGCAAGCACCGCCATTCGGTCCTCAAGCGGGTTGATGGGTCGGGCGTCACCCTTCAGTCGCGCAACCGAGTCGTCGTCGTTGACCGCCACCACCAGCCGGTCACCCAGCGCCTTCGCCTCCTCCAGGTAACTCACGTGACCCGCGTGGAGGATATCGAAGCATCCATTCGTCATGACCACTCTCTCGCCGCGGGATCGAGCTTCATTCATCAACGCCGCCAGGTCATCGGCGCCCACAAGGCCCCGGCCACCCATGCCCTTACGATGCAGCGCCATCCGAAGCTCGGACGCAGTGACACTCGCGACGCCGATCTTGCGCACGACGAGCCCGGCGGCAAGGTTCGCCAGTGCTGCCGCTTCCTCGAAATCGAGGCCGCAACCGATGCCCGCGGCCATCAAACCGATGACGGTATCGCCCGCACCAGTCACATCGAAAACTTCCCGCGCTTCTGCCGGTAGAGACAACGCCTGCTCGCTGCGCCGAAACAGCGTCAGCCCTCTTTCGCCCCGGGTCACCAGCAGCGCCTCCAACTCCAGGTCCTCCCGCAGAGCCTCCCCGCGCGCAAGGAACTCCGCCTCCGTGAGCCAGCTTCCGGCGGCGGCCGCGAACTCACCCTGGTTCGGCGTTAGAACCGTCGCACCTGCGTAACGGCGAAACTCAGTCCCCTTGGGATCGACCAGGACGGGGATCGCTGCATCACGTGAAGCCGCGATGAGTTGCTCAACTCGGCTGAGTGATCCCTTACCGTAATCGGAGAGCACGATCACATCGATATCGGTCAACGACTTCGAGAAGAGCCCTGCGAAGGCCTCCCCATGGTCGACGAGACTCTCCTCGGAATCCAATCGTATGAGCTGTTGATTGCGCGACAAGACCCGGAGCTTATGAATGGTTGGGGCATCGCTCACTTTGAGGAAATGGCACTGTACATTGCTGGCCGCAAGTAGCTCCGCGAGCTCGCGCCCGTGATCATCGCCACCGACGACTGCTGCCAGATGGGCCCTGGCTCCCAGCGTCGCAATGTTGTGCGCGACGTTAGCGGCGCCCCCGGGCCTGCGCTCGGTGCCGTGGGTCTTCACCACCGGTACTGGCGCCTCGGGTGATATGCGCACCGTGTCCCCGAAGCAGTACTCGTCCAACATCGCGTCGCCCGCAACGAGAACCCGTAGACGCGAGAAATCGGGGATATTCAGTGTCACGGAATCAGCCGCTCTCGTGGAAACAAGCGCCTCATTCTACGTTTTCCGCGCGCTGGATTCCTATGGATTCATCTCGCAAGCCGCACAAAAAAAAAGGCCCGCCCCCAACCTTCAAAGATTGGAGGGCGGACCAACGGCGGACCAGTAAAACACTAGAGCCGAGATGTCGGCGTGCTTAGCGCGCCGACATCAACCGCATTTGGAGTACCCACAGTTCAGACAAGTCAGGCAACCGTCCAACATTACACTGGCCGCCGTGTTGCACTTGCCGCAAAGTTGCGCACCCTCCGGAAATCGATCGTCTGCAAAGGCGTCCTTTTGGCCGGCGCGCGCTTCGAACTCGGCGCGCTTTCCGTCGATCATTTTCTTCTGTTCTTCGCTGGGTCCTAACGGCTTCAAAAGGCCAATTTCTATGAGATGGCGCTCTACGATATGGCCGAGTTCTGCGATAATCGAAGGCATGAACTTCCCGCCAGGCTGCCAGTAGCCGCCGCGCGGATCGAACACCGCCTTTAGCTCGTCGACGAGAAATGTAGTGTCACCACCCTTGCGGAACACGGCAGACATGATTCGAGTCAGAGCGACAATCCACTGATAATGATCCAGGTTCTTCGAGTTGATAAAAATCTCGAACGGTCTGCGCTGCTCATGTTCGGTGCCTTCGTTAAGGACGATGTCGTTGATCGTTACGTACATCGCATGATCCGACACAGGCGTCTTCACCTTATACGTCGACCCGATGAGCATCTCCGGACGCTCCAGCTTCTCGTGCATCCGGATGACTTTTGCTTCCTCGAGCTTCTCCTCCGGCACGGCAACCGGCACCAGGTCAGCACCAGGTCCATCCTGTGTGACGCTGTATTCCACTATCCTGCCTTCCACCTTGATGCTCATCAGTCAGTCTTCCTGTCGTTTCAGTCTCCAGAGCTCGCGCGGCGTCACCTCCCGGGTGGCGCTTCGAACGAGCTTCAACCACCTCGAGCTGCCGCTCTCGGTTCTCCAGAACGCCGGTTTGCCCTTCCGGGCATCTCTAAAAGGCCTGTGCTTGTCGTTCTCCATTAGCTCAAAGTTTCCCGTAATAACCTTCTTTCAGTGCATCGAAGAGATTCGCCGCGGTATGCACCTCACCATCGTATGAGATCTCATCGTCGCCTTTCGCCTCTACCACGCTCCCGTCATCCAGCGTAAAGCGGTATGTCGTGTTCTTCAGATCCTTTTCCTTGACCAACACGCCTTGAAAGGCCTCTGGATTGAATCGGAAAGTCGTGCATCCCTTTAAACCCTTCTCGTAGGAGTACAGATAGATGTCCTTGAACTCCTCATAAGGGTAGTCCGTCGGAACGTTCGCCGTTTTCGAAATGGAAGAATCGATCCAGCCCTGAGCGGCCGCCTGTATGTCTACATGCTCTCGCGGCGAAATGTCCTCGGAGCTCACAAAATAATCCGGCAGCGCCTGCGCCGGATCTGTAGCGTCCGGGCTTGCGTTGGCGTTGACCAGCTCACGATACGCGAGGAGCTCAAAGGAGAAGACGTCCACTTTCTCCTTCGTCTTCTTGCCCGTCATAATCACGTTCCGAAAGTAGTGATGAGCGAAAGACGGTTCTATTCCGTTACTCGCGTTGTTCGCCAACGAAAGCGAAATAGTTCCGGTGGGGGCAATCGAGCTGTGATGAGTGAATCGGGCGCCCTCCTCTGCAAGTTTCTCCACCAGGTCCGGCGCCACCTCGGCCACCTTGTTCATGTAGCGGCTGTAGCGGGCATGCAGAATCCGTCCCGGAATACTGTCGCCGACCCGCCAACCGTCCGACTTCATGGCCGGTCGCTTGAGAAGCATGTCCTCCGTGACCTCGAACTCCTCCGCGAGTATGGGCGCGACGCCTTTCTCTCTGGCGAGCTCCAGCCCCATCTCCCAACCCGCGAGAGCCAGCTCCCGCGCGACATCCTCTGTGAACTGGACGGATTCCGGTGAGCCATAGCGCATGCCCAGCAGCGTGAGGGTCGACCCGAGTCCCAGAAACCCCATGCCGTGCCGGCGCTTGCGTAAAATCTCCTCGCGCTGGCGGCCTAATGGCAGCCCATTGATCTCGACAACGTTATCCAGCATGCGAGTAAACACCCGAACGACCTCTCGATACTCCTCCCAGTCGAAGCGTGCTTGATCAGTGAACGGCTCGATGACGAACTTTGTGAGGTTGACCGAGCCCAGGAGACACGCCCCATAGGCCGGCAATGGCTGCTCGCCGCAAGGATTCGTGGCTCTGATGTTCTCGCACCACCAGTTGTTATTGAGCTCGTTGACGCGATCGATCAGCACGAAGCCGGGCTCCGCGAAGTCGTAGGTCGACGACATGATGACGTCCCACATCCGTCGGGCCGGAATCACTTTATAGACTCGGCACGCTACGAGGCCTGCTGCATTTCTGACGTAGGGATCCTGTACCGACCACTCTCTCCAGACCACCTGCGCCTCATCATCCAGGTCGATGCCGTCTTCGTCTGCCTCCTTCTGCGTAACAGGGAAAGCCAGTGGCCAGGGCCGGTCTTCCCTGACAGCCTGCATGAACTCATCAGTGATCAGGAGGGATAGATTGAACTGGCGAAGACGGCCGTTCTCGCGCTTCGAACGGACGAACTCCATCGCGTCCGGATGACCGACGTCGAACGTACCCATCTGGGCTCCCCGCCGCCCCCCCGCCGAGGACACTGTAAAGCACATCTTGTCGTAGATATCCATGAAGGACAGGGGACCGGAGGTATGCGCACCGGCGCCCGACACATACGCACCGCGCGGTCTCAGCGTGGAGAACTCGTAACCAATCCCGCAACCGGCCTTGAGCGTGAGTCCGGCTTCATGAACCTTCTCAAGAATCTGATGCATGGAATCCTCGATAGTCCCCGAGACCGTGCAGTTGATCGTGGAGGTCGCCGGCTTGTGAGCACCCGCACCCGCATTGGACATGATGCGGCCTGCCGGAATCGCACCTCTCTGCAGCGCCCAAACGAACCGCTCATACCAATAGTCACGCCGCGCCTCGTCCTCCACGCCCGCGAGGGCGCGTGCGACGCGCTCATAGGTCCCCTGAATATCCCTGTCCACGGGCTCACCGGACTTGGTCTGCAGACGATACTTCGTGTCCCAGATACTCAGGGACGCCTCCTGCAGAACCAGATCCGCAACCTTCGTGGTATTTAGTTCGAGCGCCGACTTCATGTGCGCCTAGACCTCCTCCCTAACTCCGACCCGAGAGCGCTTTTTCGCGCGAAAACCAACCCCTTGGACTGGCCCTCGAGCCGCCCGTTTCACCCGTTTTCAGCGAAAACCAGTGACACAAGATATTGTGCCACTGGTTTCGTAGATTAGGCTCCTCCAGCGCCTGTGTCAAGAGTAAATGTCAAACCTATTACAGGCATTAAGTTCTTTTATAACAATCGTTTACAGTTACTACCTGCACGCTCCTCGAAATTATTTTCGGCCTGCCGAGGACTCTTCTTCCAAGCCCCTGAATCACAATATCTTGTGTCTGGATATCCCCACTTCCCCCCCGATCAAACAACAGGATATTCACAGGTTTAGCCACAGCTCGAATGCGTTCCGGGTGCCCGCCTGCGCCATCGAAGGTCTTGAAAATCACCGCGCGATCCCCATCTCGTTGCCCCATAGAGATCCCTTTTCGGGATCATCACGGAGACAGGCATGAGGAATATGGACACCACCCACAGAGAGCTTTATCACCCGTGGCGGGCCATCGACCGACTCCACAGGGAGGCCGACACAGTCTGGCGGCTGTTGAGCCCGCCATCGCCGGAAGCGGGAAATCTCGCCGAGTGGCTACCTGCCGTCGATATCGAAGAGGAAGAGGAGCGATTCGTCATTCGGGCCGACGTACCCGGTGTCGATGCCGGGGATCTGGATATCAGGATGGCCGAGGGCGTGCTCACGGTGCAGGGGACTCGGGAAGCCCGTTCGGAAGAGCACCGGGACGGCCTGCGGCGCGCCGAGCGCATCCGCGGTCGTTTCAAGCGGAGCTTCAGCCTGCCAGACAATTCGGACCCCAACGAGATCGCGGCGGACTATCGAAACGGCGTGCTGGAGATCACGATCCCCAAGCAGGCACGGGCGAAACCCAGGCGAATCGAGGTTGAAAGCAGTTGATTCGGTCCGCGGGACTGTAAACTAGCACGTGGGCGGGCGGATACTTCGCCCGCCCACGTCTGCAACCTTATCCGCTGGTCGAGCATCCTAATTTCAGGCGGCTCGAACCGCTGATCGATAATGAGCCACGTATTGAACCGACACGGAACTTCGAGAAGGATTGAGGGTATGAACCGGACCGCGTTTTTATTGACTCGCTCGACTGACAGGTTCCTTGCCGGCTTGGGTATTGCTTTGTGTTTCACGCTGGCTGCCATCGACGTGCACGCACAGTCCCTTCCGCAGCGCGTCGGGGATCAAGAGATACCCAGTCTCGCGCCCATCATCGACCAGGTTGCACCGGCAGTGGTGAACATCTCTGTGCAGGGCAGTGTCGCGGTCAACAACCCACTATCCCAGGATCCGTTCTTCAGGCGGTTCTTCCCCCCGAACGGTAGACGCGAGGTACAGAGCGCCGGTTCGGGCGTCATCGTCGATGCGCAGAACGGTTACATCCTGACCAATCATCATGTCATCGAGAATGCTGAGGAGATCTCCGTCGCGCTCGTTGACGAGCGCACCCTCGACGCCACCGTCGTCGGCTCGGACGCCGGCTCTGATATTGCCGTGCTCCAAGTCGACCCAGACGACCTCGCGGAGATGCCTTTCGGTGACTCCGAGGCGCTTCGAGTCGGCGACTTCGTACTTGCCATCGGTAACCCGTTTCGTCTTCGACACACGGTGACGTCCGGGATCGTCAGCGGCCTGGGCAGGACCGGCATAAATCCAGAGGGCTACGAGGACTTCATCCAAACGGATGCCTCTATTAATCCAGGCAATTCCGGCGGAGCGTTGATCAACCTCAGGGGCGAACTGATCGGCATCAACTCTGCGATCTTTTCCAGCACCGGCGGAAACATCGGCATCGGCTTTGCCATTCCGGTCAACATGGCCCGCAGCGTGATGGATCAGATCATTGCGTTCGGCGGCGTGCGCCGTGGACTCCTGGGTGTCAGTATCGCGACAGTGACCCCGGAAATCGCCGAGAGCTACGATCTGGACGACACCTCCGGCGCGCTGGTGACCGTCGTGGGCTCGGGCTCCGCGGCAGAAGCCGCCGGGCTCCAGATTGGCGACGTCATCGTCAGCGTGAACGACGAGCCGATAGCGGATCCCGGTTCCCTTCGAAACGCGATCGGGCTGATGCGACCGGGCGACGACGTGACGGTGGGCTATATGCGTGAAGGTGACGAGCGCACGGCCAGGGCGACCCTGGGGGAACTTCAGGCTCCCGGGGGGGAACCAGAACAGCTTGCTGAAATCGATCCGTCATTCGAAGGGGCCGAGTTCGAGTCCAACGATGCGTCACGGCCCGGCTTCGACGGCGTCGAGGGCATCCTGGCGACAGCGGTGGAACCCGGAAGCGCGGCTTTCATGAGGGGCCTGCGAACGGGAGACGTCATCACACACGTCAACCGGCAGCGGGTCCGCTCCGTCGATGCTGCACGGGCGATCGTCGAGGACGCGCGCTCGGTCATCCTGCAGGTCTCGCGAGAGAACCGCGGCGTCCTGATACTCATGCGCTGAATATCGCCTATGCGCCCAGCCTTGGCGTAAGGTGGGCAAGCGTATACTTCGGCACTTCTTTGTGCCGCTCGTTCGATCTCAAGGGGCAAATGGTAGGTAGAACTGCACCGGCGACCGTCTGTGTGCTCGGCGGAACCGGATTCGTCGGACGAAGCATCGCGGCCCGGCTGACATCTGCGGGCTACGCCGTGCGCGTGCCGACTCGCCACCAGGCGCGCCACCGCGAGCTCCTTGTCCTGCCCGGCATCGAGCTCATCGAAACCGACATCCACAACGAACGAAACCTGAGCGCGCTCCTCGCAGGCGCCCACGCGGCGATCAACCTGGTCGGGATACTGAATGAGAAGGGCCGCGACGGCACCGGTTTTCATCACGCCCACGTCGCGCTGGTCGAGAAGCTGACCGCGGCCTGCCAGGCGCAAGGCGTTTCCAGACTGTTGCAGATGAGTGCGCTGAAGGCGAACGCGGAGCGGGGAGCGAGCCACTATCTTCGCACGAAGGGATCCGGCGAAGGGGTCATAAAGAACATGGCCGGGCGAGGGTTTCATTACACCATCTTTCAACCGTCAGTCATCTTCGGCCCGGACGACTCCTTCGCTAATCGATTTGCCGGACTGCTGCGACTGCTCCCGGTATTTCCCCTGGCAAAACCGGACGCACGCTTCGCGCCCGTCTACGTCGAGGACGTGGCTGAAGCCTTCCTGCGTGCGCTCGCGGCGGAGGCGGCGATAGATCAGACCTATCAGCTCTGCGGGCCGGAAACGTACTCCCTGCAGGAAATCGTCGAGCTGGTAGCGCAGACGATGGAGATCAAACGAATCGTCGTCGGCCTGCCAGACACGCTCTCTCGCATGCAGGCAGGGCTCATGGATCACCTTCCGGGCAAGCCGTTTTCCGTCGACAACTTTCGATCACTGACTGTCCCGAGCACATGCACTGAGGACGGGCTTGCCGCCCTGGGAATCACAGCGACACCTATGAACGTGGTTCTGCCGCGATACCTTCGCGATCAGAGTCCGCGCCAGCAACTGCTCTCCCGGCTCCGCCAGCACGCCGGGCGTTGAGGGCGCCACCCAACCATTCTTCGAGCCGGACGCGGCGCTCACTCAGGTCCAACTCGGCCAAAGCCGTCATTTCCGCATAGAACCCGTCAAGGCCCCGCGCTTCGAGTAGCCAGCGCAGGCCGGGCAACCAACGCCGATAGGTCGCAACAGAGGCGAGATGAGCGTTGTTCAACGGGCGCTCGAACCACGGATCATAGTCCGTGGCCCCGCCCCAGGACTGCTTCAGCGCCTCGTAGTCCGCCCGCATCGCATCAAAAGCGGCTTGCTTGGCCAATCGCTTCGCTTCCGGGGAGTCCGGGCGGGCGAAGATCGCGCGCAGACGTTCCTGCTGAGCACTGACGAGCTCGCTGAAATCCGTGCGCCTCTGCATACGTTCCCGATACTCTGCGATCGCATCGGGGTTTCCCGCACGCAGCAACCATCGCTCCGTGCCATACTCCTCGACGGCGGTCGCGAACGCTTCGTTCAGCTCGCTATCGTCCTTGACATAGAACCTTTGATGCGCCAGTTCGTGGATCAGGAGCGCCGCGATGGACAGCGGCCCGCTCGTGATCATGGTGTTGAGAACTGGATCAGCAAAGTAGCCCAGGGTCGAATACGCCGTCGCGCCGCCCACTAAGGTGTCGAGACCATCCGCCTCGAGGCGAGCCGAGAAGCGACGGGCGGCCTGCTCGTCGAAATACCCTCGGTAGCTCACGCAACCGGCGAACGGAAAACACCAGGTCATTGGCTCCACGGAGAACTCCTGCGCCGCGACCACGTTCCAGACCACGTAGGGGCGCCCGAGATCGACGTAGGTGTTGTAACTCCCGTTATCGGGGAGACTGAGCTCAGCCATCGCGAATTGCCGGATCTCGAGAACCTGTCGCAGCGACTCCCGGGTCTTCGGGCTCGTGTCGGGACTCTCCAGAATTTCCTCGATGGGCGTTCGCGCCCGAAGCAGGCCCAACTGTCCTCCGACGGCCTGCCAGTAGTAGGGCAGGGAACATCCCGAGAGCAGGCAGCCGGCGCACAGAGTCACAATTGGCAGCCGCAGTGAGTGCATCCGCGGACCATAGCATGTCGGATGGCTGCGGTATCATGCCTCAATGGAGGTCTTCGAGGTGGGCGGGGCGGTCAGGGACACACTGCTCGAGCGCCCGGTGCGCGAGCGCGACTGGGTCGTGGTCGGCAGCAGCGCCGAGCAACTCCTGCGGCGCGGGTACAAACCCGTCGGCAAGGACTTTCCAGTCTTTCTACACCCCGTGACCGCAGAGCAATACGCGCTGGCGCGTACCGAACGAAAAGTGGGTCCCGGCTATCACGGTTTCAGTTTCGACACCTCTGAAGAGGTGACTCTGGAAGAGGATCTGGGACGAAGGGATCTCACCATCAACGCGATGGCGCGGGATTCCGAGGGCGTGCTGATCGATCCCTATGGCGGGAGGAGGGACCTGGAGGAACGCATCCTTCGCCATGTTTCAGAGGCGTTTGCGGAGGACCCTCTGCGCATCTTGAGAGTCGCCCGGTTCGCGGCGCGATTCAAAGAACTCGGCTTCACGGTCGCGCCGGAGACGATGGAACTGATGCGCGGCATGGTGACGGCCGGCGAAGCGAGCGCGCTCAAGCCAGACCGGGTCTGGCAGGAAACCGAAAAGGCTCTCGCAGAGCTGAATCCCGAGGTCTACTTCGAAGTGCTTCGCGAATGTGGCGCGCTCGCGATCGTGTTCCCAGAGATCGAAGCCCTCTTCGGCGTACCCCAGCCGGCGAAGTGGCATCCGGAGATCGACACCGGCGTCCATACGCTGATGGCACTGCAAGTGGCTGCGTGCCTTTCGCAAAACGTGGCGGTGAGATTCGCAGTACTGACGCACGACCTGGGTAAGGCACAGACCCCGAAGGAGAGCCTGCCAAGGCACCGGGGGCATGAGGAAAGATCGGTGGCGATTCTCCAGCAGCTCTGCAGCCGGTTACCCGTGCCGCGCCGCCATCGTCAGCTTGCCGAAGCCGTCGCTCGCCACCACGGCATCGTGCATCGAGCCGACGAGCTCAAGCCGAGCACCGTGTACAGGTTGATTGAGGCGGTCGATGCCATGAGGCGGCCGGAGCGTTTCCAGGAATTCCTGCTCGCCTGCGAAGCCGACGCGCGCGGTCGGTCGGGTCTGGAAGATCGGCCGTACCCCCAGGCCGAGCTGCTGCGCGCGGCGCTCGCGGCGGCGCTCGGCGTACGTGGCGAGGACCTCCGGGGAACGCCTCCGGGCCCCGCGTTGGGAAAACGGCTCCGGGAGCGCCGTATCGAGGCCATCCGTGGCGCACTGGCAGCAGGTTCCGTCAGTCAACCGCCGTAAAGCAGAAAGAACACGCCGCCGTAGTTGCTTGGCTCGAACAGGTCCGACTCACTCCGGCCGAGACTGAACTCCAGGTCCATCCGGTAGCTGATCGGAAACAGGATGCCGAGGCCGATGCTTTGCGACTCCGACCGGGCCCGATCGATGGCCCGATCCTTCGTCAGATTGAGATTCAGCAGCTTCGACCCGAGCGCCCATTCCATGTGCAATGACAGCTCAGAATCTAGGAAGCTGTTGTTAGCCAGGGTCGATTGAACGTACGAATTACGTCTTTCCAGCAGCATGAGGAAATTCTGCAGCTGGTCACAGCTGTCCATCAGCGCCGCGGCGTTGGTGCACAGATCGATCAGCGAGTCCTGCCGCTGTAGCGCGGGAGAGGCCCACTCATAGTCGTAGCTCATCCCCCGAAGGTAGAGGCGCAAGTGGTCGGTCAGGTTGACGCGGATTCTGAGTCCGATCCCAGAGCCGTCCACATCGAGATTGATCCGTTGCGAGAGCAGGGGCCGATCCGCCAGCACCGGAGATAAATCGATGTGGCGGTCCTCGAGCTCCAGATAGACGCGATAGCGTTCACCGCCAAAATAGGCGGTTGCCCTCACATCCGTCGATTCGATCTCCGCCGAGTCACCCCATCGCTCAGCGTCCAGGCTGAATCCGAACCGACCGAATTGACGATCGAAACCCGCGAGAAACGAGTCGGTGGTGAGCTCGCCGAAGCTGTTCTTGAAGTGGCTCGTGCCGCCCGAGAAGTAGATCCAGGTCTTATCCGTCACGGCCCAGTTGAAAGTCGCATACAGGCTGTCCGTATCGAGGTCGTCGAGCTGAGCCGATACCCCCAGCATCCAGGGACGCGACGCGGGATCGCCCTCGTCCGCGCCCACCTGCCCGAGAGCAGAGGTGGCGACCATTACGAGCAGCCATGACCCGGCTACCAGACGAGCGGCATCAAAGGCGCGCACAACCACTCGACCCCGCGCGGATCAGATGGCGGCAACCCGCTACGCTCGGCAGGCGCGCGAGGATGACGACTTGTGATAGGCCCATGCTTGCACTGACGAGATCCCAAAGCTCGGCAAGCTTAGCAGCCGGCAACTGAACGTTATGTGAATCAGAGCCGATCTCGGAAATCCCGCCCCGGGGGCGGATTGAGCGGCAGATCCCGGCTGAGTAGCAGCAGCTTGAAGCGCTCACCCATCTCGCCGGGCAGCACCAGAGTCTTCAGAGCCTGCGCGGCCTGAAGGGCTGCGGCACCCTCGGCGCGGGCCAGGCGCTCCGCCGCGCCGCCCTGGACGAGGAATTGTCCTTGAGTGGTAAAGCCGGCGATGCCCAGCCCGGCGGCCTCCCCCGCCCGGGCGCAGGCACTGAAATCGACCCAGGCGCTGATGTCCTGCAGCCCGGGGAACAGGAACGGGTCGGCGTGCGCTCGATGCCGGTAGTGGCACATCAGGGTGCCACTGTCTCGCTGCGGATGGTAGTACTCGCGTTCCGTCAATCCGTAATCGATCGTGAGAATTGCGCCCTTCCTCAGAATGGAGGCGACGCTGTGAATCCATGCGGGCCGTGCCGGGGAGATCTCCGATCGATAGCCATCGGCAAGCACCCGACCGAGCCTGGCCTCCAGCGCGGCGATCGAAGCGGACAGGCTCGGTTGCGGCTCACCCTCGGCCCACGCGAAACGCTCACCCGCCCAGGCCACGCCCAGGGGCCGGGTCTCCCCCGCCCGCTTGACGAAGCAGGTCACGGGAAACGCGTCCAGCACTTCATTCGCCAGGACCAGCCCCTCAAAGGGTTCGGTTGGCAATTGCTCGAGCCAGCGCGCCTCGATCCCCACTGCCCCGAGATGTGCCTGCTGACGAGCCCTGAGCTCGGCACTCGGCTCGAGTATCCAATAGCGTGCGCCCACCGACTCCGCCTGTAATGCGCGACTGAGGTCTTCGGCAAGTCGTCCCGTCCCGGCGCCGATCTCGAGGATCACGGGATCCCGCAGCGCAGCGAGCAGCCCGACCATCTCCCTTGCCAGCACCTCGGCCAAGGCACTCGATAGCTCCGGGGCCGTCACGAAATCACCCTCGACTCCGAACTTGCGACTGGCATTATGGTAGTAGCCGAGCTCCGGCTCGTAGAGTGCGTAGCGCATGTAGCGCTCGAAGCCCATCCAGCCGCCATTCGCGGCCAACTCCTGACGTATTCGCCGACTCAGACGGCGAGAGATGTCGCGTCCGTGTGCGTCGGGTTCGGGGAGGGGTGAAGACACCGGGTCGCTCTCTTCGGGGCTAGCCGATGCTGAGCGCAGCGGCCGCCTGGTTAAATGTGCGGGCTAGTGTAACCTTACGGGTTCTCGTTACCGCCCGGAGCCACCGTGGCCGAGTCGAACCATAGCGAAACTCTGCAAGGCCGTTGGGCGCTCATCACCGGAGCCGCGAAACGAATCGGCGCCGCCATCGCCACCGGACTCCACGACGCCGGCGCCAATGTCGCCATTCACTATTTCGCGAGCGCTGAAGCCGCCGATACGCTGGCTGCACGACTCAACTCGCAACGGCCGGCTTCCGCGCTCACGGTCCACGGCGATCTCAGGAGAATCCCCGATCTGGAGCGGATGATTCGTGAAGTCGTCGATCAGACGGGCCGGCTCGACGCACTGATCAATAACGCCTCGAGCTTCTATCCGACCCCACTGGGAGCGATCACGGAGGAGCAGTGGGATGATCTCATCGGCAGCAATCTCAAGGCACCGGTCTTTTTGTGCCAGGCCGCACTGCCCCACCTCCGCGAGACGAGCGGCGTCATCGTCAATATCGTTGACGTGCATTCTCAGCGCCCTTTGAGGAACCACCCGGTCTACGGCGCAGCCAAGGCGGGTCTGGGCATGCTCACTCGTTCGCTCGCGAAGGACCTGGGGCCGGAGATCAGGGTCAACGGAGTATCGCCGGGTGCGATTCTCTGGCCGGAATCCGGGATGCCGACCCGAGTCCAGGACAGCATCCTTCAGCAGATCCCGCTAAAGCGGGCCGGTGAACCGCAGGACATTGCCGCCGCCGTCGTGTTTCTAATCCGTGATGCACCTTACGTCACCGGCCAGGTGCTGGCGGTTGACGGCGGGCGAAGCGTGGGCTGGTGATCCGCAAGCGGAGCAGATTCTAGAAGGCGCCCAGGAATCGCTGTGCCGCCGGCGCCCCGGCGGGCAGCACGATTTCGGATGTCAGGGCGCCGGGAGTGAATTTGAGGCTCCCGGAGGGTGCCGGACACGCTCCCGTCTCGATGACGCTCAAGGCGCTCGCCAGGGATTCCTCGGCCGGATCACCCAGGCCCAGGGCCAGCTCGTCACTCGCAACGCAGTCGGCCGGGAGGCCGTCGAAGAACTGACCCTCGCCCAGCGCGTTGACCACTTCGAATGTCACCGGTCGCAGCAGTCGCTCGTCGCTGCAATAGGGGAACCCAGACTGGCCCACGGGCTTGCCGAATGTGGACTCCCCTACGAGTGTCACCACCGTGTGTGGCCGCAGCGAATTGATGATCAACTCGCTGGCGGATGCCGAGCTCCCGGTGGTGATGAAGACGACCTGCTGCAGCAGAGACAGCGATCCGGCGCGCTGCTCGAATGTGTCGATGGTGTTCAGCGCCGTCTTGGCGGAATTATAACGAGTCTCTGACGCCACCTGACCGGCCGCGATGAAACCACCCACGAGATCCGCGAGTCGCTCGGCAGTACTCAGAACTCCGCCGCCGTTATATCGAAGATCGACAACCAGGGCCGCGACGCCCTGTGCTTCGAAGCTCGCGAAAATCTGATCGAGCTCCGCGTCGGCGGTGGAGATGAAGGTTCTCATGTCGAGATAACCGACCGGCGTTGCGTTGACATCGAAAACCGTGGCAAACGGGATGGGATCGATCGTGATCAACGCCTTGCTAACGGCGACCTCGAACTCCCCGCCAGCGAGATCGCGAAGGCCGAACGTCAGGGTGACACCCACCTCGGCCGGCCCCAGGGCGACGCTCAGCCCTTCCGCCTGATTGATCTCCGCGATGCTTCGCCCGTCGATCTCCAGCACTCGAAATCCACGCCGAAACCCCGCTGCCTCGGCGGGGGAACCGGGGAAAACCTGAGTCAACCGCAGATCGGTATTCGCGGGCGTATCCACGAATTTGCTGCCGAACCCAAACCCAATGAACTGGCCCTCCCCAAAGAACTGCTGATCGGCCGCAGGCGTCGTCTGGAAGGTGAAATTGCGATCGAACTCCTGGGGTCGAAAGCGCAGGAAGGTAAGCAACTCGTCCGGGGTCGAGAAATCGTTGAGATCGAGACCCGTGTATTTCTGCTGCTGTTCCGGGTCATCATTGAAGAAATACCACTCGGTCATGATGTCCAGAATCGCCTGCTGCTGAACATTGACGCCGCAGGCTGCAACGTTGCCGTTACTCCCGCCACCACCACCGCAGGCTGCGATGATCAGGGAGGTGAGAACCCCGGCGCAGAGGTGCGCACGCTTTTTTGCCGAAGCACGCATACGCCTTGATTCTACGCACCGGGAAGCGCATTGCCGTGAACCCCGTTCGCTCAACCCGACATAAGCAGGTGTTGGGCATGCATCGGCGGGCTCTGCTCAGCGACCGCCTCCCATTCCGCCAGCATGGTCCGGCCAGTGACGGGATGCACCAGCCCGGGGGCCAGCTCGGCCAGGGGACGGAGGACGAACGCGTAGCGCAGCACGTCGCTCCGCGGCAGACCGAGTTGCGGATCTACGACGGAGCCGTAAAGAAGGAGATCCATGTCGAGCGTTCTGGGGCCTGCGGCTGCAACGTTCGCCTCCCGGCCTGTTGACGAGACGGCTCGCTGCCGACCCCCCGAGCGCTCGATCTCGGCCAGGACGTCCCCGAGCGCCGCCGGATCGAGCGTGCACTGCAGCCGGATCACCATATTCAGGAAATCATCCCCCGTGAAACCCACCGCGGCGCACCTGTAGACGGGGGACGTCGCGACCAGAGTCAGGCCATCCCGGACGGCTTCGAGCGCCTCCGCGAGGTGCCTCTCGGGATCGATGTTGCTGCCGAGCCCGACGAAGACTTCAGTCGGCATAGTCCTGCGTGGTACGCTCGATGCGGATGCCTACGTCCCGAGCCCCTCTGATCGCCCCGGGTTTGGCGACGGACACTTTGACCCAGGGCACTTCGAACTCCGTCACGACGATCCGCGCGAGCGCCTCGGCCAACGACTCCACGAGCTCGAACTGCGAAGCGCCGACAAACGCGATCAAGCGTTTCGCGACCGCCTTGTAGTTAAGGGTGCCCTCCACGGAATCCGCGGCGGCCGCCGCCCGCGCGTCCGTGCCCATCTCCAGGTCGATGCTGACGGTCTGCTTGATCCGCCGCTCCCACTCCCAGATCCCGATGACGGCATCCACTTCCAGCTGACGAAGGAAAATCTTGTCCATTCGGCTATCCTCAATGCACCGGCACGAGATCACTCAAGCGCCAGCGAGGCCGCGCGATGATCCGCGGCGAGGTGAGCGCCTGGTCTCGACGGCACCAACCCGCGAAAGCAACCATTGCACCGTTATCCGTGCACAAAGCCAGCCTGGGGAAATACACACGCACCCCACCCTCGGCGCAGGTTGTACGCAGTTGCGAACGGAGTCTCTGGTTGGCGCCCACTCCGCCCGCCACGACCAGGCGTTCGAGCCCCGTGGCATCGAGTGCCCGGGCG
>Ga0224508_10001153_pt1 | contig 23956 bp, 21 predicted proteins | sample SF_Jan12_sed_USG_4_FD_170157 | JGI IMG/M metagenome (GOLD analysis project Ga0224508, IMG submission 170157) | Sediment microbial communities from San Francisco Bay, California, United States - SF_Jan12_sed_USGS_21 | ecosystem: Environmental > Aquatic > Marine > Sediment | place: USA... | reverse complement strand
GAAGTTCATGGTGGGAGACCTCTCTGTCGGTGGTGTGGGCTCTGTCGGTGGTGCGGGACAACGGCCGCTGGTCACCGTAGAAGACGATCCCCACGGCGACAAATCCGATTGTGTACACTTGTGCTACATGGGCCGACCCGACCACTGGCGACACGACCTGCCGGTGCCCCCCGAGCTCGCCCGGTCCCCGATCGGGGTTCGGGAGCTGCGGAACAACGTCGCCGCCGTCCTCCGGCGGGCCGCCGCCGGGGAGCGGGTGCTGGTAACGGTCGATGGACGCCCGACTGCGCAGCTCGGCCCGATCGCGCCCGACGGCGCCGGCGTGACGCTGTGGGACCTGGCGGCGGCTGGCCTGGCCGAACCGCCGCGTCGCCACGACCGGCCGGCCGACCCGGCACCGGTCGCCGTGCCGGCCGATCTGAGCTGCGACCGGCTGCTCGACGCCACCCGCGGCCAGTGACGGTCCTCGCCCTCGACACGTCGGCCCTCCTGCGCCGTTATGTCGCCGATCGTCAGCGGCCGCTCGTCATCGAGACGATGCGGGCCGCTGAGCACTGGGTGGCCTCCGCCCTGGCCCGCAGCGAAGTGATGCTCGCGCTGCACCAGGCCGCGGCCGATCCCCTCGGCCAGCGATCGGCGTGGGCTGCAGTCCGCGACGACTGGGAGGCGATGTGGGAGCTCCCGGTCGACGGCCGCTGCCTGGCAAGCGCCACGGAGATCGGTGCCCGCTACGGGATCACGCTGACCACGGCCATCCATCTCGCGGCCGCCACCCGGCTCCCGTCGCCGGTCAGCTTCCTCACCTTCGACCGCCGGCAGATCCCGGCTGCCGCCGATCTCGGCTTCGACGTGGTCAGCCCGAGCGAGAGCTGAGCTCTCGACTCGACCGAGAAAGCTCCGCGTCAGCCGAGTACCAGAGGCCCACCAACGAAACGCAACGGCCGAGGAGTTCGCCCCGCGAACTCCCGAAGGAGCCGCCCCGCGGCTCCGACCCCAACCAAGTACCAGAGGCCCACCAACGAAACGCAACGGCCGAGGAGTTCGCCCCGCGAACTCCCGAAGGAGCCGCCCCGCGAACTCCCGAAGGAGCCGCCCCGCGGCTCCGACCCCAACCAAGTACCTCGGTGCGCCAACGAAACGCAACGGCCGAGGAGTTCGCCCCGCGAACTCCCGAAGGAGCCGCCCCGCGGCTCCGACCCCAACCAAGTACCTCGGTGCACCAACGAAACGCAACGGCCGAGGAGTTCGCCCCGCGAACTCCCGAAGGAGCCGCCCCGCGGCTCCGACCTCAACCAAGTACCTCGGTGCGCCAACGCTGCGGGGTCAGCGTCACGAGGGCCTCCTCGTGGCCGGGAAACCCGTCGGCGTAGGCCCGGCCGGCTCTGTCGCCGAGGTAGCGGGAAGCGATGTCGACGAGCGCTTCGTGCCGCTCCTCGGGCGTCAAGACACGCAGGATCACCGGCCCCTCGGCCGTTACGTAGCGATAGGGGCGTCCCTCGTCTTGCACGCACAACGTCGCCCGGCCCGAGGCCCGGAGCCGGTGGGCCTTGGCCGAGGCGTTCGCCATGGCGAGCTCGAAGCCTCCGTCGGCGTTGCGCCGGTACCACACCGGCGCGCACAGCGGGCCCTTGCCGTCTCGCTCGATCGCCAGGACGGCTACCCTTCGCTCGGCCAGGAAGGCGTCTCGCTCGCTGTCGGTCATCTCGGCCATCGTCCCTCCGCCGCTCGTCGCTGCAGTCCGTCGGGAGACTAGCGGCCACTGGCGGACTCGTCACCGACGAGCAGAGCTCGGGCATCGGCTAGCGATGATCGAGTACGTGATCATCGGGCACCGACGAGCACCGGTCGGGCATCGGATAGGTTGTGGCCGATGGCCAGCAACGATGGGCACGGAGCGGAGATCGTGGTTATCGGTGGTGGCATCGCCGGTGTCAGCGCCGGCTACGCGCTCGGGCGCCATACGAGCGGCCCGACGATCACGGTCATCGAGGCCGAGGGCCAGCTCGCCCATCACACGACCGGTCGATCGGCCGCCCTGTTCATCGAGAACTACGGCACAGGCCCGACCCGGGCGCTGACGAAGGCCAGCCGGCTGTACTTCCACCATCCCCCGCCCGAGCTGGTCGACGGACCGCTGCTCGAGACGAGAGGCGTGCTGAGCGTCGCCCGGCCCGACCAAGAGCGCTACTTCCAACAAGCGCTGGCCGAGGGGCGCGCCGTCAACCCCGACATCGCCGAGATCACGATCGAGGACGCGGTCGATCTGTTCCCACCGCTGCGGGCCGACCGTCTGAGCCGGGCTCTCTACGAGCCCGGGGCGTCCGACATCGACGTGGGCCGCCTGCACCAGAGCTTCGTGCGGGGCATCGTCGCCATGGGGGGAACCATCTCGACATCGACTCGGGCCCGGTCGTTGTCCCGGACGGGGGGTCGTTGGACGATCACCACCTCGGCTGGCGACCTGCGGGCCGATCTCGTCGTCGACGCCGCCGGCGCCTGGGGCGACGACGTGGCGCAACGGGCCGGCATCGAACCGCTCGGTCTGACCCCCCTCCGCCGGACGGCGTTCATGGTCGCCCGGCCCGAGTCCCTGCCGGCCCGGGCCCCGCTCACCGCCGAGATCGAGCACGAGGACTGGTACGTCAAGCCCGACGGCGCTCAGATCCTGTGCTCGCCGGCCGACGAGACGCCGTCCGAGCCCTGCGACGCCCGACCCGAGGAGATCGACATCGCCCGCGCGATCGACCTGATCAACGAAGCCACCACGCTCGGCATCACCTCGATCCGCTCCAGCTGGGCGGGACTGCGCACCTTCTCCCCCGATCGGACGATGGTGATCGGTCCCGAACCGGGGGAACCGGCCTTCATCTGGTGCGTCGGCCAGGGCGGCACCGGGATCCAGACCGCGCCAGCGGCCGGTCAGCTCGTCGCCGACCTCACGCTCGACGGCGAGCCGAGCGCTGTGTTCGACGCCGCCGCTACCGGGCTAGAGCTCGACGTCGACGCCATCACCCCTGGGCGGTTCCGGCGGGTGGGACCCTCAGCTCGCTGAGCCCACCAGCCGCCGAGTAGCGTTCGGTCGAGACCGCCGCGAACGATCGAGGCCAGCACGGGGGTGCGCCATGGAAGTCGGCATGCAGATGATCTTCACCTCGCACGGGTACGACGGGGTGAGCGACGCGCAGGTGTACGACGAGGAGATCGAGCTGGCGCTCCTGGCCGACGAATACGGCTTCGGCTCGCTGTGGCCGGTCGAGCACCACTTCTACGACTACAGCTTCTGTCCCGACAACACCCAGATGCTGTCGTACCTGGCGGCGAGGACCGAGCGGATCGACCTGGCGACCGGCGCGGTGATCCTGCCGTGGAACGAGCCGCTCCGGGTGGCGGAGAAGATCTCGATGCTCGACCACCTCTCCGGCGGTCGCGTGCGCTTCGGCGTCGGGCGCGGCCTTAGCCGACGGGAGTACAGCCACTTCCGGGGCATCGAGATGGACGAGGCCCGGGAGCGGTTCGATGAGGCGTCGCTGATGATCGCCGACGCCTTGGAGACCGGGTTCATCGAGGGCGACGGCCCCTACTACCCCCAACCGAGAACCGAGATCCGACCCCGCCCGACGAAGTCGTTCAAGGGTCGGACCTACGCGATCGCCGGGTCGCGCGATTCGGTCGCGGCCTGCGCCCGCCTCGGGGCCCATCTCGTCATGTTCGCCGAGAACCACTGGGAGAAGCGCCTCGACCACATCGAGGGCTGGCGCCACCAGCATCGTGAGCTGCACGGCACGGAGCCGCCAGCCCCGATGACGTCGGACTTCACGTTCTGCCACCCCGACGCCGACCACGCCAGGGAGATGGCCGAGCGACACATGAGCATCTACCTCATGAGCATCCTCGAGCACTACGAGCTGTTCAGCGATCACTTCGCCGAGATCAACGGCTACCGGGGCTACGCCAAGCAGGCCGCCTTCCTCGAGAAGATCGGGGTCGACGGGTACATCAAGGGCTTCCTCGCCGCCAACGCCTGGGGCACGCCGGACCAGCTGATCGAGACGTTCCAGAAGCGCCGGGACGCCATCGGTGAGTTCGAGCTCGCCACGTGCTTCCGCTACGGCGGGATGCCCTTCGACGAGGCCAAGGCGAGCATGCAGCTCTTCGCCTCCGAGGTCCTCCCCGAGCTCCAGAGCTGGTAGCTGGTCACGCCGCCGTCGAGCGCATCAGTCTGTTCGGTTACGGACGGCGTTCGTCCTGACCTCCCGGAACGGGATGCTCTTGTCGACCGAGGGCTCCTTGGGGAGGCCGAGCGCCCGCTCGCCGATGATGTCGTGCTGGATCTCATCGGTCCCGCCAGCGATCGACGCCCCCGGGGTCGACACGATGATCTCGGCGATGATGCCGTTCTCAGGCGAGTCGGGGCCGGTGAGCATCGCGTCGGCCCCAGCCATCATCGTGTGGGCGGCGTTGCAGCGGCGGGCGATCTCGGAGCCGGCCAACTTGGCGATCGACCCCTCGGGACCGGGGCTCTTCCCCATCGCCCGAGCCGCCCTGGCCCTGGCCACCGTCCACCGCGAGACCTTGTCGAGCGTCTCGATGTCGGCCACCACCTGACGACCGAGTGGATCGCCGGCGAGCCCGGCGGCCTCGGCCCGAGGCCGCACCAGGTCGGCCCTGCCGGCGCGCTGCGGGTACCAGATATAGGTCTTGTTGTACTCCCTGGCCTCCTCGGCGGCCTGGGTGGCGGCCCGACCGGAGACCTCCCGGTTCCTGGAGGCGCGGCGCCCGAGCCCTCGCTCGTGGGCCAGCGTCGTCATCGCAGCGGCCCATCCGGCGTTGACCTCGCCGACGACGTTCTCGTGCGGCACCCGAGCATCGGTGAGGAAGACCTCGTTGAACGAAGCGTGGTAGTTCATCTGCTTGAGACCGCGAACCTCGATCCCGGGCTGGTCCATCGAGATGGCGAAGAAGGTGATGCCCCGGTGCTTGGGCACGTCCCAATCGCTGCGGGCCAGCAGCATCGCGTAGTCGGCCTTGTGGGCCCCGGTGGTCCACACCTTCTGGCCGTTGATGATCCACTCGTCGCCGTCGCGCTCGGCCTTGGTCGTCAGACCGGCGAGATCGGACCCGTTGCCCGGCTCGCTGAACAGCTGGCACCAGGTCTGGCGGCCCGTGATCATGTCGGGCAGCAACCTTCGGTTCAGGTCGTCGGACGCCATGGCGAGCAAGGTGGGGGCGGCCAGCCCCATCGCCGTTCCCCCCGCGGTCCCTGGTGCCCCTGCCCGCTCGAACTCCTCGGCCACCACCCGGGCGGCGCTGTCGGGCAGGCCCCGGCCGAACAGGTCGCGGGGCCAGGTCGGGCACCCCCAGCCCGACTCGACCAGCAGGTCCCGCCACGTCAGCAGCTCCAGGTTGGGATCCCAGTGCTCGGCCAACCATGCGGTCACCTCGGCCCGCACCTCGTCCGGAGCCGGTCCGGCTGCTGCTCCATCGGCTGCATCGTTCATGACCAGACGTTACGCCGCCGACCCCCATCGCTCACATCCCACCGATAGCCAGACCGAGCGCCGACGGCGCGAAGCTCAGGGCTCGACGACCAGTGAGCCTTCCTCGTCGACGGCGAGATCGAGCACCTTCCCCGATGGCGGCAGGCCGTTGACGACCGCGTCGACCGCCTCGGGTGGGGCCACGATCCCGATCGCCGGTCCCGACCCGCTCAGCCATGCAGCCGAAGCCCCGCAATCGAGGGCGGCCGCGATCGCCTCCCGAGCCGGGGCGCACTGGGCCAACCGGTGGGGTTGGTGGAGCCGGTCCTCGGTGGCTCGCCGCAGGAGCGTCGGGTCCCCTTCGTAGAGCGCAGCGACCAGGAGACCCACCCGGCCGAGGTTGAACACCGCGTCGGCCCGCGGGACCCGCTCGTCGAGCTCGAGCCGCGAGCCGTCGGTGTCGGTCTCGAGCGGCGGGACCCAGCACAGGAACGTGCCAGGGAGCACGGTTGCGAGCCGGTGGTTGAGGTCCCCGGCGATGACGTGGATCCCACCGAACACCGACGGTGCAGCGTTGTCGCCGTGGCCCTCGATACCGGCCACGACCGGGTAGGCCCGCTCTCTCGCCCGTTCGAGGTCGTCACCCTGCTCGACGCGAGCGAGCACCGCACCAGCAGCCCTGGCCGCAGCCGAGAAACCCAGACCCCGCCCTGGCTCGAGATCGAACCCGAACCAGATACGGCCGGCGCCACCGGCTCGCTCATAGGCGATCCTGGCGATGTGGTCGGGCCCGCAGGCCTCGCCGGCGTGTGGGCACTCCCGGTCGGATGCCCACACGTGGCGGTCCAGTGCCACCCCGAGCACGTCGAAACCGGGCCCGATGTTGGCCGAGGAGCCGGGTGAGCGCACGCAAGTCACGCCTCGATCGTAGAGGGGGGACCTCGATCCGCCGCCTCGCTTCACCTCGAACCGCCTCGGTTTCGCCGCGGCCGTTCCCTCAGTCCCGGTACTCGACGCCGGGCAAGACGCACAGCATCTCGTAGAGCAGGTTGGCGGCAACCAGGCTCGTCGATCCCGTCAGATCGTAGACCGGGGCCACTTCGACCAGGTCGGCTCCGACGAGGTCGAGTCCGCGGCAGCCCCGAATGATCTCCAGGGCCTGGGGCACGGTGAGCCCTGCGATCTCGGGCGTGCCGGTACCGGGGGCGAAGGCAGGGTCGAGCCCGTCGATGTCGAAGCTCAGATAGACCGGCCCGCCGTCGACCTTGTCCGTCACCTCGTCCATCAGGGGCACGAGCGACCGGTTCCAGCACTCCTCGATCTGCACGACCCGGAAGCCCTGCTCCCGTGACCAGTCGAAATCGTCGGCCGCGTAGCCGGTGCCCCGCACGCCGATCTGGGCGACCCGGCCCGGGTCGAGCAGCCCCTCCTCGACCGCCCGGCGAAACGGTGTGCCGTGGGCGATGCGCTCACCGAACATCGCATCGTTGATGTCGGTGTGGGCGTCGACGTGCACGAGCCCGACCGGTCCGTGAACGCCGGCTATGGCCCGCAGGATCGGCAGGACGATCGTGTGATCGCCACCGATCGACACCGGCACGACGTCGTGGCCGAGCAGCTCGTCGTAGTGCTCGACGATTCGCTCGACGCTGTCGGCGAGGTTGTAGGGGTTGGTTGCCACATCGCCGACATCGTCGACGCGGAGGCTGTCGAACGGCGCAGCCCGGGTGGCCATGTTGTACGGCCGGAGCAGCACGGACTCGGCCCGGATGTGACGAGGCCCGAAGCGAGCCCCGGGACGGTTCGAGGTACCGATGTCGAACGGTACGCCGACGACGGCGACGTCGAGGTCGGCGGGGCCATGGGTGGCGGGCAGGCGCATGAACGTGGCCGGCCCGCCGAAGCGGGGCATCTCGTTGCCCCCGAGCGGCTGGGGGTTCGTGGTTTCCTCGGCGCTCATGGCCCAACTCTACGGCCCTGGTCGTTCGTCGAGCCGCCGACGCTGGCACCTGCTGAGGCGCCGCCTAGTCGGCTGGCGCGCCTCGGCCGACGAGCCCGGCGTTGAACTCGGCGGGACGCTTCTCCCGGAATGCTCGGCCACCCTCGCGGGCGTCGGGGTGGTGGTCGGTGACCGCGGTGCGGGCCGCGATGTCCTCCAGGGCATGGGCCCAGGTCTGCTCGGCGGCGAGGTAGACCGACCGCTTCAGCATCCGCATCGCGACCTGGGGGCCGTTGGCCAGCTCCCGGGCGAGGTCGAGCGAGGTGTCCATGAGGGCGTCGTCGTCTACGACTTCGTGCACGAGGCCGAGATCGTGAGCGGTCTCGGCGTCGACGATCCGCTGTCGCATCAGGAAGTCCATGGTCTTCGCCACCCCGATGTGCTGGACGAGCAGGTACTGACCGCCCTCGTCGGGGAGCAGGCCGAAGCGCAACGTTGCGCTCCCGAGCCGGGCCGACCGGGCCGCAATCCGGAAGTCGCAGGCCAGCGCCAACGAGAAGCCGGTCTGGATCGCGAAGCCGTTGACAGCGGCGATCGTCAGCTTGTCGAGATTCCGGACCGAGGTGTTCACGGTCTGGGAGATGACCCGCAAGCCGTTGTAGGTGCCGGTCGGGTCGTGATGGCCGCCGAAGATCGGCGGCACGACGGCGTTCGTGGTGTCGGGCTCGATCCCGCTCAGGTCGTCGCCCGCCCAGAAGGCCGAGCCGGCGCCGGTGAAGAGCACGACACGGACGTCGTCATCCATCTGGGCCTGGGTCAGGGTCTCGACGAGGTCCCGCTTCATCGGTGCGGTCGAGGCGTTGAGCCGCTCGGGGTTGCTGAAGGTGACGACGAGGATCCCCGGGTCCTCGATCGCCGTGTCGAATCCGGTGAAGCTGCCAGCATCCATGCCCCCGTTCTAGGTGGGCTCGGCCGCCGCCTCAAGGCGACCGCAGGAAAAGGCCGCGAGCTTTCGGCCGCCGAAGCGAGGAACCTAGGCTCGGCGGATGGTTGACGCCCCACTGCACGGACTGCGGGTCCTGGAGACGGCCACCGGTATCGCCGGCCCCTACGCCGGCCGGCTGCTGGCGATGCTCGGCGCCGACGTGGTGAAGCTGGAACCGGCGGGCGGGGATCCGGCCAGGACGCAGCCGATCGACGACAAGCCGGTCACCGGTACCAGCCCACTGTTCGTGCACCTGAACGCTGGCAAGCGGAACGTCGCGGCGATCGAGCCGGGCTGGGCCCATGTCGTGATCGACGATCGGGTCCGGGCCGACCTCGACCCGGACGAGCTGACCGACGGCCCGAAGCTGGTGTCGGTCACCGCCTGGGGCATCGATGGCCCGTCGTCGGGTCGGATCGCCGATGAGCTGATCGTGCAGGCCCAGTCGGGCTTCCTCGGGTTCAACCGCGATCCCGGGGACGCGCCCTTGCGGCTCCCCGGTTGGCCCGCCCAGTACATGGCGGGTGCGCTCGCCGCGGTCGGGGCGATGGCGACGGTCCGGGGCGACCATCGCCACGTCGACGTGTCCTGGCTGGCGGCGTTCCTGAGCAGCACCGAGCTCGCCTACGCCGATGCGCTGCACTGCGAGCGCAGGCGAGAGCCGGTTGGGGCCCACCCGCCGACCGCGTTCCCCTCCGGGGCGATCCCGTGTGCCGACGGGTTCGTCGCTCCCGGCTCGATCCGGGCGATCGACTGGGAGATGCAGTGCCTGTTCTACGAGCGCCCCGATCTGATCGAGGACCCGGAGTACACGAGCCGCCAGCGGCGGGTGGCGCACATCGACGAGCTCTGGGACATCATCCGCCCCTGGTACTCGGCTCGGACCAAGCGGGAGATCTTCCAGCTGGCGCTCGACACCCCGTGGGCGGTCGGTATGGTGATGACTCCCACCGACGCCGTAACCGATCCCCACCTCGACGAGCGGGAGTTCCTCCAACCGATCGCCACCCCCGACGGCGAGGTGCGAGGCATCGGCACGATCTGGCGGGGCGCCGGTCTGCCGGTGACCGACCTGCGGGTGTCGGAGCGGAGTGCCGACCCGAGTCCCGGCCAGGATCCAGCCGGCGGCGATCGCCGAGCACCGGAGCTGGATCTGCGCCGATTGGACGGGCTGCGGCTGATCGAGATGACGGTGGCGTGGGCAGGGCCCTATGTCGGCAACCTCCTGTCGCCGCTCGGGGTCGACGTGGTCAAGCTGGAGGCACAAGCCCCGTTCGACGGCTGGCGGGCCCTGCGACCCTACGACCACGGCATGCGCCCCGGCCAGGAGGAGATGGTCGAGGACAACCGCTTCTTCGAGGCCAGCGGCCTGTTCAACGCCTTGAACCGGGGCAAGCGGGACTGCGTGCTCAGCCTCGCCTCCGACGAGGGACGGGACGTGTTCCTCGACCTGGTCCGGTCGGCCGACGGGATCGTGGCCAACTTCTCGGCCCACGTGCTGCCCTCGCTCGGCCTCGACTGGGCAACGCTCGAGCAGGCCAACCCGGGGCTGGTCGTCGTCCGCATGCCGGCGTTCGGGATCGACGGGCCCTATAGCGGGGCGGCCGGCTACGGGTCGATCGTCGAGGCGATGGGCGGGATCGGCCACCGGCAGGGGTACGAGCGGGAGGGCGCCCGCATCTCGAACATCTACTACCCGGACCCGGTCGCCGGCGTCCACGCTGCGGTCGCCCTGCTCGCCGGGCTCCACCGCCGCGACCTGACCGGTGCAGGTTGCGAGCTCGACCTGTCGCACCAGGAGGCGACCTGGAGCCTCCACGGCGACGCCCTCGTGCTGGCTTCGAGCGAAGGCCGTGACGTCGAGCGGCTCGGCAACCGGGAACCGGCGGTCCCGGTCTCGGGCGTCGTGGCCACCGCCGACGAGCGGTGGGTCGCCGTGGTCGGGCCCGAGGTGTGCCGCCCGATCGTCGACGGCGCCGGCACCGCGACCGCCGATGCGCTGATGGCGGCGGTCGACGCCGCCGGAGGGTCGGCCTGCGAGGTCCTCGACCCGTGGACCGCGCCCGCCGTCGACCCGGTCCGATCCTTGCTCGAGGTGGTCGACCACCCGGTGACCGGCCCGGTCCGGCACGTGGCGAGCCCGTTCCGGCTCGACGGGTCACGGCCCGCGACCCGCGGGCCCGCTCCCCTGTTCGACCAGCACACCGACGAGGTGCTCAGCGAGCTCGCCGGCTACGACAGCCGCCGGCTGGCCGCCCTGCGGGAGGACGAGGTCATCGGCGGCGAGCTCCCGCCACCCGCCACCCTCGGCTACCGGTTCTGATGTGGGAGGATCAGGCGAGCTCGGGCCGGTTGGCGAACCCCTCGAGTGCTTCCGGGTTGGCGAGGGCCTCGAGGTTCTTCACCTCTCGGCCGTGGACGACGTCGGTCACGGCCAGTTCGACGATCTTTCCCGAGCGGGTCCGGGGGATGTCGTCGACCGCCGCCACCACGGCGGGCACGTGGCGGGGTGAGCACTTGGTGCGCAGATCGGTGCGGATGCGGGCAACCAGGTCGTCGTCGAGCGTGGCCCCGTCGACCAGGCGGATGAACAGCACGACCCGGGTGTCGCCGTCCCACTCCTGGCCGACGGCGATGGCCTCAGCGACCTCGTCGAGCTGCTCGACAACCCGGTAGATCTCGGCCGTCCCGATCCGAACCCCGGAGGCGTTGAGGGTGGCGTCCGATCGGCCGTGGATGATCATGCCGCCCCGCTCGGTCCACGAGGCGTAGTCGCCGTGGGCCCAGACGCCGTCGAACCGCTGGAAGTAGGCCGCCCGGTAGCGGCTGCCGTCGGGGTCGTTCCAGAACTCGAGCGGAATCGAGGGGAACGGCCGGGTGCAGACCAGCTCGCCCTTGACCCCTGGTGGGAGTGGCGCGCCATCGTCGCCGTACACCTCGGCGGCGACGCCGAGCGCCTTGGTCTGGATCTCGCCGGCGTACACCGGCCGGGTCGGGTCGCCGATCACGAGGCAGCCGCACAGGTCGGTTCCCCCGGAGATCGAGGCGAGGTGCACGTCGGGATGGACGGCGTCGTAGACCCAGGCGAACCCCTCCGGGCTGAGCGGTGAGCCGGTCGAGCAGATCGTGCGGAGCCGCTCGAACGCGAGCCGGTCGCCTGGCCGATCGCCAGCCTTCATCACCGCGTCGATGTACTTGGCCGACAAACCGAGCATCGTCGCGCCCGTAGCATCGGCCACATCGAACACGGCAGGCACGGTCGGATGCGACGGGCTGCCGTCGTAGAGGATGATCGTCGCTCCCGAGCCGAGGCACGAGACGAGCCAGTTCCACATCATCCAGCCGCAGGTCGTGAAATAGAAGGCCCGGTCACCGGGCTTGATGTCGGCGTGCAGGCGCTGCTCGGAGAGGTGCTTGAGCAGCACGCCACCGGCCCGGTGCACGATGCACTTCGGCTTCCCGGTCGTGCCGGACGAGTACAGGATGTACAGCGGATGATCGGCCGGGAGGCGGGCGAAGGACGCCGGGGAGCCGGCGTGCCGCGCCAACGCGTCGGCCCAGAGCTCGAAGCCAGGGCCGAGCGCTGTGAGGTCGGGCCCGGGGTCGAGGTAGCCGACGACCAGGACCTTGGCCACGGCCGGCAAGCGCGACCGCAGCTCCTCCAGGCGCCCCAGGCAATCGAAGGGCTTGCCGCCGTAGCGGTAGCCGTCGGCGGCGACCAGGACCGTTGGTTCGGTCTGCCCGAAGCGGTCGACCACCCCGTCGACACCGAAGTCGGATGAGGTCGATGTGAACACCGCCCCGAGCGATGCCGCGGCGAGGAAGGCAGTGACCGTCTCGGGCACGTGGGGCATCCATGCTGCCACCCGGTCGCCGGGACCCACGCCGGCCTCGGCCAGCACGGCCGCCATCGCTGCGGTGTCAGCCCGTAGCTGCGACCACGACAGCGACCTGGAGCGGCCGTCCTCCCGCCAGGCGACGATGGCATCGTCGTTCACCCCGGGCCGGGGCTCGAGGAGGTTCTCGGCCACGTTGAGGCGGGCCTCGGGCAGGAACGTCGCCTCCCAGAACGCTCCGGTGAGTACAGCGTCGACCGAGCCGGGGTCACCGACCACCCCGCACCAGTCCCATACCGCCCTCCAGAAGCGGCCGGGCTCATCAACCGACCACTGCCACAGCGCCTCGGTGTCGGCCAACCCGGGGGCGACGGCCCGCCGGAAACGATCGATCTCGGTTGACGCCACGCGCTCCGGAGCTGGCGTCCACAACGGTGCCGGACCGGTCTCGGGCGGGCTCGAAGGGTCGTTCATGGACGCAGCGTAGGTTGAATCTCGTGCTCCCGTAGCGCTCGTCACCGGGGGATCGGCCGGTGACGGGCATGGCTCGCGCCGCCGGTAACCTTGGACGCCATCGCTGTTTCCCGGTCCGTCCCACCACGTCCGCCGGAGCGCTCGGCGTGACCGTTCGCTCGGCTTTCTCGCGTCGACTCGACGGGCTCCGGCCGATCCTGGTCACGGCGGCCATGGTCTCGGTGGCTCTCGCCGTGTTTGCCGCCGCGAGCTCGACCGATCTGAGCCAGTTGGTGGCCACCAGCCCGGATCCCGACCGCGAGCTCCCCCCGACCTCGAACCGGGCGACGTCATCGACCGTCCGCCCGTCGGACGCCGAGGTGGCCGAAACGTCTCCGGCACCGACCGATCCCGAGCGATCGGGGCCAGAGACCAGCGATCGTGTGACGACGACCACCGATGCCGATCCGCAGCGGAAGGTCGCGGCGGAGACGACGGTCCCGACGTCGACCCCGGTGTCCGAGCCGGAGCCGGTCGACGACGACGAGTCGCCACCGACCACCGGCACCGACCCGACGACCGCCTCGACCACGCCGACCACCGCGTCGATCGGTGACGATCCGTCGACGACCGCCTCGACGCCGACGACCGCCGGTTCGACCGGCACCGAGTCGTCGGGAGGCTCCACCGGCGACCTCGACCAGGCCGTCGACCCGACGACGGGCGACGCCGAGGCTCGCCCGAGCGGGGGCGGGGCCGAGTCCGACGGGTCCACGGCCGGAGACGCCGTGTTCGCTGGAGCCCCGAGCGACGACTCGGGATTGTCACTCACCACCGTCATCGCCTGGCTCATCGCACTGATCGGCCTGCTCGGCGTGCTCTCGCTGCTCGTCCCGGCGGTTCGGTCGCTGGCCGAGCGCTGGGATCGCCGCGACCGTGGCGTGTCCTGGTGGCGGGCCCTGCTCCGCCTGTTCACCGGACGGGACCGACCCGACGACGAGGCCGAGGACGACCTCGCCCCGACCCCGGCCGCCCTCGACCCGATCGTCGTGCTCGACCGTCTCCGCCAGGAGCTCGAGCGCGAGCCCCATCCCCGGCAGGCGGTCAGGCGGGCCTATGCCGCTGCCGAGTCTGGGTTCGGCAACCCAGACCTCGCCCGCCACAGCACCGAGACTCCCAGCCGGTATCTCGTCCGCACGCTCGGCTCGATCGGCCAGGATGGACCAGGAGGCGAGCACCTGCATCGGGCCGACAACCGGACGCCGACCGGACGCCATGCTGCGCTCACGGGGCTGACCGAGCTGTTCCTGCTGGCCCGCTACTCGGATCATGCCGTGACCGAGGACATGCGGGGCGAAGCGATCGAGGCGGTGCTCGAGCTGCGATCCCAGTACCGCCGCCCCGTGGCGGTGTCGCCGTGACCCCGGTCGCCGCGGTCACGATCTTCGCCCTCGTCGTCGCGGTGGCGGCGCTGGCCCGGGCCGGCTACGTCCTGCTCCACATCGGGTCCGACGTCCATGCGGCCGGCCCGTGGACGCGTCCGCATCAGGAGCCGCCCCGAACTCGCTTGCCCGCCGACCTCGGCGGTCTCTGGTCGCTGTTCGGCCTCGACTCGCTCCAGCGCTATCCCGGCTCGTGGGAGGCTGCGGTGCGCAGGCTCGACACAATCGAGGAGAGCCTCACCGGCCGACCGGCAAACCGGAGCGAAGCCCCGATCGAGCCCTCCGAGGAGTGGCTGCACCATCGGGTCGCCGAGCTCGAGGCGCTGATCGACAACAACCCCGTCCCCCCACCGGTTCGATCGCCGACGGCGCCCGACTGGTGCGAACCCGAGCCAGGAGCTCCATGACCGACGCACCCCTGACCGGCCCCCGCCCGGACCCCCAGTACGTCGCCAGCTGGGCCCGAGCGATCATCGACGAGCTGGAGAAGGCGATCGTCGGGAAGCGGGCGGTGCTCCACCTCCTGCTGACCGGGGTTCTGGCCGACGGCCATATCCTGCTCGAGGATGTCCCCGGGCTGGCGAAGACCCTGATCGCCCGGTCGCTGGCAACCGTCACCGGCCTCCGCTTCTCCCGCATCCAGTTCACGCCCGACCTGGTGCCCGGCGATATCACCGGCTCGAGCGTCCTCGACCTGCAGACCCGGGAACCGGTGTTCAGGCCCGGCCCCATCTTCGCCAACCTCGTGCTCGGTGACGAGATCAACCGGGCGCCGCCCAAGACCCAGGCTGCGCTCCTGGAGGCGATGGAGGAGCGGCAGGTCACCAGCGATGGCACGAGCCGCCGGCTCAGGGCTCCGTTCCTGGTGATCGCCACCCAGAACCCGATCGAGTCGGCCGGCACCTACCCGCTGCCGGAGGCCCAGCTCGACCGGTTCCTGCTCAAGTTCGGGGTCGGTTACCCGTCGCTCGACCAGGAGACCGACATCCTGCTTCGAAGAACCGAGCGCCGGCGCGACGCCGTCGACCTGCAGCCCGTGGCCGACGGCGCGACCCTCCTGCAGCTCCAGGAGGCGGTCGAGACCGTGTACGTCGACCCGGCCGTCGCCAGCTACATGGTCCGCCTCGTCGACGCCACCCGGCAGTCGAATCGCGTGCAATCCGGGGCGTCGCCCCGGGGCTCGCTGGCGCTGCTCAAGGCGTCGCGGGCGTGGGCGGCGATGACCGGGCGCGACTACGTCACCCCGGACGACGTCCACGCGATCGCCGCCCCGGCGCTGGCCCACCGCTTGATCCTGCGGCCCGACGAGTGGCTGCGAGGCGTGTCGGCCGAGAGCGTGGTCGGCGAGTGCCTGTCGCACGTCCCGCTTCCTCAGTCGGTCGAGACGGCCGTCTGACCCCGCCCGCCGTGACCCTCGCCCTCCCTCCAGCGCCGTCACCGGTCGCCGCCGAACCCGACTCGGACACGGCGGTCGAGCTCAGCCCCGGCCCGTTGTACTGCACCCCCACCGTCCTGTTCTACGGGCTCGCCTTCCTCGGCGGGCTGGCGGTGGCGACCGCTCTGCTCCTCCAACGCCCGGAGCTGCTCGCCGTGGGGGCGCCGTCGCTGGTACTGCTTGGCCGGGGCTTGCTCGTCGGTCGGTACCCGACGGTCGCCGTCCGGGCCGAGCTCGACACGCCCCGCGCTCTGGAAGGCGACCTGTCGCGGCTGTCGATCACGCTGCTCAGCGCCGACGAGGTCGGGATCGTCGAGGTCGAGCTGGGCGAGATGCCCGGATTCGAGCCGGTCGGCTCTCAGCGCCGAGTGATCTCCCTGGCGGCCCGGCGACCTCGGACGGTCACGTTCGTGATCGTGCCGCTGGACTGGGGCGTGGTCGACCTGCCGTCGTTCACCGTGCGGGCCCGGGCTGGCACCGGGTTGTTCGCCTCCGCCCTCCGCTATCGATGCACGACGAGCCTCCGGGTCCACATCAACGAGGAGCCGGCCCGGTCCCAGCTCGAGCCGATGGCGTTTCGGCGGGTCGTCGGGAGCCATCTCAGCGCCGACCGCAGCGACGGCTGCGAGATCGCCGACATCCGCCCGTACCAGGAGGGCGACCGGCTGCGTTCGATCAACTGGCGGATCTCGGCCCGCCACGATGCTCCATGGGTGACGCTTCGCCATCCCGACCGGTCGACGACGGTCGTCCTCGTGCTCGACGCCTACGGCTCGTTCGGCGACGGCGAGGAGAACACCCTCCGCCGCACCGTGCGGGCGGCGATGGGGATCGCTCGACTCCACCTCGACCTCCAGGATCCCGTCGGCTTGCTGCTCCTCGGGCACGGTCGCCGGTGGCTCGAGCCACAGCTCGGTATCGGTCACCTCGCGTCGCTGACCGATGCGCTGCTCGAGCTGTCGACGCAGAGCTGGGGCGATCTTCGCCACCGGCGGCAGCGACTCGATCTACTGCTCCCGGTCGACTCTGTCGTCGTCGCCATCTCACCGCTCCTCAACGAAGTGTTCGGCCAGCTCCTGCAACCACTCCTGGCCCGCGCCCAGCAGGTCCACGTGATCGAGCCGATCTACCGCATGCCGGAGCGGTTGGTCCTCCCCGACGAGGAAGACAACGGCGACCCCAGCGCGGCCTGGCGGATCTTCTCGATCGAGCAACAACTCCGCCGTCGGGCCCTGACCTCCCTGGGAGCTTCGGTTTCGGCCTGGCCGGTCGAGGAACCACTCGAGTCGATGCTGGTGCAGCTCCGACGGGCACAACGAGCCCGGCGGGCGACGATGAGGCGGCCGGTCAGGTGAACCGCGCCCAGCAGTCGGCGGTGGTGGCCTGCCTGATCGGCCTCGGCATGTTGTACGTCGCTGTGCTGCAGGCGGGGCTCATCCCCAGCACTGGCATCGCCGCATCGGGCCTCGTCCTACTCGGACTCGGTATCGTCTCCGGTCACAGTGGGACGGTGGTCACGGGCCTCGGGGCACTCGTATTCGGCACGGCGCTCGGCCTCGGGACCGACGGCGCCCCGACGAGCGTCTTGGTGGCTATCGGGATCGCCGGCCCCGTCGTCCTCGTCCTCACCGACGCGTCCTGGTGGCTGCGGCGGGATGCCGAGGTCGATCCGGAGGTCGGCCAACGACTCGCCGGCTCGCTGGTTCCCGGTCTCGTGGTCGGTGCGCTCATCGGGATGGCGCTGCTCCGAGCGACCGCCGACGCGACCGGCCCGGTGTGGTTGGTCCCGATCGCTGTCGCCGTCTTGGCCGGGGCCATCGCCGCCGCCGGCGAGACCGTCCGCCGCCGCCGGCCTCGCCTCGGCCCCGGTCCCGGTCCCGCTCGCCACTGAACCGCCTCCGCGGGGTAGTCGCCAGTACACTCGGCGAGGCCCCGATAGGGACATGCGGCATCGGACACCCGGTGCCGGGAGACGCCGGATGGCACCACCTCGACGGCGCGGCACGGGAGATGCGGGGGCACGATGAGCGAGTCCGAACCCTGGAGTGGGCAACAACAACCGGCCGAGCAGGCAGCACCGGGCTGGTATCCCACCGGGGAGGGCTGGCAGCGGTACTGGGACGGCCAACGGTGGACCGAGCATCAGGCGCCGCTGGCCCCTCAGCCGTACCAGGGCGGCGCAATCGCCAACGACACCGGCACGGCTGTCCTCATCCACATCGGTGGGGCCATCGTCGGCTTCCTCCTGCCGCTGGTCATCTACCTGATCAAGAAGGACGAGTCGCCGTTCCTGCGCCACCACGCCGCCGAGGCGCTCAACTTCCACTTCACGGTCTTCCTCGCCACGATCGTCTGCCTGATCCTGTTCCTGGTGATCATCGGCATCTTCCTGTTTCTGGCCCTGATCGTGGCGGCGTGGGTGCTGACCATCATCGCCGCGATCGCCGCCAGTCGAGGCGAGTACTACCGCTACCCGTTCACGATCCGCGTCGTGAGCTGAGCGCGAGGCTTGGCCCTCAGCGCCCGTCGAAGACGAGGCGGCCGCCGACGAACGTGAGCACCACCCGACCGTCGGCGTCGAGGGCGGTCAGGTCGGCCCGTCGTCCAACCTCGATACGGCCCCGATCGGAGAGGCCGAGACAGCTCGCCGGGATCTCGGTGACGGTCGCAACGGCCTCGGCCAACTGGCACCCGGTGAACGCCATGAGGTTTCTGACCGCACCATCGAGCCCGATCGACGATCCGGCCAGCGTGCCGTCGTAGAGGCGGACCGCGTCGCCGGTGGCCGAGGCGGCGCCTGTGCCCATGAAGGCGACGGCGTCGCTCACCGCCACCATTCGGTGGGCGGCCATCTGCCAGGTGAGGCGGACGACGTCGGGGACGACGTGGACGCCGTCGACGATGATGCCCAGATACGACGGCTCGAGGAGCAAGGCCGCGGCCAGCCCGACCTCCCGGTGGTGGATGCCCGACATCGCGTTGAAGAGATGGGTGCCCATCGTCGCCCCGGCCTCGAATGCACGTCGCGCCTGCTCGGCGGTGGCCTCGCTGTGCCCGACCGACACGACCACGCCTTGCCGGGTCAGATCCGAGATCATCTGGGCAGCCCCGGCCAACTCGGGGGCAAGGGTGACGAGGCGGACGCCCTCCGCCGGGGTGTACTCGGGCGGGATGACGGGCGGGATCGGTTGTAGCAGCTCGCGGGAGTGAGCACCGTGTCGGGAGGGGGCGAGCCAGGGGCCCTCGAGGTGCCAACCGACCGGATCGGCACCGGCGAAGGCCGCCGCGTCGGGTGGGCCGGAGCGCCAGGCACTCAGCGCCTCACGGCGGCGGCTGTACCCGTTGGTGGTGAGCGTTGGCAGGAACGAGGTGACCCCGACCTCGACCAGGTGCTGGGCGAGGACCCACAGAGACGCCGGATCTCGCTGCAGGTCATGACCCCATCCGCCGTTGATCTGGAGGTCGATGAACCCCGGGACCACCTTGAGGCCCGACGCGTCGACCACCGTCCCCGATCCCGAAGCGCCGCCCGAGATGATCCCCTCGACGACGTTGAGGTCGAACTCCTGCCATCCCGACGGCGTGAGCACGTCGCCGCCGCAGATCAGATGAGACAGCACTCCCGTCACCTGTCGTACCTCGGCTCTTCGGGTTCAGGGCGCCGTCGCGCGACGAGCCACCGATTCACCCTCGGCACCGACCGACGAGATGTGAGCCCGGCTCGCCACGCCGGTCCAGTCCGCACATGATGACCCGATGTTGCCACAGTTCCGGCCCGAGCCGGGCGAGGCTCGACCGGGGAGCGAACCAGGTTCGGGTCAGGCGTTGGCTGCGGCCAGCCTCCGTTCGAGCATCTCGAGGAAGACGTCGGCCTCCTGGGCACCGGGGATCGCGGCCTCACGGTCGAACACGAAGGTCGGCACGTGCATCAGGCCGTTGGCGGCAGCGAACTCGAGGTGATCGCCGACCTCGTCCTTTCCCCGGCCGTCGTCGAGCCAGTCCCGAGCCTCGGCTGGCTCGATGCCGACCTCGGCGGCAAGCTCGATCAGTGTCTCCTGATCGCCGACCTCGCGGCCCTCGGTGAAGTATGCGGCCAGCAGCCGTTCCTTCAGCTCGGCCTGGCACCCGAGTCTCTCGGCCAGAACGAGGAGTCGGTGGGCCAGAAGCGTGTTCGACCGCCTGGCGATCTCCATGCGGAACTCCAGTCCCTCGCCCGCGGCCTCGGAGGTGACCCGGTCGAGGACCTCGTCGGCACCATGCGGTCCACCGAACTTGCGCTCGTAGACCTCCCGCACAGGCTGCGACACGCCGACCGGGGCGGTGGGGTCGAGCATGAACGCCCGGTACCGCACCTCGACCTCGACCTCGGGGTTGGCGGCCGAGAACCGTTCGAGCGCCCGCTCGAACCGGCGCTTGCCGATGTAGCACCAGGGGCAGACGACATCCGACCAGATCTCGACGATCATGCGGTCTCGATCCCGGCCGCCGGCTGGAGCCCGAAGCGCTCGACGGCGTCCTCCCGGAGCTTGAACTTCTGGATCTTGCCGGTCACGGTCATCGGGAACTCGCCGGCCGCGGCGACGTAGCGGGGAACCTTGTAGTGGGCGATCTTCCCCTGGCAGAAGGCGCGCACCTCCTCGATCGTGATGTCCTCGCCGTCCTCGGTCTGGATCCAGGCCATGATCTCCTCGCCGTACTTCTCGTCGGGCACGCCGATCACCTGGACATCCCGGATGCGGGGGTGGCCGTAGAGGAACTCCTCGATCTCCCGCGGGTACACGTTCTCCCCGCCACGGATGATCATGTCCTTGATGCGGCCGACGATGTTGACGTACCCGTCGGCGTCCATCTCGGCCAGGTCCCCGGTATGCATCCATCCGTCGCCGTCGATCGCCTCGGCGGTGCGCTCCGGGTCGTTCCAGTAGCCGATCATCACCGAGTAACCCCGAGTGCAGAACTCCCCCGGCCCACCTCGTTCCACCGTGACGCCGCTCTCGGGGTCGACGATCTTGATCTCCACATGGGGATGGACCCGCCCGACGGTGCCGACCCGCTTGTCGATCGGGTCGTCGGTGGCGGTCTGGGTGGAGACCGGCGAGGTCTCGGTCATGCCATAGCAGATCGTCACCTCGTCCATGTTCATGCGCTCGATGCACTGCTTCATCACCTCGACCGGGCACGGCGAGCCGGCCATGATCCCGGTGCGCAGCGAGGCGAGGTCGTAGGACTCGAAGTCGTTCAGGGCGAGCATGGCGATGAACATCGTCGGAACGCCGTACAACGAGGTGCACCGCTCATCGGCCACAGCCTCCAGCGTGGCCGCCGGCTCGAAGCCGTCGGATGGCACGACGATCGTCGCGCCGTGGGTGGTGCACCCGAGCGTGCCCATCACCATGCCGAAGCAGTGGTAGAACGGCACCGGGACGCACACGCGATCCTCGTGCGTGTAGCGGCAGCCCTCGCCGACGAAGAAGGCGTTGTTCAAGATGTTGCGGTGGCTGAGGGTCGCCCCCTTCGGGTAGCCGGTCGTGCCAGACGTGTATTGGATGTTGATCGGATCCTGGGGGCTGAGGCTGGCTTCGATCTCGTCGAGCCGGACGGGCTCGATGTCATCGGCTCCGGCCAAGAGGTCGGTCCAGTCATCGGTGCCGAGGAACACGACGTGTTCGACCCCGGTTCCGCCGGCCTGGACCTCCTCGACCATCGCCACGTAGTCGCTCGTCTTGAACGTCGTGGCCGAGATCAGGCCCCGGCACCCCGACTGGTCGAGGGCGTAGGCCACCTCGTGCGTGCGGTAGGCGGGGTTGATGTTGACGAGAATCACACCGATCCGGGCCGTGGCGAACTGCACGAGCACCCATTCCGCGCAGTTCGGCGCCCAGATCCCGAGGCGGTCGCCGGCCACGAACCCCCGCGCGACCAGGGCCCGGGCCAGCTCGTCCACCCGCTCAGCCAGCTCCCGGTAGGTCCAGCGGATGTCCTGGTGGCGAACGACCAGGGCTTCGCGGTCGGGGTGGGCGGCCACCGCCCTCGCCAGGTTGGCGCTGATCGTCTCCTCGATGACTGGCGCCGTCTGCGGTCCTGCCGCCTCGCTGAGAGCCATGGCCTCCCCTTCTCCGATCGGAGTCGTTCGCTCGTCGTTACGAGCGTAACGCAGCCGGTGCTCAGCGGACGATGCGGCGACCGGACCCGGCCGCTGCCGAAGCGGTGGCCAACGCCACCGCAGCGTCCTGGGCCTTCTGCAGCTGCTCGGTCAGCTCGGCGGTGAATTCACGCAGCTGCTGACGGCTGGCTCGCTTGCCGTCCTCCCCGACGGGCGCCGGCAAGGGCTCCCCGACGACGATCGCCACGTCAGACCGGTGCAGGAACTTGGCGCCGGTCGGCAACGCCGCTTGGGTCCCGGTGATCCCGATCGGCACGACCGGGGCCCCGCTGCGAGCCGCCAGCCATGCCGCACCGTCGAACAGCTCACCTATCTCGTTGCCGGCGCGCCGGCTGCCCTCGGGGAAGACGATCATCGACTCGCCTCGGTCGAGCAGCATCTTGGCCGCGGCCAGTGCATCGCGGTCGGCCTCACCGCGGCGAACCGGGATGGCACCGAGGGCGGCGCACACGTAGCTGACGACAGGGGTGGTGAACAGCGACTGCTTCCCCAGCGCCCTGATGCGGCGGCTGCTCTGGGTTGCAACCAGCGCGCTGTCGAGATGCGAACGGTGCACCGGGGCGAGGATCGTCGGGCCGGGACGGTCGAGGACGTGGGTGTTCTCGGCCCGCACCCGCAGCCAGGGGTTGACGATCGCCCGGATCGCGCCGCGGACCGTCCGGTAGAACAGGAGCGATGACCGGCGGTCACCCCGGGCCATTGCCTGCGCGCGCAGTTCGACGCTCATGGGTGTCAACTACAGCACAGCCCGCAACCGATCCCCACAATGGCCGCCGCCCACACCAGCGGCGCGTCTTCCACCCGCGGCTCGAGGCAACAAAGGCGCCGGTTCCTTGCGATGATGAGGACGTGCAACCCCTTCCCGACCCCGTCCGTCGGCTGTGGCGGCTGATCGCGCTGGCGGTCGCGACGGTACTGGCCGGCGGCGGCAGCGTGGCCGACGTCGTCGCTCGCCGCGTCAGCGATCCGCCGTTCCCGCCGATCATCGTCCCGCTCCTGATCGGTGTCGTGGTTGCAGGGCTGGGCTGGGCGTTGGCAACGCTCGAGTACCGCTCGTGGCGCTTCGAGCTCACCGATGAGTGGATCCAGGCTCGATGGGGTGTCATCACGCGTCGATCGGCAACGATTCCCCGGAACCGGGTGCAGACGCTGACAAGCGAGAACGGACCGATCGACCGGATGCTGGGCCTGACGTCGGTGACCGTCCACACAGCTGGAGCTGGAGCACCGAATCTGTCGATCCCCCACCTGGACGATGCGACCGTCGAGTGGTTACGAGGTGAGCTGGGCCGTGGTCCTGCCGACTGACCTCGGAGGTGCGATCGATCCGTCGCTCGACTGGCGTCGGCCCCATCCGATCACGATCGTCGTCGAGATCGGGCGAGCGATCCGGTCGGTCATCATCGCCGTCATCATCCTGAGCGGGGGGCTGCTCGACCAGAGCACCTTCCTCGAGCTGGCGCTCGTGGCCACCCCACTGATCGGCGGCCTGGCTCGTTGGTACACGACGCGCTACGCCCTCGATGACGACTCGGTGCACCATCACCACGGCCTGATCTGGCGCAAGAAGCAGGTACTGCCGCGCTCCAACGTCCAGAACGTGTCGACGAAGGCCGGCCTCCTCGCTCGACTGACCTCGGTGGTCCAGCTCCAGATCAGCGATGCATCGGCCACCGGCGACATAAGCATCCGCTACGTCACCCAGGCGGAGGCCGACCGCCTCGCCACGCTCCTCCGCACGACGGCCGCCCAGTACTCGCCCCATGATCCTGGGGGCCCGATCGCCGACCGGAGCGCCCCGTCGGTCGCCAACTCGCTGGTTGGCCCGGCCGGGGCCGGACCGGTGGCGGCCGCCCCGGCTCCAGCGCCAACCGGTCCCGCCGTGACGTCCCCCCCGCTCATCAGTCCGCCGGTCGGCGAGCTGCTACGGACCGAGCTGACGAGCGCATCGACGGTCGTGGCGGTCCTCCTCGCCGGCCTTGCTGCGGTGCTCGGACCGGCCGTCATCGTCCTCGCCCCTGTCACGATTCCCGACGAAGCCGGCCGGACTCCGTGGCTGCTGGTGCTCGCGGTGGTCGCCATGCCAATCCTGCTGACCATCCTCAGCGTGGGGTCGCGGGTGCTCGTCCTCGGTGGCCATCGCCTCCACGCCGACCCCGACCGACTCCGTATCCAGGCCGGGCTCGTGACCGAGGCGAGGGTCACCGCCAGGCGGGAGCGGATCCA